>Ga0209427_10000418_pt1 | contig 45145 bp, 39 predicted proteins | sample DeeMarSWOR136_30_FD_187465 | JGI IMG/M metagenome (GOLD analysis project Ga0209427, IMG submission 187465) | Marine sediment microbial communities from White Oak River estuary, North Carolina - WOR-1-36_30 (SPAdes) (version 2) | ecosystem: Environmental > Aquatic > Marine > Intertidal zone >...
CCCCTTCTGAGCATCCACTGGGGTCGCGGCAATAATAGAAAAGATCAGCGTTGACAGAAGCACTATTTGAAACAGATTTCTAATAATCACTTAATACCCTCCGTTTTGACAGAATTCGTTTCGTGATCATCTGGGTGGCTACACTCATAGCGGTGCCGCCGTTCCTGGCCCCAGGCTCGCCACCAGTACCAGGACAAACAGAGTACTGAATATCTTCTTCACTCTTCACCTCCTTCGTAACAGTCTGGTTTCTCCAAAATCCTTATCCTTTCCATTCTTCTCCACTCCAATCGTCATTGCGACGTCCTCGTCGACCACAAATCGTGGCTCCAATCTAATATTTTCACAATCGGATCAACAAAGCCTCCCCTCACGGCCGTTCTTAGTGCCTCGTGTCGAGAGACAAAGTCGGCTATGGGAGGGCTGGTTCTATAGTAGAGAGATACGAACTTTGTGCCCAAACTGTTAGGCAGCAGGACTGTGTCCCTGAACTCTCTCAAGATGTCTATTTCCTTGGATGTATCAGTGCCGTAGGCCGCGGTGGCGATGAAGCACCACCCAAACGGCCCAAACCTGAAGTTGGCCGTTATGGAATAGTCGCCGTTCATAGTGATGGTGGTTGAAGGAGAGTTGACATCCGCGATGGTGCCCACATCTCCCGTCCACTTGTCGAAGTGATGGAAAAACCCTGTACTCGCTACCAGCTCGACCTCCGTTCCGGTGTCGTAGGTAAAAGCCCCCTCGCCAGGAGTGCGTACTGATCCCCCGCCGGCGCTGGAGACTGTAAGTGTGCATAGATAAGCCGTCAGCCAGGGGTCAAAGCGGACATTCCCCGAAACAGCGTCTCCGGTGCCGTCCGCAATCCTGCTGGTAACAGGATCGGCGACTCCACCACTGGGACCACTGGCGTGGCCCCACCAATTGTCCGTAGCGTCAATGGTGATTGTGCCACCTTCGGCATAGAGCCCGTAATCGCCGTTTCCAGTGAGGCTGTTGAATTTGATGAGCACGGTGCTGCTATCCAACAGTCCGCCCCGGGTGGTTACGCCCTCTGTAGCACCGGTGAGGACATTGTGACTGATGGTGACCTCACTTCCGTTCTGGATGGATAGCAATATGGCAAAGTCACCACCATCAGCGTCGACCATGAAGCCGGCTTCATCCCCACCAAAGAAGGCTGTCTCAGCGTCCAGTTCTATGCTGATAGAACCGATAATAGTGGTCACCTCAGCCCCATGTGCCGACTGCAGCGTCAGGGACTTGTCAATGTTTATGTCCTCTTCGTATTCGCCATCCGCCGCTATGATGGTCTCGTCAGGGGCTACCGCATCGATGGCGCCCTGGATAAGACTTGTCGGATCCACGCCCCAGATCATCGGTTGGGTGCCGGGCTCAGCACCCAGCCACGGCGAGTAAAGTACCTTTGAAGAGACGTCATCACCATCACCGGGTCCTACTCCGCCGGGTCCAAGGACGTCGCCCCACCAGTTTCTGGTGGCGTTCAGCGTCTGCCCTCCATTGTTCCTGATACCACGCCAGGAGTTACCGGCGATGTTGTTGAAACTAACGGTGATTCCTTTAAGCTCTGTTTGGTCAGGCCACACATAGATACCATGGAGATTCTCTGTGAAAGTATTGCCTTCCACCGTCACATTCTCGGAAATTGGCCGGTCGTGGTGTGACTTCTCGAAAGTCATGGCCGCGCCATTAACATAACCAGTCACGGTGTTGTTTCTAATTTCGGTGTCAGTGAATTGGGCACTGATGCCTACGCCCTCATTAGCGAAATCCCTTATCAGGTTGCCTTCGACGAGCGAACCTCCGAGGTACCCGGTGATGCCAAACTCCGAGTTAACTACTTCGTTGTTCCTGAAGGTCGCCACAGTCGGGGAGGCCGGCAGAACAGCACCCGCGTTAATGGCTACTATCGCATCCTCCACATAGCAGTACTCGACCACTGCTCCCATAGTGAAGGTGAGGCTGATCCCGAAGTCACCAGAGTGCAAGACACGTACGTTTTTGACGGTAATATCAGCTGCCATTAGTCCAAACTCCGGAGTTGCGATTGCATGCCCGGCGTTCTGCACAGTCAAGCCATCAATGACGACGACGCGGCCAGCAGCGGTAAGTACACTGATCCCTATTGCCTCCTCATCTGGTTCAATAATCGTTTCTGGCCCAGTGCGGTTCCGTGCGTCAACCCCAGCCTGGGCACCCTTCAGGGCCAACGACTTGTCAATAACAACATTTTCCTTATACAACCCCGCCGCTACTACGATGGTGTCGCTATCTGAGGCAGCATCGATGGCTTCCTGGATAGTCGAGTAGTCACCGGGAACATCAATAATAGTGCCGTCTGCCAAAACCGGAACAGCCGTCACCAGCCCTAGGCTAAGTACCAGCACCAGGGCAAACAGGATGCTAAATATCTTTTTCAGTCTTCTCTCCTTTTAGTACTTCCTTGTTGCCTTACCGCCCCTTGACCAGAGGGCTGGCGGCCTCTCTATCACACAACTTTCAGTTCGACAAAGATCAGCTCCGCAAAAGCAAAAAACCGACCTTTTGAAGGTCGGTTCCATCGTTAGCTGCCCGCCCTCAGGTGACCAGCTAAACACGCCGCATCATATCTCACTGCAATATCTCTTCCCGACAGCTCTGTCACTTGTGCTCCTCACCCCAATCAACGCATCGGATCGGGAACGCCCTATTTCTTTCAGAATCCTGCCCAGTTGCCAGTGAATATGGTAACACCTAAATATTAAGATTTCGTTAAGGTATGAGAGAATCTGACAGACATTAGGCGCACCCTTTTGATTTTCAAGGATGCTTCCCACAATCCTATCCGAACTCGGTAGAAAAGTTCATAGATTGAGTGATAAGGCATGAGCGCCGCCTCTCATACGAGCCCATGACAGGAAGCTAGGGAACTGGGAAGCGTTTCAGGTTTTCGTGAAAGAATCACCTCCGATGTGATCGGGGAATTTGTGTTCTATCTTCGAGGTGCCCCTGTATGTACCTTGTTAGAATTCTCGCCTGTTTTCCAACGCCTGCCCCAGGGTTAGGTCATCAGCATATTCCAGCTCAGCGCCAAAGGGTAAGCCACGAGCCAGGCGGGTGACGTGAATGCCCAGAGGAGTAATAACCCTTTGCAGATACATGGCCATAGTCTCGCTCTCTACATTGGGATTGGTTGCCACAATCACTTCACTTACGGAACCATCCTTGAGACGAGCCAGAAGCTCCTTTATCTTCAGCTCTTCAGGCCCTATACCTTGTGTTGGACTGATAGTCCCATGAAGCACATGATAAACGCCGTCATATTTGCCTGTTTGCTCCAAGGGAAGGATATCTGAAGGTTTCTCCACGACACAAATTTTGGAATGGTCACGCTCTTCATCTTGACAAATGCGGCAAGGGTCAGAATCGGTGATGTTAAAACAAAGCGAACAAAGCTTTATCTTTTCCTTCAGTGTAAAAATGGCCTCGGCTAAAGCCTTAGCTTCTTCATCAGGCCTGCCTAAGAGATGATAAGCTAGCCTTTTAGCACTTTTTGGCCCGATTCCAGGCAGCCTATTTAATTCCTCAATTAGTCTAGCTATAGGCTCAGCTACCAATTTCAATTTCTTTGACCTTTTGCCTTATTGCTGTCTGGAACATAGTAAGAAACCATCGAAGCTCTTGATAGCTGACAGCTTACTAAAGTAACCCCGGTATATTGAGACCACCGGTCAGACCACTGAGATGCTTGCTAACAAGTTCCTGCGACTTGGTAGCAGCTTCGTTAACAGCGGTCATGACCAGGTCTTGCAGCAACTCAACGTCTCCGGCTGCGACCACTTCAGGAGATATCTCCACCGAATGCACCCTCTGATGTCCATCCATAACCACTTTGACGGCGCCGCCGCCACTGGTAGCTTCCACGGTCATGCTGCCTAATTCCTCTTGGGCTTTGGCCAACTTTGCCTGAAGTTGCTGAGCTTGACGCAATATTGATTTGTCCATTTCATTCCTTTCCTTCGGATTTGCTCAGAATTACGACTCCTGCTCAGTAATCCTGGCTCCCATTTCCAGCGCGGCTTTAATTACCGGATTTTGTGTCCTGGCCTGAAACGGGATTTCTCTTTTGGAATCAACTAAAATACACCGTATTTTATAGTGCCGGCCAAAGACCTCGTTAAGCTTTTTCTCCACCAGATGTCGATATTTAGCGTCTTCGATTTTCTCTTTATGGAAGGAATAATAGAAACCTAATACTACCGTATCATCCTCAAGGGCTATGGGGTCACAGGCGCTACGCAAAAAGGCATCCAAGTTGCCACTGGAACCTTCTCCTCGCAAGGACTTAATGAACTCCCTCCAGCGGCTCCGGAGGTAGTCGATATCTTGAGGGGTCTGTTTGCCCGAAATCTCAGAGCTACCCACTGCTGCAGGGACCTGGCCGGTAACCTCAGGGCCGACTCTATCGGGATCCAGCGCCACAGAAACGTCACTTGCTACCTCAGCCCCGACTGTCTCGACGGACTCAGTTGTCTCAGGGGCATCTGTTACTTCTGACCTGGCCGTCGTGCGAGCCTTTGGCGCGCGGGAGGGCTTAGTCGGCGTTAGCTGCTCTTGTCCCGCAGGTGAAGACAGAGCACAATCCACCAAAGCCAATTCTAAGGACAAAGCGGAGTAATTATCACTGCGAAAATCTATGCTAGAGAAAGACTTAAGCGCCTTAAGCAGATAATCCACCGGAGCATCGGTGGCGAGGCTGCTCATTTCAGCTAAATCTTCCCTGGTAACATCCAGCGCCTCTTCGCATCGCGATTTAGCTAGCAGCAGTCCTCGAAGGTATTCTACCAGGCCCAGATTAAACTGACGAAGATCAATGCCATCGTTATTGAGGCTATGCACAATCTTCAGCCCGGCAGCCACATCCCTGCTGACCACACATCGTGCCAGTTCTCTAACTCGTGAATCCGGAGTGATGCCTAGCTCGGCTTGAATCTGGTCAAGTTCAATCTCGTTGCCGTAGTAAGCAATCATCTGCTGCAAAATGTTTTCGGCATCTCGAAGGCTGCCGGTAGCAGCGCGAGCGATAAGCTCTAAGGAGCCAGGCTCGATGTGAATTCCCTCCCTATTGCATATTAGCTTGAGTTTATCCGTTATCTCGGCTTGGCGCAGGCGGTGGAAATTGAAGCGCTGGCATCTCGATACTATCGTGGCTAACACCTTGTGCGCTTCGGTGGTGGCTAAGACGAAGATTACATGTGGTGGTGGCTCCTCCAATGTCTTCAATAGGGCGTTGCAAGCTGCCTCGGTGAGCATGTGGACTTCGTCTATAATGTATACCTTGTAGCGGGCCAGACTGGGGGCGTAATTTGCCTTTTCCCTCAGGCTGCGGATTTCATCAATGCCGCGATTGCTGGCGGCATCTATCTCTATCGCATCCAAAGCCCTGCCTTCGGTGATCGAACGACACATATCGCAGGCGTTGCATGGTTCACCACCAACTTGGTTAGGGCAGTTAACCGCTTTGGCTAAGATACGGGCCGTGCTGGTTTTGCCTGTACCTCGCGGACCGCAGAAAAGGTAAGCGTGAGCTATTTTCCCACTCTCCACAGCGTGACGCAGAGTTTGAGTCACAGGCTCTTGCCCCACCACCTCGCTTAAGGTCTGTGGCCGCCACTTGCGGTAGAAAACCTCAGAACCCATATGCCCTTATTATACACCCCTCCACCCATTCCCCAAAGGAGATCTTTCTGCTACAGCACCTGTAAAATATCAATTTTTTTGCGGTATACGCAGCGGGTGACTATAGGACAATGGCTTTTTGAGGACAGAGGATTTGCCCGCACAGAATTCTCCAGCGGCGGTGCTAAAGGACTGGCAGAGTTACATGATTTATCGGGCTTAGGCACCGAGTTCTGAAAGCTTTCTATTTGCTGGCTTGCTTCTCAGCCCAGTCGCCTGCTCCCGGCACCTTCCACATCTTGCCGCTTCCGGCCTGGACCATAAGGATGATCCACAAGACAAACATTAAGATTCCAATAATCTGGCCGATAACCAGAGCAAAAATGCCAAGGCCAGCTGAGAAGGGCAAAGTCACGGCTGCAATCGCGCCGAGTATTGTGCTTAAAATAAGATGCGCTACCGTCAGTACGCCGAAGGTCATAATGGATTGCCAGGCATGGAATTTAACGAAGGTGCTTTTCTTTTCAAGGACAACGAAGACTATTCCGGTTATCCAGACACCCAGGTAACAGAGGAGCCCGGCTGCGTTGGCAGACAAACCCGTGCTACTCTCCCCTTCTGGCTTGGCTACACCTTCACTTGGCGTCGCCGTAACACCAAGCTCAGCGCCACACTTGGAGCAAAATTTAGCTCCCTCCGGATTTTCCGCACCGCATCTGGAGCAAAACATATTTACGTCCTGGCATTAAATCTACATCACGTACTAAGAATGTGTCAATAGTCGCCTGGGCTTTTCCTTAACTCAGCATTAACATGGAGCCTGGATTCTGCCCGGTAATCGGTCGAAGCTCCAGCTTATGTCCGTATTGACAATCGACCGATGCGCCAAGTCCCAAGGAGTTCGAACTGCAGGGAGTTCTCCACTGCGAGGCTCAGCCTAGAATTATCAATATTCCCTCACGGATCATCTTCACGGCGATGGCGGCCAGAAGTAGCATGATTACCTTTGATATAGCGGTCACGCCGGTACGTCCCAAGAAATTTACAATTCGGTCCGCCTGCCTGAAGAATGCCCACTGTATTGCTAGATTAAGGGTAAAGGAAGACAGCACAATGGCGATATGATGCCGGCCCATCAGCAATAACAAAGCAGCAAGCACAGCCGGTCCGACAACAAGAGGAGTGCCAAGAGGCACAACACCTATCGTCTCGGAGGTCGACAAATCCTCGGTTTCTAGAGCCTTACCTATGACTAAGTACCTGACGGCTAATATCAGCAAGATGATGCCTCCAGCCATTAGGAAATCAGCCACTTCGATGCCCAAAAGCGAAAAGACAGCTTTGCCGACAGCGATAAATAGGAGACCTACACCAAAGGCGGTAAGCGTGGCCAGATTCGCAGTCTTCTTACGATACATAGCTGTTTCCTCTTGTGTCAACGCGAGAAAGATAGGTAAATTTCCTACCGCATCCATGGCGACGAAGAGAGGGACAAAGGTCAAAGCTAGTTCGCGAATGAAGTGTGCCATCTCAGTTGGAATCCTTCTTTTTCAATTCTCAACCGGTATTTGTTTAGATTGCAGGTCTTTTGTTTTTCAAAAGGGGCTAAAGGTGATTTGGCAAGATTTAGGTTTGCCGGAAAACCCAGGTGGCTGAAGCTACAAAATCATCTTCGGCTAAGCCCATGAGCCTGGCTCCTCGGCCGTTCCTGCTCTGAACCGGGACCTGCTCCATCGGGATGTTTACCACGTTTCCTTTGGTTGACAGCATAACCAAAGAGCCTTGCTGGGATACAAGCTTGGACAAAGCTAAATTACCTGTTTTTGGGTTAACCCTGTAGGTCCTCACCCCTTTGGTCCCCCTGTTGTGAACCGGATAGTTTTTTGTCGGCGTCAGCTTGCCAAACCCCTTTTCAGTCACTGTGAGAACATAGGCGTCGGGAAAGACGATGCCCATACCGACAACATAATCATCAACAAGACGAATGCCCCGAACCCCGCCACTGGTTCGGGACGCTGTCCGCAAGCCTTTGACCTGAAATCGAATAGCCTTCCCGTTGCGACTCACCAGGATGGCCTCATCTTCATCGGCGACTACGCCGACCGAGGTCAGTTTATCCTGACTTCTGAGCCCCATGGCAATAATGCCATTCCTCCTGATCGAGGCAAACGCGGCCAGGGTAGTCTTTTTAACCACGCCAGCCTTAGTAGCCATCAATAAGAACCTGTTCTGAGGAAATCCCGGAATGGCTAGTATGACAGTTACCTCGTCTTCAAGGTTAATAGGTAATAAATTAACCAGGGCTATGCCCTTGGCTACGCGGGAGGAATCCTCGGGAACCTCGTAGCACTTAAGACAGTAAACCTTACCAGTGCTGGTAAAGAACAGGAGATTGTCATGGGTGTCAGCTACCAGTATGTGGTTCACCGTATCGCCACCCCGAGTCACCATTCCTATGATGCCTTTTCCACCACGATGCTGCAGACGATAGGTGCTGGCAGCTATCCTTTTGATGAACCCCTTATTGGTCAAGGTGACGACCATTGACTCGTGAGGGACAAGGTCTTCCGTACGGAATTCTTCGATTTCTTCCGCCTTCACCACCGTCCGCCGCGGATCGCCATAATTGGATTTAAGATCCTGAGCATCCTGAGCAACCAGTGAGAATACTTTCCGCGGGTTAGCCAGCAGATCCTCCAGGTAGGAGATATTCTTTATGACGGCTGCATATTCCTCGGTTATTTTATCTTGCTCTAGTTTAGCCAATCTGCGAAGCGGCATGTCAAGGATAGCTTGCGCCTGAATTTGGGACATAGCAAAAGCTGCCATTAAATTGGCACGAGCGGACTCTACGGTTTCAGATTGTCGGATAATCTTGATTACTTGCTCCAGATTGTTGAGGGCGATTCTGAAGCCTTCGAGGATATGAGCTCTATTCTTTGCCTTATCAAGCTCAAACTGAGACCTCCTGGTAATGACCTGAAAGCGAAAGTCAATGTAAGAGGTTAGCGCCTCTTTAAGATTGATTACTTTGGGTTGTCCATCAACCAGAGCAACCATATTGATGTAGAAGGAAGATTGCATCGTGGTATACTTGTAAAGGTTATTAAGTACCTGCCGGGGTTGCGCTTCCTTTTTGAGTTCGATAACAATGCGCATGCCTTCCCTATCCGACTCATCTCGCACCTCGGCTATCCCTGAAATCCTTCTTACTTTGGCCAGCTCAGCTATCTTCTCTACCAAAGCTGCTTTGTTCACTTGATAGGGAAGTTCAGTGACCACGATTTGCCTCTTACCTGTCTTGGTGGTCAGTTCTCTGGCTTTAGCTCGGAGTACGATTTTGCCTTGACCTGTGGTGTAGGCGTTATCTATGCCTCCCTTTCCCCAGATTATCCCACCAGTGGGAAAATCGGGGCCTTTGACTAGCTCCAGCAGTTCCTCCGCAGTAGCTTCGGGGTTATCAATTAGGCAGACAATGGCATCGCATATTTCGCCCAAATTATGAGGAGGAATATTGGTCGCCATTCCCACAGCTATGCCCGCAGAACCATTGGCCAGCAAATTGGGCAATCTGGCCGGTAAGATGGAAGGTTCATCGAGAGAGCCATCGAAATTGGGGACAAAGTCAACGGTATTCTTTTCGATATCAACCAACATTTCCTCGGCAATTTTGGAAAGACGAGCTTCGGTGTACCTCATTGCTGCTGGTGGGTCGTTGTCAATGCTGCCGAAGTTGCCCTGTCCGTCAACGAACGGGTATCTCAGAGAGAAGTCCTGAGCCAGGCGTACCATAGCTTCATATATAGGGGCATCTCCATGAGGGTGATACTTCCCCATGACTTCGCCGACGATGCGGGCACTCTTCTTGAAGGGGCTGTTGTGTCGCAAGGCCAAGCCGTCCATGGCGTACAGAACACGTCGCTGTACTGGCTTCAAGCCATCACGCACGTCTGGCAGGGCGCGGGAGATGATAACGCTCATGGCGTAGTCCAGATAGGAGCTCTTCATCTCCTCTTCGATATCAATAGGCTTTACTATTGCGGCTTCCATCACATTCCGATTCCTCTTTCGCCATCTTCACCGACGACGGTGAAACCTTCGGGCAGAGTCTCTTCTTCAGGGCCAAGTCCTTCTTCCTCCTCAAAATACTCGCGCTCAGGTATAGCTTCACTTTCATCGGTGACGATTCCTCGTCTGAGAAGACTTTCTTTTATACGGGTGCGCAGGCGCTCTGTGGCTCTAACAGGAAAGGAAGGATGTCCTATCTGACTGGGATGTTGATAGATTTCCTTAATAATGACCTGCACTTTATCTTCCTCTACATGGAGAATTGCTGCATCGTATCTATTGCCACCTCGTATTAGTTTGATTAGACGCAGCCCTTGTTTCGGCTCCACCTCTCCGAGATATTCTCCGCTGTCACTTGTCACGACCAGGCGCTGTTTTTTTGCTTCCAGGTGCACCTGGTCACCAAATGCCATCTTAGCCAAGACGTCGGCCGGAGCTACATTATGAAGACTCAGTACTCCGGCCTTTCCCACCTCAGTTATGAAAAGGTCAAGTGCAACCCTTCCGGCTTGAGCTTTCGAGGTTGGGGTCTTGTGGCGACTGCTTTTCAAGGTTGCCATAGATTCGGAGAGGCTGGTTAAACGGGCAAGGTTTTTCTTAGCAATACTATTATCAGGGGCAAGCTCCAAAGCCTTCAGATAGGCTCCCCTAGCTCCGTCAAAATGACCTAGCTCTGTCAAAGCTCTGCCAAGGCGATTACAGGCCTCGACATCGGAAGGAAATTTGTCAATTATGTCTCTGTTTATCGCCTCAGCATCTTCCCATCTACCCTGAAGGGCTAAGTCTATGGCTTCCTTACTTAGGCGTTGTCTTAATCGAGCTTTTTCCTCTTCCTGCTGCTGATAGGATGCAATATACATTTCCATAGCTCTATATAATTAGGATGTCGGGCCCAGATTGTCAAGTTTTCTTCTCGAGCTCGAAGGCTTGATGCAGTGCCTGAACAGCCTCCTTAACTTTATCTTCGGAAATAATACAGGTTATCCTTATCTCAGAAGTTGTAATCAACTGGATGTTGATGCCGTGCTGGTGAAGAACGCGGAACATTCTGGCAGCATAGCCTGGCGTATTTTGCATACCAGTACCTACGATGCTCAATTTGGCCAATGTAGAGTCGGTAGCACATTTCTTGCCACCTACCGATTTAACCACTGGCTCCACAATGGACATCGCCTTAAGCAAATCACTCCGAGCCACTGTAAATGTGAGATCGGTAATATTATTAATGCTGGCATTCTGGACAATGGTATCTACACTTATATTGGCTCTGGCCAAGGGCTCGAAGATTGCCGCAGCAATGCCAGGATGGTCGGGGACGCCGATGACGGTGATTTTAGCCACATTGGTATCGTGAACAATACCGCTCACTTTGTTTTTTACCTCCATGGAAGCCTCCTTACAAATAATGGTGCCCGGGCTGTCGCTGAAGCTAGAGGCCACCAATATGGGCATGTTGTATAACCAGCCCAGTTCCACTGCTCGATTGTGTACTACTCTCGCTCCATAGGTAGCCAATTCCAGCATCTCTTCGTAGCTGACTTCCCTTAACTTTTGTGCCTGGGGAAGAAGACGGGGGTCGGCAGTATAAACGCCTTCAACGTCAGTGTATATTTGGCAGTTATCAGCACCAAGGCTGGCAGCCAGAGCAACCGCTGTCGTGTCAGAACCGCCCCGACCTAGAGTGGTGATGTCCCTTTTCCCAGTCACTCCTTGGAATCCGGCCACAATGACAATATTTCCTTTTTTCAACTCGCTGACCACTCGTTTGGTGTCAACCCGGAGGATCCGAGCTCGACTGTAACTGGAATCAGTATGTATGCCCGCCTGAGCGCCGCTGAGGCTAATTGCCCTGTGCCCTAGATTTCCTAACGCCATGGCTAAGAGCGTGCTGGAGACTATCTCCCCGGTGGACAACAGGACATCGAACTCCCTATCACTGGGTTGTTCGCTGATTTGACAAGCTAACTTAATCAGGTCATCGGTGGTATCTCCCATAGCCGAAACAACCACTACCACTTGGTTTCCTTCATCTTTTGTTTTAGCAACACGGCGGGCGACATTCTTAATTCTCTCGGCGTCAGCAACCGAACTGCCACCATACTTCTGAACTATCAGTCCCATCTCTTTAGCTCTATTTACTCTATTAGCCTGCGCATAATACTATATCCTTCTTCGACAAGAATGCCTGTGCCCTTAGCCTCTCCTTCGGTAAATCTTTTCGCCCCGTTACCTGTGAATCCTGGTCCCCAGAGCATGAAGGGAACGGGGTCGGCAACATGGGTTTGAGTCTCGATAGGCGTGGAGTGGTCAGGCAGAATTAGCACGCGAAGAGCATCCTTATCCCAAGAACGAAGCCGACTCGCAAGCTCTCTATCCACCTCTTGAATAGCCTCTGTTTTGGCTCTGACTAGGCCGGCATGGGCTGCCTCATCCGTTGCCTCCACATGAATAACCACCATGTCATATTTCTCAAGTGCTTTCAAGGCGCCCATAGCCTGAGCCACGTAATCGCTGTCCAGATCGCCGGTCACACCGGGGATATCTAATACGTCAGCCCCTGTCATGCGGGCTAAGCCTCGCACAATATCAACTCCGGATGTTACGGCAGCGTCAAGCCCGTAGACCTCTTTGAAAGCTGGCATAGCGGGTATTTTACCGCTACCCCAGAAAAGCCAGATCATAGTAGCGGGAATATCGCCGCGTGCTCTTCGTTCTACATTCACAGGATGGTCACGAAGCGCGGGCTTAGAACGTGCCATAAGCTCTCTTAACATGTCGCTCCCAGGCCCGTTAGGAAGAAATTCAGCAATAGGCTTCTCAGGGATATCATGCGGTGGGGTACAGGTAGCCGATAGCGAATCTTCCCTCCCGCTTATCTTACATAAGTTTCTATAGCTGACCCCGGGATAGAAACGCACTTCATCGTTGCCAAGTTTGTCATTCAAAGTAGCAATGAGGGCTTGGCCTTCGGCGGTACTGATATGCCCGCAATTGTAGCTCCACATCCTCCCGTCGTGAGTGGCTACCAGATTGCAGCGAAAAACAGCCTCTCCCTCGTTAACAGGAACACCCATACCGTGAGCTTCAATGCCACTCCGCCCCCGATAGTATACCCGTGGGTCATAACCTAATACAGACATGCAGGCACAGGCGCTGCTAGGTTCCATTCCCGATGGAACGTTGCGAATCAGCCCGACAGTGGCCGCCCTGGCTATAGCATCCATGTTAGGCGTATGTGCCAATTGGAGGCAGGTCTTTCCGCCATGAGCAGCCAATGGCCAGCCTGACGCTCCATCAAGTATTAATACGCAATACTTCATCCTTGCCCACTATAGTCAAACATCATATAATAGCACAGACGGCGGGGCGTAGCGCAGCGGGTAGCGCGCAGCGTTCGGGACGCTGAGGTCGGAGGTTCAAATCCTCTCGCCCCGATTCTCTCTGCGGGAGGGAATGCAAGCTACTGGTAGCTAGTCTGAAGACTAGAAACAGAGTGGAGAGAGACCATGGTAAAAGCTGGAATTGTCGGAGCCACTGGCATAGTGGGTCAGCAATTCCTCGTTGCCCTGAAAGATCACCCCTGGATCGAAATTGCTGCCCTTGCGGCCTCTGAGCGGTCGGCAGGGCGCAGCTATAAAGAGGCCATAACTGATGATCGGTCTGGAGCTTTGCGCTGGTTCTGCCAGGAACCTCCGGTGCAGGAGGTCATGGCGATGCCTGTCCAGAATGGTGCGGAGATGGGTGTCTTGGCACTGGACGTCGTCTTTTCGGCCATAGAGTCCGACCAGGCAAAGATTCTGGAACCGAAATTTGCCAGAGATAAAGCAGTCATAAGCACAGCTTCGGCTTTTCGCTACGATGAAGATGTGCCCATCTTGATTCCGGGCATTAACTCCGAGCATGCTAAGTTGATTAGTGTGCAAAGAAAAGCACGGGGATGGAAGGGATTCATTACACCTATTCCCAACTGCACCACCGCCGGGTTGGCGATAACCCTGAAGCCAATCTATGAATCGTTCGGCGTTAATGCCGTCATAATGACCTCCATGCAAGCCCTATCAGGAGCGGGCAGGAGCCCGGGAGTGATAGGGCTCGACATCCTGGACAATGTTATTCCCTTTATTGCTGGAGAGGAAGAAAAGGTGCAGCGTGAAACGCAGAAGATTTTGGGCAAATTCACAGATAATTCAGTCAGTCCGGCTAAGTTCAATGTAAGCTGCACCTGTACCCGTGTGAATGTCCGGGAGGGCCATACGGAATCGGTCTTCGTCTCCACCCAGAAAGATTGTGAGGCGGGCGATGTTGCCAGAGCAATGAGGGAATATAAGAGCTCAGCCAACGAAGTTGAGCTACCTTCAGCACCTAACCACATGATAGTAGTCCACGAAGACCCGTTCCGGCCTCAGCCGCGGCTTGACCGTGACGCTGAGGATGGCATGGCTACCGTGGTTGGCAGAATCAGGAAGGATAACGTCCTGAATAACGGCGTCAAGTATGTTCTGGTATCCCACAACACCAAGATGGGAGCAGCCAAAGGCGCAGTCCTTGTCGCCGAACTCCTTATCCGGGGTGGATATATTTCCTAGCCTGCAGCTATGCAGCTAACTTCCAGGAAAGCTGTCATTCCGAAGACCCTGAATTTGGCGGGAGGGTACGAAGCACTCTAAAGGGTGATTCCGAGATTGCCGTGTCCCGATAAGTCGGGGCTGGGAATGACAAGGGAGAAAAGGCTGAGAATGACGAGTTGACGCTGCCAATCCCTTTACGAAATCGCAACCTTTGACGGTGTGGTGCGTTATATTCTAGAGCCGGGATTTTGGAGGAAGCAAGAAGCCGAGAATAATGAGGAGTCTGAGTTAAGCAGGCCTAACATATGGCGAGGCGGTGACAAATGAGAAGGAATTTACTTATCGCGGCGGTGCTAGTAGTTGGCTTGATTATCTACGGGGTCCTGACAACAATATCCTCTTCGGTTCGTCTTGAATTTGATTTTCGTCAAGGCGCGCAGGCTTGGGAAGCTGGCTTCGCTGAATATGCTCCGGGGATGGAGGGCATGATGCTTGAGGCGGAGATAAGGCCGTTGCCATCTGAACTTGGAATCAATGGCACCGGCTATTACTTGCAGGGGATGAACCACTCGGATGACCTCTTCATGTTCTTCAAGCGACGGTTAGGGACTGAGGATGGAGTGGTGCCCGATCAGGAGTACCGTGTTATGTTCACTATAGTCTTGGCTTCCAATGCTCCCAGTGGTGCCGCGGGCATCGGTGGCGCTCCTGGTGAGTCTGTGTACCTTAAAGCCGGTGCATCCCCAGTCGAGCCTGAGGTGTACCTTGATTCTGATACTGGCTATTACCTCATGAATGTGGACAAAGGATCGGGCAACAGTGGTAGCGGGACAGCAGCATCAGTGGTTGGGAACATCGCCAATGGTCTTTCCGCTGAAGAAGACCCATGCTACATTGCACTGGAACGACAGCACGAACACCAGTACACTGTCAACGCCAGCCGGGATGGCGAACTCTGGCTGCTGGTAGGCACAGACTCGGGATTTGAAGGCCTCACTGGCATCTACTATCAAAGCATAGCTATCACTCTGAGTCCCGTCAGGTAGTAGTTCCTCGACGCCTTCTCCAGAGGTAAAGGCCAAGCACGGGCCCGATAATAGCTGCGAGCGTGATAATATCGCCGCTGTTCGCGTTAGTCTGGGCAAGTGAGTTCAAAGAATCAACTTCTTCATACCTGAGCAGCCGGATATCTACCATTTGGTCACCACTGACCGCGCCTCTCAGTTTCGTCAACTGAAATTCAGCACGAGACAAATATGTAGAAACCAGCTCAGGTAGGATCTCATAATCGGACAGGTCTTCAACGGAGACATTCTCTCCGAATTCCAAGGTAAACGCGTTTTCTTCCCAGTTACCATATCCAATATATAACGGATATTGTTCAGGCACCATTACGTGGTCAGTAAACACATACAGAAGCACCTCAGGCGGCGCTGTATTCATTACACTGAGCGAGGTGATTCGCAATGGATAGATTACCTCGTCCGATGCGAAGCTCAGTATTATGGGCTCAATGGCTCCCTCCGCTAGGGCGTAGCCGGTGTCTTCTTCAACTGCGTTGATTTTGGTGGCTACAAAATACCATTCCCTCTCGATGTACTCATTGATGATTTCCTCACCGTCTTCCGGGAAAGTATAGCCGTTTGCATTCAGCCAGTCTGCCAGCGCTGTCGCGTTCGTCGCTGATAAAATGGCCGTAGCGTAAGGGCCGACGACCTGTTCCTCAATAACGTCGACTCCTTCCTGATCCGACGGAGCAGCGCCGCCAAGACACATGAACCCGTACCCACCACCTCCAGATGGGAGTCCTTTTGTAGTGAAGTCCGACAACTCCCAGAATAGCTCGGCGTCGGTAACTGCTATCTCAGGCTTATCAGGCACGGGGATAACCCAGGCGAAGTCCTCAGCATCACCCTGAAAACTGACTGAGAGAATCAAGTGCTCTGTGCTGTTCCCATATAGGATGACAGCTCTCTGAGCCGATTCGTAGAGATCATGCATCATTGGCGTAATCAATACTCCGTCGGCAAGGACAGGAGTAGCCGTCGTCGCTAACAGAAATAGAATAGCGATCAACGGTGCAGTTATCAGCTTCTTATTCACATCTCACCTCCTCTTAGGATCCTCTGCGGCGTGTCTAACAACGTTTGGTTAGAATTTCTGCTGTGCCGGAAATAGGACGGAGCCCCGCAATTCATCCGTCCTATCTCAATGATTTGATACCTGGAACCTATCACCCCCCTTGCGTGGTTACTACAGTACCAATGCGGAGAATCGGAAAAGGTTGCATTATTCTCCTCTCTCCTTTGTGTCTACAGTGTAACACCTGAATGTTAAAATGGCGTTAAGATTCAGGTAGGGGTGGCACTCGCGGGCTAGAATTCCAGATGCGGGAATGCAAAGCTCGAGGCTGACGACATACCTGACCGTGGGGGACACATCAGGAGACTCGCTCAAAATAATCCGTCTGTTAGCCTTGACAAGCCTGCATTCAGATTACCTTCTGTGCAGTTTTTATGATAAGGGAGGTTTTCTCTTATGCCAGTCAGTCGCTTGCTCATAGGCGAAGGCGATGCGCAGCAGTGTTTGCTCGCTGAAAGGCTTGCCTATGATTTGCATACCGATAGGCAAATTGTCAGCGAAGCCAGCGGGTATGGAGATGGCCGGGATTCCAGCTATGTTCATAGGTAAGGTGCATATATCGCTTAGATACATCTGCATTGGGTCTTCCAACTTCTCACCCAGCTTAAAAGGTACTATGGGTGAGGTCGGGGTGACCAGGGCATCGTATTCTTCAAAAACCTGGTCAAATTCCCGTTTTATCAGTGTGCGCACCTTCTGTGCTTTGACGTAATAAGCGTCGTAGTAACCTGCGGATAGGGCATAAGTGCCCAGCATTATACGTCTTTTGACCTCAGTCCCGAAGCCAAATTGCCGCGTCCTTTCCGTTGCCTCGATTACACTGGCGGCATTTCTCTCGGAAAAGCCGTATTTCACGCCATCGTAGCGAGCCAGATTCGCTGAGGCTTCGGACGGAGCAAGGATGTAGTAAATGGCCAGAGCATACTTGGTATGAGGTAGAGAGACTTCCCAGTCTATTTCTGCACCCATTTCCTGAAGTCTGCTTATAGCTGCCTGCAAAGCCGCTCGTACTTCACCCTGCATGCCCTCGACAAAGTATTCCTTGGGGATACCAATTCTTAGTCCTTTGATGTCAGGAATTAGTTGCTGGGTGTAGTCAGGGACAGGATAAGACACTGATGTTGAGTCCTTAGGGTCGTGCCCGGCAACGGCATTCATTACCAAGGCACAGTCAGTGACGTCCTTGGTTAATGGCCCAATTTGGTCGAGGGAACTGGCGAAAGCAACCAGGCCGAAGCGGCTCACCCTGCCATAGGTTGGTTTAAGTCCCACCACGCTGCAGAGTGCGGCTGGCTGGCGGACGCTGCCCCCGGTATCAGAGCCCAGAGCATAGATAGTTTCATCAGCGGCTACACCAGCTGCTGAGCCGCCGCTGCTACCTCCTGGCACGCGACTCAAATCCCAGGGATTGTGGGTGGGGAAAAAGGCGGAGTGCTCTGTAGAAGAACCCATGGCAAACTCATCCATGTTCGTTTTTCCGACTATTACCGCCTTCCGTGCCTTCAGTTTCTCTATCACCGTAGCATCGTAGGGAGGGATGAAATTTTCCAGCATCTTTGAGCTACAGGTAGTCCTTATCCCCCTGGTGCACATAACATCCTTTATTAGGACGGGGATGCCAGTCAGAGGGGTAATTGCATGGCCGGTTCTGATGCACTCATCGACTTTCTCCGCCTCTTGCAGAGCGAAATCTTCAACAATAGTGACACAGGCATGGACTTTCCCTTCCACCTCAGCCAGACGTTTCAGTACAGATTTGGTCAGTTCTGTCGATGAGATTTTCCTTTGTTTAAGAAGCTCGTGTGCTTCATGAATAGTCAGCTGGTGCAGTTCGTTCGCCAACATACTAGAGCCTTTCTTTGAGGCTGCGGCGCCTGATAACCTTTCGCCAGTCGCCGGTTTTGCCGTGCATCTCCCTAAGCCTGGGGATGTATTGTATACCCAGAAATATCCCCAAGGCTGTGGAGTAGAATACCAAAGACAAAGGCTCGTCGTAGTGGTCGACGTAAATAAACCCCGCAACAAGCGGGAAAACAATAAGGAGTAGGCTATAACTAAAGGTGGGATTGCGGGTAATAAGGAGAGCTGTAAAAAAAACAGCAAAGAGGAATGGAACTGCCCAGGGCATCAAGAAAATGAGGATTCCGATGGCGGTAGCTGCTCCTTTCCCGCCACGGAATTTGAGAAAGACAGGAAAGATATGACCGATTATGGCAGCTGTGGCGGTAAGGGCCGTAAGAAGATCAAACGATGAGATCAGACCTTTGCCTGATAACCACCGGACCAGGAGAATTGCTCCTACACCTTTACCCAGGTCAGCCAGGGTTACCAGGGTGGCATCCACGCGGCCCACCTGGTAGAAGACATTCATAGCGCCCATGTTTCTGCTTCCCACATCTCGGATGTCTATCCCTTTTCTGAGACGACCGGCAAGATATGCTGCAGGAAAGGAGCCAAAGACGTAGCCAATTATGATGGCGATGACTATATCGTCAATCATTTCACTGATGAACTTACTCTAGTATTGCCTGAACTTTGAAACAATCTCCCTCTCGTTTTGGTGCGTTTGACAGAATCTCAGCCTGGGAATAGGAGTCAGCTACATCGTCTTTCCTGAATACATTCTGTAGTGGGATGGTATGGGTCGCTGGTGGCACATCAACTGTATCGACTTGCTTGAGTATTTCGAAGTTCTCAAGGATATTGGATAGCTGGAGGCTGAATCTCTCCACCTCCTCCTCGCTTAGGCCCAAGCGAGCAAGCCAAGCGATATGCCTCACCTGTTCGTAACTCAGTTTCATGTAAGCCTGTCTACCACATTATAGCATTACGCCTCGTCATGTCACAGAGCTTGCTTATCTTCAGGGACAAGGATTATAATGGAGGGCCATGCAAATCCGAAATGTTGCCTTGTTATCACATCAAGGTGCCGGAAAAACTTCACTTGCCGAATTTGCCCTTTTTACTTCAGGCGCTATTCAGCGTTTGGGTAGCGTTGTAGATGGCACTACTACTTCAGATTATGACCCGGTCGAGGTGGAACGTCACATGGGCATCAACCTATCTTTGCTGCCAATCCAATGGCAGGGGACGAAGCTGAACATCATTGATACACCGGGGTACGCTGATTTTGTTGGTGAAGCAAGATCAGGATTGAGGGTAGCTGAGGGAGCAGTAGTTGTAATATGTGCTGCTTCAGGTGTGGAGGTAGGGACAGAGCAAATGTGGAGCGAAAGTGAGAAAGGGAATCTGCCCCGGTTAGTATTTGTCAATAGGATGGATCGTGATAACGCAGATTTCCTGGCTACTATGAAAGGAATTCAGTCTAAGCTGTCGCCAAGATGTTTGCCTGTTCAATTACCTATAGGTTCACAGAAAGACTTTGAAGGCATCATAGATTTGGTGACTATGAAAGCTTATGTTGGTACAGACTCCAAGGAAGCCGAAATACCTTCGGCGCTGCGGGAACAAGCAGAAGCCAGCCGTGAGAAGTTAGTAGAGGCTGCTGTGGAAATTGACGATGAACTTATTAACAAGTATCTTGAGGGCGAAGCCATAAACAATGAACAGATTTCTGCTGCCATAAGGAAATCCACCGTTGCTGGCAAGCTGGTGCCTGTTTTTGCTGGGTCTGCTTTGAACGGCATCGGCACACGGCAAATTCTCAGTGGTATTTGCTCCTACCTGCCTTCGCCTGAAGACAGTGTCGCCATTGTGGCTAAGAATGTTTCCACCGGTGATCAAGAGGAGATCAAGCCTGATTCTGAATCCCCATTATCCAGTCTCGTTTTCAAGACTACTGCAGACCCCTATGTGGGCAAGCTCAGTTATTTTCGGGTTTATTCAGGTATCATTTCCAGTAATTCCCAGGTTTGGAACGCCAACAAGAATAGCATGGAACGGATTGGCCAACTTTTTGCCATGCTGGGCAAGAATCAACAGGCAGTGCCACAGGTTGCCGCGGGAGATATTGGGGCAGTGGCTAGGCTGAGCTTGACCATTACTGGAGATACCCTCTGTGCCCGAGAACATCCTGTAATACTCCCCGGTATCGAATTTCCTAACGCGAATTTCAGCATGGCAATCCAGCCTCAGGCGAAATCCGACTTGGATAAGATGAGCACCGTCTTGCCCAGGATTTGCGAGGAAGACCCCTCGCTCCAGCTACGTCGAGAGGCCGATACTAATGAGTTTATTATTTCCGGAGTTGGTGATAACCATTTGGAGATAACCAGGGAGAAGATACGTCGGAAATTTGGAGTAGAGGTGAAGTTGGACCTCCCCAAGATTCCTTACAAGGAGACCATTACTACATCAACCAAGGCAGAGTATAAACATAAGAAACAGACTGGAGGGCACGGTCAATACGGGCATGTCTTGCTAGAGTTGGAGCCTTTGTCTCGAGGTGGAGGATTTGAGTTTACCGAGAAGATTGTCGGGGGTGCAATACCCCAGAACTATATTCCCTCCGTGGAGAAGGGAGTCAATGAGGCTAAACAGGAAGGAGTTCTAGCCGGATATCCTGTGGTTGATGTAAGAGTGAATCTTTATGATGGTAGCTTCCATGCGGTAGATTCTTCAGACATTGCCTTTAAGATTGCGGGGGCACAAGCCTTAAAAAAGGGATTATCTCAGGGACAGCCGGTATTGGTTGAGCCTATAATGAAGCTTGCTATAACCGTGCCCGAGTCGTATATCGGAGATATTGCCAGTGACCTTAATACTAGGAGGGGGCGCGTCCTTGGAATGAATCCTGGTGATGGTATCAATGTCATTGAAGCTCAGGCACCTTATGCAGAACTGCTTCGTTATGCCCTAGATTTGAGGTCGCTGACGCAAGGACGCGGCAGCTTTGTCATGGAGTTTGGCCATTACGAAGAGGTGCCCGCTCATCTCGGTCAGAGAATCGTCGCTGACAAGAAGACCACAGGCTAGCTGGCTGTTGGCCCGCCCAAAGCTTTTGTGCTGCCTTGGCGTCAAGTGATAGGTTTGCTGTCTCAGTCTCCCTAGGCAGCTAACAACTCTTTTAGCTTGCTGATGAAGGCTGGCACCACTTCTTCATACTTACCCACAACTCCAAATTCCGATTCCTTGAATATGTTCGCCTCGGGGTCCTTGTTGACGGCTATCATGTGCTTGGAACCTGAACATCCAGCCGTGTGCTGGCTGGCACCAGAAATAGCAATGGCAATGTAGATGTCAGGGGCAACGATTTTCCCAGTAAGCCCGATATGCAGTGCCTCTGGTACCCATCCATTATCAGCAGGAGGACGTGAGGCCCCTACGGTACCGTGCAGCAAATCTGCTAACTCCTTCAACATGGTCTGGAAAGGCTCCGGACCACCTATCCCCCTGCCTCCACAGACAATCACAGGAGCATCCTCAAGCTTGATACCGACTGCCTCTTCCTTGACAGTCTCCAGTATCTTTGTCCTTACCTTCGACATATCTATGTCAATCTTAGTGGGTATGACCTCTCCTTTCCTTGAGCCGTCACGCTCCAATGGTGACATTGCCTTGCCCCTAACAGTAGCTATCTGAGGAATAGACTCGCTGGTAAATACAGCTTGAGCATTGCCGCCGTAAACAGGACGCGTTTGCACCAGCAATTTTGTCGCCGGGTCTATGCTCAAATTGAGACAATCTGTTGCCACGCTGGTACCCAGTCTGAAGGCAAGACGAGGAGCTAAGTCTCTACCCATTGATGTTTGGCCCATGAGTATCGCGCGAGGAGAAAAATCCTTGACCAATTTTCCCGCGACTTGCATATAGGAATCAGCCTGGTATTCTTTGAGAGCGGGATCTTCTACGACATAGACTTTGTCTGCTCCGAAGGCAGTTGCTTCCTTAGAAGCTTCCCCAACTGCATCGCTGGCCAGCAGGCAAGATAGATCCTCCTTTAAATCATCAGCAAGCTTCCGCCCACATCCCAGCAACTCAGTGGTAATTGACGCTAACTTTCCATCCACCAGCTCCCCACAAACTAATATGCCTTTGTATTCAGCCATTATTTCCTCCTTAACTCTAAAGTAATTTGGCTTCCCTGAGCCTTACTGCCAGTTTAGCAGCAGCTTCCGCAACAGTCTCTCCCTCGATTATTTCACATTTGGATTCCTTAACCGGCTGGAACAGTTTATCTAACTTGCTACGTCTTCCTGCAGCGCCAACTCCTGAAGGCTCGAGCCCAATATCGACTGGTTTCCAAACGGCGGGTTGTTTCTTAGCTGCTGCCATGATTCCTTTCAGAGTAGCATAGCGAAGTTCTCCTATCCCGCTGGTTACCACAATTACGGCAGGTAGTGTCACTTCAATAACCTGATAGCCGTCCGGAATGACCCGCTCAACCTTCGCCTTTCCATCGCTGATCTCCACCTTCCGAGCTAACGTTACGGCCGGGATCCCCAAGATCTCGGCAATGCCCAGACCCACTTGGCCCGCATCCCAGTCAGAGGATTGCCTACCGCAGAAGATGACGTCATACGTACCTATTTTCTTTATTGCTGCGGCCAGGGCATTGGCAGTTGACCAACTATCGCCATCTTCAAAAGCTTGGTCCTCGAGGAGGATAAGTTCGTCAGCCCCCACAGCCAGCGATTTCTTAATCACATCGCGAACGAAGTTATTACCTAAGCTGAGCGCGGTGATTTTGCCCCCCGTGGTATCCTTGATTTTTAGGGCAGCTTCCAGGGCAAATTCCTCATATTGACCGATTACAGGTTTGACCTCTGGTGGCAAGGTCATTTTGTTATTTACCACCTTAAATACCGACGGTGGTGCCTCGGGATCAGGCACTTGCTTGCAACAGACAATCATATTAGCTGGCATTTTCCGACCTCCTTAAAGAATTTTGCAACCAAAGGATGATATGAGAAATGGCGTCTTTTGTCAACAAAGTGAACGGGCTGAACTTGATATGATTGATTTCACACATTAGGTGGCAATGGCTACTTGAACCACGGAATTAATGGTAAAATAGATAAGGATTATAATCGAGAGGCGTAACATGTCATCTGTGGAACAAAGAGAAGTCGGTGTCCGCTCAATTACCGAAGGCAAGCTGACCTGGTTTTATATTGAGAAGCCCACTTCTAACGAAGTTGAGTTCCTGGCTCAGCGTTTCCATTTCCATCCTCTTGATCTGGATGATATCCTCAGCCGCTTACAGCGTCCCAAGATCGATGAATATGAAGATCATTTGTTTATGGTGCTGCATTTTCCGGTATTTGATAAGCAAAATCGCATAACTAGAGCCAGTGAAATAAATATCTTTATCGGTGAGAATTATGTCGTCACCGTTCATTGTTCTGGCGACCTCAAGCCACTGAGCAAATTCTTCCAGGCATGTGAGACTGACAAGGAATATCGTGAGCGTTACCTGGGGAGAAGCTCAGGATTTCTCCTCTATCACATCCTTGATAGGCTGGTTACCTCTTGCTTTCCTATACTGAATAAGGTTACCGAAAATATTGAGGATATAGAGGATATTATCCTCACCAAGCCGGTTCCGGAGACCGTCCGCGAAATTTCCCTGATTCGTCGAGATCTTATTTCCTTTCGCCGCGTCGTCCATCCTCAGATTGCGGTGATTGAGACTCTTGAGAGGCAGGAATACCCTTTCTTCAAAGAGGAGCAGGAAATCTATTTTGGTGATATCGCTGACCACATTCGCAAGATCTGGGACGGGCTGGAGGACTGCAAAGAAGTTGTAGACGGGCTTGCCGAGACCAGCAATTGGTTAACCTCGCACCGAATTCAAGAGATAATGAGGATACTGACTATCGTAATGGGGCTTATGGCACCACCTACCTTGATAGCCAGCATTTATGGTATGAATATCGCGCTACCTGGTGGAGTCAGTTCTGGCAGCCTATTGCCTCTGGGTGTTTTGTTTGCCGTTATGGCGGTCACAGCGGGAGGCATATTTTTCTACATGCGTCGCCGGGGATATCTCTAACCCTCCCAGCCAAATCAAATTATCTTTTTCTGGCCAGCTATGGAGATTAAATTCATTGCCGACAACAATGTGGGAAAACTGGCTCGATGGCTAAGACTGATGGGGTATGATACCATCCTGCTCAAGCAAAAAGACGATAAGCAAATGATTAAGGTAGCTCTTAGTGAACAGAGAGTGATTCTGACTAAAGATACCCAGTTTATGAAAAGACGCCTGGTTACAAGTGGCATACTCAAGACCGTACACGTCAAACAGGACGATCCCAGGGTTCAGGTGCAGGAAGTAGTGAGAACTCTGGGTTTAGATTATCATTTCAAACCCTTCTCACTCTGTCTGGAATGCAATAGTGTATTAGTGGCCCGGGATAAGGAAGAGGTTAAGAACATGGTTCCCGCTCACGTTTTTGAAACTCAGACTCAATATACGGAATGTCCCGCCTGTCATCGTATCTACTGGCCGGGCACACACTGGCAGGCCATGGGCAAGAAGCTGCAAGACTTGCAGCGGGGAAGTAGGGAAACTCATGCTTCTGCTTGACACCTGTCTTTTCAGAGACTAGATAGTGGCATGGATTAGGTAGTAATGCTATACTCCACCTATAATTTCAGGAGGATAAGAATAAAGCTGAGCACTCATGCTATTAGCAATTGATATCGGGAACACCAACGTTAAGGTTGGTATATTTGATGGTGATGAACTGAGAGCTACATGGAACTTGGCTACGGGCATCCACCGCACGTCAGACGAATACAGCGGACTATTGCTCGGTCTCATGGAGCGAAAAAAGGTCTCGCCCTCGAAGATTACCGGGGTGGCGTTGTGCAGCGTTGTGCCACCGCTGCTGCCTGCGTTCGTAGAACTGTGTAGGAAATATCTAGATACTAAACCCTTGGTGGTCGAAGCTGGTGTCAAGACAGGCATGCGCATCCGCCTGGATAACCCTAGAGAAGTTGGGCCCGATCGTGTGGTTGCTGCCGTGGCTGCCCAGAATCTCTATGGTAAGCCGTCAATAGTCATCGACTTCGGTACCGCCACTACTTTCGACGTTATCTCCCGGGAAGGAGACTATCTTGGTGGTGCTATTGCCCCCGGGATTGTCATAGCTACCGAGGCCTTATACACTCATACTGCTGCGCTACCTCGAATCAGACTAAGTAGCCCGGAGCAAGCCATCGGCAAGAATACTATCTCAGCGATGCAATCGGGCATAATATTCGGTTACATTGGGCTCATTGAGGGTGTGATTCGACGAATAGAACAAGAACTGGGAGGCAAGGCGGAGGTTATAGCTACTGGCGGGCAAGCTCACCTTTTGGCCCACGAAATACCGGCGGTAGAAATAATAAATCCTGATCTAACCTTAGTTGGATTACGCCTGATTCATGAAATGAACGAGGAGCAGTAATGCTTAAAAACAAGGCCATAGTATTAGGAATAACGGGCAGCATTGCTGCTTACAAGGCAGCAGAGATTGCCAGCCAATTGACGCAGGCGGGAGCCAAGGTGAATGTTATTATGACTGAAGACGCCATCCAGTTCGTATCACCCGTTACCTTCAGAGCAATTACAGGAAGGCCAGTGGTCTCCGAGATGTTTGATTTAGCCTCCGAATTCAGTATTGAGCATGTCTCTCTGGCCAAAGCTGCCGATATAGTGGTCATTGCCCCTGCTACAGCCAATATCATTGCCAGGCTGGCTGCTGGTATCTCTGATGACATGCTCTGTTGCACGGTGCTGGCTACCAGGGCGCCGGTGCTTGTTGCCCCGGCTATGGAAACCAATATGTATACTAATACGATCACCCAGGATAATCTGTCTAAGCTCAAAGCCCGCAATTTTGTGATTGTCGGTCCAGCTATAGGTCGGTTGGCGTCAGGTGAAGTGGGGCTGGGACGACTCGCCGACATCGACGATATTGTAGGCAGTATTTGCCAGGTATTGGGAACGGGTGGAGACCTTGCGGGCAGGCATATCGTGGTTACGGCCGGCGGGACCCAAGAGCCTATCGACCCGGTTCGATATGTCGGCAACCGCTCATCGGGGAAGATGGGCTATGCTCTAGCTGAGGCAGCCCGTGATCGGGGAGCCAAAGTGACATTGGTTACTGCACCTACTTCGTTGCCTGACCTGATAGGTGTTGATGTCGTGCGGGTTGGCACGGCTCAGGAAATGCATCAAGCAGTACGGAATGTAGCTGTCCAGGCCGACGCGCTGATTATGGCTGCCGCCGTAGCTGACTATCGCCCGATGAGAACGGCTGAAGATAAGATCAAAAAAGGAAAGGCAGGGCTAACCGTAGAACTGGAATGCACGCCTGAAATTATAGGCAGCGTCAAAGGGAACTTCATCAAGATAGGCTTTGCTGCCGAGAGCAGCAACGTGGTCGGAAATGCTACGGAAAAGTTGAAGCAGAAGGGACTTGACTTTATCGTGGCCAATGACATTACCGATAGCGATAGTGGATTTAATGCCGACACCAATCGAGTAACCATAATTGACCGCGAAGGCAAGATTGATAGCTTACCTCTCCTGGCTAAGCGGGAGGTAGCGGATAAGGTTTTGGATAGAGCGGCTGCGCTTCTCTCAAGGCCGAAATCTCGTCGGCCAAGCAAGCTTTAAATTTGTTCAAATATCGATGTTTCTCTCGTCTGACAGCCGACAGCTAAAGTGGGTTAGAGTAAATGTCCGAGATACCTAAGGCTTATGAGCCGGGCAAGATAGAGCTGAAATGGTATGATTCTTGGCTCAAGCAAGGCTATTTTACTCCCGAAATAGACCCGAATAGAAAGCCCTTCGTCATTATCATGCCACCTACCAATGTTACCGGCGAACTACATTTAGGGCATGCTCTGACTGCGACACTGGAAGATATCATGGTCAGGTGGCACAGAATGAAAGGTGAGCCCACTCTATGGTTACCGGGAACCGACCACGCTGGCATCGCCACACAAGTGGTTGTGGAGCGGCAACTGGCTAGACGGGGGCAAACTAAGGATGAGATAGGCAGAGAAAAATTCATTGAGTTAACCTGGGAATGGGCTAATAAGAGTCGGGGAAGTATCAGGCGCCAACATCAACTCTTGGGAGCTTCTTGCGATTGGACTAGAGAAAGATTTACGTTGGACGAAGGTCCGAACAGGGCAGTGTGGACTGCCTTCGTGCGTCTGTACGATAAGGGCTTAGTCTATCGTGGGGAGCGAATGATAAACTGGTGTCCCCGTTGCCAGACTGCTCTCTCCGATCTCGAGGTAGAGCACAAAGATATTATCGGGCATCTCTATTATGTTCGCTATCCTCTAACTCGGGGTGACGGCTTCGTCACGGTCGCTACTACCCGACCGGAGACTTTTCTGGGCGACACGGCTGTGGCGGTAAATCCCCATGATAAGCGATACAAGAATCTCATAGGCAAGAGTGTGAGCCTCCCTATTATTGATAAGGAAATCCCAATAGTCGGTGACGAGGCTGTCGATACTTCTTTCGGCACAGGAGCCTTGAAAATAACTCCCGCCCATGATCCTACGGACCTGGAAGTGGCCCAGCGACACAATCTGCCCCTGGTGGATATTATGAATGTCGATGCCACTATGAATGAGAACGCCGGTCCGTATCAGGGACTGGAAAGGTTTGCCTGTCGAGATAGGGTATTGGCAGACTTAGAAGGAAAAAACCTCCTCGAGAAAATTGAGCCTTACTCTCATTCGGTAGGACATTGCTGCCGTTGCCAGACAATGATCGAGCCCAAAGTCAGCCTGCAGTGGTTTGTCCGAACGCAGCCTCTAGCTAAAGCTGCTATTGAGGTTGTTAAAGACGGCAGAATCAAGATAATTCCGGAACATTTCACCAAGATATATTTGGACTGGATGGAGAACATAAGAGACTGGTGTATCAGCCGACAATTATGGTGGGGACACCGCATCCCTGTATGGTATTGTCAAAACTGCGGCAAGTTAATGGTATCAGTAGACGAACCTTCAACTTGTGCTTATTGTGGTTCAAGACAAATCATCCAGGATCCCGATGTTCTTGACACCTGGTTTAGCTCGGCGCTATGGCCGCATTCCACACTGGGCTGGCCGGAAGATAGTGATGACCTCCGTTATTTCTATCCCAGCTCCGTGATGGAGACGGCCTATGACATCCTTTTCTTTTGGGTCGCCAGGATGATTATGATGGGACTAGAGGATACCGGCCAGATACCTTTCCACACCGTTTACCTGCATGGCCTGATTCGAGACGAGAGCGGGGAGAAGATGAGCAAACTGCGGGGGAACGTCACAGACCCCAGAGAAGCTATCAGCAAGTATGGCGTTGACGCCCTCCGATTTGCTTTGACAACAGGGACTTCACCAGGGAATGATACAAATGTGGGCAAAGGTAAATTGGAATCCAGCCGCAACTTCGTCAACAAGTTGTGGAATGCCACCAGATTTATCCTGCAGAGTCTGGACGTTGAGAAGCTAGGAGCTCAAACAACAGGGCTAAAACCGCAAAGAATAGAAGACTACTGGATTGATAGCCAGCTGAACCGCCTTGTCAAAGGTGTCACCGAGCTGATGGAAAAGTTCCAATTTGGTGAAGCCGAGCAGCAGATCTACGATTTTGTCTGGTCGAAGTTCTGTGATTGGTATATTGAGATTGCTAAGATACGACTCCGCAGCCAATTAGCCCCTTCGCCCTACCCGTTCCTGGCCAGCACATTGGAAAAATCACTGCGCCTTCTACATCCCTTCATGCCCTTCGTTACCGAGGAATTGTGGCAAAGCTTGAAGATGAGATTGCTTCCCTTTGCTGGCAATGACACCGCGATGATGCCGCCTTCCATAATGATAGCCCCCTATCCCATTGCTGAGGACAAAGCCTTTGCTCCAGAAGCGGAGCGAGTGATGGATTCTGTAATAGAGATCGTCCGCTCTATCCGCAACGTTCGGGCTCAATATAAGGTGAAGCCGAGCAAATGGATTGCAGCCCGAGTTTATACGGGTGGGCTCCTTTCGAAGCTTAGCGCTGAAGCAAACATGATAGAAACACTGGCCAAAGCCCGGCCCGTAACGATACTCGGTCGTCAGAAAAGGGAATCTACCAAAGACAAGGAGCTGGTATTAGTGCTGAAAGAGGCTGAAGTAGTTGTGCCTCTAGCGGGTATGGTGGACCGGCTTGCTGAAGAACAGCGTCTGATAAGGGAAAGCGAGGAAATCAAAGGGAGGATTACGCAACTTGAAGCCAGGCTAAGAGGTGAAGCCTTTTTGGAGAAAGCACCAGCTCAGGTTGTTGAAAAGGAGAAACAAAAGCTTGCTATGCTTGAGGACAAGTTGAGGAGATTACACCAGGAATTATCTCAACTGAACTCATCATCGGCTGATAGCTGACAGCCTCAGCTCTCGAGGGCGGAGGAGAAAGGTGGCCTGGCTCTGAGGTCTAGTATCTTGTGCAACTTCGTCAGGGCTTTTTTGGTGTCGCTAGCCACACGGGATTTATCGCGAGTCTTCATCCGATATTTAAATAGCCAATAGGTGAACTCATTAAGCTCGCTCAGTCTTATAGACCTGAGTTGAGGATAATGTCTTTCCTTTCTGAATTGCTTCAGAAGAGCAAATTGAGTGTCACCGTAAATGTGCCAGTAGGCTTCGTCAACTACCCCGTTATCGTTATTCAAACCCAGAACTCTCTTTTTCTTTCGTATCTCTTCCGTCACAGACAGGAGGAGAAATCTTTCAACAAGAATGCCATAGAAATAGTTGAGGTGAGCCCGGTATTTAGAAGCACCGATTAGATTCTTGAATTCGTCTTTAGATATTTCTACTGGGGGTGCGCCGGAGAAAAGGAGATTTATCCGCTCCTTTTCCGGGATAAGCCCATCAAGCTCCTCACACAACCTCTCTGTTAGAACCAGCCAATCGAAGGCTTCGTTATCGATAAGATATTGATAATGCCGCCCGGCGTAGTCCTCTTCAGGGCTACTCCATGAGCGAACGGCCTCCAGCAGGGCCATGTACCAGTTCCTGCCTTCAGCAATTGCACCTTTCAGTCCTTGAATTGCCTGGCTATCTTGAGCAGACACTCCAGCCACCTCCATAATTGTTCCACAAACTTGTATTGTATCTCCATTGGCCCGAGGACTCAAGGTGCAGCATCGCCGTTCAATATCTTGATGACGCGTCTTTCTTCAGTTGTTACGAAGAGCGATGGCGGCGAAGCAATCTCTAAGCGAAGTGCCCCAAGCGGACTGTAGTAGACTGCAGTCTCACAATTAGATTCCGGCGCACCAACAGATCAGGGCTCGCAATAACAGGGAAGGTGACCCGCAATGTTACAAAGGCAATGGGCCTATGTATATTGACAGGGTTTATTGCTTTGCCACGCCGGTCGGCTTGCGCAGTGACTTGAAGGTGCCGCTGGCGGCTATGTTGGAGATAACCTCCTCAGCCTCCTTAATTGTCCTCTCTATCAACTCCTTGACCGTGGGAATGTCATGAACAAGGCCTACCACCTGCCCCACGCTAAGCAGGCCGTTATCGGTATCACCTGCTTCAAGCAATTTCAGTCCCACTCTGCCGCTGATGAGCGACTCCAGTTGATGTATGTCGGCGCCTTGCTTCTCCAGCTCGACCACCTTGTCGGATGTGGGGTTTCTCAGTGCTCTCATTGTGTTGCGGAATGAGCGCAGCACCAATACTGTGTCACGCTCCGATGCATTGATTAATAACTCTTTTACTTTAGGATGTCCTGGTGCCTCTTTAGTTGCCATGAATCGGGTACCCATATTGACTGCCTCTGCTCCCAGTGCCAGGGCGGCAACAAGACCTCGCCCATCGCCGAAGCCTCCAGAGGCAATAACGGGGATTTCTACAGCATCGGTAGCCAGCGGAACCAGGACCAGGGAGGTAACATCCTCCTCGCCAGGGTGTCCGGCGCACTCAAAACCATCGATGCTTACGGCGTCGCAGCCTATTCGCTGAGCGGTGCGAGCGAAGCGGACTGCGGTGCACTTGTGTATTACCTTTACTCCAGCAGCCTTGAACCGCTCCATATACGGCTCCGGGCTTCTGCCGGCTGTCTCCGCAATTCTTATTCCAGAATCAATAACCGTGCTTAAATAGCCGTCAATATCCACAGGGCGAAGGGTGGGCAGCAACGTTATGTTTACTCCGAATGGTTTGTCGGTAAGCGCTTTGGTCTTTTTGATTTCAGCGGCCAGTTCTTGGGGGGTTGGAAACGTAAATGCCGTGAGAATGCCGAGCCCGCCGGCATTAGATACTGCGGCTACCAGCTCGGCCCGGGAAACCCACATCATCCCTCCCTGAACGATAGGATACTCGATGCCGAAAAGCTCGGTTATGCGTGTCTTAAACATCGTATTTCCTCCTTGTGGTATTTGTCGTTGATTATAACATTTGGGCGGGCAATCCAGTATACTCATGCAGGCTCAAACGTGCTGCTTCCCATTAAAAAACAGTCTCTCTGTTCTCCAGGGAAGCCCGCGAGCCGCCAAGAGAGGTCTCGGTTTTGATGCAGAAGCTGACTGACTATTTGCCTTTCCAGCGGGTCCCCCTTCTCAAAGAAAGATACGATGCCTTCCTGGGCGTCCTCTGTCTTCTTACTTAGTTGGAGGCAGTAGCACGCAGCCTCCCGGTCAGCTTCTATGGTTTGCTCAAGGCCTCTATACATCGGTTGGTTGACAATCTGGACTGCTAAGGGGGCACCTCTGGTTAGTTTTTTGGCCATTCCTCTAGCTGTGGCATCCATTCTGCGTCAGGCGCCACTTTGCTCACCAGTCCTATTCGCGGCATCTCTTGGGCGTCGATGATGTCTCCTGGGAATGGCAGTTAACAGGCTTTGGATAATCCCACCAGGCGAGGTAGCAGATAAATCCCTGCGCCGTTGTCTGTGGTCATCCTGTCAAGACGAGTACCTGTCCCCACCCGGCGCTTGAGGCAGCGATTCTGATATCGCAGTGTAGTGTGAATTCAGCTACGATACCTACAGCGGCCCCTTTGATGCCGCAAATCACCGGCTTGGGAATACTGTTGAAGAACCAAATTGACTGGCGGTACTCTGTGGAGGTCTTCTCTCTCAGGAGATTTGCCTCTACCTGCGCTGTCTGTGGCGCTTCGTCCGAGATATCGGTTCCGGCAGAGAAGGCCTTACTGTTTTCAGTCAGTATAGCGGCTCTCACCTTGTCATCGTTCTTGATGTCTTCGATAATTGAATTAATCGTGCGGAGCATCTCGTGTGTTATCGCATTCAGCTTCTGGGCATGGTTAAGCGTCATTATGCCGATCCTATCTTCCTTGGCGTAGAGTACGTCCTGTTCTACCGTCATGAATCTCCTGTTCTCGCGTTTTAGGGTATCAAGGAATTGATATTTCACCGGGATTTTCCTGTATCTGCGGGGACAAAGCGCCATCCAAGTGAAAAAGGGCTATGCTAATCATCTAGCCCTATCTAAAACAGCAAGCAATTCTGTCAGAGGCAAAGTGTTTAATATGTGTTGTGGTTCACACCAAGCCCGCCGAGCGACACCAACCCCGAATCGCATAAGGTCCAGGTGAGCAATGCTATGAGCATCGGTCCCGATGGTGAGCTTTACGCCTAATTCTCGGGCACGAAAAGCGTGGCTATCCTTTAAATCGAGACGGTCAGGCATGGCGTTGATCTCCATAATCTTATTATATTTGACTGCCGCCTGGAAGACGGCTTCCAAATCTATGGCTACGGGCTCACGCTCGCCTATCAGGCGGCAGGTAGGGTGGGCGATCATGCCAACATCGGGATTTTCTATGGCGTTTATTACTCTGCGGGTCATCTTCTCCTCACTTTGGTTCATGGCGGAGTGCACGGCAGCAATGACTATATCCAGTTCACATAGGATTTCGTGTGGCAGATCCAGGCTGCCGTCTGCCCGAATATCAACCTCGATGCCCGTGAGCACACGAATTCCCGTTAAGCGGTCGTTAAGAGCTTTGATTTCAGCAACCTGCTCTCTCAGCCTCTCCGCATCGAGGCCATGAGCGATACCGCGTCCGGCAGAATGTTCCGTGATTGCGATATATTGATAACCCATATATTTGGCAGCCAGAGCCATTTCCTCGATGGAATCATGGCCATCGCTCCATTCAGTATGCGTATGAAGGTTTCCCTTTATGTCGGATAACTCCACTAGCTTTGGTATGGCTCCCTGCCCAGCTTTTTCTATTTCAGCCTGAGCTTCTCTGAGTTCTGGCGGAATATACTGAAGTCCCAGCCGATGATAGAATTCCTCCTCCGTAGAAAATTTCTCCAGCTTATCTGTAGCTATTACAGCTATCCCATATTCACTCAGCTTCAGTCCCTGCTTGCGCCCTCTTTCCCTTAAAGAAATGTTATGCTGTTTGCTGCCGGTAAAATACTGAAGTAAAGAACCGAAGGAGTCATGCTCCACCATCCTCAAGTCAATCTGCAATCCGGCGCTGACAATAACACTGGCCTTGGTTGACCCTTGGGCCAGAACCTGTCTTATGTGAGGCAGGGCCACAAAAGCATCTATAACCTCCTTGGGGCTGTCGGCCGTGCCCATCAGGTCAATATCACCCACCGTTTCTCGAAAGCGACGTAAGCTCCCGGCGGGAGTGAGATTTCTCACGCCGGGGATAGAGCGGAGGGCAGCTATGATTTCCTCGACGACGGGCAAAGCTTCGCCAATAGGGATGCGCTGGTCTTTGCGGCGTAATGCCTGGATCTGGTACAGGATGTTATCAGCGGTCTTTTCGCCAAGGCGGAAGATCTGAGCTACACGCCCATCATTGATTGCTTGTTCTAGTTCATCTACCGAACTTATCCCTAACTCGCTGGAAAGCTTGTTAGCCGTTTTGGGACCGATCCCTGGGACAGTCAGGAGATTGGTTATGCCCTGCGGAAACTCTGCTTTGAGGTTCTCATAATAACCCAGCTTGCCGGTCGTTATCAGTTCAGTAGTCTTCTTTGCTATTGCCTCACCCACGCCCGGAATACTGTGCAAGTCCTCTCCCTCGTCAATCATAGCCTTCAATTCCCTGGGGTAGTGCTCGATAGCCCGGCCTGCTTTCTGATAGGCGCGAATCTTAAATACATTCTCTCCTTTAAGCTCCAGAAGGTCAGCAATGTCCTGAAATACCTTGGTCACCTCGCTGTTTTTCATGACTGTGCTCGCCTCCTCCCCTCCTTCATTATACCCTTGTTGCCTCGGGCTGTGATAGCTGAAAGCACTTCCCTCCTCTGATTCTGATGAAATCGGAGCTACGGGTCATTACCTTGAATAGCGGGAGCCATCGAACATCTCCCGGCCTTGGTCAATGCCGTTTACTAGCTACCCAATCTACTGGCTTCTTTCCCCTTGTCATTGGGGCCTGACCTAAGTCAGCCGAAGCAATCCCCTGTTCCAACCGAGGTTGTTTCGTTGCCTTCGGCTCCTCGCAGTGAAAGAAAGGGAAACGCTACTCGCAACGGCGCTCCACGCGTTATTGCCAGCCCCGATAAGTCGGGGCGTGGCAATCTCCGTCGCCATCGTCAGGGTAGTGGACTTGTCGCGTGTAGAGAGAACGATGGCAAAAGAACTGGCCATGTCCGGACATGGTCGGCTCTTAGCGTGGCGAGTATGATGTCTTGTGCTGGGGTGGTGGCTTACCTTTATGCCGGTGGGTGGGTCTCTCCGCATAACCCAGCACTATACATCACCCTAGTTCCGCCACATATCTCCCGTAGCTTCAACCACCCAAGCAATGGGGTCAATCAGGAGTTCCTTGACCAACGTTCTCACAAACATACCTTCTGATATAAACTCTGCGACCGGGGGGCTGACCTGGTAGTAGAGGTCAACGAGTCGAGAACCCACAGGGTTTTCTAGCAACACGTCGTCCCGGAACTCTCGCAATACATCTAACTGTTTGGCAGTGGAAGTTCCATAGGCTGCGGTGGCGATGAAGCACATTCCACCGGACGGTGTTGGCTCGGGCTCGGGTTCGGGTTCTGCTGACTTAACCTGGAAATTGGCGGTGATTTCGTAGTCTCTGTCTGGGGTGACAGTGATAGTGGTCGTAGCGGCATTGATGTCTGCAATGGTGCTCACGTCGCCAGTCCAGTTGACAAACTCCCAGCTATCGCTCTTTGGCACGGCCTCGAGGTCCACCACAGTGTCACCGGTGCCGGGATAGAAGAACATATAAGCTCCGGTGCTTTCGATATTGGCGAACGTATTCTGGCCAGGGGTGGTTACATCGCCACCGAGAGTGCTGCTCGTTCTTAGGTAATATTTTTCTGGCCGCAAATGCTTCCATATTACTGCACTTCCGTCGATATGAGTGGTGACGGTGCCAACATACGCTGAATACAGAGGCCCGCCGGGCCACGTATGCCCGCCCTCGTCGACCTTAAAGAATATCACCTCCGTCCCATCTGTTCCCCCACTGTAAGCATAGCGATGGACTACGGTCGAGTCTAAGCTAGCTGGTCCCCATACAGTTTCCACCGGCCCGGATGCGATGTTATCGGCATCAAGCCAGAAAGTGACGGTGTCATCCATAGAACCATATGCATAAGGTGAGCCATCATAATTAACGATCGGGTCAGCCGTACCCATCATCATTATCATGGTTAGCGGAGGGACGCCTTCAAATTCAAACCCATTTACCGTCATTGGTGAACAAACCGGCGCGATGCCTGCAAATGTGCCCGGCAGCATGAGGGCCACATAGTATGAAAACATGGCACCATTGGACATCCCCGTGGCGTAGATCCGGCTTTCATCAATGTTATAGTTAATTTCAAACCAGTCAAGCATGTCCGAAACAAACCCCACATCATCAATATCTGCGCAGTATTGTAAGGTCCAGTTTAGGCCAATATTCCACATGATGTTGGCACCCGGGAGTTCTGGCAAATACTGTGCACAGTCAGGATAACCCTGCGGATCTAACGCTGTTGCTTCTGGAAACACAGCAATGAACCCTTCTTGTTCGGCAAGTGCGCCAAACTTAGTCAATTCGATCTGGCCTTCTGGGTTGCTGCCCAGGCCATGAAACGAGAACAGGAGCGGGACCGCTTCTGACCCGTCGTAACTGGACGGAATATAGTATTCATACGTACGATTGTATGTGATGTTGTCCCCACCGAGTTCCAGCATCCAACCCGTGTGGAATCCAGGTGAGTATTCTTGGGCGACAACAGTGCTCCCCGCGGGCAACACCATCGCCATAATTGCTACGAGAGCAATAACGCAATATTTCTTTAGAGTCATTTTTCCTCCTCCCGTTTGGATTCTCTTTACATAAAAAGCCTGATAAAGCTCATAGAACCATATTTACCCAATAGCCCTCACCTCCTTTGTGGTACGTATCGACTGAATGCCAACAGCTATTGCCTATGAACTTATGCGCACGGGTCTTTAGAAGCCTTAATGTTACGTAGGCCGGAAATTGCTGCAGACGGCATTCTTTCATTATAAGAAGGATATTATGGGACCTTTCCCTCTTATGTACTGGAAAAGCTGTAATTATAGCAGATTTCAGCTTCAAATGTCAACTGCCAAGTCTGCGTGGTTGCCGCTCAAGCTCATCGTTCTAATATTCGTTTATGATACACTAATGCCGTTAGAAGGTACACGGGAACTGTGGGTTAATAAAAGGGGAGCTAGTCCGTCGCGACTGCAAACGTACATGAAAGATAGAATAGTAAAGGGCTATGACCTTAACCTTCTGGCGGTGGTCAGCATATCCACGCTGGCATTAATTCTGGGAGCTTACTATCCTTTAAATATTGGTTTCCCCCGGGCAACTGAGCTTGTTTACTACCTTCTGCTCCCGCTGGCGGTGGGGTGGGTGCTTTTTCGGGATAAGCCCTGGGATTATGGTATGCGCATTGGCCGGTGGAAATCGTCCATAATTCTAACCTTGGTCTGCCTTGCTGCCATGTCGCTGATTCTGTATGCGGTTAGTAAAATGCCGGACTTTCGCTCCTACTACCACAAGCCTGCCATAGACTGGCGAGATCTGCTGCTCTATAAGGCACTATACTACTTTGCCTGGGAATTTCTGTTCCGCGGATATATGCTATTCGGCTTGGAAAGGTCGATAGGCAAGAACGCCATCTTTGTGCAGATCATCCCTTTTGTGCTGCTCCATCTGGACAAGCCCTTCCTGGAGACACTGGCCTGCGTTCCCGGTGGCTTTGTTTTTGGCTACGTGGCGTACGGGACAAGGTCGTTTCTGCCCTGTTTTGTCATACACTTAGGCATGTACATGATGATGGTCTCCTTTGTCAACTAGCAGTGCCTCAGTGCAGTTGCGCACGGCGACTAAAATGGCAGGGGTGGGAAATAAGGGAGCACATGGGTGGGAAACAGGATGAGCAGGGCCCCAACAATTACCGGCCACTGGGCAAGGTATATCACCAGCGGATGTCTTCCCGGCAGAGTCAGCGCCGAGGTGACAGAGTAATTGAATTCAGGAATATTGAAGCGTCTCTTTCCCTGAGGGTAGAGGATTTTGCCGAAAAACATCCCCGCAAGGAAAAGGCCGAACCACGGCACCATCGGGATGTAGTCCATCGCTGAGGCAAAGCCCTGTGGCAACAGCCCTAGCCAGAGCAGCCAGGGAAAATCGAATCGCATGCCCCGAAGTTGAAAACCTATTACCATCAGAGCAACACCCAGAATTAGGTTGATGAAACGGAATCTCAAGAAAAAGGGGCCGATTATGAATGCAAGCCCGAAGAAGTGGAGTACGCCGAATCGGACATAATCTGTTCCGGGCATCAGCCATGTAACCAGACTAATCCCTATGCCCAACCCGAATATTTTCAAGCCCCGGATCATAAACGGCGAGATTCTCTTTGATCTGGAATGGGCGATGGTGAGTGATAGTCCGGCCAGGAAGATGAAGGTCCCGCCACCGAAGGTAAACCACAACCAGAATGGGGGATACAGATACTGGGTGGTCGCGCGTATGCCGAAGTAGTCTATTAGCAGGAGTGTGTGGTAGGCTATCATGACTAATATGGCGTTGGTGCGTAAGAGGTCTATCTCCCAGAAACGGCTGCGCTTGGTTGTAGTGGCCTGAATGGTATCTGCCATTTGCTTTCTGGCCTGATTTTACCACGTTTTGGTCATTCAGATTTTGGACTCTGGCTCTATTCAGGGTCTCCATGCAGTCATAGTATCGTAACGCTATGGGGAAGGGGTATTGACAACTGTATGAGTCAAGAATAACCTAAACATGGGAGGTTACTATATGGATACCATACCCAGAGAGACAGCTCTCCAATTGTGTGCTGAAATCCGCGAGGAGAATCGTGGTAAGTGGTATAAATTTGCTCACCTGCAATGCTGGGGTTGCATGACCTATGCCAAAGGGAACCCTGACAAGATGTGTCTAAGCAGCCCGGAAGGTTATAGCGGCTGCAATTTAATCAACAAACGCTATGCCCAACGGTCGGGGGAATGATTAGGAATTAGGGACGGCTGCTCTGCCCTCTCGTTAAAGCCAGTTTTCGCCCTGAATAGTAATGGCTAAGAATTCAAAGTGGGGCAAGCGAATTAGCGGAGGTAAATCATGTCGCTTATACCAGCTTTTGAAATAGGTTTGTGGAATGCCTGGATTTTAACGGTTGTTGATGCATTGACTATTCCTATCTTCCTGCGTATTGTTAAAAATAGACAGTCACCTTCCCCAGAGAAGGCAATGGCTGGCATGTCTAGGGTTGAGCAAATAATCCTCTACGCCTCGAAGGTAATGTTTGTTCCCGTCCTGATATACTCTATTTTCGTACCGTTGAAATTAGGGACGATGTGGTTCTATGCTGGTCTTGCCATTTTCTTAATAGGCCTGGCGGTGCTTACGGCTGCTACGGTTAATTTTGCTACGACAGCGATGGATGTACCGATTACCAAAGGGATATACCATTATTCGAGACACCCATTGTATTTAGCATCATTGTTGATATATTTCAGTGTTGGCATAGCCTCAGCCTCGTGGGTCTTCCTGTCGTTTTTCGTTGTACAGTCAGTCTTTATAAGAATTGCGGCAGTTGGAGAAGAACGCTACTGCCTTGATAAATACGGCGACGCCTATCGTGAATACATGAACCGGACTCCAAGGTGGATAGGAATATCCAAATCAGTGGCAAAGTAAAAGAGCAATACACCTCCTGGGCAGCCACTTATGATAAGGAAAAAGTGGCCATCTTTGCCCGGGCAGGATATAGCTACGAGGAGTTTATGGACCGCTTCGTAAGATGCTGCGGGTTGAAAGAAGGCATGAACATATTGGACGTCGGCAGCGGGACAGGACTCACCGCCATTGCTCTAGCCAAGACACTTTCTGGAAAATGCAGGATAGTGGGAATCGAGCCGATAGAGGCAATGGCAACCAGTGCCAAAGCCAACATCAAAAAGGAACAGCTTGATGATGTCATAGTGATTGAGAAAGCCCCAGCCGAAAGCATCCCAGGTGAAGACTCAGCCTATGATTTAGTAACCTGCACCTTTGCCATTCGTCACATGAATATAAATAAGGCTTTAAGTGAATTTATCAGAGTTTTGAAGCCGAAAGGCAAGATCGTCATTGCTGACATATATGCGCCTGAAAAATGGAGAAGCGCATTGGGGAAGGTCATGACCCCATTTCTCCGGTTCGCATTCAGGTTCAGCAAATACAAAGCGGAAACGAAATCCAGAGTGCTTACTATTAACGAGTGGAGAGCCTTGCTAGAAGGCTTGGGATTAACCATAATAGAGGTTGTGCAGTTTCCGGGCAAGAAGGAGCCTGAGTGGGAGTTAGGCAGAGCTATAATGGCTATGGGGAAATGAGAAAGGGAAGTTGGTAATCAATTTTAGAAGGCAAAATCATGTCGCTTATACCGGTCTTTGAGATAGGTTTGTGGAATGCCTGGATTTTCATGCTTTGCCTTTTTTTGACTATGCTCGCGACAGGCAAGCTAAAGAAGGGCGAAGCACCAAAAAACGAACTGGATAATCTGGGTAAGACTGAGAAGAACATCTTCATTTTTTCAAAGGTGGTTTTTTTCTGTGCCGTGATATACTCCATTTTTTTGCCCTTAGAATTGGGGACGATATGGTCTTACGTAGGTATTCCTGTTACCCTAATAGGATTGGCTACAGTTACTATAGTCATGGTGAATTTTGCTGCTACCCCATATGGTGAGCCCGTTACCAAAGGACTTTATCGTTATTCCAGACATCCTATGTATATCACTTCCACTCTATTTTTCTTAGGTGTGGGGATAGCTTCGGCTTCGTGGCTTTTTTTGCTACTTTCAATCCTATTTTCAATCTCGCATTTTATGAACGCAATTCCAGAAGAACGCTTCTGCCTCAAACAATATGGGAAGGCATACCAAGAATACATGAATAGAACCCCGAAGCTGATAGGGATACCCAAGGCATGAACAAAATCAAATGAAAGGGAGTGAGTCATGTCAGCTATACCAGTCTTTGAAATAAGTATCTGGAATGCCTGGATTTTCATGCTTATCAATTTCCTGCCCATGCTCATAATTATGAGAGTTCGTAAAGGTGTGACAGGAGAAGTGATGAAACAATATAGCGAGGCTAATAAGGCCGTATCCTATATTGAGTGGATACTCTGGATTCTTGCCGTCGTGTACTCTGTCTTCCTGCCCCTGCGCCTGGACTCGATGTGGTTTTACGTGGGGCTTCCCATTGCCCTAGTGGGAACAGTCACTTATATCATGGTTATAGTGTCCTTTGTTACTACTCCGCTTGGCGAGAAACCAGTGACCACGGGACTATACCGCTACTCCAGACATCCTATGTATGTCACCCAGTTAGTAATGTTCATCGGGGTAGGTATAGCCTCGGCTTCATGGCTTTTCCTGCTGTTAACCATCGTGTATCAAGCCCTTGGCTTCACATTTGCAGGCTCGGAAGAACGCATCTGCCTTGAGAAGTACGGTGATGCTTACCGCGAATATATGAAGACAACGCCGAGATGGTTAGGATTGCCGAAATCAAAGACGAAATGAAAAGCAAGCAATGCAGAGTGGAGCCATAGTATAATAAGGCTGTGGCTAAGGGAGAGAAACCGCTTCTGCTGCTTTTTGACGGCAATGCCCTTGTGCACCGCGCGTTTCACGCTCTGCCTCCGCTAACCCAGCACAAGACCGGGGAGCTGGTCAATGCCGTCTACGGCTTTGCCAGTACCTTGCTCAAAGTATTTGCTGATTTTAAGCCCACTCACTGGGCCATTGCCTTTGACCGCCCCACACCGACCTTCAGGCACGAAATGTTCGAGGAATACAAAGCGCAGCGTCCGGCCACCCCCGAGGAATTGAAAAGCCAGATAAAGAAGGTCCACCAGCTGGTGGAAGCTTTCCATATCCCAGTATTTGAAATAGACGGCTTCGAAGCCGACGATGTCCTGGGCACCTTGAGCCAGCAGGCTCATGAGCAGGGTATTGAAACCATCATTGTTACCGGCGATAACGATATGCTGCAGGCTGTCTTGCCTCGAGTAAAAGCACTTGCTCCCAAGCGAACCTTCACTGATACCGTTCTCTATGATGAACAGGCGGTGGAGCAGAAATACGGAATCAGACCGGAGCAGCTTCCCGACCTTAAGGCACTGGTTGGCGATGTCTCTGATAATATACCCGGCGTGCCAGGTGTTGGTGAGAAAACAGCCGCGAAATTACTCCAGCAGTACGGCAGCCTCCAGACAATATATGACCACATTGCAGACATAACGCCGGGCAAGCTGCAGGACACGCTGCGCCAATATCGCAATCAGGCCTTCCGGAGTAAGGAATTGTCCACAATAGTCAAAGATGTTCCCATCGAACTGGACTTGAAGACCTGCCAGGTAAGTCACTACGACCGGAACGATGTGGCCAGGCTTTTTCAGGAGCTTGAGTTCATCAAGTTGCTTCCCAGACTGCCTCAAATCACTGCTGAAAGCTCTCCCTCCGTAGGGGCACGTACTGCACCCTCGGCAGTCAAGGGCAACATTGTGAACACCGAGCCAGCCCTGGAACAGCTTGCAGACGAACTGGAAAAAGCACATGACTTGGCCATCGGGGTTGAAAGCACGGGCGAAAAGACTGTGGTGGCCGATTTGATAGGCATGGCCATATCGCCAAACCGAGGAGAGACATTTTATATACCTCTGGGGCACCAGGGTCTAAATCAGCCGCCCCAATTGCCGCTGGCTCAGGTCGCAGTCCGGCTCAGGCCAATTTTGGAGAACCCCGGCACAGGCAAGATTGCCTATAATGGTAAGCACGTTGTGGCGGCGCTGGCTGGCTGTGGGGTGGAAGTGAGAAATCTGAATTTCGACCCCATGCTCGCGGCTTATCTGCTTGGCGAAAAAAGCCTGGGACTCAAAGCGCTGGTTTTTAATAAGCTCGGCTTGGAGATAGTGACTCCGGCTGAATTGGCCGGCACAGCAAAGAAAGAAAGCGCGCTGTCTCTTCTAGACGCAAACAGGGTTGGCGACTATGCCTGCGCCAGCGTGGATATCCTTTGGAGCCTAAGAGAGACTTTGCAAGCCGAGCTGCAGCAGCACGGGCTGTGGCAGCTTTTCACCGAAGTGGAGATGGCTTTGGTTCCGGTTCTGGTAGCTATGGAAACAAACGGCATTCTTCTGGACACCCACCTGTTCCGTGACATGTCTCTGGAGATGGGTAAGGAGCTGCTGAGGCTGGAGAAGGAGATTTACGGCAGTGTTGGGCACCAGTTCAATATCAACTCGCCCCAGCAATTGGGCAGGGTGCTGTTCGAGGACCTCCGGCTGCCTCAGTCGCGCAAAACAAAGACCGGCTATTCCACCGATGCCTCGGTCATGGAGGCATTGAGAGGCGTTCATCCCGTAATCGAACTCATACTACAATACCGTCAGCTCAGTAAGCTCAAGTCAACCTATGTTGACGCCCTGCCCGCGCTTATCAACCATAAGACGGGGAGAGTGCATACCACCTTTAACCAGACTGGCACAGCTACTGGCCGGCTCTCGTCCAGCGACCCCAATCTCCAGAATATACCTATAAGGACTGAGCTGGGAAATAAGATAAGGAAAGCCATCATAGCTCCGCGCGGTGCGTACCTCTTAAGCGCCGACTATTCCCAGATTGACCTGCGGGTTCTGGCACATCTCTCTCAGGATCCCGGCCTCATCGCCGCCTTTGGTCAGGACGAAGATATCCACGCTACGACCGCTTCCAAACTCTTCGGCATTCCCAAAGAAGAGGTGACCTCTGAGATGCGCCGGAATGCCAAGACGGTCAATTTCGGGGTCGTTTATGGTATGAGCGATTATGGATTGGAACAGGCTACCAAGCTCAGCCGTGAGGAAGCCGCTCAATTCATCGCCCTCTACTTCGAGAAATATCCCAAGGTCAAGGAATACCTCGAGGCAACCAAGGAGCAGGCCCACAAGCTGGGCTACGTGCAAACGGTGTTGGGGAGGAGGCGCTTCCTGCCCGAGATCAATTCGTCCAACCGGCTAGTCAGGGAGGCTGCCGAGCGCATGGCTATAAATGCGCCGGTGCAGGGCAGCTCCGCCGATATCATTAAAATCGCCATGATAAATCTACACCGAGAAATGGAGAAACGGAAGCGCAAGAGCAAGATGCTGTTACAGATACACGACGAACTGCTCTTCGAGGTGCCCGAGCAAGAAGTGGAGGAAATGAAGTCCCTGGTTGTCCAGCTCATGCCCGAGGCTTTCCAGCTTCGGGTTCCTGTGAAGGTAGATATCAAGCTGGGCAAGAACTGGGCCGAGATGGGATAGACTCAGGCCTGGTCCGCCCGCACTGATAGTGAGCTGTAAGAGAAGAAAAAGGAGGTAACGAGTGCAAAAGAAGATGATTGCTTTCTGCGGAATCGTATGCAGCGATTGTCGCGTGTTGATTGCCACGCAGAGGAACGACACGGAACTGAAGAAAAAAGTTGCTAAATCGTGGTCTACAAAGAAGGAGACTCTCAAAGCGGAGGACATTAACTGCGACGGATGTTTGGCGACCGGGCCAAGGCTGTTCAAGTTCTGTGGGGTTTGCGAGGTGCGGCGCTGCGGGTACGAGAAAGGCGTTGAGAACTGTGCCCATTGTCGTGAGTTTCCTTGTGAGAAACTTTCCGGTTTCTGGAAACGTTTCAGGCTTACGGAACCGAGGGCAACTCTCGAGGGCATAAGGAAAAAGCTTCGGGCCTGATATGCAAGAAAGTTGCGTTGCCACCAATATGTTGGTGCGCCTGGCCGGAATGCCAGCAAGTTGGGGCTTCCCCTGTCCGTAGCTATTAAACGAGAGGGCGAGCAAAGGCTGAAGGGGGAAAGGACCGATGGATGAGATCAACGTCAAGGATGCTACAAAAGAGAACGTAGATGACCTGTGCTGGGTATGTGTATCACCCGAGAAAAGGGACGACCCCGACTGGATAAGAGGCGTGGCAGACAAAAAGAAATGGGCTGTCGAGGCCTTGGCCGAATGGGGTCCGTTCGGCAAAGTGGCTTATCTGAATGGGAGTCCGGCCGGGATGATCCAGTACCGGCCATCTCCCGAAGAACAGGTCCTTCGTATCGACTGCATTTATGTTCCCGTTAGGAGTCATTGGGGCAAAGGGATTGCAGGGCGGCTCTTGCGCGGCCTGATGGAAGATGTGCAGAAGCCAATGAGTTGGTTTGATAGTAAGCGGCCGTTGGGTCTCGTGACGAAGACGTTTCCGGGCGGAGCCCCCGAACAATATACAGCACGAGAG
>Ga0209427_10000419_pt1 | contig 45133 bp, 31 predicted proteins | sample DeeMarSWOR136_30_FD_187465 | JGI IMG/M metagenome (GOLD analysis project Ga0209427, IMG submission 187465) | Marine sediment microbial communities from White Oak River estuary, North Carolina - WOR-1-36_30 (SPAdes) (version 2) | ecosystem: Environmental > Aquatic > Marine > Intertidal zone >...
CGTGGCGGTTTACGGATGAGGGAGGCATCAGCTTTGATTTTCCGCTGGGTACTACTATGGCTGCAGGCGAGTATATATTGTTAGTCAGGAATCGCAGTGCTTTTGACTCGGAGTTTTCCGGCGTTCCCGGTGATGTACAGATATTCGAGTGGTCTGTCGGCAAGTTAGATAATGGCGGCGAGAAGATACAGCTTTCCAAGCCTGGCGATGAGGTTGAAGGCGAGCGTTATTATATTCGTGTGGATAGGGTGAATTACAGTGACGGCTCGCATCCAGCAGGCGGCGATCCTTGGCCGACAGAGGCGGACGGTGCCGGCTCGTCACTTAGTCGGAAGGTACTTGCCGATTACGGCAATGATGTAATCAACTGGCAGGCTGCTTCCGCCTCTCCCGGCCGCAGTCAATTCCCGAGATAAGCAGGCAAGTTCCTGCCCAACCGACGTCTGCTGGCAACACAGCAACAAAAGAAGACACCACGGGATTCACTCGGCCTGGAGCCGATACTCATACATATTGTATCCCACTTCACGACATGCCTTGACCGTCTCGGGATAAGGTCTATCGCAGACGTCCACAAAGCCGATCTGATAATTCTCTCCGTCACCGCGACCGGTCGTCGCCTGGTCCTTGTACTGGAACCAATGCGTGCCAACAATATAGGGATTTCGTAGTGCCCCAGTGACATAACTTTTATATTTGGCAGCGCGGTCGCTCTGATTGGCAGTTTTCCTTAGACCGGTGTGGAACATGCCGCGGTCCAGCGCCCCAAAGTGGAACTCGCCTATTATTGTCGGCTTGTCGATTCCATCCGGCGGACGGTGCTCCTCAACGCTGTAGTTGTACCGGTTGTAGCTGACAATGTCACAGAATTTCGCCGCAGCCCGCGCGGCCCGGTCATTGACCCAGGCAAACCGACAACCCATATAGAGCTGTTCGGGCGCGACCTTCTTCAACTCGTCGCGAATGGTGCCGAAATACGTCTCGGCAGTCTTGCTGTAAAAATTTGCGAGATCGGACCAGGCTTTTTTCTTTTCCGGTTCCTCTTTACTCTGCAGCAAAGCATCCCACGTTGCATGGGTCGTCCCCCAAGCAGCGTTGAGCTTGTCTACCGTCTTGTACTTGGCTTTGAGGTCCGAGACAAAGACTTTCTTGGCTGGCTGGTCATACGGTGAGATGAGCGCAGCTAAAGCAAGAGACACCTCGTCTCCCCAGGACAACTCATTATTGACAAAGTAGCCAATGCACCATGGGTCACCAGCGGATTTGCCTTCTTCGCCGGCCAGGCGCTGGCGTAAGGCCTGGCGAAAGCTGGGGTCAAAGACATCGTAAAACTTGCCCCAGTAGCCCTCTGAGCCTTCCAGCCTTCTGGCGCTAAAACTGATTGTACCGACGTACGGCGTCTTGCGCATCAGATAGATACTACTATCAGACCAGTTGGCGATGGTATTCATACCCCAGCTCTTTAGCCTGTGGTGCGTGACCTCAGCAAAGGCTTGCTCCCAATTCTGGCCGTACTTCCTCAATAGGTTAGCCCGGCTGAAATCATAGGTCTTGTACGGCGAATGGTCTTTGTAGTACCCGTGCGGCGCCCAACTGCCGGCACCATAGAACTCTGCAAAAGGTGAATCAGGCTTGGGTAAGTTCTGGAAGTAATGTTCCCTGTCGGTAATTGGAGACGTGTTATGGCTGCGGACACAATCAATACCGTGCGACCAAAACAGCCTGCCCTCCGGATCAACCAGCCACCATTTGCCTTGGTATTTCTCCACGCTGAAAAACCCGGTAGCCTTCAGTCTGGGCCCCGCAGACCAGCCTCCATACTTGTTACGGTCCGCCGGACCAGGATTGGCCGTAAGGTCTTCTTGCTCAACCCTACCGTGTGCAATCAACTCCTCGAGCGAGTGCGTCTTGCCCGGCCAATCCTTGTGAATGTATTGACCGAACTGGTCGATAAATGGAAAGAAAGTCTTCACATCCAGTGTCTCAACGCATCCGGCGGCGCAGATATTGTCGATCTCGAACACGTAGTCTGTCTTCGGCTTGCTAACGAACACGAGTAGCTGTGCGACATTCGAGGCATCGATCTTTCCGACATGCACCGGTGCGCCGCGCATTCCGATCAATTCCACGGGTTCGGAAAGTCGCCAAGGTACGGGAAACAGCCGCACGACAAGTCTCTCCGACGCCTTCGGATTCACAGTGACACTATCGGTCACGCAGTTCTTGCTGCCGTCAGCGCCGGGATTGTCCACACGACAGTAAACTGTGACCGGATTCTTTGCGATGTTCGTGACATCCACGGACACATACTCGTATTTCGACAAATCCCACTTACCTGCCGGTGCTTTCAGCGTAAGGCCGGGCCACTGCTTCTCATGGCCTGTTTCGACCCACAGCCCTCCGTCCTCGGACCGGCTGACCTTTGCGTCGGTCGTTACGACTGAATTGGTGTCGAAAGCCTCAGCGAAATCAAAAAGGACAAGTGATTGTATGTCTTGCGCAGCCGGCAGTGCCGATACACACCCAAGAAGCAAACTTGCAGCGACTCCTATTAGCTTTACACAGCTGCCTCTTTTAGTCATTAGTCCATCCTTTCAGAAAAATGCTCTGCCCGCGTCCACATTCAACAGCCTTCACCTTACCGAGACAAATGCCTCAGCAGCACCTCATACGCAAATTCGCCTTTGCGTGTTTCAAATTTCACCAAGTTGCCTTCAATCTCGTGTTCAACACCGCGAATATCCCTGCCATCAGCGCCCACGGCCATGACCGACCTTACATCCTCACCCCGAACCCCGTTCAACTTGTCAACGCAAATCGCGACTGTGAATGAACCGACATCAGGCAACGGAGTAACAACAATCATATCTTTCTTCCACTCACAACGCAAGGCACCTCTGGTTATGACAGGTCCGAAGTCAATCGGCATTCTCTCAATATTCCACCGAGATGGAGGTTTTTGTTCCGCCTTACCCTTTATTAGTCGAACGTTCACAACTTTCCGCCTCTCCCCCTCAGCCACTAATTTGCCAAGTCGGTAGCGCAGACGGCCATCATCATCACCGTCAAGCTTATATCGTCTGCCGGTCGCCGGATCCCACAAGCCGATTGTAACTTCATATTCGCCTGCACCGTAGTCCTTCGGGATTTCCACAACCCAATCGGCGCCGGTCTTAACGTGTCCCGTCCATCGACTTGTACGCAAAGTCGGCTTGCCATCACATTGAAATGCAATCTTGTCAGGTCTTTCGGACCTATCGCTACTGAAGTGAGTGAAGATCGCCAGATCCTTGGATGGTGACGTTTTGACATCCCAGTCGACAATCAACCTGAACTTCCGACTGCCAAGGTATTCGGCCCTCTCCGCAACGGGCCTGATTGCCAGGGTCCCATCCTGATTGTAGCCCCGCGCATTCACGTATCGGCGCGACGGCCCACGGGATTGTTCAACAATAACACCCTTTATTCTTTCTATAATAGATTCGATGTCGCCGTTCTGGGCAAGGTATCCATACCCAGGCAATTGTCTACCCGCGACATGCCAGTCTTTATCACCGCGATTTACGTACGCCCGTGCGCCGGATTCCCATGTGATGATTTGCCTGTGGATGTCCCCATCCACGAATTCTACATGCTCGATGGCGTCGAGTGCAACGCTCCGGACAAAATCCTGCGCAAGCCAATACTTGCGAACGGCCCCCATGCCGAACCCGCCCCGATCAATCATCAAAGCATGGCCTTCGAGAATTTCAGCGCTGATGTAATCATCGCTTTCAAGGATTCTTTGGTCACTCTGTTCTTGCGCAAGTTTATACCGTGATGGGTAACCTACCCCATGCAAACTAAACTTATCGTGCAGCACTGCATCAAACCAGGGCACACGCTCCCAATCGCGGCAAGCGATGCGGATATGTGGCCAGCCCTTTTCGGGTGAAAGCGTCATGTGTTGACAATCGGAGCCGTCGAGATAGCCGATTAGCTGGTCGTGCCCCGCCTCAGAAGTTGTAGGCGCGTCGCCACCCAAATAGTCCCGTATCCATGCGAAAGCCTCGCCCCAGCATTTACGGGTCTCAAGCATTGAATGAAAATTGCCATGCTTATCGTAATAGTCAAAGCACGGCAGCGATGTGAAAACGTCAATGAAATAATGTGTAGGCTTGAGGTTCGGCTTTATGAGTCTCAAGTTTCGTCTTACGAAAGGCATGATATGATCCGGCCGCCACCGATAGCTCTGGGCGTCACGACCCGTGTTTATCCAGGCCTTTATCGGCTCGCCCCGCTCGCTAAAGCAAATATCGTCGTAGCTGTAGTCGGTCGCATCAGGGTAAAAGTCAATGTAATTATCGTGCAGACCCCACGGGATATCGTGCTCAGCACAGACCTCTGCAATCTGCTGCATGTCTTCGACTGTACCGAGGTTTGGCTGCGGTGGATAAATATCCGGCAACCGATAGTCATAACCCCATCGCTGCCAGACGTGAACAGTCAGCAGTGAATCGGTCAGGCCGTAAGCTACCAACCGCTTCATCGTCTCAGCTATCTCGGCATAACGCCCCCCCCAGATATCGAAAACAAATCGACCTGCCTTACGCCTCAGTCCTGCCGCTGCCTTCTTATCAAATAACGGACGATACTTCCGCGCGCAGTCAAAAGCCCCTGCGCTGCTCGGTACAAAGACAAGCGTCGCATCGAGATGCGTATGAAGCGAATACAGCCGTTCGCCGGGATTTACTTCCAGATAGTCCGGCGGATTGTCCGAAGCAACAAGAAGCGAGATGTCCTTCTCAAAATCAAAACCCACGTGACTTGTCGATAGATTATGTCCCCCAAAGTCCGCCCTGAAAGGTTCCGGCTCAACAATACAGTATCCATGTCCATAGTAAACACGAGGTGCTTTCTGGTCCGCCGCTCCCAAGCCCATATCAGTAATCCGCTTCGGGCACTGAAGCCGTATCCGCAGCCCGCCTCTGTCCCTCCAAACATCCGCGGTCAAATCAAACTCTTCATCCGCAAGTGAGAGGCGATGTATGATACACAATCTGCCGGACAATCTGTCTCTCTTTGTGCTAACCTTGCGTAGTACAATTGGCGATGGCCCAGCCCCAACCTTGTGTCCCAGCACCGAAATATGCAGACCGTCAAATGCCACACAGTGCGCGCCCCGCCCGAAAGCAATAGCAGAATCACACAAGCCATTCCTGCCCAAAGCAACGGCTGCCAGATAATCACCCTCGAGCCTGAAGACAAACTCGTCCTTGCCGGGGGGTGGACGCGATTCGACCATCCCTCTGGCCTTTTCACGTAGCTTTTCCCTATCGGTCTCAGTCAACGCTGCCGGCATAATCCCTGCAATGACCATCGGTTCACCCCAGTAGGATGAATCGCACGTCGTGTCGCGCTTCGGCCCCGGATGACTCTCCAGCCGCAATAGCACCTGCTTGCCGGCGAACTTACTCAGATCAATCTGTGCATCAACCCATCCCTTGCTGTCCGTGTGTCGCTCGAATAGCTGCTCTGCACCGGCCCACACCCGAAATGTCACACCGTCACTCGGCGGCTCAGTCGCCGTGTAGTCCCGAATCGCATTGGCAAAGATAAGCTTTATCGGTGTGACATCCGGCAGTTTGAGCAGATATTCAGCCAAGATCGTCCCACCTCCGGGCTTCCACGGGGGGTGCATTACAATAGCTTCCTTCGCCGTATTTCGCAAGATGCGCTGCTGCAAAAAATTCGCGCCGGACTCAACCGATGAGCCCATCCAGCCAACCGGCGTGTAGACAAAAGGCTTCTCGTAAAAGCACCATGCGACGCGGTACGTCTGCAGCAGCCAAAGTGGCAAAGCTCCGTTTGCTGGAACAACATTAACCGGCAGTCCAGGTGCCTTTGTAGAGGAACGGACTACCTTTGTAAAACTCGACCTGAATACCTGGACAGCGTGCGCCGTCACTTCGTGTCCCTGATGTTGAAAATCTGCATAAACGTGAACCGGATAGAGTGCGGAGCACGCGCCCTCTTGAGCGGCTACCTGAAAAGTAGTCTCGGCTTCTCCTCCAGGTCCGACTCCCAGGCGTCTTTGCGTTTCACCGATTGCATACCACTCATCGACGAGGCCGCCGATACTCAATCGGACCTTTAATGCGAAGGCCCCGTTATTCTTCACGCTAATCCTTACGTCCTGGGGTACATTTAGCTCTGTCACATCTTTGATGTCCCCTACTGTCAGAGTAAGTGGGCCTTCATGGACAATATGCCCGTTAAACGCCGCCGCCCTTTCGACTCCTAAGATAAATAAAACGGCCAAACCGCCTCTAAAGATTTTCTGCATGGGGCCACCTCTTCAACTTACTAAAGTTTCGCCAACAGATCTCCCATGTCAATCGCGCCAAATTATGTTGATGTACCTAAGCGACTTCCAGCAAAATAACCGGATCCGATAATGCATCAAGCCACCATCCCGCCGCAAACACCAGGCGCATAAGCACAACAAATTCAACCCTATCTATCGCGCTGTGACAGAAGGTACCACATCGTTTCGTACCGCGGCGAAAGTTGTAGAACACCCCGATCCCACCTATACTTGACCGGCACCTCACACTTTAGTACTCCATCAGGGGCAAGAGCGTTACACATCCATCGGCCTTCCGGCAACATAAGTGTCCCTTCAACGGCCTCAATCTGTACAGGCGGACCACCCCAGTTTCGCCCAACTGTCTGGCGATCCGCAGAAAACTTCATACCGGCATTCTCACATCGACCACATACCGTAACCAGAATCCTTCGACTTTGATTCAGCGGCACTTCGTCCAGTGCAGTCACAGTTAACGCCACGAAGGCCGGCGCAGAAATGGCAATCTCTCCATCGCTAACAGCCTCGAATCTCTCAGCATGACCAGTATAGACCCACGCGCAGCGCCCTCGTGCAGCATAAAGCCCTTGACCATCTTCGACAGACCAGACCAGCCTCGAATGGGACTCAGATGACGCTTTGGCGGGACCTTCATTACAAAGAGCTACAGCTAATTGGGCATCAAGCACCTTCTCTCGCGTGATACTGCCCCGCTTGGTGACAATCGTGAACATATCCCGATCATGCTTCAGGTGCAACTCTGCCAATCCCGCAACCAAGTTGACAGAGTCTGTCAGGGTGACCGGTTTTGTCACATCCAGAGGGCTAATGCCACCCTGGCGGAAAATCGCTGTCCCTGCCCACATGAAGCCCCACTTAGCTGGGTTTGTATCGATGTCAAAATAGCCGTTCAATGTTTCCCTGTCCCAACTGTCTGAACTGTGTGAGTAAGTATACAGCCAGACACCATCCCAGTCCTGTACGGCTGCAAAAGACGCTATCATAGGCACACATTCAGCCTGGGAGTCAAGCGGAGCGGGGTGGTTGTATTCGCTGAGCGTAAAGGGTTTACCGCCGAGACGCTCGGCAGCCAGACGAAACAGTGTCGCCTCGCCTGGGTAGTCGGTCATGGGCTTCTGGCTAACGAGCCAATTACCCGAATCCCAGGCTCTACCGGGAAACCGCGGGTGCTGCCAGTACGCGTGGGTGTCGATAAAATCCATGTCACTCTGGGCATACAGCCCTAAGGGCCCAAAGACAATCGTACCTGTAACAAGTGCCCCACTGCCAAGCTCCTTCTTTATAAAACTTCGCATATCATCGAAATAAGCCTTTTCCGTCTCGGCCAAAAATCGCATTCGGTCGAGTGTTCGGACAAGCGTTTCGTTGTCGGCAAAGACAGCTACATTACTGCTTCTGAGGGATTCGCCCTCTTGCAAGCCCACGCGGCCACCCGGCCGAAGTTCAACATTGGCAAGATAAAACGGGATTTTATTAGCGCCGAATGAAAAACTGATTCGGGCATTGGCTTCGTCTGCCTTCGCAACAAAGCCGAACTTAAAGCTCTGCCAGTTTTCGTTGAGTTCGACCCGCCGTGATAGCCCCAGATTATGCCAAGGGCTGTGGGCCTGCCCCACGCCACAACCTATCTGGCGAGCATTATCGCTGGCGGCTTCAAAGAGCACCGTATAATACCGCCCCGCCTCGACAGCAAAACCTCGCTGGTTTAACTGAAGGTGCCACTCCGTGTCGTCGGCTTCACCAACCTCGATGCACAACCCCTGCTTAGACTGATAGCGGTGTCGCGACACCAAAGCTTTGCATCCGGAATGCTGTTCTATGTCCCACGCCTGCGGGACATCTTTGCGCGGCACACTCGCATTAAAGTTGCCATTAGCAAGAAGACTTTTGCCAAGCCGCTCCGCACCTTCAGACCACGCTTTTCGCAGCTTCTGGTCCGAACCGTAGCGGCCTTCCAGCCATTCGTTGAACTTCTCCTGCAGAATCTCCGCGTAGTATCCAGGCAGTGTCCTCAGCGTCTCTTCCCCATCCCACATAAAGAAGCTGTTTTCGTTCGTGATTTCGACTATCGCCACGGCAGGATCATCAGCATAGCGTACCTTACGATACGGATTAACATGCGTCAAAAGCTCACGGGCGTATTGCTTTTGTGCGTCAATCAGGGCCGGTGTAAAAATGGTGCAGACCTTATCGTAGTTGCGGCTGGTTCTTGGCAGGCCCAGATACCGGCTGTGCTCCCGACCTACGTGCAGATTAATGTTGACACAAATACCGTGTCGGGCCAGTTGATCGATGAAAGAATCGAGCCTGTCGAGAGCTTGCGATGCAATAGTCTTGCCATCTTCAGCGTTCCACAGCCCGCGAGGCCACCTTGCCGTGTCCATATGGTGACAACGAACCGCATTGACACCGGCGGCAGCCAAACGAGCGGCGACATACGGGGCATCCTCGTGCCTGGGCAGGTTCGCTCCAAACGACAGATTGACACCCCATAGGCGAACACGTTTATCGCCGCGGCAGAAATGGCCGGAGTCTCCAACCATACGCTCATCACTGGGATCGATCGAGTCCCCCTGTGAGAACGCGATCTGTGAATTCTCGTTGGGCCTGGCGGGAATGACGAAAGGAACAAAATCAGCCGCTGTGGCACCTACAGAGAGAGAAAGAGCCAAAATTTTAAACAAAAACATCTGACGCATTGCTGCCTCCTTCTTCAAACGTGACGAACAAATCTCCGTGCCAACATACTATCCAGTTTATGTTCAGTCCCGTTCGATGTCGAGCAAAATTCGGGATCGTGTTCGCCATCACCCGACACTACGGATCAACAGCGCTGCCGACACCTGAATGAACATGACAGCGAAATTAAGAATCGCAAGGTTTTTGCAAATAAAGACTTGTACCAATTGTAGTTTGACATTACGGATGCTTCCAATATCCATAAAATAGGCACTCATGTCTGGCCGGTGGGCCAAACGCGGCGCCTGCTCCAGTTCATCTCATCCGGCAACATCAAACTGGAATTGCTATTAGCAGAATCCCTATGAAGGTGTAACCATCAGAAGATCGCACTACGGTCACTCGCCTTAGAACTGTTGCTGAGCCTCAGACTTCCGGTCGGGCCAAATAATAGACTTCTGAAGACTATGAGGAAGAGGTCCACGCTATTTGCGCGATGTGCCCCTACAACTACGTCTTCTTTAGGTTGTGACAAATTGACTGCAAGACGATCAGGTCAAGAGCTGTTCCGACGAGCGCTCGGCATTGCCTTCGCCGCTTAATCGCTAATTGAATACGGGAAATATCGGCTGCTTTATTCGTCCGTTTTGCGAGCCTTCGTCTTGCCGCGCTTAAACTCTAATGTAGCCCATGGCTCATCAGCAAGCTCACCCGTGCTCTCTACGGTGTACATCTGGAGCTTCATCGTCTCGTTGCTTACCCTCGAATGGGCGAGTGCCATCCTCTGAGTGCCGCCGTCAACATCGGTATGCTCAACCTTCATGACGGCCTTGTCACCGTCTGGCTCCCAGAGGCCTTTGCCGCTACCGCCTCTATTATCTACGCCTACCTGCACCACCTGGTCTTTGGCCGGCACGTAAAAGATCATGCCGTGGTACTCGAACTCGGGCGTCTTAAGCTGCATGGTAACCAAATGCTTATCGAGCTGCCATCTGTAGATCAACTGGATCTTCTCGCCCTCGTCGGTCGTGGTCGTCCATCTGCCGATCATCCAGTCGAACCCCCCTTCCGCGACCAGGTCGCCCAGGCTCTGCTGCGCGCTTACCTGGCCAGCACAGATGACACAGACGGTTGCCAGCAGTAAGAGAGTTTTGCTTAAGTTTGCGCGTGGTTTAGATTGTCCGTTTGTTTTCTGCGTTGCGATTGCTGGTTTGGTCATTGCAGTCCACTCCTTTCCTGAAGGATGTTGCGCATTCGGAACGCTTGGCCACAGTGGCAAGCCTGCTTCTTTAATTAGAATACCAAATTCGCTTTGAAGTTACTACTGTTATCCCAAGATTCTTCAGTGGTTTAGCTGTAAGCGGTGGCCAACACAACAATTAGGTCGTTGCCTGATGTCGCAGCGATTATAAGATCGAGAGACTACAGTTTCACAGTCGCTGTCAAATGTATTCGATAGTCGCCAGTGGCGATTCAATCGATCACTTAAGACTTTTGCACTTTTCGCCTCTGTCAGATGTACTCTATCGTCGCAGGAGGCTTTGGGGTCAAATCATAGAGACAGCGGCTAACATGTTCGACTTCGGTAACCATACGGCCGCAGATGTGGCGGAGCTTTTCCCAAGGCAGCTCAGTAGCAGTTGCGGTGCGGGCATCAATGCTCTCGACGCAACGGACGACGATTATCTGGCCAAACTCGCGTTTGTTCTGCCTAATTCCTGTTGCACGGTCATTAAGCAAAACAGCCATGTACTGAAAAGCACCGCTATCGGCGAGCTCTTGCTCGACGATGGCCGTTGCCTTGCGGACGGTAACCAAGCGTTCGCGGGTTACTTCACCAACAACTCGCGTTGCCAGAGCCGGGCCTGGGAAGGGAATACGCTCGGAGATTTCTGGCGGCAAGTCGAGGAACTTGGTGACCTCGCGGACGCCGTCTTTGCGTAAGGTCTTAAGCGGTTCGATGATAGAATAGCCGTAGGCTTGCTGTGGGTCGATGCCAAGCTGGGCGAGAATATTGTGCTGCCTTTTGATGCCAGCTACGGTCTCCTCGATGTCCGTAAGAATCGTGCCGTGCAGTAAGAACTTTGCGCCCGATTCTCTGACCAGCCGGCCAAAGACCTTTGAATAAAATGTGTCGGTTACGGCTTGTCGCTTTTGCTCAGGATCGGTCAGGCCTGAAAGGGCAGACAGAAACTCTTGCTGGGCGTCGATTAGGTCAACTGCGATGCCCATTTTCTTGAATATATCGACGACCCGCTTGGGCTCGCCCTCTCGCATCAGCGCACTGTCAACAAAGACGGTTTTGAGCTGGTCACCCAAGGCTCGGTGTCCCAGCACCGTTACCAGGGAACTATCGACACCTCCGCTGAGAGCGGTAATTGCCTTCGCATCACCTACTGTTTGCTTGATGTCAGCGATTTGTTCTTCGACGAATCTTTTGCAATCCATTGTAGCCTCCTTGTACAATCCTTTTCAGCTATATCGAAACGAGCGTGGCTTTTCAGGGCGGGAATTTAACAGTTTAAGCAAAAGGAGTCAAGAACTGTCAAAGATTCATAAGCACATTGGCGGAAATGCCCGGGTCTGCCCTCAGAGCATCATCTGGAAGCAACCTTGGTCTGGGTCAGTTTGAGACTGTGCAGCTCAATCACTGGATCGAGCAGATCCGTGTTTGAGGGATTGCGTCTTATGTACAGGCTCTTGGTTTTCGCGAAGACCTGCGACGAGCCTTCGATTTTGGCGAGGAAATCAACAAGCTGCCTGAGTGTCAGACTCTCCAGCTTTATTTCAACGATTGCCTCCTGGTAGTCTTGGTCGAGCGGCAATATGTTCCGGTTCATTGCTACGAGGTTTTTCGCAAGGCCGGATTCCCGCATCAATGACTCCAACAGGGGCAGCAGTTCAAAGGTTTGGTCCTGGGCGGCTGCCTTGGCGCGGAGACCTTGGAGGCCCTTGCGGAGACAAGTATACTCTGTGCTCTTTGCACGGAGCCTAGTCAGTTCGCTCTGCTTTTCCGGGACGATCCGAGTGAGTGTCTCGATCCTGGCAAGAGCAGGTCTAACCAGGAACATAAACAGTATCCAGACCCCCAGGAAAATCGCTGAAGCGATAGCCAGTGATTTCTCTCTTCGTGTCAAGCGCATTATGGGCTTTCCTCCACCGCTGAAGATAACAGGATAACGAAATGTACAAGGCCACTTTTGGGCTCCCTCTGCACATCCCGCACATCGGCGATGCCGAAACCGGAGACTTGGCCCAGGAGCCGCTGCCATTCGTAAACTACTTCAAACGAATCACAAGTGCCACTTATGCGAACCCTATCGCCAGCTATCAAAAGATCGTCAACCCTCACTTTTACGTGTGCAGGAGTGCTCCTGGTTATGCTGTAAAGAATCTCAAGCGCCGACAATCGCTCAGGATGAAAGGAGGCAAAAAGCTGGTAATTGCCTCGGAAGGATTCGAGCTTTTGCTCCAACTGAACAAGCGGACTTACAATATTCTTCTCATCCGGCAATGTGCTTTGAAAGACGTCTCTGATCTCGTCTTTTGCATGTGCACAACTCGTTTCCAAATGTGACAATTGTGTAAACAGCCCGATGAGCCAGATGATAACAACCGCAGTCAAAAGCATCGCGCAGACTGAGATCTCTTTCTTTGTATCCAATGCCGGCTTTGCGCTTGTGTGATAAGCCTTGAGAAAATCAGTGCCTGCGACCTTGTCATGCACCAACAGTCTCAACGCAAGACCCTCAGCAATGCATATTGTCCCGTCGGCTGAGTAGTCGGGAGGAGGTTGCAGCTTCGCACATGTGTCAACAACGATCACCTGGCAGTCAATGCTTTGCTCGATAAGAGGTTTGAGATCGTGATAGGAATTGTCGCCGATTGCCAAATAGATTTTGCAGTCCGATTCAACACTGTCGCCAAACACTTTCTGCCAGGTAATCTGGACCTCACGTGACAGCAACTGTGCAACCTGCTGCTCAATCGAGTCAAGACTTCTATCCGGGTGCGGGACAATCGGAATGTTTCTGACGGCTAATATGGCACTATTGCGGGTGACCGCTAAGGTGAGGCAGGACTCATCCACATGGACAATAACTGTAGCAGCTGTGGCAATTTCCGGATGATTGACCATTACTGCGGAATGAACCGCGAAGATCCCCACATCTACCAGATCGGGGTGCATCTTTGCCTCAGATAAGATGCTCAATCTGTCCTGCAACGATGTGACGCTCGTCGCGGCCGCAAAGACAGAATGCTTCCCGTTTGGGAACCGGTGGCATGAATGTACCTGAATAAGAATTTCATCAGGCTCTATTGGAAAACCGTGCCGTAATATAGTCAACTCGTCCCGGCGAATGTCTTCCAGATCGGGCAAACCAGTTTGTACATTGCTAAAGAAAACGGCGTTATGCGGCATCGAAACCGCGATCTGGGCACGCCTGTCAAAACCGTGCTTGCTTAGAATTGATCTAAGCATATCCGGCAGAAAGTCAGTACTTCGCCGAATTGGTGTGCCAAAGACCTTTTCAATGCAAAACTTCTCGCCCACGCGCACGACCTGTACGGCACACAAATGGGAAGAACCAATATCTATACCAATACATCGCTCAGTCATTGACTCCTCTCTAGCTTCTTACTGAACACCAGTGCTGAATAAGAACCTGGGCCTTTACTGTTAAATCTCTTTATACAAAATTACCTTTATGGTTTTAGCATCCACATCTCTTCTTAGTATCGCATCTACTGTGCGCTGGAGGTGGCCAACACGCCCCCATGACGTGACACGATAATACCGGTCCGCTGGCCTGACGGTAGCCGTCGCCCTAATCGCATTATAAATACTGTCAGTCATACCGGGGACATCCCGTAGTTCCGCAATGGTGTCAAAGGCCTTGATTCTCCGTCTGGCGACAATCATCTCAGCCAAAGCAGCGTCTACTTTTTCCGACAGACTCCGGATTATTGTTTCGGAGGCACAGTTAATGTTGACTTTTCCATCGCCGCAAACCGTCACGTATTCGGATATACGATCAAAAATCTGAGGTGTCATCCCCTTTATCAGCAGCATTTCGTCAACAGTTTCTAAAGGCTTGTTCTTGCACTTGTATGGGGGAGCCAAGCCTGTATAGTAATCGGACTCTGCACCGAAACTGCCGCGCTGTATGAAGGGTAGGCAAGTGACCTGCTCGTCGGTGTCGGTCCAATCGATAATTGATGGGACCAAGCCGTAGCCAATATGAGCGTGACCAGCGCATCGGCGATTTAGCAGGTCGACAAGTGTAAGCAATTGGTCTATTCTGGTTCGATTCAATCGGCCGTTTTCATCTTTTAGCAAGTTAAGATTCAATTTTCCGTTCTCTTCGGCAACCATAACCGAACAGTCGCCGTCACCGACAGGAAAATTATTTTCACCTGAAAGCAGAGCCGATAACGTCTTGTCCTCATGAATATCGGGAGTATCTTTGATGGCTGCGATGGCGATATTGAGGCCTGCTCTCGCGCAGTTTAGCACCTGCCCGGATCTTCGCAAATCGTCCACAGCACGCAAGTTAGCACGGGATTTGTGGTTGAAGCCAAACAACAAGACTGTCAACATGATGATCACGCCCAGGACAACAACTACGACAAATCCGGTTCGCTGTGTTTTTGCTTGTAGCCGTTTCATCATTTACTGAGGGACACTAATGTGTCGGATAGCAGCCGTTTGCTTTGATTGTTCTGACAACATACGCGTACAATAGTGCGATAACAACACCGTCGACCGTTTTGGTCTGCGCAGCTAATCTTGATGTCTACTGCATGCGGTAATTCTCGCTTTTCTTCGTAATCCCATTGGTGGAGCCACTGCTGACCATCAAAAAATGCCAATTCGATAGAGCCAATGTTTGCGAGGAGCGTTTGCCAGCCTCTTTCTTGCGCGAAACGTTGAGGTATTCCAATGAACCTTTCCTGGCTGAAGCAAATCAGACCCCTGATTTTGTCAAGTTTATAAGTGACGTTGAACAGTCCGTTCGCGGAGTCAGCTTGCCACAAAAGCGGATGCGTAGTCACCAAGTGCAGTATTTCTCCGCTCGGGTCCTGCTGGTCGGCGTAAAAATAGTAGGCTGTATTTTCGCCAATGAGCTTTTCTGCCCTGGAATTCAGTTTACCCTCGTCCGGTGATTTCTTAACTGGGGGGATGGACACCCAGGCAGCGCCCGTTGCATCTAATAATGCCGGCGCATACGCGCAGCGTATTTGCCGAGCAATCTGCTCGAGCACATTGCGTGCGTTTCGAGACAGGACTATCTTAGCTTCGCACGCTTGGGCCGATCTCGATGTCGCAAAGTAGCTGCCATAGACCATGGAGAGAATAGCAACAATCATCGTCACAGCCACGAGGAGTTCGAGTAGAGTGAAGGCCGGCGCGGCCAACGGCGCGGAAGGTTTAGCCTCGAATTTGGAATTTCGAATCCCGGAAAACGACACTTCCGAACCACGTTTGGGCGAGCTACTACTCATGGTATTTGCCTATCAGCAACATAAGTGGACATTTGCAGGTGTTTGTGGGCTGTTCCCTGTTTCCAACTAACATCAACAAGTACTTCTCGCAGTCCAGCAATATCGGCATTAGCGAGTCGGAGCGAGCGCAGGTCCGTGACTTTGGTTTGCCAGCCAAACACGAGGCCGTTCTTTTCTACTGTGCCGGAATTAGCTCCCTCTGCAGGATAGCCGAGTGCCAGTGTCTCTGCGATTTGTTGTTCTGCCAGGAAGACGGCCTGCGAGGTCATCTCTGCGCTATCGGTCATGTTGATACTAATAAGCTGCAGCCTGATCAGCGCAAGCAGAGAAATAGAGACCATTGCAAGAGCCACAACAACCTCGACGAAGGTAAAGGCTCGTTTTTGCAGCACGTGTTTTGTTGAACGGGCATTCATTTGTTCTATCTCGGGCTCAAACGCTAAGATTCCAGCTTTCGATATCAGCATCGTCTCCTGCACCGCCATCCTCACCATCTCTGCCATAAGATTCCAGATCATAGTCTTTTCTACGGATACCTGGAGAGATGTAGAGGTATTTATTGCCCCAGGGGTCCAAAGGCACCTTGTCGAGATAGCCGTCACTGTTATAACCTTTTATGCCGGAGTTCGAGACAAGGGCTTCAAGGCCCTCAGAAGTAGTCGGGAAACGCCCGGTGTCGGTTTTGAACAGAGCTAAGGCAGATTCAATGTTGCGTATGTCAATCTTGGCCTTGGTTCTGCGGGCTTGCTCCGGTCTATTCAGTACCTTTGGCATAACGATAGTGGCCAATAGGCCCAGGATTACGACAACGATCATAAGCTCAATCAGGGTAAAACCTGCAAACGAGGTATTACACATTGCATACCGCGTATTGCGCTTTCTTTCGGTATCCATCTGAGAGAATCTCCATCAAAGCATCTGATTGATTTCAAATATTGGCAGCAGGATGGCCAATACAATGAAGCCTACAACAGCACCCATGATGAGAAGTATAGCCGGCTCGAGCAGCGATGTCAGTGTCTTGGTTGTCATCTCGACCTCACGGTCATACATTTCAGCAACATCAATTAGGCTATCTTCTATATTTCCGCTTATTTGACCGGTGGCTATTATGTGAAATACAACAGGCGGAAATAAACCCGTCTTTCTTATTGAGTTTGCGATATTGTCGCCCTTGCTGACTAAATCCCTAACAGAACCCATTGCACGCACAACGAAGGTATTTTGAACTACTCCTCTTGCAATCTCCAAGGCGTTAAGCAATGGGATACCACTGGCAAGAAGTGTGCCAAGCGTTCTGGTCAGACGGGCTATTTCCAATTTGAGAAAGAGCGTACCAAAAAGAGGGAGTCTTAGTTTGCAGCGGTCCACAAAAAACCTACCCTCTTTAGTTTTGTAGCCGGCACCGATTCCGAACGAAACGGCACAGACCGAAATGGCAATCAAGATAAAATAGTCTTTTATAAAAGCGCTCGTCGAGATAAGTGCCTTAGTGGGCCAGGGCAGAGTCTGATTCATCTCAAAGAAAATCTGCGTTATGCTGGGAACGACATAAGACAAGAGAAATACGACCACTCCCACGGCAGTCACTACCATCATCAGCGGATAAGCAATAGCAGATTTGACCTTCGCTGCAAGACGTTGGCGTTTCTCCAGCATTTCGGCCAGGCGCAGAAGCAACTCTTCCAAGGCTCCACTCGTCTGGCCTGCAGCGATAATATTGACAAACAGAGGCGAAAAAACATTTGGATGTTTGCTCAGCGCACCCGAGAGCGTGCTGCCTGCACTAACACTGTCACGAACTTGCCGCATGACATGGGCGAGGGGATGGTCCCGACGTCCCAACCGCATGACGTTGCCTTCAGGCACAAACTCCAACTGCTCGACCAAGGCTGACAAAGCAGGCACAAGTGGCGTGCCCGCCTGCAATAGGGTCGCCAGTTGGCGCGTTAATCTGCAGACATCCTTAGTACTGGCCCTCTCAGTATTGTTCCCGGTCAGTTTTTCTGCTTTACCGCCGCAGTTGGCGTACTCAGCAATATGATGCGCTTTAGGCAACGTGCGATTTAGCAATTTCGGTTCAACTGGGGACACGTTCAGTAACCTTTAAATTTGGCGGGACACTGTCCTGTGTGACTCTGCAAACCTCTTCAAGAGTAGTTTGGCCGGCCAGTGCCTTGCGCAAGCCATCCTCTTGCAAGACGCTCATGCCCTTTTCGACGGCAGTTTCTTTTATAATGTGTGAAGGGCTTCGTTTTATTATCAACTCTTTTATGTCGTCATCGACGACTAACAACTCGAAGATACCGGTCCTTCCCAAATATCCTGTTTGGAGACATTTTTCGCAGCCAAGTCCTTTGTAGAACCGTGCGTCACCTGTCAAAAACCTTGGGTTTTCACCCCATTGAGAGAGCATTTGGCCTTGCGGCTCATGGGGGCTTTTGCAGTGTGGGCAGATGACGCGGAGCAGCCTTTGGGCCATAACCGCAATGACAGATGACGAAATCAAATAGGGCTCAACGCCCATATCGATGAGCCGGGTCATAGCTGATGCCGAATCGTTTGTATGCAAGGTACTTAAAACCAAATGACCCGTCAGAGAGGCTTGAATGGCAATCTCAGCAGTCTCAACATCGCGAATCTCACCTATCATAATCATGTCAGGGTCCTGCCTGAGGATATGGCGGAGACAGTTGGCAAACGTAAGGTTTATTTTGGGCTTTACCTGCACCTGCCCAACACCGGGAAGTTGGTACTCAATGGGGTCTTCAACCGTAAGGATGTTTCGCTCTTCAGACTTAAGCTCGTTGATGGCTGCGTAGAGAGTGGTTGTCTTGCCGCTGCCAGTGGGTCCCGTAAGGAGGATTATGCCATGCGAGACCCTGATCAAGTTTCTGAAGCTATTAAGCGTTTGGGGGCAAAACCCCATCTCATCCAAACCTAACTGGCCCCTGCCTTTGTCCAGTAACCTAAGCACCACACGCTCCCCACCCAAAGTTGGGATGATTGAGACCCGAATGTCCACCAGATCCTGGCCTATTTTGATCCGGCTCTGGCCATCCTGGGGTAGTCTTCGTTCTGCAATGTTGAGATTTGCCATGATTTTTAGGCGAGAGACAAGCGCTGCAATTTGTTGCTTCGGCACTGTAGAGACAGCGTGCAAAACACCATCGACTCTAAAGCGTATGGAGGCCTCATTTTCGTAAGGTTCAACATGGATGTCACTCGCTCGGCTGTGCACGGCCTGGAAGAGTATTTTATTGACCAATTTTACCACAGGGGCTTTGTTTGCAATGCAAAGCAGGTCCTCGGCCTGAGTTTGAACAGAAGATGTTGCAAGGTCATTAGCATTACTGGATAAATCTTGCGCCGCGGAGTTTTCGTTGCCACTGTCAACGCCGGTATTCTGGTAGTAGCAGCTGCTGATAGCACGTTCTATTTCGGAGGCGGGGCAAATAACCCGGCTGCACGGTTGCGCCAATACACTCAAGATCGCATCGTAAGCTTCTACGTTCAATGCGTCTGCCAAAGCAATCGCGACCTCGCCGTCTGACAGCATGATCGGGATAGCAGATTGTTTCTTTAGAAACTCGAGCGGCAGCTTCCTTACCAGCTCAGGGTTCAACTGCTCCGGCAATATGATCTCCAAATACTGATGTTCCACTTGTCCACTTCGTTCGGCATCCACCACTCGACCCCCGCGCGGCCGGCAAACGTGCGCTTAATCGTCAGTTCGTCTTCATTCTTTGCTGAAGATTTTCCAGAGCCGGCTCCATTTCTTTTTTCTTTTCCTGGGTCATCCGGTCCAAGTCTTTCTGAGTGCCCATAATGTGTGGCGTTATGAATATGAGCAGGTTTGTCTTTTGCAGCCGGTCTCTTCTGAATTTAAATAACTCACCAACCAACGGAATATCACCTACCAAGGGGATTTTTCTCTCGACAGTAACGTTGTCATCTCGAATAAGACCTCCGATCACAACAGTTGAGCCGCTATTCATAGTGACATTGGTCTGTGCCTGTCGCTTGGTAGTCCGTTGTGTTAGAATCGACCCGGTATCAATAAACTTCGTGAACTCACTGTCAATCTCAAGCCTGATGAGTCCACTCTGGCTAATGTGGGGTGTTATGTCCAAAATGATTCCGACGTCTCTGTATTCGAAGGTTTTTATTGATGTGGGAGTCGCAGGATCGGTCTCGGTGATCCTTGATTGCATAACAAAGGGGATATTCTCACCGACAATTATGTTCGCCTTTTGGTGATTGGAGGTAAGAATATGCGGTGTGGAGAGGATGTTAACGCTTGAAGTTTCCTGCAGGGCATGCAGGATCGCCGCAATTCCCACACCTGACTGGGTTCTCTTCCAAGCACCAACACTGAGGCCTTTGGCTTCACCTGTGATGAAATCCATCCGCGGGCCGAAATTGGTTTGTCCGAACACGCGCATACTGTTTGCAACAGCTTCATCAAGCGTCGCCCAGTCTATACCTATCTCCTGCAAGGCATCTTCACTGATCTCCACGATGAGCATCTCAACCAGCACCTGCTCTCGCACGATGTCCAGCTTCTCTATAATCTCGGCGATAAGCTCGTAGTCCTGGGCTGAGGCGGTAATTATTAGGGCGTTTGTACCCTCATCAGCGCTGACCTGAACTTCCTGGGTTGCTTCGAGTGCACCGGCGATTCTCATGTTTGACACGGCTGCGGTAAGCGACTCAGCGGTCTCCTTGGCCCGGGCGTTCTTAAGATATATTACGTGAACATTACTGGCTCTGCTGGGTCGGGGCACATCGAGACTGCCTGCCAACTGCTCGATTGCCTGAGCGTCCTGAGCACTGGCAAGGACAATAAGTGAATTTGTTCTTATGTCCGGGAGGATTTTTATATCTGTTTCAGTCTGCGATATGCTTCGGTTACGGCCAGGTGGTGAAGAAGTAACTTTGCTTGTTTGCATTATGCGGTTTATTTGCTCGCCAAGCACCTGTGCGGATGCATACGTCAGCCCGATTACGGTGACCTTCTTTTCCACGCCAGTTACATCAAGCCTCTGTATTATTTTGGCAACGTGATATATATTTGAAGATGTGTCTGTGATGACAATTGAATTTGTTCTGGGGTACGTTGCCATGTGCGAGCCGGTAGCTAAAAGAGGCCTAATGATTTCACTTACCTCCCCCGCATCAGCGTAGCTCAAGGGCATGATCTGAGTGATAATAGCATCGCCTTGAGGGATGTCAGAGGGGTTGCTACCGATACAGACCTGCAGGTTCCGCGTGGCGGCTCCAGCCCTTGGAACCACTTTCACAATCCCGTCAGCCGGCACCGCAGCGTATCCGGCGACCTCCAAAATCGACTCCAAAAAACTGTATATCTTGCAGAGGGGTATTTTAGTAGGAGACATCACGGTGACAGTACCACTAACACTTTCGTCAACAACGAAATTGATTCCAGTTATATCACCAATCGTCTTCAGCATGGAGCGAATGTCAACCTGGTCAAAGTTGACAGATATGAGCTCGTCGGCCATACCTGGCCTGCTAAGGACGGGCATATTAATGTGTGTCTTAGAGGACACTTGCTCTGGTTTGTTGACCGTGCCGTGGCTTGCGGGCGAGATCTCTTCGCGCGGGTCAATTTGCGCTTTGGCAAATGCTTCGATAGTCTTTGTGCGCGCTTTGAAAACGTCCGATCCAACCAATGATGGCCCTTTGCCACTTTCAAATTGTCGTCCTATTGTAGTATTCGTTGTGACAGTGGGTTCAGCTGGCTTGGTCGAAGGGGCGCTGGCCGGCTGGAGATTCGGCTGATAGGGCTGCTCTGTGGCGGGCTCTTTAACACCAAGGCCCTTGGTTAGCTGGGTTGCGCCCTTTTGCTGAGGTGTTACGGTGACAACTGCCGGCCCGGAATAACAGCCTGCAATAGCAAAGCAAAGTATGAACACACCAAACAGAATGTCTTTCAGTAACTGCCGCACTTTTTGCTGTCCTTGTCTCAATTGTTTGGTGACATTGGTCTTTTGCAATTTAATGCAAGGTCTTTTCATTTCTTGGTGATTCATCGCAAGGTAAATGAAAGTTGTTTTGTCTTACCATTTCGCATTAGCTCTACACTTATGGATGGCTGGGTCCTTGCTTTTTTGAACACCTGATAGGCATGCTGCTTGCTCGTCAATCGCTGGCCGTTAACCGTACGGATGACGTCGCCATTTTTCAAACCCAAATCCGCTGCCTCTGGTGCGTGTTCCAACCCCGTTACTCTTAGTCCTTCTACCCGACCATCTACCGCGTACGGCGTAATAACCGCCTTGCCCAATATTGCCTGCACACGTTCCACGTTAGTTTGAACTCTGTCGGGGACCCGCTTTATTGGCACAACGGTTTTGATCTGGTTGCTGCTCGGCGAGGAAGGCTGCTGACCGCTACCGCCGCCACGGATATTTGCTGCGCCCAATCTCAATATTTTCCTTTGTCCATCACTGAGCAGAATGACAGCATTGCTTTCGATACTTTCAACACATGCGCCGCCAACGTCTTCGCCTTTCCTATACAGACCTATTTGATTTGTCTTGGCATCTCTGATTAGTGCTCGGGCAACGGCTGGATTTCCAGAGATAGTACCAAGCAGTATCAAGCCGAGTTCCTCCTCGGCTGACCTTGCCAGATGACTGGCGCCTTCGTCCCATAACGACCCGTTTGCCTCTGGTGATGAATCTGCAGATTCAAATATGTTCCGGCGAATGATATGTGAGTAGTCGTTAGCCAAAGTATCTGTTGGATTTGCGGCTCCAACTTCGGTTACGTTATCAGTAGCAGTAGCCGATCTTGGCGCAAAAGTGTCCCGCGAGTGTTGGAGGACCACAACCGTTTTGACAGCCGCCCACACCAGCAGAACTGCGAGAGCTAACTTACTTACAAAAAAGACCTTACGAATATCCAATTTGGCACCCATATTTGTCTAAACACACCTTCTCCAACTAAAAATCTATCGTCTCGTTGGCGGCCGCACTTAACTCAGACGCAGTTGACTCACGCTTTATGCATACAGGCGGCGGCCAACTCGTTGGGGAAGCTATCTTATGGGGCTATACATAGTGCGGCGGCCTGCGATTCAGTGCGATGATAGGGCCAATTGGGACCTCAAGGAAACGCTGCCACCACTATACAGAAGCAGGTATTAGCCAGTCCATGGAAGAGGATTGGCGCTAATAAAGAGCCCGTTCTGGCAAACAGCCATCCAAGAATCAGACCGGGCAGAAATGTAAGGGCCAATATGATTTTGCCCTGGACTATCATATGAGCAGCAGCAAAGCATGCTGCCGAGATGCCGATACTCATCCACATGTTCAGGTGGCCTTGCCTGGCCACGACTTTGCCTGCAATTCTCTGAATATTGACTTGGAGATAACCCCTGAAAAATACTTCTTCGGCTACAGCAACGTAAAAGAACTGATAGAACAGCCAGCCGATCCAGCCCTGTCCCTGCGGCAGCATAGCTTGTAAGGGCAATTGGAAGCCATAGTACTTCAGTAGCCATAAACCAAAAAACATGGCTGGGAAAGCCGTAACACAGGTACAACAGACAACCATAAGCGTACATCTGACTTGCTGGACATCCAAATGAATCGCGGCGAACTCTCGTCTCTTTATTGCCGGTGGGATAAGTGCAGCGGATACTAAAATGCCTGGAGCTACGAGCCAAGAAGAACCGACAATAGAGCTTGTGGTCAAGACCCTGATAACCAAGATTGCGGCACTCATTACCAAGGCGGTCTCAATAAGCAGGGACATCTCGAATCGCATCGGCGCGCTCAAAAGGAATTGAGGCCAATTGCAGGTGGGCGGCGAATCACCGATATTCAGTTGACCGGAGGAATAGCGCATCTTCAAGATTTGCCTTTTGCACTGTTGAGCATATTACGATTTCTTGCATCCCGCCGCTTTACTACTACCATCACTGCGGCCAGAGCAATGTATGGTACAAGGAACTGGACGATAGTTCCATCACCGGTAGGTGAGAGCGAGCAGCCACCACCCCCGCCTCCACCACCATCTGCGACGCTGGCAGATTCATCGCCGCTAACGGTTTCACTGCCAGCTCCAACATATACTGTGAAGTGCGTGGTCCTAAACTGCAGCGCGTGTAAAGTCGGCGATATCACGATGTCTTGGACATCTGTTATCCCCTGCCGACTGAGCGCAGCGGTAAGCGGGTCGTACCAGTACGCCGAAGGTGATCCGGCAGAAGCCGCGACAGTGTATGGGATAGTGATCGTAACCGGCGTCGTGAACTGGATGCCGCTCGGACTAAACTCATACGGTAGCGTGAAAGATTGCAGATCGAACGTTTGGGGATTGTCAACTCTGAAAATTTGAATCTTTATATCACAGGGATACGCACCCGAAGGTACTGTTACGGAAACATCATCTGTGCTGCTTATGGCGTCCGGCTGGGTCCCCACGGTTGTACCTGTGGAAGTCGGAACATCCTCAGATGCCAGTGCGGTGGTTGCTATATGAGTGCTTCCAGCAAAATAAATGTCCGTAGTCGAATTCCTATCATCGGTCCATACAAGATATGGGTAGCCGTACTCATCTATGCCGACTGCCGGTTCGCCTTGGTTTGCACTTGTACGATCGTCGCCCACGAAAACGTTTGTTCCGCGGGCGGAACTTATCTCTGCGAAGTATAGGTCTGTATCTGCGCTGTAACCTACGACGTTCCTCCAATCCTGCCAGCAGGCAAAGACTCTCAAATTATTGCCTGTGCTACCTGTAACAGCAATCGCAGGGGCCAACTGGTTAGCGGTGGAACTATCGTCAATAATGGTACTGCCCGTCACAGGAGTGCCTGGCAAGCCATTTGTTGCAGCGTAGTATATGTCCCTGTCGCCTGTGGCATCGTCAACCCATACTAAATGCAAAATACTGCCAATGGTTTCCGTAGCAATCCCAGGGTTTGACTGGCCTCTTGCGTTGCTTATGATGGGCACATTGGTCCAGGGACCGTAATTCGAGGCGGCTCCGTAAATGTCATTTTGGCCATTTCTTCCATCGGTCCAGACAACGTAGACTATGTTCTGGGAATCTACGGCAATTGCTGGCTGCGATTGGTTTGAAGTGTTGGAGGTTATCTGTGAAACGGTTCTTGTTACAAAGGCATTGCTCGAAGTGGCCAGACAGATGTCATGATTGCCTGCACTATCATCCTGCCAGACTATACACACCCGATTTGGCGACTGACCGTCGATAGCTATCGCAGGGTCGATCTGATTATCATTCGAATCAGTGACTCTTTGTTCAACAGACCAGTTTGCTCCATCAGCCGATGTGGATACGTAGACATCCCAATTTCCTCGTCTGTTATCCTGCCATACGACAAATATGTTGTCATTATCATCTGATGCAATAGCTGGATTGCACTGGTCAGCAGGATTGTCTGTCAGGAGAACGCTACCGGCAAAGGTTTCGACATCCGGTGCAAGTTTGCCAACATAAATATCTCTGTTGCCTGCTGGACCTGCGTGCCAGGCTGCCCAGATACTGCCATCACTACCAGCCACTGTTACAGGGCTGCCTTCACTGAGAGTAGCTGAGTCGACATTGACCCTTTGATTGCTGCCGAACGAACGCATTTCGGTAGTAAAGGCATAAAAATGCTGGGTCATGACATTTCCAGCGAGGTCGGCAGCATTGACCGTCACTGTCATGCTCTGGTCAAAATCAAACATTTGCTGCGATTGGTACACAAAGCTATAGTCGGCTTTCGTGCCCGATCTGCGACAACCACCGGAAGCGCTGCTATAGTAAGCTGTATTGCCTGAGTAGACAATATCGTCATTGACGTTAATTGCGACTGAATTGGCATCGACACCTTTGCCGACATCCACAACATGGAGACTTATCAGGCTGTTTAAGGGCACCTGGATTGAGTCAGCAGCGGGCGAGCAGTTTGTAACAGTTGGAGCAGATGTATCGGTTGCGCTGACAGTTATCGTGGTCGTTTCGGAATCCTCAAGCTGGCCATCACTTGCGATGAAGGTCACGTTACAACTGCCCAGTTGACTATACTCAGGCGTCCAGCTAAAAGTCTGGCTGGCAAACGTCGCACCGCTGGGCAAACCCTGGGCTGAGTACTCTATCGTGTCACCGTCCGGATCGGCCGCATCGACCGTGAAAGTGAGAGGTTCGCTCACAAAGGCTGATTTATCATCCATTGTGCCCAGTACGGGTGCTCTGTTGACGTTGCCTACCGTTATGGTGATTTCCTCGGAATCCTGAGCGATTCCATCGGTGACAACAAAGGTGACCTGATATGCCCCAGCCTGGTTGTAACCTGGTGTCCAGGTGAAAGTTCGATCTAAGAAAAAGGCTCCAGAAGGCAGACTTTCTGCTGAATACGTTAAGGCGTCACCGTCAGAGTCGGTGGCATCTACCGAAAAGATCAAAAGACTATTCTCATCAATGGACTTGTCGCCAACTGTTGTAAGCTCAGGCACACCGTTGGAGGTATTCACGGTAATAGTGATATCCTTTCCCACCGAAGGATTCACTCCATCTGATACTTCCACGTGCAGGGTATGAGTGCCGGCATCATCATGTGTGATATCGTAGGGCAAAGATGTGAGCCAGCCTGAATACGTGTACGTCAAAGTATCCTGGTCAGCGTCAGTAGCAAGCTCTATTTCAGCTTTGCTGACGGTTTCACCCTCACTCTTGTTTAAGGTATCCGGTACATTTGATAGTTCGGGGGGCAGATTGGAGCCAGCTCCAAAGAGGTCTGCGACTTCTGCAGCACTGAGAGCACGGTTGTGGATGCGGACATCATCGAGTGCGCCAGCAAAGTAACCTCCGGTAGAGTGCTTCGCAAATATTAGATTTGCGTTTGCACTGGCAAGTGTGCTGCCAGTTGAGCTTGCTGTGCTTGCCAGTGTACCGTCCAAGTAACTCCGAGCATTTGAGCCGTCCCATGTGAAAGCAAGCTGCTGCCATCTGGTGGGCGCCAAATTTCGCGTGCCTACCGAAACGTCGTATGCCCCCCCTTCAACTGTCTCTGCAGTCATCAGCAGGCTTGATTGACCACCTCTGGTCAGAATCCAAGGGACCCTTCGACTATCAGCCCCTCTACATATTACGCCTTGGTCGCCACTGAAAGGAAGGCTGTTAACCTTTATCCAAAAGACAATGGAGAAAGCGTATGCCCCATCTAATTGGCTGAGAGGAGTACCAAGATTAACATAATCATCTATGCCATCAAACTGCAGTGCGCCGCCGATCTTACCAACAGTCCAGGTAGGTTCACCAATTAGTGTTGCTGTATTACCTAAGCCTGAGGAATCCTGAACTGTTGTACCGCTTCCTTCGTCAAATTTCCAGTAGCCAATCAAACCTTCTGCGTATTGGTAGTCTACCTGGGTCTGCGGCATAACATTACCAGAAGGATCCTTAAGACCTACTACTGTCAAAGTATACTCTCCTTTTGCGTGGGCGGATGTGGTCAGAGTAACTGTGACTTGACCAGAGTCAAGAGAGGCTGCCGTTATGGATATGCCATTAACACTGTAGTTGGCCGAGTTTTCGGCTGTTAGGGTGTCCAAGCGCTCACTGAAGAGAATTTTCACACAACTCTCGGAAACAGCATTTACTGACGTGACTTGCGGCGGGGTGGTATCAGGGGCTACGTAAGTGAAGTTTGCCCCAATAGACCTGTTAGCGTGCATGGTTATTGTTGTGGGGTTTTCGGTGCCGGAAAGGTCACCTGACCAACCAGCAAACTCGTATGCTCCATCAGGAATAGCCTTTAAGGTGACCGTTTCACCGAGTTCGTAAACTGGCTTATCGGGGTCGCATATTACTGCGCCATTAACCGGGGCTGGCGTGACACTGAGCGTAGGAGACATTGTCCAGACAGCAGCATAGTCTGCGCGGTACGTGTTCCACATGTTATTGGCGAATGCAGACATAGCACCGTCTTTATCCAAGCTTCTATATCTGTCCATGTACTCGAAGAACGCATCATGATTCCATGCCTGCCTTTGTCCCATAATATGAACTGCCAAGACATAGCCAACCAACGACATTCCGTTAATATCCCTGTATGTCGCAGTCCAGCTCTTGTTGTCCATACTTGGCTCGGTAGCATGCCTTATCCCCCACTCCGGTAGACCGACATCTGTCATGGTGTAGCCGCCATAGCCACCATTTACTACTTCTGGGCTCGTTTGCTCAACATAGAAGGTTTGAGCGTCTTCCTGAAAGAGAGTGGTCCAATTACCAACGTTTTTCATGTTAGAATCATTGAGCACCAAACCAGCAATTAGAATCGGCAATTTGCGACCTTGGAAGATGCCCCCGTTGGGTGGCCAGTACCCTCCCTCAGAAGCAATTCCAGCCAAGTCTATTCCGAGTTGGACAAATCGAATAAGGAGCTTTTCCTTTTCTTGGTTGGTCAAATCCAAGTTTAACATTAAAGTGGCCAAGCCAATTTGGTCGGCAATTTCTCGACCGTACCAAGGCATATTGTCAGCTGGATGGGCGTATGTTACCGCCATCCAGTCAGGAGCCCCGTGCTCAATCCAAGGCCGCTCAAACATACGCTCCAGCGATTCAGACTGCTTGTCACCCACCTGTTGGTTAAGTCTTGGAATACTTGCCGCAGGAGCTAAACTCGAGAACACTGAGTAGTCTAACTGGCTCTTGTTGAATTTAATGGTTTTGTCGGTTCCCGCATAAGGCGGTCGGAAGCCTCCTGCAGGAGCAGGGCTACCCAAAACAGTTAAGATTGCCGCTGATTTAAGGTTGGCTTTGCCATCAGCCGACCCAAGTGCCTGAAGCTCAGCAATAGTATGACTTTGGCACGAAACCAGAGACGAATTGGAGGGCAAAACTAAGGTATTGGTCGCAGAGAGGTTCTGACCATTTGGACGAGCGCGATTTAGGTCGGGATTGTAGTTCGGAGAATACCCCTTGGGAAACCTATACATATGACTATCATAACCCTGAGCGGTGCCCAAGTCCGGGTCAGGATTTATCATGGAACCATGCATGATCCTACTTGTAACTCCAAGGTTTGGACCATAGGGCACGCCCGTCCAATTCTCCTCTATCGGCTGAGAAACTGGCTCAATACTCATGATCGTGACATTAGGGTTTGCAATGACCCAATAATCTCTATTTGCAAATCGGCCCACCGTATAGTACTGGTCGAACGTCCATGTGATTCCGGACTGTGTAATGCCTGGCGCTTGATAGGTTATCCCATCAGGCCAATCAGCAGTAAAGGTGTCTTCGTGGACATTTAGAATGACTACCGTATCACCCGCCTGGGCGACAGCCTGAACCTTATCCATCGTCCTCCACGGCAATTCGTTAGAGCCAGGGTTGCTATCGTCACCGTTAGCCGCATCGAGATAATAAACTGCAGCCAACCCTGCACTTGGTAGGGCTGCATTGACAAACAACAAGACGCAAAAGATAAAAGATTTTAGCCGAAGCACACAAACACACCTTAACAATTCGGACAGAATATCTTCATTTCCTTCGACAAACACAAAGGTGCTCGCGCCTGCATGCTGCATGACGTACCGGCACCGCCTCTTCCATGCAAACACTCAACCACCCGAGTGGAAATATGCACTCGACATCAACCCATTGTAAATAATAGAAACTAACTGTGGTAGACACAAACAGAACGCTTTTTGCAATGGCCGGCCTAAATGCTAACGGTCAGAAGATGCCAACTGGCTTGACTTGGCTGACGTTATCGGAGCCTGTGGATATGTGCCTATCTTATTGGACTTTTCAAGACTACAGGTCGTTTCCAGCTTTTCGTCATAAGCCCTTTGTCAGCAGCGGGTTACCAAGCTGCCGAACACACATTTGTTGATTCAATTAACACGGATGGACCTTACCCATTGAAGAAGCGTCAGCTTCTTTGGAAACGTGATGATAGGCACCGAACAGGGTCGGCTGCCGCCTCACCGAAATTTTTTGTCCGATAATGACAAATTTTTGCCATCAAGCCCCTAAACCAGGCAAATCTGATCGCACCAACTATGCATGACCTCAAGTCCAAGACTGCGCATATCCATTTGTTACAAAGGGTTACAAAAACACAACGACTGCTCCTGCATCATTCTTGTATCCGGCAGCACGCCTTGACTCGCACCTCCACCTCGAAAGGCCTCAAAAAAAGTTAAACTTTCAGGAATTTACGCTTGACAGAACAAATGTTGCCGTATTATCATTTTTTTGGTATCTCCTGGGTGGCCGCAAGGAGGAGGTCCCTCCAACATACCCCCAGGGAGTGACACGAGACATAGGGATATTGTGAGTGTACCCCTTCGTAGTACTACTTTAGGGCTATACCGTAGTATGTATACGATCAGACACAAGTGCCTGGCAAGAGCGTCGGAACTTCTACATTCGAAGTGCGCACCAAGAGACAAAATGCCTGTGTGGTTCGCCTGGACCTTGGCTGTTCTGCTCTTGATGGCGGCTGGCATAACCTACCGACTTTTTGCATCCCACTTAAACTTAGCTGTCAAGACCCCCATTGAGCTACCTGTAGCATTGAGCGCTTTTCCGAAACAGATCGGTCCATGGGCTGGCAAGGATGTACCGCTTCCTGAGAACATCCAGCGCGTGGCCCAGAATGATGACTTTTTGAATCGATTGTATACAAATAGCTCAACCAATGGGTGGGCCAACGTTTATATAGCGTACTCCGCCCGACCCCGAACTATGGTTGGCCATCGGCCGGAGAATTGCTATGTCGGCGGTGGCTGGATTCACGACAGCACTGAGCCCTCAGAGGTAATTTCCAGTGCTGGCAGAGAAATCCCGTGTCTAATCCACCGCTTCCACACGCCAAGCCCATATTACGAAGAGAGACTGGTTTTGAACTTTTACATATCGAACGGCCGACTCACGACTGACGAGAGTTTTTTTACGGGTATCGGTTGGCGCACTCCAAACATTGGCGGCGACCCGGCCCGTTACGTCGCCCAGGTTCAGATAAGCTCGGTGCTGGAAAACTCCACTCGGACTGCAGCTAAGGATATGACAGATCTGATACTCGAGTTTTTACCTGACGAAAACGGCGAAGTCAGAGCGACAGAATTCCAGTCCGTCGCATACGATGCTTTGAAACAAAACGAAACCGTACCGGCAAAGACCTGTATGTAATATACGAGCATAAGTGACGCTACAAGAAGAAGTTGTATTAATCTATTCAGTGCAACCGACGGGGACGGAGTCCAGGAGCAACTTTGATTCGGCGGACACATTTATACAGAGCTTTGTTCTTTATTGCCTTGTTGCCAGCACCAATTCCGGCTGGCGGTACAACCTACGTGGTATTTCGGTATGATGACCTCGCCGGTGACAGAGCAGGTGCTCGGAGAACCAGTCCCGTCGCAAGAAGGATATGGCAAGCAGAGAAGAGTGTTGATGCACTGTTCAATAACTATGGTGTTCCATATGTGGTTGCAATTATTCCGAAAGGTGCAAATCTGTACGATAAGCCCGAGACAAGCGCCGAGGCTATACGTTTCAGCGCAGATGGGGAAAAGGTTGAATTCATCATGCGTGCCATCAGCGCCAGCAGAGTGGAAGTGGCTCAGCACGGCTGTGCCCATATTAACTACACTAAACAAAACCATAGAGCCGGAGAGTTTCGAGAGCGGATCTATGAAGACCAGCTCAAAGACATATTGGAGGGCAGAGACATCCTTTGTGAGTCCTTGAACCTGAAGAAGATAATGACCTTCGTGCCACCATTCAACGCGTGGGATCACAACACAGCAAAGGCCTTGAAGACAGCAGGTTTTGCCATTTTGTCTGCCGACCGTAGCCAATATCATAAATCGGCGGCCGGTTTGACGATCATTCCCTTTACGGCCCAGCTCTGGGAACTGGAGTCCATGGTAGATAAAGGAACGCTGCCAGACGATAGCGTAATAGTAGCCTTGTATCATCCCCCACAAATTGCGGAACTTGAAGGAAAACAACACCGCTTTTTTGGTGTCAAACGTTTCGAAAAGCTGCTGGGCAGGCTGGTAGCGATGCCCCATGTTAAGGTTGTAACCCTTCAGCAATTAGCGCAGGAATGCGGCAGCTTAACCACAAATCGATATCGCAAAGCTAGCGCCCTCTGGCGTCAACGTAGCTTCTGGGCAAAGTTGTTACCCCGGCATAAGTGGCCGGGCGAAGCACAGCGACCTATATATCTTACGGCTGAAGCCTACTCCACGGAGCTGATGCGTTGGAGGCTGTTGACAACGGCCTTGGCAGTTGGGCTGGGCCTCACCGGACTCGTAGCAAGGTACTTGGTCAGGCTGCTGCTATCCACAAAGTGGCATCGGCGAATTGACGTAGTCGCCGCGGTTTTATGTTGCGCCGCTATCTTGAGTGAGACGTATTTGGTGTATAGAGGCTACCACCCCACGGGGATACGGGCAATTCCCGGAATTCTCACTGTGAGCTTTTTAATTGCGCTGATGCTAAAGGCCATCAGGAAATCAGAAGCAAGCAATGTTGTCACTTAGATAGTAAGTACGTTTTGCATGTAGCCGGCAGGAATGGAACGCAGCCACAGTGAATTCTGGCAATAATAGGATTTAATTCATATCACGATTTCATGGAGCGATTGGTCCAGATGTCACGAACAGATTGTAAGCAATGCGTTCAAGAAATTGCATACACGCCTGATGCCCATTTAGGCTTTGGATGGCGTGTTTGGAGAGAGATGATTGGGGAGCTTGTGCGAAGCCGTGAACTGATGTGGCGACTTTTCGTGCGTGAGTTGTCTGCCCGTTACCGACAATCACTCTTCGGGTATGTCTGGGCTGTAATGCCTGCCATTGTTACTACCATCACTTTTACCTATTTGAGGGGCTCCGGCACGCTGCCGATTGGGCAAACAAGCATACCCTACCCGGCATACGTGCTTTTGGGCATGACGGTTTGGCAACTGTTCGCCACCGGCCTGACGCGGACCACACAATCTCTGGTGAATGCACGGGCCATTATTACGAAAATCAACTTTTCGAGAGAAACTCTTGTGATCGCTGCCTTCGGAGAGTCCGCGTTCAATTTTCTAATACGAATCGCAGCGATCGCGGTCGTGTTTTTCTGGTTTAGAGTGGTCCCAGCGTGGACAATCATATTTGTGCCGCTCATATTGATGCCTTTGGCGCTGATGACGGTGGGTTTTGGCTTCGTTTTATCTTTAGCGAATGGTGTCTTCCGGGACATTGGTAATTCACTGGCGCTGGTGCTGACCTTCGGAATGTTCCTGGCGCCGGTCGTCTACCCTCCGCCCACGACATGGCCGAAGGTACTCATCAACTACCTGAACCCGGTCAGCCCGTTCATCATCGCTACACGCGACCTCACAACGAGAGGCACGCTTAGCCAACCGGATGGGTTGCTTTGGGCCAGTGTGGCAGGCTTGGTGATCTTTCTAGCTGCCTGGCGCGTTTTTCATCTTGCTATGTCCCGCATTGCGGAAAGGGTGTAAGACTTGAACGACGATGTTGTCCAATTCAATGGTGTGTCCAAGAAATTCTGCCGAAGCCTGAAGCGCTCAATGTGGTACGGCTTGAGGGATATATTGCGAGATACAGTTGGGCTGAGCCCCAAATCTGCAAGACTGCGCCCGAAAGAGTTCTGGGCGGTTGATGATGTTTCTTTCGAATTAAAGCAAGGCGAATGCCTGGGACTCATCGGTCGCAACGGTGCCGGCAAAAGCACAATTCTAAAGATGCTCAACGGTATCATCTTGCCGGACATGGGCACCATCAAGATTAGAGGGCGTGTCGGTGCCTTGATCGAGGTGGGCGCAGGATTTCATCCTCAGCTCACTGGACGAGAGAACGTCTACATAAATGGTGCAATTTTAGGGTTGAATAAGAGGGAAATTGACAAGCACTTCGACAGCATTGTTGCTTTTTCAGGGATCGGAGAATTCATCGACACACCGGTCAAATTCTACAGTTCGGGCATGTTCGTTCGCCTCGGCTTTTCGGTTGCAGCCCACCTGCAGCCTGATGTTCTGCTCGTCGATGAGATCTTGGCCGTCGGGGATATGGCCTTTCAAGGTAAGTGTCTTGAGCATATCAGCCATCTATGTCGAAAAGGCTGTACAATCATACTTGTCAGCCATGATGAAGAACGCGTTCGCCGCGTCTGTGGCCGCGGAATCCTATTGGATAAGGGCCGTGCTATTTTCCGGGGTGATCTGAATAGCTGTTATGCCGAATATCACAAGCTTCCGCCCGACGGTTGGATTGGTGAGACCAAAAGAGCAGGCAACCACAAAGTCGAAATCCGGGAAATAGAATTCCTTGATGCTCAAGGCGTAGCACAAAAGACCTTCCAAGTCGGCCAACCCTTGACCGTGCGAGTACATCTCTTGCCTCACGAACCAGTAGAGAACCCTGTTCTAGACGTGTCTTTCAATAGTCCACTGGGTTACGTGGCCTCTTCGTCGCATAGCCAATATTCCGGATGTAAGCTGGGCCCGGTGGACAGGCCATCTATCGTCGAGATTCACTTTGCTAGAATCCACCTGACTCCCGGAGCCTATCGGGTCTCAGCGGTATTATCTGCCCCCGACCTTTTGGAAATCTATGACTGGAAGCGCAACACTTGGGATGTCACTATTGAGAACAAATGCTACATACGCGGAGCTGTTTGGATGCCAGCCAGATGGCGGGTCCTATTAACCAAGGAGGTATTAAGATGATTTGGCGATCTAAACCTGTCACACTTGCCTTAGTTGGTTGTGGGAATATTGGGCGTGTCCATGCGCGCGAAATTCAGCGTAACAAGCGCTGCCGCTTCATATCTGTTTTCGATCCAGAGCGTGAGCGTGCAGAACAATTAGCGCGGGAATTTTGTGCAAAGCGAGTAGCGGCAGGTTTTGACACGATCCTGGAAGATGCAGACATCGAAGGGGTCATTCTGGCAACACCGCATCATGTTCATCTCGAACAGACGCTGCAGGCCCTCGACGCCGGGAAACATGTCTTGGTGGAGAAGCCAATGGCGCTGGACGCCAACGAGGCTCGCCGGATGTACGAACGAGCACAAAGTGTCAATCGTCATCTTCTTGTTGGACAAGTTATGCGCTTTTGGCCGAATGTTCAAAAGGCACGTGAGGCCATCCAAGCCGGCCATATCGGCGACCTGCGTCACATCATCCGGCGTCGTTTGGTTTACCAGCGAGACGCTGGGCGTCCCTGGGCATATGACCGGTCGAAAACCGGCGGTTGGCTTATCCACGGGAACACGGTTCATGAAGTGGACGCTTTGCTGTATATGACAGGGCTTAAGGTTACAGATGTTAAAGTTATGGTAACCCATAACAATTTGATCTGGGGAGATATTGACGAATTGTCAGCGGTGCTGCAGTTTGGAGATGGGGTCATCTGCTCATTAACGCACTCGTTGAATAGCCATGTCACCTTGGTTGAGACTACCTTGATCGGCAACGAAGGTTCGATCTTTCTACGTGACTGGCATCGCGGCTACGCCCTTAACGGTCAGTGGGAAACACTCGGTGACAACCAGGGCTTTGGAGACCAACTTATGGACTTTGTTTGGGCCATTCGGGAGGAAAAAGCAAGTAGGGTGGATGCTGCAACTGTTTTGCCAACCATGTCCGTTTTGGACAGCCTCCGCAGGTCGGCTTCCGAGGGATGATATACGTATACCTGGCTTTAGCTGTTTAAAAATTTACTTGATCAAAGGAGACAAAGATTATGCAAGGCAGAGTCCAGCAAGCAAGGCTGGGGATTCTTGGATGTGGTCACTTCGGCAGTTTTCATGCGAGAGTGTTTTCGAACCTCCGACGTGCACGGCTCGTCGGGTTTTGCAATCGCACCTTTGAGAAAGCTGAGAACCTTCGGAGGCGATTCAATGGGGACTTTGCCACCGACGATCCGGAGGAACTGATACACTCGGATGACATAAATGGCGTGATTATTGCTACCCATCACGATACACACGCTGAATTTTGCATAAGAGCAACGCAGGCTGGCAAGCATGTTCTAGTGGAAAAACCGCTGGGCATGAATCTTAAGCAGTGCCAAGACGTCGTTGAACAGGCTGGAAAATACGCTTCAAAGATTACGGTAGGCTACAAGTACCGTTTGGCACCGACGGTTCAACGTGCTCGTGAGTTGTTGAACAAACCGCTTTTAGTCATTGGTCAGTTTACTGAAGATGTCTGGTCAGATAGCATGTGGCAGCAAGACCCAGCGCGAGGTGGAGGCAGCGTCTTGGGTAATGGCTGCCATACATTGGACCTGATTTGCTATTTGGCCCAGTCTCGTCCGATCCGTGTCTATGCGGAGGCAGATACATTGTCACATCCCGGCCATCCTTGTCTGGACCATATGGTGAGCACAATCGTATTTGAGAATGGTGCATTAGGGGCTTTGATTCAAGGGCAAAGCGGAACGCCAGTACGAGCAAGCAAATATGAGTTCTCCATATTCGGCGGCCAAAACGTTGCGATCGAAATCCATAACAGATTACTCGACGGCGTTTATCGCATTAGCGATAGGACTGAAGAAATCCAATACTCTGGCGATGAAGCGTTATTTCAACAAGCACGGGGATTTGTGTCTCAGATATGTGATGGGGCCGCACCGCACTGCGACTTATGGGAAGGATTGCTTCCTAATCTTTTACTCGAAGCATGTGACGCCGCGAGGACGAGCCATGTTGCCAAAGAGATTCGCTGGAATGATGGTAAGCCTACGTTGGAAATCGACAATTAACGGTGAGGAGTCAAGAATGCTGCGCATCGGAATAGTGGATATTGGAAAAGATCATCCCTGGCCCATTGCGAACTATATAAATGCCACTGGAAAGGCACAGGTTGTTGCCATCAGTGATAGCGGAGAGACCTGGCCGCGAGAGCACGCTCAAGAATTTGCACGACGCTTAGACCCACCCGCACAAGTTTTCGAAAGTGCTGGTGAAATGCTGGGTAAGGTTGACGCAGCCATGTTTTGCGGCAATCGATACGACCTTCGGGTAGAACAAGTTCGGCCTTTCTTGGATGCCGGGCGGCCAGTCTACATCGACAAACCTGCCGTCGGCACATTGAAGGATGTGCAGTGTCTTGAGCAATACGTCAGGTCAGGTGCCCGTCTTCTTATGGGATCATCTTTGCCACTCTGCCCTGAGTTAAAGGAAGTATGGCGACGCGTCTCTGCAGGGTCACCTTGTGGAGTGACTGTGGTTGGATGGCGAAGTCTGTTCGAATATGGAATCCACGCAACAGATGCTGCTCTCAACCTGATGCAGTCTTATCCGCGACGAGTTCAATGGGGAGCCTTCGGCCCGACAGAATGCGCTTGGGTGGAGCTGGCCAATGGCCAAGACCTTCTCTTGTACACGGGCTTGGCCAAATGTCAGTGGCAGGTAACTTGTATGACTGCCGAGGGTCTGTACAGCACGATGCTGAATCTGAGTGCGTTTCGTGGATCACATTATGATCTGCTGGCTCAGACATTCGTCGAAATGGCAGAATCGGGGCGGACGCGCATTCCTCCGCGTTGGCATTTGGAGGGCATAAAACTACTCATCGCGGCTAAAAGATCACAGCAAGAAGGCTGCACGGTCGCATTGGAGGAACTGCAGGAATCGGATGGATTCGACGGCCAGGAGTACGCCGAGGCCTATCGAGCGATTGTAAGCCAGGCAAATCCTCAAGACTGCCTATCGCCGGATATAAAGGTGTTGCTCCGAGAAAAAGGACAAACTGGAGCTGCCCTCTCTGCAGGGCTTCTCGGAAAGGTCAGGCATCGAGCCGGCCCTAAGGCAAAGAGAATTGCAAGGCGTGTCCTTGGGCCAAAAGGCACAAAGCTTGTCAAACGGATACTCCACCGAGTATGACAGGATAGGGTCACAGTACATACGCATCCTGACGATGCAAAATTTCAAGATCAGTGGGTGTGGCCACGGAGGTTCAAGGGATTGATCCCGTGGCCACGCCTCTTGCAAAGCATGTTGAAGCAAGGATTGACAAAAGACTCGCTAACGTGAGCGCACTTTAGAATATCTGCCCCAAAAACACGGAGGAGCATGTTAGAATGAATTGCAGTGGCAAAGTATGTGTGCTTACGCATGGGTGCCCCGAAAACCGCATAGACGGCGCTAGGATACGAGAATTCCTCAAAAAGAATGGGCATAAACTGACATCTGAAGTCCGCGATGCCGACATAATTCTTCTTAATGCTTGTGGATTGACCAGACACTCGGAAAAAATCAACCGAGATCTAATAAGCCGAATAGAAGCTCTGAAAAAGCCGTCCGCCAAAGTGATTATGGGTGGCTGCCTCACAAAAATCAATAGTGATTTCCGTCAGAACCTTACGTTTGGGGTTGACGACGATTTGGCGCTTCTAAACACAATGTTTGATGCCAGGATACCAGTTCAGAACATTCATGCAAACTTTTTGCTTCCTCAAGTAAGGCTTCGTGACGCAAGTGCTAAGACAGTAGAAACCACGAGAAGCGTTCTCAGGAAGCTGACAAGGCCCCGAGTCATAGCAGGCAAGCTGCTGAGGTATTACCGCACGGGATGTAGGGTCTCAGGTTCGCGTAATGGGGAAAGAACAATAAGCAAGTTAAGCCGTGAGCGACAAGAATCGGTCGGTACAGTGGTAAATGTCTACAAGCCGAGTACTTTCCTTATTAAAGTCTCGACAGGTTGCCTGAATACCTGTTCTTATTGCGCGGTCCGACTTTCACGGGGCAGACTGAAAAGTAAGCCCATTGACCGTGTCGTTGAAGAGTTTGAAGAAGGCGTGGCGAAAGGGTATAGGCAGTTCGGCTTAATAGGGACTGATGTAGGCGCGTACGGGAGAGATCGGGACACTGACTTGGTCACCCTGCTCAAGGAGTTGCTAAGAACTGACGGTGACTATAGAATAAAATTGCGAAATATCCAGCCAAGGTTTTTGATTGAGATGCTGCCTGAACTCCGCAAAATCCTACAAAGTGGCAAGGTAACCTACCTCAGCTCTGCAGCAGAATCCGGCAACAACCGGATTCTTCGCCTGATGAACAGAGGATACAGAATAGAAGCCTTTAAGGAAGCAATTGGGTTGCTGAACATGGACTTCCCGTATATTCAGCTGCGTACGCAGCTTATGGTTGGCTTTCCGAGCGAAACTGAAGAGGAATTCCAGGATACGGTGCGCCTGCTCGACGAACTGAACTTTGATGTTGTGGAGGTATACATCTTTCAGTCGAGACCCGGCACCGAAGCTGCGAAGATGGCTGGTCAAATCCACAAAAAAGTGGCTTTGAGAAGATGCTATGAGTTGTGCATGAGTTCCGAAAGGGTAATACCATACCTGTAAGAATATTGTCTTGCATCGCTCTGCGAAACCTGTATGGACTGGACACAAAAAAGTAACAACATCATGCCTAAGAAAGCCAGTGAGTGGATCAGAAGGCAATATGTTCCGAAAGAGAAAGGTTTCCGGTTCTCACCTCAATCGCCTGTCTGCCTCTTAGGTTCCTGCTGTGCAGCGTTAGCGTCCGAGACGTTGGGTACTCTATCGGATTGGTCTGCACCAGAAGTTGAGTCTTGGGTACAGTACATCCAGAGCTTTCAGCAAGATGACGGGTGGTTTGAGGACCCTTATCTTAAGCCGGGCGACAAAAGCATCCTTGATTCTGCTTATCTTCGCGGACATGCAACATTTCTGGCGACAATGGCCCTGGATGCATTAGGTCAACGGCCTCGTCGGCGTCTGGAATTCTTAGACACGTGGCGCAACGACACTCACCTTTACGACTGGATTGACAAGCTGGACTGGACAAATCCGTGGCGAGAGAGCAACTGGGTAGAGTGGCTCGGCTATTGGTTACTCGCCGACAGCGAGATTACCGCCGACGACGTGCCGGTGCCAGAAGAACGCTACCCTGCGGGCTTTGCAGGTCTAATGCAATGGCTCGAAGATAATCAAGACCCAACAACAGGATTCTGGGGGAATCCTCCATACGAAGGGCTGCGACGAACTCTTGGCCAAATGGCTGGGGCATACCACCATTACGTTTTCTACTACGCAACCGGGCAGCCGCTCCGTTTCAAGGACAAAATCATCGACCATACGCTGGCTTTGCAACAACCAGATGGTTTGTTTGTGCCAGGTAGAACGGGGGGAGGCCCTTGTGAAGACCTTGATGCTATAGATATTCTGGCCAACATGTATCGCCTTGCTGACTATCGACGCGCAGAAATTGAACTAGCGCAGAGACACGCTCTGGCGGCCCTCGTCAAGAATCAGCGAGCCGACGGAGCTTTTGTGTACGCGTGTGATGGCAATTCTCTCAGGCCATTGCCAGGATTATTGCGGACGTTATTTCGGCCATGGTACCGGCCGGGACTACGTTCACGCTTGAGAGCTCCGCGCCAATATGTATCCGGCTCGCGACAACAGTATGGCGGCTGTCCGAGCTTGCCGTTCCGCAGCAGCGGCGGAGATATGTTCTCGCAGTGGTTTCGGCCTCTCGCGATAGCGACTGCAGCGAGTATGCTTGGCAAAAATCGGTCGCCCATCTGGTGGCGCTTCGGCTTCCGTCGACAAATCACCCAGGGATGGTGGCCAGGCACCAGCCGACCAACACAATATCGAAAGCTAAAACCGGAGACGGTAATTGAGTCCAACCGTTAGTGTCATTGTCCCCTGCTATAATGGCGCAGCTACGATCCGCGATACGCTGCAAAGCCTACAACAGCAGACCTTGCGAGACTGGGAAGCAATAGTCGTTAACGACGGAGCGACCGACAACTCTGTGGATATCATCCGTGAGTTTCGGGCCAGGGATTCGCGAATCAAGCAGATTGACCAGGACAACAAAGGCTTGGCAGCGGCGCGAAATGCCGGTCTGAGCGCTTCAAGCGCAGAGTTTGTCAATTTCCTCGACGCAGACGATTTTCTGCTGCCCGACATGCTGGCCAGTGTGGTACGCAAGCTGAGAGATGATCCTTCTTTGGAAGCAGCCTACTGCGGGTGGATATATAGTGACGCACAAATGCAGGATTTGAGCTGGGTTGTTACGCCGCGGCATGAGGGTCAGCTCTTTAAGAGGCTGGCACATGGTAACCTATTCCCCTGCCACAGCATTTTGGCACGCAGGAAAACCTTCAAGAACGTAGGATTGTTTGACCGCTCACTGATGCATTGCCACGATTGGGACCTCTGGCTTCGTCTCGCAAGAACAGGTGGTCGCTTCGGCTTCGTAGCAAAGGCATTAGTGATTTATCGTATGAGCGAGGAAAGTCTTAGCCGCAACCCGCTAACCTTTTTTGAAGCAGGAAAAGAAGTGATCCGTCGTGGACACAAGCCAGACGACCGCGTCAAGAATCCTGCAGCCGAATTCAGACAAGGCTGCAAGTGCGCAATGACAGAAATAATGCTTAAATGGGGCATTTGTTGTGCCGGTTTTGCCATCGCACAAGGCGATGCGGCCCAGGCATCCCACCTATTCGAAACACTGCTTGCCGAACGAGACTTTCGAATAACGCCTGAGAAGATGAGGGCTATGGGAAGCATACTTTGGTTCGCGGCGGCAGTCCCGCAAGGCAACTGGGAGGCCCTCTGGCAACGTGTTAGTCAGCCGCTGTTGGAGTTCCTTGTGAGAGAAGAGGAACGTCTGGACATCCCTGGATTTGCCATGGAGTCTTTGCTCAAGATCATCGGGTGGCAGAAACCAATGTCCGGCCGGGAACTTCTGTCCGCACTGCGGCGAAAAATATCACGGCGAGTTTTTCCACGGTAGAAGCCATGTTGAACTTATGTAGCTCCATCGTTCCGGAGTGATGCAAGCGTAGCATATCAATCACCAAAACAAAGGTCTATGTTCGCGACAATTAGCATACAAACATACAATCACGCAGAAACATTGGCCAGAACACTGGAGAGTCTGCGCTCGCTTCGTTGTCCAAGAGGCATTGATTATGAAATTCTCGTAGTCAACAACAATAGCTCCGACCATACGCCGCAGATAATAGAAAGATATGCAACAATACTCGGACCGCGGTTGCGCAGCGTGTTTGAGGGCCAGCAGGGACTCAGCCATGCGCGGAACCGTGCATTAAGGGAGGCACGCGGAGAAGTTCTGTGTTTCCTTGACGACGATGCCCTTGCAGATCAAAACTGGTTGGCCGGGCACTTGCGCGTATATCAGAGATGTGCGAACATTGTAGCGGTTGGCGGTAAGATTCAACTGCTCTGGCCAAAAGGCCAATCAAGGCCCAAGTGGCTCTCGGCACACCTGGATGGCTACCTTACAGGTTTGGATTTAGGCTCATCTTCACAGTTGATGCGCTATCCGGCGTACCCGTATGGCTGCAACATGTCAGTGAGGCGCCCTATGGCAGAGAAAGTTGGTGGGTTCTGCTCCCGCCTTGGCCGCAAAGGATCCAGCCTTGTCTCAAATGAGGAAAAACACTTCTTTTACAAAATACACTTGTTGGAGGGACACGTTATCTATGCTCCGAAGGCGCTGGTTTTCCACATGGTGTCCCTCGAGCGCCTGCAAAAGCGTTTTTTCTTAAAACGTGGGTACGCACAAGGAATCTCGGATATTGTGCTCCAGCAGGAAACAGCTAAACCCGATGCCTGTGGGTATTACTGGCTCCGGCAGCTGGTTAAGGGAGTGAATTTGGCGGGACACGCAAGCGCAAGAGCGATGATTGATTCCATCTACAGGCTTGATGGGGCATTTTCATCTCTGGTTAGATGTGTTTATGGGGCTGGTTATTCAATAGGTGCTGCGAAAACATTGGCAGGCTTTCTGAAATCAGCGATATAGAGATGCCTCAGGCGAAAACGGTCCGCGCATGCATTAGATGATAAGCCAGTAGTGCACATCTGTGTTGTGTCTTTGGCTTGGTTATCTTGTCAACCTGGAGACGAAGTGAAAGAAAAGTTGGGCGAACAAACGCCGGATTCAACATTTGCTGTGTTCGTACCCTACTCACGCGATAACCCATACCAGGCTGAACTGATTAAGCGATTGGCAAAATATGGGGTACGAGTCGAAACAGAACGTGATGTCAAGAATGCCTTTGCCAAGATTATGCGGCGGCAGATCAGGCCCGATGTTTTACACCTCCATTGGATCGTAATTTCTATGCGATCCAATCCGGTGCGATGTCTTATCCGGACAATCGCCTTTGTCACAAGATTGTTCATTCTGCGCATAAAAGGCGTAAGAATTGTCTGGACTGTACACAACTTAGTTTCTCACGAGTGCAAAAGACCTAAACTCGAATGGTTTGCGAGAAGTATCACCGTACGGCTTGCGCATTCGTTGATAGTTCATACTGAGAGCGCAAAAGCAAATGTTCTTGCTGCATGGCATTTGAGAAATAGCAAGAAGGTTTCTATCGTACCTCACGGCAACTATGTTGAGTATTATCCGAACCGGGTTGACAGAAAATCAGCGCGTGCACAGCTTGATATCCCAAAGTGGGAAATCGTAATGCTTTTTGTGGGAAATATAAGACCTTATAAAGGCGTCCCTGAACTTATCGAAGCCTTTAAGAAACTAAACAGTCCAAAGGCACGACTTGTGATAGCGGGAAAACCGCATAACGATAACATCGCTAATGAAATCCGGGCGAAATGTGGCACCCAAAAAGACATTAGACTTGTCTTTGAAGTCATCCCCGATAATGAACTTCAAATATATATGAACGCTGCAGATATCGTTGTATTACCCTACAGAGACATTCTCACATCAGGTGCTGTCATATTAGCCATGTCCTTTGGCAAAGCTCTAATTGTTCCGGCTGTCGGTTGTATGACAGATGTCTTGGATACAAGGGGAAGTATTCTATACAATTCTTCGGAACAAGATGGCTTGCTTAACGGACTCCGACAAGCTTTGAACGCCAATTTTGAGGAAATGGGAAGGCATAATCTCAAACTAGCCAAGCAACTGTGCTGGGACAAAGCCGCTAAAGACACCGCTATACTCTATCAAAAATCTGCAAACAGGAAAAGCTCCAGGAGCTTAGTAATTCAAGAGCCCATTTATAAGTGTAACTGAGTCTATTAACAGATGCCCGAAAAGCAATATGCAGAATTGAAACGGCACACGGATTACCTGAAAGTTGTAATTGTGGATTTGTTCTGCATCAACAAAGGCATAAATGAGAAGCTATCAAACCGCTAAGATTAACAGAAGACCCATAAAGGTCCTCTTTATCTCTCATACCTCAGGTAGGCTTGGAGCCGAAAAAAGCCTCCTACTATTGTTAAAAAATATTGACAGAAAACTCGTTGAGCCCATTGTCGTTGTTCCAGGCCCTGGGCCGCTAAAAGAACAAATACATGACTTGAATATCAGAACATACAACGTTTGGTCGCCACCGTGGGTGCGACCCAAAACTGCCGAAGCTGGATCTTGCCGCGGCATAATCAAAGAGATGGTGCAAGAGATGGTAGCGGTATTTAGACTCTGCCGGATAATCAGTACGGAAAGAGTTGCTGCCGTTTACACGAATACTGCTGTAAAAATCTCTGGGGCGATTGGAGCCTTTATCGTTAAAAAACCACACCTCTGGCATATAAGAGAAATAATCCGTGCTAATCCAAATTTGCACTCGCTGCTGCCAGAGAAGATGCTTTTCAGGCTCATCTCCAAAACATCAGACATAATCATTGCTAACTCGAACGCAACAGCAGCTCAATTTGACGGCACTAATTCCAATGGGAGAATAAGAGTAATATATAATGCAGTAGAGCCCGGCGAGCCTAACAAGTCTGATTGCCTTGTGAATATTGGTGGAGTGAGATCCACGGATTGGATAGTCGCCGTGATTGGGCAACTCCTGGAAAGAAAAGCTCAGGATGATGCGATTCGTGCCGTCAAAATAGCAGAAAAAGAGATCCCAAATATGAGACTCCTTGTAATTGGTGAAGGGAACACCGACTACAAGAATTATCTTAAGCAGCTGGCTTCGGAACTGGACGTTGTGGATCATGTTATCTTTACAGGATATAGAGATGACGTTCCACAAATTCTGCCTAACTGTAGGCTTCTTCTGGTGCCCTCCTGGAACGAGCCCTTCGGACGTACGGTTATTGAAGCAATGGCAGCGGGCATCCCGGTAATCGGGGCAAATAGCGGAGGGCTCAAGGAAGTCATAAGAAACAAGGCAAGTGGCTACCTTGTCCCACCCAAGAATCCGGCGGAAATAGCCGAGAAGATGATTTACCTATTTCACCATCCTGATATAGCGAAACAAATGGGAGCTGAAGGGAAGAAACTCACCAAGGAGAACTTCAGCATTCAAAACTACACGGAGAGTATCCAGAACGCCGTGGAAGAAGTAATCAGCGCAACTTAGAAGCTGATGGAATAGACCACCATAGAGGCATGAATCCCAGAGTATCGATAATTATTCCGAACTACAATCACGCACGCTTTCTGAAAAGGCGGATTCAGAGCGTACTTAACCAAGTATACCAGGACTTTGAAATTATCTACCTGGACGATGCATCCACGGATAATAGCAACGAGGTCTTTTCTCAAGTTGGAGAC
>Ga0209427_10000420_pt1 | contig 44975 bp, 47 predicted proteins | sample DeeMarSWOR136_30_FD_187465 | JGI IMG/M metagenome (GOLD analysis project Ga0209427, IMG submission 187465) | Marine sediment microbial communities from White Oak River estuary, North Carolina - WOR-1-36_30 (SPAdes) (version 2) | ecosystem: Environmental > Aquatic > Marine > Intertidal zone >...
TTCCAGGATGAGGAGTGGGATTTCAGCACATGGAGCATGAATTTGATTCTAGATAACCTATTATATTAATTACCAAATAGAATTTCAGTCATAATTCCTTTATCACATAATCTAAACCTAGATTTTTTAAAGTACTTTGTGTAGGAATACCGTCTTTTGACCATCCTCTTTTTTCATAATACCAATCCAACATGACATTGTAGTTATCATAATCAAGAACAGATTCCTTAAACTGTCCTTCTGTAGTTGGCTCTTCAAACCATCTAGCAGGTGGTATGTCCATGTTTCTGTTCCATTTTTCATACTCTCTGACCCAAGAACTTCTTATCAATGTATAAATCCTATCTGCAATTGTATACAAATCATTTAAGTCAAAATCTAAACCAGTAGCTGCCTTCAGTAATTTTGGATACCAATCTAATTCAAGATTTATCTCAACCCATGGAAATCTACAAGTTACCAAGCCTTCAAAAATCCCCCCTCTAATTCTCTGCTGTTCTATTAATTTGTCAACCTTCTCCTCAGTATAGTCTTCTCTACCTGCAGTGACCTCCCAAGCTATTATCCACGCATCTTTGTGATGAGCTCCAATTGGAGATGTTCCATATGCTAAAGCCATGCCTGGAGTAGAATGGCAATCATAAGCTGAAATTTCAAGCCCTTTGACATGCATTGCCCATGGAGTTGTATCTTTCCCCAATTTTTGGGACATGTGTCTTACTCCTTGCGCTAAGAAATCGCCTAAACCTTTTCTGTATGCAGTTTGGTGGAGTAAATCTTTTATTTTATCAAAGTCTCCCCAATCTATTCGATCCTCTATAATTCCTTTAGAGGAGCATTCTATGATGAAACCTATTGCATTGCCAGAAGATATTGTATCTATTCCAAGATCGTCTGCCATTCTTGTCAAATAGGATACTTGCTTTAGATCACCGATCCCAATATTGGATCCAAGCATCGCTACATTCTCATAATCAAGTTCTGCATTCCCATTTTGGCAATCTTTCACTATATTACCGCAGATCATATTGCAATATGGACAACCTCTCTGGGTTTCCTTGATGCTCTCCATCATATCTCCGCCTATTTTATCAGCTCTATCAAAAAGCCCTTCTTTAAAATTGTAGGCGGGTAAAACATTATGTTCCTGACTCCATTCTATTGTCATCATTGTACCTTGTCTCATCCAGAATTCAAAATTGGGTTTGTTTCTGATAGTGTCGTAAGCTTCTTTTCCAATATCCTGTAAAGCTCTTTCGTTATTTACAGGAATGTCTTTATCCCCCTCTATTACCATGGCCTTTAGATTTTTTGATCCCATAACGGCCCCCATTCCGGTTCTACCACCAGAACGACCGTTTTGAGATGTTACAGTTGAGAATAAGACTTTGTTCTCACCTGCTGGACCAATCTGTATTATTCCTGCATTTTTGCTATACTTTTCTCTTAATATTTTTTCTACTTCAAGGGTACCCAGACCCCAGAGTTCTCGGGCATCTATTATCTCGACTTTATGGTTTTTTATATGAATGTAGCATGGCTTGTCATGTTTCCCTTCAACAATGAGGAAGTCAAAACCTGCTTTTCTTAAATTTACGGATGCCCAGCTACCTAAATTCCCATCGCCATAAGAACCGGTTATTGGACTTTTCGATGCTACTAGAAATTTGCCGCTGCTTGGCAAGGGTAATCCAGTTAAAGGACCTGTAGAAAATATCAATTTATTTTGAGGGGATAGGGGATCCACTTCAGGTTTAATTTCATCCCAAAAAATTTTTGCAGCAAAACCTCTTCCTCCGAGGAATGCTTTTGCCATTCCATCGTCATATCTATCGACTATGAACTTGTTCTTAGATAGATCGAGTCGTAAAAATTTTTGAATCCAGCCCTGCATTTTACCATTTCCGTACCGAATTCTCTGTTCTTAGGGACCTTTATTTCGTGAATAGAATGTAATAAGCTTTGTTAAATTTCAAATAATATTAGTGATTAATTGGAAGCTAATTTAATTTAAAAAAATGAATAATTAAAGTTTTTATTTATTAATTACCTACTTAGTAGCGTGTGTTAGCAATGGGTGGACAAAAGAAAAAGAACATCTCACAAATGGATAAAGCCCAACAAATACAAGAGAATAAAAGAGATGAAGATAAAAAATCAAAAGCACGTAAACCAGTTACAGACGTTAAGCAGCGAGGAGTCGATCTGCCTAATCTAAATGATGAGAAGTTAATATCGGAAATAAAAAAAATGAAGGTTTTGACTCCTTATGCAGTTTCCTCCCAATTGAATGTCAAGATTAGCCTTGCAAAAGATTTGTTGAAAGAGCTTGAGAATAAGAACATAATAGAATCTGTTGAAGGAAACTCTAGAATTAGAATATATCAAGTAGCTGCTTAACCTTTCATTACCATCTTTATCCTTTTTCCGACTTTAATATCCTCGAAGACCTCTAAATTTTTTGTAATATGACCGATAGGATTCATTGGGCTATATGGTTTTGCCGATCCATAGAAAACGCATATTGCCGATCCTAAGGGCCAATAAGTAATTCCGCCCTTTTCGATTTCAGATTTTGCTTTCTCCTTTCCTAATTTCAATCTCGTCGGGAAATATATATTTGCATTTGATTTCGATACAATGCCTTCAAGAGGCAAGGCGTTTAAAATATTTTCCACAGTTCTTGGAGCAGAAAATCTAATTAGTTCTCCATCAGCACTTCCAAAATCTTCTATATCAAACTTAATTCTGATTTTTGAAAGTTCTTCTATCATGAAAACCACAATTCTATAAAATCTAAAAGCATCGCTTGATTATTCATTAATCGTTCAATTCAAATCTAAATTATTCTTTTTAGATTATCACTGATATAATCAATGTCTTCAAGATTCACTCCAGGATGAATTGGGAGAGAAAAAATTTCTCTAGCTATCTTTTCGCACTCGGGTAATGGGCCGTCAATATATTTTTGGTATAGCGGCAACATATGAACGGGGACTTCATAATAAATGGTCGCACCTATTTTTTTATCATGAAGTTTTTGCAATATTTTATACCTTCTGCGTGCATATTTTCCATGCAATCTTACTGTATAGAGATACCAAGCATGCTTCCTATTTTCATATTCAATCGGTAGTATCAATTTATCAAATGAAGATAATTCCTCAGATAATTTTTTCGCATTTTTTTTACGCTTCTTAAGAAATTCCGGTAATTTCTGAATCTGACACAAACCTATCGTAGCAGCAATCTCTGTCATTCTATAATTATGACCGACTCTGGTTACCCAATAGGGCCTTTCTTCACCATGGATCCTAATGGTCCGTAATACATCCGCATAAGTCTCATCATTAGTAGTTATCATGCCCCCTTCACCTGTGGTCATGTTTTTGCCTCCATAGAAGCTAAAACAAGTCATGTCGCCGATGGAACCAATTTTGACATCATTGTATGCGGCTCCGTGAGCTTGGGCCGCATCTTCTATCACAATCATATCTTCTTTTTGAGCAATTTCTAGAATTGGATCCATATCAACAGGCAGACCATAAAGATGTACTGGTAAAATAGCTCTAGCCCTTTCTGTTATTACTTCATTAACTGTTTCAGCATTCATACAATATGTTTCAGGATCGATGTCTGTAAAAATCGGTTTGGCACCAGTTAGTAGAATGGAAGTCGCTGTTGCAGAAAAAGTGAATGATGGGATTATGACATCATCTCCGGGCCCAATACCTGCCGCTAACAGTGCGGCATGAAGGGCAGAAGTCCCACTATTTACAGCGATAGCATGTTTTGAACCTACTAATTTGGCGAATTTTCTCTCAAATTCCAAAACATTTGGTCCAAAACCACTTCTTTCAGTCAATTTACTACTTTTTAAAACAGCTGTAACCGCCTCAATCTCTTCTTCTCCGATCATCGGTTCATTTATTTTTATCAGATCTCTCATACTATCCATTATCCTCAAGATTAAGCATAGTTATTGTATCGTCGAATTAAATCCTTTTTATCGATTTTGTTAAAAAGCATTTCTTGTTTAGTTAATACCGCTCTTTATAGCAATATTTATTACCGCCTCCTATGATTCTTGGTTAATCGCCTTTGGAGGTTAAACTTTAACTTGCAGAAAAACAGCTCCACAAGAATGCCTGTTGCTATTTTAAAGGATGGTAATAGAAAATCCAAAGAAAAAAACGTTCTATATTCGAATATTATGGCAGCAACAATATTAGGGCAGGCAATGAAGAGTTCGCTAGGACCTAACGGTCTTGATAAAATGCTCGTAGATGCTATAGGAAATTCCACAGTGACAAATGATGGAGCTACCCTATTGAAACGCATGGAGATACAACATCCAATAGGTAAAATGCTTGTAGAAATTGCTAAAACCCAAGACGAGATGGTGGGGGATGGAACCACAACTGTTGTTATTTTAGCAGGGGAATTCTTAAGAGAGGCTAGAGAACTTTTGGATAAAAAAGTTCATCCATCCATTATAATGAATGGTTATGAAATAGCCTGTGAAAAGGCACGAGAAATTATGAAAGATATTGCACTAAAAATAGATCTAAAAGATAAAACTATGTTAAAAAAAATTGCGCAAGTTGCGATATCTACAAAAATGTTAGCTGAGCACAAAGATGTATTAGCCGAACTAATTATGAATGCGGTTTTGCAGGTGACAAGAAAAACACCAAAAGGATACGATATAGATCTTGACGACATTAGCATTCAAAGAAAACCTGGCGGTTCGCTTGATGAAACGACCTTAGTTAATGGTGTGATAATAGATAAAGAGATTGTACATATGACGATGCCTCGTAGAGTTGACAATGCTAAAATCGCATTAATCGTTTTACCTTTTGAAATAAAAAAAACAACAATCGATTCTAAGATAAACATACAAAATCCAGATCAGTTGAAGATGTTTACTGCAGAAGAAGAGAATATATTAAGAAGAATGGTGGGCCAGCTTCACGATGTAGGAGCAAATGTATTATTTTGCCAGAGAGAGATAAGCGAAAAAGCTCAAAAAATGTTAGCAAATGAAAATATACTCGCTGTGAAAAGGGTAAAGGTAGCAGATATGGAAAGGATAGCTAAGGCTACTGGTGGCAAAATAATGACCACGATTGACGAACTTGAAATCAAGGATCTTGGCTCAGCAGAATTGGTTAAGGAAAGAAAATTCGGTAAAGATAAGATAGTGCTAGTTGAAGGTTGTAAGAATCCCAAAGCAGTGACAATTTTCATTCGTGGAGGAACGGATAAAGTAATTGATGAAGCAAGAAGATCGCTTCTTGATGGGCTTCATGTTTTAAAAGATGTAATTAATGAACCATTGGTTCTTGGCGGTGGTGGCGCATCTGAACTGGAGGTCTCAAAGAAATTAGTATCCTTGGCTGAGAAAACAAAAGGAAAAGAACAGTTAGCTATCAAATCATTCGCTAAAGCCTTGGAATCTATACCTGCCACTCTGGTTGAGAACGCCGGTCATCGTTCTATGGATGTATTAACTAAATTGCGTTCAGATCACAAAGGAGACAGTATATGGAGTGGAGTATCGCCGTTAGATGGTAGAGTAATTGATACTTATAAAAATGGAGTGCTTGAACCTTTAATAGTTAAGACTCAAGCAATTAGTTCAGCAAGTGAAGCTGCACAAATAATTTTGAAAATAGATGATGTAATAGCTAGCTGTAAATCTGAAATTGGAGATACGCAAGCTAAAGATCAAGAGGAAAGTACACATGAAGAAAAAAAAGAAATCTAATGAAGGAATAGTCTCAATTGGACCCAGGAAACTAACTAGATTTGAGAAGGCTAAAGTTATCAGTGCTAGAGCCCTTCAGATAGCCATGGGAGCACCAGTGTTGATTAATATTCCTGAGAGTGAAGATTCACCGATTGAAATAGCCTTACTTGAATTAAAAGAAGGAATTCTTCCAATTAGTATTAGAAGAAGTCTACCTGATGGTGCCAGTCAAAATATACCATTAAAATACTTATTGGAAAATGAATTAGGCTAATCATTCTCAAAGTATAATAGGGTATACGCTTCAGGCACTATAGAGTTTCTAAATAGCGATTATTGAGAACCAGTTCTATTGATAAGCATATTGCTGGATTAAATGCTAGATTGTGAATATTGATCCGCTGATCTTGAGCACGTTCTAATATTTTTGGGGCGGAATCTTATAATTAAAGGAGGTGAAACTTGCTATGCTGGCTTTCCTGAATTTTCAGTATTCTGAATCTACGCCAGCAACATTGTAAAGCAAGCGATGAAATAAGATTATTTCAGCAATAACGAATGCAATAGAGAATGTAGAAAAATCAAACAAATGCATTGAAAGCGAAATTACTTGATTCCACTTTCCCAATACTTACATCTAATATAAGTTTAAGATACTATTTAAAGTGAGTGCCTGTCATGAACATCCAAATATTTTTAATTAATTAATTTAATACCCATTACCAAGGCATCTGCTCCATCCTGATAATAAGCTTTAATTCTACGAATAGATTCAAAGCCAATTTTTTTGTAAAGATTTATTGCATTATGATTAGTTGTTCGGACTTCCATAAAACACTCGCTTACTTTCTGCTTTTTTAGAGCATTAACAGCCTCTATCAACAGTTTTCCTCCGATTCCTTTGTTTCGATATTCTTTCTTAACTGCGACAGAAACGATATGTCCTTTTTTTACCACTCTAAACTTTCTGAAGTCAGAAAAACCATTTTCAAGCCTACACATAATATAACCTAGAATATCTCCATTCATTTGAGCTACAAGAAAAGAATCTGGACAGTTTTTACGAATATCCAAAAAGAATAGCGGGGTATAATTTTCAGGTAAACATTCTCTATTCAATCGAATTACATCATCTAAGTCCTCTGCGGAAAATTTTCTTAATATTAAATTCTTAGTCGACATAGATGCACCCAATTATTTTCCCCAGATCATCTCTTCTTGATATTAGAGCTTAATAAATATAGAGATTTAAAATTAAACTACAGTAATGTATAAGTTTGTTTTACTGGAATATAATTTGTTTAAAACGAATTTGTTTCTTTAGTTCCTTCCAAAAAAAATTGTTATTGGTAATTTACTTGATGAAGATCTAATGCAGTAAAATTATGAATATCGTTCTAAAAATGAATCGACTGAACTTGATAAATTCCTCAGAATTCTTTCTACAACATCGATAGAATTGTTACGGAAACCGCAATCTGGATGTACGTAGGCTACATTATTCAAATCTATTAATCTGGAGATCTCCTCTAATCTCTTGATTATTTCTATGTCATTATCTACATCATTTATTTTACTAACTTCTGTTCCAATGCAACCGAAACCAATCTTCTTTGAGGCTTTTTCTATATCCTTTTTGGATATGATTTTTAGATTTTCTTTTTCGATATTGCCACTAAAAGCTAAACTTAAAACGGAAGCATTCAAATTTAAGAGGTTCTCAAACAAATTATTAACTCGAGACATGGCACCGCATACATGAATGCTGAGCTTATCTTGCCATTTTTCTTTTTTAATTGATTTTTCAAGCATATTGTTGATGATCTTTATGGCTATTTCTGGGTTCATAAATCCCCCAGATAGTCCAGGTTCATCTATTTGTACTAATGATCCCAATTCCAAAAGTCTGATAATTATTGGTTGAATTGCTAAAGAAATATCCTCGTAGATTCTTGTGTCCAGAACGCTTGTATAATGACTCTTTATCCCATTCATAGCACAAGTCATCCCAAGAGTGATCGGTCCTGTTAGGGCGGTTTTAATTGAGACATCGCTTGCAAGTTTATTAATGTAATCCGATGAAAAAATAAAATCAGAAATCTTTTCAAATTCATTTATCTCATCAAGACTTTGAATTTTTTTTCCAATACAAAGTTTGCCTTTTTCATCGATTAATCCGGGTATTTGATGGAAATATCCTATCATATCATACCTCTGTTCGCCATCAGAAATTATATCGATCTTGTTAGCTAGTTGAAGATCAATGATAGTCTTAATTGAATCATCTAAGGAATGATGAATTCTTGGAAAACTACCAATAACGGTTTTTTTTAGGATCAAACGCATACGCCTCTGGTAAGAATTTGAATTTGATTAGCATTCAACCAATTCTTTATTTTTAATATAGAATTGAATTCAATTCAAAAAAGATACAATTATACATTTATTAATCTAGAAAGAAAAAAATCTGTAAAGCATTAGCACATATATCGTATTATTTATAGTCTTTTACATAAGGCCAGGTTATCCAATAATCAGCTAATGTTTGAGCAGGAAGCTAATTTAAGAGCTTTTTTTACTTACCTTCTTAGTGCTTTTCTGACCCTTTTTTTGAATTTCCTTCGAGATTTGTTCCATAGTCTTTCCCTCAGTCTTTATTCCAAGATTCTTTGCGGTTTCAAGTAATAGATTTGTTTCCTGCGTTCTGGTGACTGCTGGACTAACTTCGGAACCAGGTGTAGTAATTTTTCCCTCAGAGGCTTGTCTATATTGCTTGATAGCATCACCAACCGATTTAGCTAATTCCGGTAATTTCTTAGGTCCGAAAATTATCAATACGATTGCTAGTATAAGTGCTATTTCCCAAGGTCCAATGAAAGCCATAATAATGTACCTCCTAATTTAGATTAGGTTTTAAGCTTTTTAATAAATCTTAATCCTTTCTCACTATTTAAATAACTTTGCTATATTCCTATTGAGATCTACTTTTAAATAATCTGCAACAGGTCTGCATTTAGTTCGCAATAAAATTGCTCTTGGGGGTTTAGGTTTATACTCTGTTAGAGTTTCAAGATGCGCCATGCCTTTTGCAACTACAAAATCACTTGCATAAAATGCCTCTAGAAATTTTTTTGAACAGTGCTTCGGAATGAATCCTATAGAATCTGCACCTGTTGTAATTATATTATCAGCTACTTTATCAATCCCCGCTGTCCTTGCATCGTCTAATGTAGCATCATTGCTTATAGGAGCACCTTTTACAGCTACAGTTACTTTCAGCCCATAGGATTTGATTTCACTTATCAATAATCTATCAAGCACTATCTCGCCAGCATTATCTGTGAGGAATAATACATTTGCTGCATTCTTTATCATTTTTTCGATATTTGCTATATCGTCTATGGCTAAATCAACTTCAGCTTTTATTATTTCGCTCTCTATATCCTCATATTTGAACTCATGTCCAAGCACACCAAGTTCAATAGTGTTTCCTACTATGGAAGCAAGACAGGCTTTTCTAAATCTTAATGACTGATTCCTTTGCGAATAAATGAATTTTTTAATTGTTGGAAGAATTTCAAGCGCTTTATTATTGCTGATTATTTTATCTTTTTTAAAAGGATCAGGATTTTTTGTTACTTCTTTGATTATTCTGTCTCTTATCGTACCTAGATGCGAAGGAACAGAATCTTTATTCAATTCTTCTGATAATTGTTTTGAAACTTTTATCAAAACTTTCTTCTGTAATTCGTCATCGTCAGTAGCTCTTCTTGTTTCAACATACGCTCTATGAATTAAACACTCAATACATTCTAAACCGATCTTCATTCAGATGTGCACTAATCCAAATTATTTATAATTGCAATGCAAGCTCTCGCAGTATTATCTCTTGCTCATCCGCTTTTACTACTCCGCTTGCCAATAAAATTCCCTCAGATCCAAGATCAATTGCGGATTTTACGTCTTCTCCATTTGTTATACCGGCCCCGCAGAGAATTGTAACGGAATTATTGATCTCTTTGACTAATGAAACTGTGTCTGTAATTATTGCAGGATTAGTTTTAGAGACGGCTGTCCCTTTCCCAATCAATTCTGGTGGTTCAATAGCGATCATATCAGGATTTAATGCTGCTATTGCTTTGCTAATGTTTGCAGTACTGGCACATACTACTGTTACTAAACCTAGGGATTTGGCTCTTATTATCGCTAATTCAATGTCAGATAATTTTAATCGATTTTCTGAATGATTTATTAATGTCCCAATTGCTCCAGCTTCCTTAATGGACTCTGGTAAAATTTTTCCTGTATTTGCACCCGCTTCAATTGGATCTATGTGTTGGGCAAAGATGGGAATCTTGCATTTGTCGAAAATAGTGCTTATGTCTGTAAATTGAGGTGCTATAGCTATGCATTTACCCGTATCCGAACTTATTCTCTCTGCAATTTGAGAAAGCTCTATAGCCCTTCTGCCCGTACCTTCTAAATAGGTTTTGAAATTGATCAGTATGAATGGCTTCTTTAGAGACATCTTACTTTTCAAGTATTAATCTCCTTTTCTTGTCAATATGAAATTGTTAGTAGTGAATTCATGATAAATATTTATTTTGTCTGCAGGGGCTCTCATTAAAAATAAGAAAAACCGAAAAGAATTTTATTCCATAATAAATAAAATTAATTTGGTGTACATTTTTTGATAAATGTTGCTAAGACAACGGTATCTATAATTAAAGCTGATGTTGGATCTCTGGCTGGCCATCATATTGTTCATCCAAAACAAATTGAGATAGCGAAAAAATATATGGAGAAAGGAAAAAAAGCCGGTATAATAAATGATTTTCATGTAACTCATTGTGGAGACGATCTAGAATTAATTATGACCCACAATAAAGGGGAGAATAATGCTGAAGTACACAAGTTATCTTGGGAGGCTTTTCAGGAAGTAACTAAACAAGTTTCAAAGAATCTCAAGCTATATGCAGCTGGCCAGGATCTATTAACCGATTCATTTTCAGGTAATGTCAAGGGAATGGGACCTGGAGTTGCTGAAATAGAAATAGAAGAAAGGCAAAGCGAACCAGTTGTTATTTTTCTAGCAGACAAGACTTCCCCCGGTGCTTGGAATCTACCATTGTTTAAAATTTTTGCTGATCCATTTAATACAGCAGGATTAATAATTGATCCAAATCTTCATGATGGTTTTATATTTGAGGTACTTGATGTAATGGAGGGCAAAGCTATAAAAATTAAATGTCCTGAAGAGATGTATGATATTCTTGCTCTAATCGGAGATCCAAATCTTTATGTAATTTCAAAAATTGAACGCCATGATGGCTTGTTAGCTGCTGCTGCAAGTACAACCCGTTTATCCCTTATCGCAGGTCGTTATGTTGGAAAAGACGATCCAGTCTGCATCGTACGCGCTCAACATGGTCTGCCTGCAGTAGGTGAAATATTAGAAGCTTTTACTTTCCCCCATCTGGTTCCAGGTTGGATGCGTGGATCGCACTTTGGTCCTTTGATGCCAGTAAGTGTAGAGAATACGATGAATAAGTGCACTCGTTTTGATGGGCCGCCACGAGTTGTTGCTTTAGGTTTCCAAATAACTAACGGGAAGCTTGTAGGGCCATCTGATTTATTCGCCGATCCTGCTTTCGATCATACAAGAGATAAAGTAAATCAGATAGCAGATTATATGAGACAACATGGTCCTTTCATGCCTCATCGACTAGGCAAGGAAGAAATGGAATATACAACTTTACCATATGTACTTGAAAAATTAAAAGACCGATTTAAAAGCACTAATTAATCAGTTAAAATCAAATTATGAAGTTGCTAATTAAATATCTATCATTTGATTGGCATAGTTATTATTATTGCGACATCATTCACATTTGAACCTGTAGGCCCTGTGAATATCAATTCATTAATTCCTTTAAAGAAATTGTAGGAATCATTATTCCTCAAGTATTCTAAAGGTGACAAATTTTTCTTTTCAGCTTTTTCAACACTTTTACCATCAATTATTGCGCCTGCTGCATCGGTTGGGCCATCTATACCATCCGTTCCCAATGACGCTATCGATACGCCATTTAATCCCTTAACCTTTGTAAGAGCACTCAAAATAGCTTCTTGATTGCGTCCTCCTTGACCATTTCCATTAACCGTTACGGTGGTTTCACCTCCCAATATCATAGCGAAAGGCCTGGTGAGGCTCTCACGATTAGTGCTTTTTTCTAAAACTAAAGCCGAATAGAACAACCCAGCATATTTTGCTTCTCCTTCCAAGCAGGATGTTAAAAATAAGGAATCGACATTTAACTCATTTAATTTTTGTATTGCTGCATTACACGCAACTCGATTATTTCCAATAATTATGTTATCTACATTTTGAAAGATCTTATTTTGGGATTTTGGAGTTTCTGAAATCTTTTTTGCAATACCATCATCAAATCTTTTTTTAATCGAATCTGAAATATCGTTCCATAAATCGTATTTTTTCAAAACATTTACAGCATCCTCAAAATAGCTATTGTCTGGAGCTGTTGGTCCAGAAGCAATAACATCTAAAGGATCATTAACAACATCTGACAAGATTAAACTGACAAACTTTGCAGGATAAGCTACCTTAACTAACATCCCACCCTTAATTTTGGATAAATGTTTTCTAACAGAATTCATTTCGTTTATAGTTGCACCAGAGCGCAACAAATTCTTTGTAATTTCTTGTTTTTCAGACAAGTTTACACCATTGGCGGGTAGGGGCATCATTGCTGAACCTCCGCCTGATATTAAGCATATGATTAAATCATCTTCATTAGCATCTTCAGCAACCTCTAACATCTTTTCTACGCCTTTAATGCCATTATTATTGGGTATTGGATGGCTGACTTCGTTAAGTTTTATAATGTTAGTTCCATAATTTTTCGAAGTATGCTCAAGAACATTAATTACACCAGATGAAATCCTATTAGTTAGCACTTCTTCGAGTGCCATTGCCATTGAACCAGTAGCTTTTCCTCCACCAATAACAAATATTCTCTCATATTTATCCAGATTAAAAGAGAGGTTCTTAATATTCAATATTTTACCATCGTAATCAATCTGGGATTTGATCAATTGACAAGGATCTATCCCTTCTAAAACATAATCAAGACTTTCAAGTACTATGCGTCTGGCTTCACGATCAACACTTGATTCACCATTTTTGATCAATTCTTCCTTATTCTTTATCATAACGACCTTCTATACTCCCAAATTATTTTGAAATTAAAGAAATAATTCAAATTTATTGAGTGAAAATATCCCTTCTCAAATATCATTCAATTAGGAAATCACTATATTTATATCATAAGATTTCTTCTTTTAATAAAAAATATATTCATGCAGGTATTCAAAATGAAAATAAATCCACAAAAATGTGTAGGGTGTGCGCTCTGCATACCCTACTGTGTTGAAGCAGCGATTACAATGGGCTCAGACAGGAAAGCAACAATTAATAGAGATAAATGCATCGAATGTACTGTATGCTACAACTCATCGATTTGTCCTGTGGATGCATTTGAACTAGAAGAACTCGAATGGCCAAGATCGGTAAGAGAAGTTTTTGCAACCGTCTATAAATCTCACAGCCAGACCAATGTACCTGGTCGTGGAACTGAGGAAATGAAAACTAATGATGTTACAGGAAGGTTCAAAGAAGGTGAAATTGGTTTTTCAGTAGACATGGGAAGACCTGGTGTTGGCGTAGATCTTATTGATGCTGAGAAGCTTCTAATGGCTTTAGGAAAACTAGGTATAGAATTTGAACCCGAAAATCCAATCACACACCTTATGAAAGATATAAAAACCGGCGAGCTCAAGGACGATGTTAAGCAAGAACGTGTTCATTCATGCATTCCAGAATTTAAAACAAACATAGAAAGGCTTCCAGAAATTCTAGACACACTAAAAAAAATATCCCAAGAAATCAATACTGTATTCAGTTTGGGTCTTTGTTTAAAATTGACTCCAGAAGGCAAAATCCCTGAATTCGTTAAGAACTATTTAGATAAAAATAAGATTCCTTATTATCCTGGTGGAAAAACAAATATTGGTTTAGGAAAACCATTGGCAGAAATTTGAGGTGAAATATAGTAATGACACATACTTTACATAGATCTGGGGATGCTGAATCCTTAAAATCAGATTATGTTGTGCTTGTGCTTCCAGCTCAAGGATTTAATAACGAAGGTTCGGCTCCAAAAATGCGCAAAATTTTGGAAATAATACTAAATCATAATCCGGTTAATTTTGGAGATATGCGTACTGGCAATTATTTTAGAAAAGGAATGAAACCTATACTTGATAATACACAAGATAACTCGATTGTACACGGCGTATTCACAAATAGAAAAGATTTGGAGGAGTGCATTGCGGAACTTAAAGAAGCTGATTTAGGAATATCTACTGTAGTTACGGGATTATTTGATGATGTATGGGATTCAGTGAAGAAGGTTGGTCTAACTCCTCATAGCATTAATTTATCATTAGGTGTCTGGGGAAAGAAAGAACTTCTTCCAGAACAAGAAGTACTAGATATAACTACACAATGTGGTCATCACTGCATAGCTCCGAACTTAGTAAAGAAGCTAGCAAATGATGTTAAAAAAGAAAAGATATGCATCGAAGAAGCAGCAAGAGTTATTGCAAAGCAATGCGTTTGTGGAGTAGCTAATCCATTAAGAACAGAAAAAATTCTTGAGAAGTATATCAATAAATAATGGAGACATTGTTAGAAAGACATAAATTTCCAAGGAATTAATCTAAGGTAACTAATGGAGTTCTTAGAAGATGTGTACAATGTTACTTTTAATACCTGATCGGTGTACTGGATGCAGAATGTGCGAACTCGCTTGTACAATGGCTCACGAAAAGCTCTTCAATCCAAATAAATCAAGGATATCGATACATTTTGAAGGAACACCCGAACTATGGAATCCTAGCGTTTGTAGAAGTTGTGGAGATCCGCCATGTGAAGAGGCTTGCCCAACTGATCCAAAAGCCATATATCGGGATGAGAAGATCAGTGGCGGGATGTTAATACGGGAAGATGTTTGCATCAAATGCGGTAAATGCATTGAAGCATGTCCTTTTGCAGCTGTTTCTTGGCATCCCGATCAAAAGCTACCTTTGGTTTGTGATGTTTGCAAGGGTGATCCTGAATGTGTAAAATACTGTGCTCCAAAAGCTTTGCTTGTGGGTGGAAAACAGAAGCTAGCTGACGAAAAAAAGGCCGACTACGGTAAAGACCAAATCAAGAAAGTAGAGGATGGCTTCAAGAAATAAGTGGCATGGCCTGGAGATCAAGATAATGGGAAAGGTAAAAATTAGACTTTTTGCTCAATTGAGAAGAATTGCTGGTGTAAATGAAGCAGATCTAGAGATTGATGATAATACTACTCTAAAAGATATTTTAGATAAATCGATAAAGAAATTCGGACCTGAATTCGAAAAGAACTTAAAAGATACAAGAACCGGGGAATTAGCACCTTTTCTCATAATGCTTGGAAGAAAGGAAATTAGCAGTGTTAGAGGAGATTTAAATACAAAAGTTATGGATGGAGATGAAATTTCGATTTTAGAACCTGTTGGTGGAGGTATTTGATATAAATGTTTCAATATGGTGGTTATGCAGGTAAATTCTTAAGGTTGAACTTTACTGATAAAAAAGCCTCGAATGTGCCATTAACCAAAGAAATGGCGAGGATGTTTGTTGGTGGTAATGGATTTGCAATTAAGATTCTCTATGATGAATTGGCAGCAGGTATTGATCCTTTAGGCCCAGAAAACAAAGTGGTAATTGCTAACGGTCCAATACAAGGAACTCTGATTCCAACTGCTGGAAGAACTGCTGTGGCATCAAAATCGCCCTTAACTGGAGGTTTCTTTGATGCTTATGGCGGAGGATGTTTTGGACCCGAGTTGAAGTATGCTGGCTATGATGGAATAATAATCGAAGGTCAAGCAAAAGAACCAACTTATGTAACAATATATGATGATGAAGTTCAGTTCAAGGACGCATCACACCTATGGGGCAAGACTACATTTGAAATTCAGGAAATGCTAAAAAATGAATTAGATGATCCGAAGATACAAACCACATGTATAGGACAGGGCGGAGAGAACTTAGTAAGATATGCGGCTGTTATATGGGGTGCAAGAGCCGCTGGCAGAGGTGGATTAGGAGCGGTATTGGGTTCAAAAAAAGTTAAGGCTATTTCAGTAAGAGGTTTACAGGATGTAAGGGTACCTGACGTAGAAGAGTTCAGGAAATATTTGACTGAACTATATGGGAAGATCATAAGCAATCCTGGAACTGGCCAAGCTTTACCAACACTTGGTACACCAGGTGTCACGACAACACAAAATAAGCTTGGAGTACTGGGAACAAATAATTGGCAAACTGAAATCTTTGACGAAGTGGAAAAAATAAGCGGTGAAGTAATGAAAGAAAAGATAGTCAAAAGAGATAGAGGCTGCTTTTCATGTCCGATACGATGCACAAAAATGTCTTATGTTAAATCAGGTCCTTATTCTGGAACATTCGATGAAGGCCCTGAATATGAGACTATTTTTGCATTCGGCTCTATGTGCGGAATTCCTTCAATAGAAGCGATAGCAAAGGCTGATAGATTGAGTGATGAATACAGTTTAGATACTATTTCGATGGGTGCAGTTGCAGCTTTTGCAATGGAGTGCTATGAGAAAGGTATTCTAACAAAGAAAGACACAGATGGATTGGATCTTAAATTTGGAAATGATGAGGCTCTAATAGAATTAATTCACAAAGTTGCAAAAAGAGAAGGAATAGGAGATATTCTTGCTGAGGGATGCGATATAGCTGCTAAGAAAATTGGCAAAGGATCTGAGAAATTTGTATCTACTATTAAAGGATGCGAAATGGCTGGCCACTCTCCAAGAGGAAATAAGGGATTCGGATTGGGAGTAGCTACCGGTACGAGAGGGGGGTCACATCAAGATGCAAGACCTACTGCGGAAAGAATAGGAAAAGCACCTACTGATCGAAAAACCACAGAAGGTAAACCAGAATACGCTATTGGTACACAACACACCACGACATTACAGGATTCAATGTGTGTATGCAGGATGACTGAAGGCATTTATGGTTTATGGGAAATAACAAACGAACATTTGAATACTGTAAATATTGTTACAGGCATGGGACTTACACTTGAAGAAATTACTAAATGCGCTGAAAGAATAGTCAATCTTGAAAGGGCCTTTAATTGCAGGGAAGGATTCAATAGGGAAATGGATGTATTAAGCCCCAGATTTATGACAGAACCCATTCCAGAAGGACCTTCAAAAGGAATGTATTATCCTAAAGATGAACTAGAAAAATTAAAGGATAGATACTATGATCTACGAGGATGGGATAAGAAAACTGGAATGCCTACAAAACAGAAACTTGAGGAACTTGGATTAACAAAGGAAGCAAAGGACTTATACAAATAAGAAAATAAAAACACATATCTTTTTTTATTAATTATTGAGTAGAATTGAATATGCTTAAAATCAAAAGTTAAAAACTTTTAAATTTTAGGCTGTTTGCTTACCATATAAAAGGTGCTTTAAGTGAGTGAAGAGATACGTTATGCAGGATCCGAAGCTAAAATTGGAAGGATAATTCAAGCTCGTTTAAAACCAGGAACCGATCTTATCGCTGGTATAGATAAAGTCTGTGAGGACTACGGAATAGAAAATGGTGTCATAACTCTTGGTATCGGAAGTTTACGAAAAACCGCTTTTAAGTTCTTAATTCCAAATGACGAATTGAAACTAGGATCGGGATATGGTGATCCCTATTTCATGGATGGGCCTATTGAATTTCTAGGTGGACAAGGTTTGATTTGTAGACTGGAAGATGGCAATAGAGCAATACACCTACACGGCTTATTGAATAGAACATCTGTTGAAGGCGGTAAACCTAAGCCAGATTATGTTCTTGGGGGCGACTTTGGTGTCGGAAAAGATAAAAATCCAATCTTAGCAACGATGGATCTGATGATAACTGAATTGAAAGGTGTAAAAATCACAAGGAAATACGACGATGAGACAGAAATACCAACTAGATTAGATTATGAGAAGGGAGAAGATTAACTATCTAAAAAACATACTAGAATTCACTAACAAAGACTCAAACTTATTATATTTTTATTTTTTTTATATTTCTATTTAGTAATGTTCTTTAGTAATTACTCCAAAATCAGAAATAGATTTCAATTTTACTTATCGAAATTTCTGAATAATTCTCTATTAGTTTCTTCATTTCTCTTTATTGTAGCAATCTCAATACGATATACAGCGTTATTAACACCCAATCAAATGTTGATTGATGAAGCATATTACGTACCGGCTTCTATCTCTATAATCGACAATGGTACTGATCCTAATTATGTCCATCCACCGTTTGGTAAATACATGATGGCCCTTAGTATTCTAATGTTTGGAGATAATTCAACCGGATGGAGATTCTTTCCAGTAGTTTTGGGTAGCCTTTCTGCAAGTATATTGTATCTGTTGGGTAGAAGATGCTATGGCACTTTTGTTGGGATTATTTCAGCTTTTTTTTTGATAATAGATCCTATGGCTTATACGATGTCTCGCTTGGCCATGCTAGATATTTTTCTTATGTTCTTTGTGATTATAAGCTCTTTTTTGCTGATTGAAGAAAAGTATTTGCTTTCTGCCATAGCTTTTAGCCTTGCTTGTGGAATTAAATTTATTGGTATTTTGCCAATTGTAGCTGCGATTTTATTCTTGATCTACAGAAAACAATCTAAACAGATTTGGAAATTCCTAATACTTCCTTTTATTTTTATGCTCCTAATTTATCTACCTTTTATCATTAGAAATAGTTTTTCGGATTGGATTGAAAATATATTATTTGTAATTAATTGGCATATCACTTTATCAGCAGAACATCCTTCAATATCGCATCCTTATGGATGGTTATTCAACTTAGATCCATTCCCAGTTGCTAATAGTGAAAATCCGATTATGATTTCAGCGAATCCTTTCTTATATCCTATGGTTATACCTTTTTCCGCTTACTTGATTTATACTGGCTATAAAGGAAAGTTAAATTATAACCAAATATATCCTGTATTTTGGTTTTTATTGACATATATTCCATTTTTCTTACTTCCTAGGGAAACTCAATATATATTCTATTTGTTGCCTTCTGTTCCAGCGATGTTGCTCATAGTGAGCTATGGCATCTTGCAAGTTTTTCTCAAATTATTGGAAGAATAATATAGTCTAATAAAGGAATTCCAATAGAAAACATAGCGATTAGAGGGTAAAATCAACAATAAAACTAATAATAATGGGGGCTAAATAAAAAAACTAGCTTTTGGGATTTATACCAACTGAAATATAATAACAAAAACTAGTCTAGGAAGTTACGTTTATATAAAGATTGTATTGGGTTCTTCCTCCATCGAAAGTAGCGTTTACAGGCACTCCAGTGTACCAAGCAATTGTGGCATGGACAGCATACTCCCCAGGCGGAACTCTTATCCAATAAATGCCGCCATACGTAGAATACGCAGTAAATTCCTCTCCTTGTTCATTTACAAAGTGGACTTGGGCCCACGCCCATCCCCATATTTTTCCTCTATATCTTAGATAAACTTGGCCTTGAATAACTGCTTTTGATGTGTTTGCAGAATATGTATATGGAACTGCCATTATAGAGAAGACTGAGGTAATTAGGATAGCCAAAAAAATTGTTCCAACTAATTTCAATTAAACCACAGCACCATTAGATGAGTATTTAGACTAAATAATTTAGATACAATTTTTAGTTCATTATCGCAAAATGGATTCTATGTTTTTGATATAAAATTACAACTGCGATTTTGAAATTTATTCAAAAACAATAGTTTTGAGCTATTTTTTAATAAAATTCATGTTGCATTAGTCTTTTCTACTTATATACGGTTAAATATCAATACCTCAAATTAATGATTGGATTATTTCTATGGCTAAATTGGAGTGTGAGTTAAATGACTTGCGTTAAAATAATGCCGTGTTTAGATATGAAAGATGGCAAAGTAGTCAAAGGGATTCATTTTGTAAATCTTCGAGACGCAGGAGATCCTGTCGAAAATGCAAAGTTCTATGAAACGGATGGCGCTGATGAAATCGCAATGCTTGATATTGCTGCCACAATAGAAGGCAGGAAAACTCGACTGGAATGGGTCAAAAATGTTTTGAAGAACATATCTATTCCTCTGACTGTGGGCGGAGGGATAAATAATCTAAATGATATTAAAGAAATCTTGGATTTAGGTGCAAGCAAAATATCAATAAACACAGCTGCTGTTAAGAATCCAGATCTTATAAGGGAAGCTTCAAAAAAATTTGGAAAAAACAGAGTTGTGATCGCGATCGATGGCAAAAGAAATCTAAAAATGCCTTCAGGATTTGAAGTTGTAATTAAAGGGGGAACTGAAGGAACCGGAATCGATGCGATTGAATGGGCTATAAAATGTGAACGATTAGGTGCTGGCGAGATCTTGCCAACAAGTATGGATGGTGATGGTACGCTATCTGGCTACGATATCCCATTCACGCGGACAATTGCCGATTCTGTAAGCATTCCCATAATCGCTTCAGGGGGCGCAGGCAAATTGGAGCACCTGTATGAAGCTGTTGTAGAAGGTAAGGCGACAACTCTACTTGCAGCTTCGATCTTCCATTTCAGAAAATTTACGATCAAAGAAACTAAAGAATATCTAAAAAATAGAGGCATAGAAGTCCAATTATGATGATCACTTATTGTTTTAGAAATAGAAAATGACTATTAAAAGTGATAGGACTAAAGTTAACAGAAAATCCGTCAAAGTAGTTTCGAAGGGAATTATAAAATTATCGGGATCAAGACTTCTGGTGAATGTAAAGATTCCTATTACAAAAGTAATTCCAGTGACTATTGGAAACAAAATCAAGAAAGAAAGCATTATTATCGCAAATGGTGTATAAATCCCATCAATAGAACTTGAGATTATACTATAAATAAGATATACTATTAAGACCGAACTCCCAATCTGAAGAAGATCTGATAATTCACCTTTTATTTCACTAATTTTTGTTTGTATAAAACCAAGGGCCAATTTTGTTGTAGAAAGAGATCCAAAAATCGCTGCTGCGGCACCTAATGCATTAATTAATGAAGGATACACTGTCAATATCCCTGGGCTTTTTCTAATGTAAAAACTTATTCTGGAAAGTATAACGCCAGATACCGCACTTATGGGAATAACTATTAAAAGCATAATAAAAGACTCTTTTAGAGTCTTCCAAAACTCTTCATGTTTTCTAAAAACTATTACAAGAGATATTATGAGAATAATAAATGAAATACTGAAGAAATGGATTATAGCAAAGTAAGAACCTGACAAGAATATAAGTGCAAGCGATAGGATAAATGAGATTGTCGTCCATATATCTGCAATGGTCGCTGAGATAGGATATAGAAATACATCCGGGTCAAATCCTCTTTTATAAGTGAAGAAACCTAGTATCGAAGCAAATGGTATTGTAATTATTACTGATAGAACTTTTGTGATTATAAATGTGGAAAATATCTTATCTAGCTCGTGAAATGTGATTTCGTAAGTAAAATAAGAAAATAAAAATGTGATAACCGTAGCAAACAGGCTTGAAATAAGTGAAAGAGTGAGAATGGCGACAATAATCGCATAAAAATAGCTAGTATTCTTTTTAAAATTGGGCTCAATTAATCTTGTTTGTAATCCAGTTCCTAGCTTACCACAAAAAACACCATTTATTGCTCCCCTTGTACTTAAAACGAGAGGATACATAATAATGATCCAGGGACGAATTAATACTAAGGCTAAAAATGCAACTAGTATGCTTCCTGCAATTAATCCTCCAAGCCCAAAGAGCAATGTTGCTAATGATTCTCTAAATATTTTAAAAGAACGAATTGGCTTCAAAAAGATTCTTATGCTTTTCTTGATCCAAGTGATGTAAGCCATCACCGCAATCACCGTCCATTTACCAACAACCTCCAAAAATTTTATATCTGAAGCCATTTTTTGATTAAATTAATCTGATTTTTAGGCTATCGCCAATTATAACTCTTTTTATTTTTATAATAAGCGATAAAGTTTTATTTTAACACATTTTAATCTAGACTTTAGAAATCTGGAGTATTATAGCTAATGGCAGATATCGAGAAAGTGGAATATAAGCCGATTTCTGTTAGGGACTTGCTTATCGAAGTTAAAGACATATCTGAATTAATGATTGATTTAGCATACTCTGCTGCACTTTTTGATAACGAGGAACTTGCTGAAGAAGTGATGGATTTAGAGAAACAGGTAAAAACTCTGACATATCTAATTAATATGAATGCAATGCTAGCAGCTAGAGACGCAGAAGATGCAGAAGCTTTAGTGGGCGTACCGATGGTTGCTAGTTCTGCTGAAAAGATATCTGATGCAGCTGCGGATATAGCCACAATTGTTCTAAAAGATATTAGAATTCATCCAATTATACGCGATGTTTTTAGAAAAGTTGAAGAACAACTGGCCAGAATAAAAATTGAATCCATATCATTCTTAATCAGTAAGCGAATAGATGAGTTAAAACTTGCTGCTGAGATTGGTGTCAATATTTTAGCTATACGTAGAGGCAAAAGATGGATCTTAGACCCAGAAGATGAAGAAATAATTCAAGAAGAAGATATATTAATTGTACGCGGAACTCAAAAAGGAATTGAAGAGTTGGGAAAGGCTGCCAAAGGAAAACTGAAAGAATTGTGATGAGGTCAAAAGTTAGGTTTGGTTAAAAATAAAAAGACTTTTGGAAGAATCGTTGAAAATTTAGTTGAACTGAAAGACACATCTGAAATGATGCTTGACTTAGCATATTCTTCTTTACTACTTAAAAGTAAAAGTCTGGCTGAAGAAGTACAATTCCTTGAGGAGCACATGGATGACTTGCATACCGAATTAGAATTGCTAGTTCTTTCCTGTGGATTTAACTCTAAAGAGTCAAAAGATTTCTTAGGTTTAATAAGATTGGGTTTATTTACAGAGACAATAGCTGATGCAGCTGCGCAAATAGCTGAATTGGTTTTGAGGGGGATAGAGCCCCACCCTGTTCTAAAGATGGCTATCGAGGAAGCAGAAAAATCTGTAGTTCGAGTAACAGTTCCAAAAAAATCCAAGTTAATTGGTCAGACAATTAAGAAAGCCAACATTCCTGAAGAGACTGGCATGTGGATTTTGGCCATTCGGAGAGGAAATAGATGGATTAGACCAAGGCCAAAAGTTATTATTGAAGCTAAAGACACTTTAATTGCATCTGGTTATGCTGATGGAGAAAAAGACTTCATTAAGCTAATAAAAGATTAGGGAAGATCTCCTGTCCAAGGCTTGTAGAGATCATTCTTTATATTCAACTGCATTAATACTCGGCCAACAATGAAATCAACTATTTGTTCGACATTTTTTGGTTTATGATAGAAAGCTGGACAAGCAGGAACAATAGATACATTCAATTTTGCCAATTTTAAAAGATTTTCAAGATGTATTGAATTCATGGGAGTTTCTCGGGGAACAATGATTAACTTTCTACTTTCTTTTAACGCAACATCTGCAACTCTACGGATTAAATTATCGGAATATCCATTTGCGATTGCTGCGGCCGTATTCATAGAACAAGGAATAATTACCATAGCATCAAAAGTTTGAGAGCCACTGGAAATAGGGGAAGATAAATCATCTATTTCATAAGTTTTGTAAGCGATTTTCATCAAATCAATCGGATTAATTCCTAATTCATATTCAATAATCTTTTTTGCAGGTTCAGAAATTATCAAATGCGTTTCTACTTTTTTTGATTTTAAAAATTTTAAAAGACGTAGAGGATATATCATCCCGCTTGCGCCTGTAATTGCAGCAATCAATTTCATTTAATATCACAACACGAGGCTATTCTATCAATACTTTATTTAAAAACATCATCAAGATAATTAATCAAGTTATTGAGTTGTTGTGGTCAAATAGTGATTTACTATGAGTAAAAAGCAGTTTAAAAAGCTAGCATTGGGAGGAACATTTGATATAATCCATAAAGGACATGAAGAATTATTCTCAAAAGCATTCGAACTGGGTGAAGAGATCGTTATTGGTATTACAACTGATGAGTTTGTGCAGGAACTGTACAAAGACCACTCTATAAACGAATATTACTTCAGAAAGAACCAATTGTTGGAATTCATAAAAAAAATAGCTTCAGAAGATCGTTGTATTATAACCCCTTTGGACGATCCATATGGACCAACAATTCATGATAAATCAATCGAAGCGATAATTGTAAGCAAAGAAAGTGAAAAAACAGCACATATCATTAATAAAATCAGAATTGATAATGAACTTAAGCCACTAGAAGTTATTTCAATTGAACTTATTCTAGCTGAAGACGGACAGCCAATTTCTACTACACGAATAAAAAAAGGAATTATAGACCGAAACGGCAAATTGATTGATTGAATTATCGAAGATCAAGAAAATTATTTACTTAATAATTCTTCATAAAAAGGAATAATCCGATCGACTATCTTCGATCTTTCATGATTAGTTTCTACATATTTTCGACCTTTTTTACCATAATGTTTACGAATATTTTCATCTTCTAAGTCCGACATGCTTTCTAGATTTATTGCAGGTATTTCTTCATTATACCAATTCTTATTGATGTTGCTTAATACCGGTTTTTCACATGCCATTCCCTCTAATTGAACGTTCTGTAATATTCCTAATTTGAATTCACCTACTACAACATCCCCTGAATTATAAATCGCCGGCATAGATTCATGAGGAATGTTTTGGATGAATTTTAGAGTCCAGTTGCTTTTCTTATTTTTATTAAATTGCCGTATAAAAGTTTCAGTACCCTTAGTTTCCTCATTATACATATTAGCATAAATAAAGACAAGTTCAGAACCATCTTTCCTGATATTCTGTTTTGGTTTAAAGAGATCCGTGTTTATTGGATTTGGAATATATTCTGCTGTCTCATTATATTTTGTAGCAGTGTTTAATATGTCTGGAGTTGAAACTAGAACTTTCTTTGCTTTTTGAAGATTGTGTTTTATCATAGAACTCCATTTTTTGTTTATTTCCCACCTTAGATCGCTTCCATGGCAATGTAAAACATCAAGATGTTTTAAAAGGTCTACCAAAAAAGCATCTTGAAGGGCATAATTAACATGAAATATATCTGCTCGACTAGTTAAAATTTTAAAAAAGATTCCAAAAGTTTTATCGAATAATCCTCTGGATCTTGGTAAATATTTTGAATAATATCCCTTTTCTAAAAGTGTTTCATGAATATTCATCCCAACAAATGCACAATCGCTAATTATAGAGATTTTCATGATGAATATCATCTAGACAATTTAGTTTCGATCTTGTTTAATTAGCGCGCGCGCGCTAAAATGTTTTTTTGGATTCTTTGATTATTTTACAAGGTTAATAATTTTTTCAAACCATGTAACTATCGATCTAATTTTAATATTAAGTCAAGAATCTGCTACATTTAAATAATATCAATTTTCCTAAGCTTAATTCATGAAACGCTTATTGTGGATTATATATTCTATTATTTTAATTACTATGATGCAAGTATTGCCCGTGGCCGCTCAACAAGATTACACAATAATTTGTAATGAAACAGATACCGCTATCGTTTTTGATGGTAAGTGGACTACGGATGAAGAATGGAAGGATGGTATGCCATTACGTATGCGATTAAATCCGACTGAGGCTGCGATCTCTGCAGGCCTGATAAATAATGGTACAATATATTGCATGATAAAACATGATGGTGATAATTTATTCGCTCTTATTGATGCTGTTTCATCAACTAATCCTTTGGGAAATTTAACTGCTGGAGGTTGGGATTTCTATGGAGCATGTATCGACTATAATAACAAAAAGTTAGAATATCCATTGAAAGATGATTTGTTTGTTTCAATAACTTGGATGCTTAAAAATGGTAGCTACTTTATTATAAATGGTTTAGATAATCCTACTCAAACAGGATGGGATTATGCGAATGCGAGAAAAGAGCCAGTATATTTAAAACATACAATTAGTTCCTCGCCATTTTCTAGGAATCCTCATGTTGTATGCGAATTGGTCATTCCATTAGAAGATATGGGCGATGAAATTGGTTTTGGAGTTGTTGCTATCAATTTTCCAAAAAAAACTATTAATGCGTGGCCAGACAACTTTGTTGATGCTTCCCCAAAAACTTGGGGAACGATAATTATTAATAAGACAACCGATATTATTGAGGCACCAATTTCTAATCAAACTATTGTACCAACTCAGAATCTAACTACGCCTTATTCAACTGAAGAAATAATTAAAACGCCCCTGCCAACTGAAGAAATAGATGAGAACGGTTTAATGAATATTCAGGAACCTAACCCTTCACAGACAATTTTCATATTGATCATTGGGGGTATGATTGTTGTGGCGATTATTTTTATAGCTAGGAATTTACAAAAAAGAAAAAAATGATGTTTTAGGTTCTGTACTATTTCTTCCGAACTTTTTTCCTTTTCTTTACTTTGCTGTATATGTAATACGCAGGTATTCCGATAATAGCGAACGGTAAAAGCGATACTGTAATGATTATCAATCCACGAACAACAATATAAAAGCCATTGAGAGCTGTTTGGAAAACCTCTCCCCAATCCATTCCTGGTGGTGTGAAAGGAGGTGAAGGTTCTCTCAGTCTAACCGTAATAACCGACATCTCTACGTTGCTTTCAATATATTTTATTTGTCCTTGTAGAGATTCTATCTGACTCCTTGTATTCGTAAGTATACTCTCAACTTCAAGTATTTCTTCTATAGTCGTTGCCATTTCAAGTATCTCTAGCAATCTATTCTCTTGTTTTTGTAGATTACCCAATCTTGCTTTTAGATCAATATAGCGCTCAGTTACATCATCACTAGTAGTGCTTGCATCCAATACCTCACCAAAACTCTCTATTGAAGCGATTGCATTATGAAATTGGTCTTGAGGAATTCGAATAGTAATTTCTGCTCGATTCTGCACTCCATATGATGATCTTGATGAACCTGCTACATAACCATTATAACTTTCAGCAAGATTTCTTATCTTATTCAAAGTTGTTACCATGTCTTCAGTTTCTATAGTAATGTATCCCTTGTAAACAACCATCCTCTCAGTTACATCTGAAGATCCTTCAGAATTGAATCGTTCACCAGAATCTGTAGTGTGCATCAGAGTTTCATAGTCGTATCCAGGTTCTTTAGAAGCTGGCATAGGAGAAATATCATAATAGTCTACGTAACTTTCTTTTCCATATTGATATGTAGAGCTTCCTATGAATGCTGCTGCGATTAATATTATGACTACAGCAATTGCGAAGAGTATTTTTCGATTCTTAATCATTTTTAATCGATTATTTTATTATTTCATATAATTATAAAATACTAGATTTTAGAACAATCTGTTCACTAATTAGAACAGTTTTATGAACAATTATACTAATAATAAAATATTAATAAAACATTTTTTCTGAGGCATTATTTTGGCAATAAAATTCGACGAAGATTATATAGAATCTGAGTTGAAGGGCAGGACTTTGCAGGTCTATTGGCATTTTCTAAGTCTTGGAAAGAAATCTGTTGGAGTACGTGAACTCCAGCGAGCACTTAATTTGAGCAGTCCATCTGTAGCTTTTCATCACCTTGAGAAACTACGAAGACTAGGTTTGCTTCAGAAAAAAATTACTGGAGATTATCATCTTGTTCAGAAAGTAAAGGTAGGTGTATTAAAGCAATTTATTGGCCTTGGAAAATTATTGCTTCCTAGGTATCTATTTTATGCGATATTTTTTACTACAATGCTCGTTTCCTATTTAATCATATACGATCAAACTTTGAGTCTTCATAATATTGTAGCTTTAATTTTTGGGACATCATCAAGTCTAATTTTATGGTATGAGACTTTTAGAATCTTGAAACAAGTTCCCTTTTGAAATATATCTCGACTGTTCTAAAAAGTGGTCATATATTTAACAAATACATAGTAATGATGAGTTAAAGATGAACTTAGAAAAGCAAATAGCAGCCTCCGGTATGGCTGCACTGATAATTGGATTTATTATAATCTTGTCTCCCACACTAGTGGTAAATCAATTAGGATTTCAGAAATCCTTTCAAGATGAAGGTATTGGAGCACCGGAAGCGGCTCAAGATAATATGAATGCTCAAGATAAATTTGCATCTAGCAGAAGTTCAGAATTATTACCCTTTATGTTTGAAATTGATTTAGAATCTTCTTCTGGATTTGAAGAAAAATATTTATCGCATAATAATTTTGGAACACCTACGTTTGTTATTTCAGAACAAAAATCTGCAAAAATTACTTTAATGGTCTCGTCACTCTCTGCTGATCATATTCAAACATCACTCAAAAGAATAGATGGTATGCCGAATGAAGTAATTGTTACTCCTAATGAAGAATTCATTACCCTACAACCTTTTGAACAAAAGAAAATAGAATTAGAAATTATGGCATTTACTTCAGCAGACTCCATAGTTTTAGAAGATGTAATTGAGGGTAAATATATCCAGATAGTGCTTAGTGGAAATGGGCATGATATAGCAACAGGTTTTTGGCTCAAGATAATATGAAATAAAATTACGAATTAGCTCTATAGAAATATCAAATATTATTGACAAATTTTTTATAATAACATACAAATATCTAAGAAAAGAAGAAAGTTGTCTTACTATACAATTAGAATTCCAAAACCTTTGAGATTATTTAGCGCCATTATCGCTGGGATTACTGGAGCTTGGTTTATCTTATTCCTAGCAAAAGTTATTCCCAAATTTTTTGATTTTGAACCTTACATATATCCTGGCGAAGAGTTGCTTATGGTGGGTCTCGCTGGGTTAGTATTTGGATTTTATCTTAGCAAATCACTTTCGGGATTAACTGAATCCTGCGCATTGATCAGCGCAGCATTCATATGGATGCTTCTGTCTGCGATATACAATTACCCCCCATTCTTTTACGGAGGTATTAACCAAGATTATCTACTAGCATTCATTCTTCTAGCTATCTTCGCATTTTCTCTAAACCTTTCAGGCGCTTTGAATCCATCACCTTCGGCTCAGAACATCTTTGATACTTTGTGCAGTCGTGTTGCTTGGTATATATTTTGGCTCCATATTGGCTTTGTATACATACTTCCAATATTTCTAAGAACACTTTCTGAACCTATTGGACAAAATTTTCTCTATCTATTAATATTGAGCATAGGTTGGATAGCTGCCTTATATCTGGTTAGCGTCTTTACTTCTAAAATGACACAATAAATCTTTTCCATTTTACGAAGATTTTTTTTCAAAAGGTCAATTGATTTTATCCCTTCTCTTTTGGTGATATCTTATAGCAAAACGATGAGCTTCATCTCTTGCATACTGAAGTAAAAGACTTGAATCAGAATTTCTATCTAACTCAAGTAATTCTCCATTGGATAAATAGATATCTTCCTTTTTTTTAGCTAATCCTATTGTTGGAACATTGATTTTTAGCTTATTCAACTCCATTTTTGCTGCTTTTACCTGTATGAGTCCTCCATCTACAACTATTAGGTCGGGGCGCCTTCCACCCTCTATTAAAAGTCTGTTAAAACGTCTTTTAATTATCTCTCCTATCATTGCTTGATCATCTTGAGTGGAAATTGTTTTGATTTTATACATGCGATACTCTTTTTTGTTTGGTTTACCGTCATAAAATGCGATCTTTGAACCTACAGCTTCTTTTTCTCCAAGATTTGAAACATCATAACATTCAATGACTTTTGGTATTTTATTGAGCTTGAGATCATTTTTCAAATTTTTTAAAGCTTTAGCGGTTTGCTCTTGAGTCTTTTTTGATTGTTTTAAATAAATCTGAGCATTATTCTCAGCAATTTCTAAGATATTATCCAATTTTTTGTTTCTAGGCTTTATTATTGAAATAGTTTTATTGAATTTTCTTGATAACCAAGGAGCTATTGTTTTATCTTTAATCAATAAATTAACAATTAGTTTTTCAGGGATTTGCATTCTTCTTGAGTAATACTGCTTAAGAAAAGATTCTAAGATTTCTTTGTCGTCTACTTCGTTAGATATTTTCATTTCAAAACTTTCAGATGAAAGTATCTTTCCTTCTCTTACTTGTAAAACTTGCACACAATTGTCTTTATTAATTCTGGATAACGCAATTGCATCAAGATTCTCATTAGTTGACAACACGACTCGAACTTCTTGCATTATTTTTTCTAAATCAGAAATCTGGTCTCGCAAGATCGCAGCTTTTTCATAATTCTGTCTTAAAGATGCATATATCATTTCAGAGCGAAGATTATGAATAACTTGCCCTCTCTTACCTTCAAGAAAAAGAATTAATTGAGTAACAATTTTGTTGTAATCTTTTGATGAAACTTTACCTGCACAGGGTGCGATGCATTGATTTATTCTATGGTATAAACATGGTCTGTCACTAAATCTTTGCAGATCTTTCTTACACATTCTAATAGGAAAGACTCTTCTAATGCTCTTTATGGAATTTCGCATAGCCCCAACATCGCTGTAAGGACCAAAATATTTCCCTTTATCGTCTTTGATTATGCGTGAAATACATAAGAACGGATATTCCTTGGAAAAGTCAATTTTTAAGTATGGATAGGTTTTATCATCACGTAACTGGACATTATATTTTGGCTTAAATCTCTTAATCAAAATATTTTCTTCAATTAATGCATCCGTCTCATTATCGGTAACTATATATTTGATTTTTTTTATGGAATCTAAAATCTTTTTTTCTCTCTTACTAGTTTTAGAAGATTGAATATGGTTTTTTACTCTATTTTTGATATTGGTTGCTTTCCCAACGTATAAAGTATCAAGAGAACCTCTAAATATATAGACTCCAATCTTTTCGGGCAATTGATCGATCTTTGAATTCATCTCTTTTGTTTGCATTCTCTATCCTCAAGCAGATTGAATGACCCTGTTCCATTCTCCTTTTTCAATGAAATATTGGTCTATAATCTTTTTCAGATAGCGTCCTGTATAGGAACCTGTCCTTTTCGCAATATTCTCTGGTGAGCCTGTTGCTACAATATATCCTCCTTCATCTCCCCCTTCAGGACCTAGATCAATAATATGATCGGCTGTTTTAATGACTTCTAAGTTATGCTCAATAACAAGGACTGTATTACCTAAATCTACTAATCTATGAACAACATCCAATAATCTTTGAACATCAGCGTAATGAAGACCTGTTGTTGGTTCATCAAGTATGTAGAGAGTTTTTCCTGTACTAATCTTGCTAAGTTCAGAACTAAGTTTCACTCTCTGAGCTTCACCACCTGAAAGCGTTGTTGCACTTTGACCTAAAGTTATATATCCAAGACCAACATCGACAATAGTCTGAAGCTTTCTTTTAATCGAAGGAATCTTAGTAAAGAATTGTAAAGCTTCATCGACAGTCATCTCTAAGACTTCAGAGATCGACTTTACCTTATAGAGGATTTCTAAAGTTTCTCTGCCATATCTTTTACCTTTGCATACATCACATGGGATATATACATCAGGTAGAAAATGCATCTCCATCTTTATAGTCCCTGCTCCGCGGCATGCTTCACATCGACCGCCTTTTACATTGAAGCTGAATCTCCCTGGCTTATACCCACGAACTCGGGATTCTGGAAGCTTTGAGAATAATTCTCTAATTGGCGTGAATGCACCTATATAGGTTGCTGGATTGCTGCGAGGCGTCCTACCGATTGGTGATTGGTTTATGATTACTACTTTGTCAATGTTTTTTACTCCATCAAGTCTTTTGAAACAACCTGGTTTTGTTTTAGATTGATAAAAGATCTGCGCTAATGCCCTGTATAGTATATCATTGAGTAGCGTACTTTTCCCAGAACCAGATACACCAGTTATGCATGCGAAAGTACCTAATGGAATCTCAACATCAATATTTTTTAGATTATTTTCACATGCACCTATAACCTTCAAATATTTTGAATTACCTTTTCTTCTTCTGTTCGGTATTGGAATTGTTTCTAGATGTGAAAGGTATCTTCCTGTGATGGATTCAGAATCTTTCATAATATCTTCTGGCGGTCCTGTAGCTACGATTTTTCCACCTTCAACACCAGCACCAGGTCCAAGATCAATGACGTAATCCGCCTCTTTGATTGTTTCTTCATCATGCTCTACTACTAGAATTGTGTTACCTAAGTCTCTGAGCATTTTTAGAATACTTAATAGTTTTTTATTATCTCTTGGATGTAAGCCAATACTAGGTTCATCAAGAACATAAAGAACTCCTGTTAACTTAGAACCTATTTGTGTTGCAAGCCTAGTCCTTTGAGCCTCGCCCCCTGAAAGCGTGCCGGTTCTTCTGTCCAATGTAAGATATTCTAGACCAACATTTAATAGAAAACCCAACCTTTCTCGTATTTCTTTTAATAATTGAGAGGCGATTTGTTCTTCTTTGTTTGTTAGATCTAATTTATTGTAAAACTCCGAAGCTTTTACAATGGACATTTTTGTTATTTCCGCAATATTCTTTCCTCTTATCTTAACCGCCAAGATTTCAGGTCTTAAACGATCACCATGGCAACTGGGGCATATAGTTTCACTCATATATTTTTGATACCATTCTTTCATAGTTTCTGACTCGGTCTGTCTGTATCTTCGTTCTAAAATGTTCAGAATTCCTTCCCATGATTGGTCATAATATTCGCCCTTATTTCCATACAGAAGGAGATTTAGTTGTTTTTTATTCAGCTTCTTTATAGGATCAGTAAAATCAAATCCATGGCTTCTGGCTAATGGTCTAAATCTCGATAAAAGCCAATTATCAATTGAACCAACTACTGCTGTTAAAGCACCCTCATAAATCGACTTATTTTTATCGGGTATAACTAGGTCAGGATCCATTCTGATTTTTATTCCTAATCCCATACATTCTTTGCAAGCGCCGTAGGGGCTGTTAAAAGAAAACATCCTTGGTTCAATTTCTTCAAAGCTTATACCGCAAACAGGACAAGCAAGTTTTTCGCTAAATAAACTGGAGCTATTCTCTGATTCAACAGCTACAACTCCTTGAGCAAGATTTAAAGCTGTTTGTAAAGATTCTGCTAATCTATCTTTTTCCTCTTTTGTAACTACCAGTTCATCAATAACTATCTCAATATCATGTTTTTTGTACTTTTCTAAAGATAATGTTTTATCTGTTTTAACTAACTTTCCATCTACCCTTGCAGTTAAGAATCCTAGCTTAAAATAGGAATTGAGAAATTTCTTGTACTCTCCTTTCTTACTACGAATGATCGGCGCAAGTATCTTAACCTCATGATCCCGATTAGCTTCCATTACTTGGTCTACAATTTGCTCTACAATCTGTTTTTCGATCTTTCTTTCACAAATATGGCAATGAGGAATTCCAATTCTTGCAAAAAGCAACCTTAAGTAATCATGTATTTCTGTGGTAGTGGCTACAGTTGAACGCGGATTAGAAGAAGCCGTTCTTTGCTCAATAGCGATTGCAGGTGAGAGCCCATCTATATTATCCACATCAGGCTTATCTAATTGGCCTAAGAATTGACGTGCGTATGCTGATAGTGATTCTATATATCTTCTCTGACCCTCAGCGTATATTGTGTCAAATGCAAGTGAAGACTTTCCAGAACCACTAAGACCGGTTATTACAACCAATTTGTTTTTTGGAATCTCTACTGTAATGTTCTTTAGATTGTTCTCTCTGGCTCCTTTAATGATTAGTTGATCGGTCATTAATGGTCTAAACCTTTTAATTCCCTTATTGTATCACGAATTTCCGCTGCTTTTTCAAATTCAAGCTTAGAAGCCGCATCTAGCATTTCCTGCTCTAGATTTGCTATTAAAGTTTGAAGTTTTGATTCAGATATTTTCTCAGTTTTCAACAATGGACTTGATTTTGTAAAATAGGATTTAGAATCATCGGTTTTAACAACTGCAAGAATTTCACGAATCTCTTTTCTAATTGTCTCAGGGATTATGTTATGTTCTTTATTATATTTTATCTGAACAGAGCGACGCCTGTTTGTTTCAAAAATAGCCTTTTTCATGGATTCAGTCATATTGTCAGCATACATTATCACTTGGCCGTAGATGTTTCTTGCAGCTCTACCGATTACTTGGATGAGAGACGTCTCGGATCTAAGGAATCCTTCACTATCTGCGTCTAAAATAGCTACTAAAGAAACTTCAGGTAAGTCAAGGCCTTCTCGTAGTAAATTGACCCCAACAATAACGTCATAAATACCGGTTCTTAGATCTTTTAGAATTTTTACTCTATCTAAAGTATCGATCTCAGAATGTAAATAGTGAACTTTGATGTTATTTTCTTTAAGATATTCAGATAAATTCTCAGCCATTTTCTTTGTTAAAGTAGTCACTAAAGTCTTCTCTTTCTTTAGTGCACGCTTATTTATCTCATTCAATAAATCATCGATTTGACCATTTACTGGTTTGACTATTACTTCGGGGTCAACTAAACCAGTGGGTCTAATGATCTGCTCTACGACTTTTTTACTATGCATTAATTCAAAAGGTCCGGGAGTAGCTGACATATAGATGGCTTGACCTATTTTACCTTCAAATTCATCAAATTTTAGAGGACGATTGTCTCTTGCAGATGGAAGCCTAAATCCATACTCAATTAATGTATTTTTTCTCGCAAGATCACCATTATACATACCCTGAATTTGTGGAACAGTGACATGAGATTCATCTATAATAGTTAAAAATTCGCTTTTGAAAAAGTCAATCAAAGTGTTTGGAGGCTGTCCTGGTTTTCTCCCATCAAAATGCCTCGAATAATTCTCAATTCCAGTAACGTAACCAACCTCTTTGATCATTTCAATGTCGTATTGGGTTCTCTGTTCTAGTCTTTGCGCTTCTAAATATTTTTTTTCATTTTTGAGTTCTCCCAATTTTTCTTGAAGTTCAGCTTCAATAGAACCCAAAATTTTATTCAACTCTTCTGTTGGAGTTACAAAATGTCTTGCAGGAAATATTAGAACAGAGTCTCTTTGATCTATTATTTGACCTGTTAATGGATCAAGGTCCATGATTCCTGCTACTTGATCACCTGAAAGCATTATTCTGACAGCATTCTCTTGATTAACTGGACAAAATTCTATTGTATTCCCCCGTACTCTGAATTTTCCCCTAGCTAGAGCAATATCATTTCTTTCATAAAGCATATCAACCAATTTTCTAAGCAATTCATTACGATTAACTTTTTGACCTTTATTCAGACTATAGGTAGCTTTCAAGTACTCTGAAGGTGAACCAATACCATATAGACAAGATACGCTTGCTACAATGATTGCATCTGATCTAGTGAGCAATGATTGTGTTGCAGAGTGTCTAAGTCGGTCAATTTCATCGTTTATCGATACATCTTTTGATATATAGGTGTCTGTTTGGGGTACATAGGCTTCTGGCTGATAGTAATCATAATAACTTACGAAATATTCTACCGCATTTTCAGGGAAAAACGCCTTGAATTCTCCATAAAGTTGTGCAGCTAAAGTCTTATTATGGGAAATAACAAGCGTAGGTTTTTGAATTTTTTCAATTAAGTGAGCAATAACATAGGTTTTACCAGTCCCGGTTGCACCTTTTAACGTTTGCTTCTTTAGACCATCAATTACTCCTTTTGTTAGTTCTTTTATTGCGCTGGGTTGGTCTCCTTTTGGTTTGTATTCAGAAACTAATCTAAAATCTTTACGTTCCACTTTTTAGTTATACACCTTTACAAAAATTCATTCTTAATTCAAAAAATTATTACCTAGAAAAAATTAAAATTTTCAGCTAACTTGAGGATTGAAGAATTATTTAAATGATCAATGATAGATTTAAATACATAATATGATATAACAGTGTTATATCATAAATAGATAAAAAATAATAGAGGTTTTCCAATTTTGAAAAACATGATAAATAATTGTCACCATTGTGAAAAGGAAGGACACAAAAGTAAAGAAGTCTTAGTTAAGAATGAAAATGAGCATCATCATCTAGGATATTGTATTTGCTGTGATAAATTAGCTGCTTAGATATTTGGACTTCAATTTTGATACACATGCTTAATAGATAGTTATGATTTTAAATTTTAAATTATTTATTTGTTAGGATTATCTTTTAATCTCTGTTTCTGTAAGAAAATATTCAAATAATCGCTTGGGTCGAATCTACACATTTTTATTACTTTGATTGAAGCAGGAAACTCAAATTTGTGTGTGGATTCGATTACTAATAAACCTGTTTCATCTTTTTCCAAGGTCTCATCAATGGTTTTAACAATATGATTATCGCGTTCTTTCAAGTTCTCTTGTAACATCTCAACTATGACGTTAAAATCGGGTTTGTTCTGCATAATATCTTGCCAAGAAGAAGCCTCCATAATTAAAGATGGATCCTCAGTAACTTGAAGTTTCGCACCATTTTTTAATAATGCTTTGAAAATCTTAATCCCTCTCAAATCAAAAATCTTCTCAGCAATTTCAATACCTTCTTCTCCATCCTTAACTAAAGCCTCTAGATAAATTCGTTTAATTTGTTTCATTAAAGGTCCAATTTTTTCTTCAATATAATTCCAATATTCTTCTGATTTCTCTTCATAGTCTTCAGGAATGGATACACCGATGTTTTTTATTTCATCTTTAGAATAGAAACGTGGAATTTGAATAAGCATACGTCCCATTGAGATCATTTTCCATTTAATGTATATTCGGTAACCATATTTTATCTAAAGAAACTAACGCTTGCGTAACTTATCTCTTTATTAATTTAATTTCTTACAATCTTAGTATTCTTCGTAAGAATCCTTTTTTCTTTTTTGGCTTTGAACTCCAAGAGCCCGCTATTTGACCTCTTTTGACCTTCCCGGCCCTTTGTTGCACTTTATAGTATTTCTTAAATTTAGGGTTGTGTATACGCTTTTTCTTTCGCATAGTAATGAATAGCTCAAAGAATCATATTTAATGATAGTGCAGGAAAAATCTGAAATAAGGAAAAGAACCAACTAAGTTTTAAAAACAATAATATCTGAATAAACTAAAATAAACCCTCAATTATTATCAAAATTAATGAAGTGAAATCGTTGAAGATATCGCGAGCGCTCAAAAAGTTAATTCCATTACTTCTTCTAGTCTTACTGACTCTTGGATCTATTATGTGGCTTATTGTTGGATAACGCCAGTAAGATCTTTTTCTAGTAAACCCAATTCAAACATTGCATTTTCTATAAATTTGTATAATTCCAGAAAAGTTTTAGCAGAAATTTTCTAGGTAAATTCAATATGAATTATAGAAGATTAAGACTAGATGCATGTATGAAGCGTGCGCTAGAAAGAGTAGTTTGTGTTATTATTTACACAATCAGATATAACTTAATATTTACATATTTAAATAAAACAAAAACTTTTATTGTTTTGAAAAGTATTAGTGTTTATTTATACTTACGCTTACAATAAATATGTGATGGGTAACCGGGTGGACGTTTGTAATATTTTAAAAATGGTGGTGAAGTATAAGCTAATTTTTTAGATCCAATGTTAGAAAGGCGCGGTGTAAGTATTTTTGAAGATATGGTTCAGTTTATTCTTACTATTAATATCTATTTGCATTGGTTTTCAAGAAACATCTATTGGTAATGCTACAGTCTTTATGGATTATCATGCGGATATAGCCTCAATAGACTACCCTGAAAAAGTTGACCCCGAAGAGAATTTTGTTATCGAGATAGCAATCGATCATTGGGTGTTAGGAGATATTGAGGGTTTGTTGGTTTGCATTCAAGATCAAGACGAATATCAAGATCCTATTCCAGTAAATGCACCCCGGCCCGAAGTTAGTGAACTAAGAGAATTCAAACCCAAAGGCCCTGATACTGATATATTTCAATTGGAGTATCAGGCTCCAAGTTATAAAGAGAAATTCTTACTTATTGTTGAGGTTTATTTCCTCCATCAATTTACACGAACTCCTGGATCAGATCGTCCAATATCGCATTTAGAAATTGGGGATTCAAAAACAATCGAGATAGAAACAATACTTCCAATTCAAACAATAACCTCAACACCCACACCAAATCCAGAATCCACCACTAAACTTGCTCCGTCACCTACATTAATCTCAACCTCGATAAATACTTCCAACAAAATTAAGGAAACAGATGTTAACGAAGTTATAGCATTATCAATTTTGCCACTATTATCAAGCACACCAAATTTAATTCATCCTCTGGCTCTTATTCTAATGACAATATTTTTCATGTTTGGAGCTGTAGTCCCAAAATACAAGGCAAAAACAAATAATATAGCCTACTGCATAAAATGTGGAATTAAACTCAGCTGTAACTTTGATTTCTGTAATAAATGCGGTACAAAAATTGAGAGTTCTTAAAAACTAAGACACTTAAATTTCTGCAAATCTAAAGCTCGCGCACGTTTTCAACATTTGTTAAGCAAACTGTTCTATTTTGCGAACAAATTGTTCTAAACTCTAGTAATTTATACAAAGTTTAGATAGATTATAACTGATTAAAATGCAAAAAGAAATTTTTTCACTAATTCTAATTTCATCTATAATAATATCGATCCTTCCGGTTCATGCAGATAGATGCATTCTGCCCATAAGTGATGTCGATGTTTACGGACCAGGACAAAAGGCGATAATCGCCTGGAATGGAACAACTGAGCGTTTGATCCTATCAACAGATATGTATTCAAATGGAGAAGCACTTGTACTTGAAATTTTACCACTTCCTTCAGAGCCAATAGTTGAAAAAGGAGATTTTAAGTCATTCCAGAAAATACAAAATTTAATGGTGAAGAATTTCCCGCAAGACTCCTTTCTAGGAAGGGAATCAGAAAAAAGCCTGCAAATCATATTTCATGAAAGAATAGGAGCTCACGATATCACAATCGTTGAAGCGAGATCTGCAGACGAACTTTACGATTTTATAAGTGAATATATACGTTATCAGAAAATTAAAAGTCCAAATGAGTCTATAATAAATGAAAAAACAAGAGAAATAATTCAGGATTACTTATCAAGAGGATACCCTTTCTGGGTTTTTGACTTAGTTAATTTATATTCAGAAGTCAAAAGTATTGATCCTATTATGTACGAATTTAAGACTCCTAGTCTTTACTATCCCATGAAAGTCTCAACAACAGCTAAAGGTAATACAGAAATTATTCTGTATTTAATATCTGAGAAAGCAATCTCTGAAGAATCAATTCCTTCCAAGATGAAGCTTGCACAATATTTTGAAAGTGATCAAATTGTCCAATTTAAATTATCGTACGATGAATTAGCTTCGATAGATGAGGGAATATCAGAGCTTTTTAATATTTTTTTCCACCCAACGTTTCCAGTAACATGGTTGACTGCTATAAAATATGAAGGTGATTTAAGCGAACTGGATTTTGACTTAGAAATCCCTCCGCGTCCAATATCTTGCAGATCAATAGAAGTAAGGACAGATAAAAGCCAATACGAATTAGGCGAAGCTGTTACAATGACAATAGAGTTCACGCATTTATTGCCTGGATGCTATGAAATAGAAACTATTCATTACCACGAAATTCGCCTAGAAGTATACAATCATAATAATCGACTTGTAAAATCTTGGCAGTGGTCAGTTGAAGATGATTTTCAAAAGAGTATAAAATGGAAGCCATCAGAAGCTTGTGAATACACATTGGCAGCTAGTTCATGGTGTAATGGAATACTAGAGGTGGAGGATCAATGCGTCATAACTGTGTCAGAATCAATTCTACCAATGCCGAATATAATTCCTACAAATTCAAGTATTCAATGGCTCTTGTATGGTGTGGTTTTAGCTATAGGTTGTATACTAATCGGCGTAGGTTTGACATATCTTCTTCTGCATAGACATAAGTAAGAATATTCTCCCTAAAAAAGGGAAAAAGGAATTTTTTTTATCACATTCGATATGATTAGAGATTCATTGTTGTGGTGGATTTGGTCTTTCAGGGATTTCTATTCCCCACTCTTCTAACTTAAGACCTACTGCTTCTTTAATCTCTTTTTTTGTGGCTCCAGATTCTTTCAATTCCTCTACTAGTTCTTTGATTTTCTCTTTCTGTTCATCAGTTAACTCAGGCATCCAAGGTGGGCGTTTTCGCATTCCTTCTTCAGGGACTTCTATGCCCCATTCTGTTAACTTTGAATCAATGGCTACTTTGACCTCTTCTCTAGTTTCTCCTGACTCTCTAAACTCTTCTAAAAGGTCTCTAATCTCTTGTCTCTGCTCATCAGTAAGCTCACGCATCCAAGGATTTAGAACTTTACATCGTCTTTTTAGACAATCATCATCTTTTTCAACACCAAATACATTCAATGTGGAAAAAGCACTTCCGACCAGTAATACCAAAGCCAGCAACGATATCACGATAATCGTTTTATTTCTTTGCATTTTTCATCTCCTTTGAATTTTATTAGCGGCCGCTCTTTCCTATAGATATGCATCTATTAATAAAACGGTTTTTCAGAATTCTTCATAGTTATTACATAATCTATTCATAATCTTACCATATTCTATATCTAATGCTTACAGGAAGCACAAATTTATAAAAAAGATGATTAGGTTTACTGAATATACCAATCTTGTCAATAACTTCGAGGGAATCAGGTGTCAGCTTCTACCCGCTCAATAAAGTATATACTTGGATGGCTAATTGCAGGAACTAAGGGTGGCATTACTCGTGCTGAGATTATAAAAAGATTAAAGGAGACTCCACAAAATGCCAACCAATTAGCTAATTCATTGAAAAAAGATTATAGGACCATAAGGCACCATCTCGAAGTCCTTCAAAAGAACAAAATAATCACCTCAGCCGGAGATAAGTATGGAACTACCTATTTTCTGTCCCCATCTATGGAAGATAATTATGAAGTTTTTGAAGAAATTATGGTAAAAATCTGGAAAAAACAAAAAAGGGAGTAAGTATTTTGAGATATAGTATGAGTAAAGGAGTTAAATCCTTAGCAATTCTAGCAGTTTTGGTATTGGCTGTCTTATTATTAGTATTTTTAACTACGGATTATTTACGTCCAGGTCCTCCGATGCCCCCTAGTCCTATGGATCGTAAACCACCCGAAATTACACGCGAAGACGTTGAGATGTTTTTCACCGTTAAGACTGTTGTCTCCTCTATCAATGTTGTATTTTTAATTTTTTTGATGGTAACCTATATTGATATATACAGAAAAACGAAATCAGAGTTCACAATAGGACTGATGATATTCTCTTTGGTCTTGCTTCTTTATGCTTTCTCCTCTAATCCCTTAATCCATAGGATTTTTGGTTTCCGTATGTATGGGCTTGGACCGTTTACTATGCTTCCAGATCTGTTTACCTGTGTAGCTTTAATTATCCTTCTCTATCTAACAATAAAATACTAAAATACCTCAACTTTAGGAAATCTCTTATATGATTTCCAAAAGACAATTAGATGATAAATCTTGAAAAAATATCTTATACTCTTAATTTTTATAGCCTCTGTTTGTCTTATTGGTTTTCAAGAAAATTTGTTCGGATCTGCTCAAGAGGATTATCCCAAAACCGAGATAGTATCAATAGACCATCCTGAACAAGTGCTTGTGGACAATAGTTTTACCATCAAGATAACAATTGACCACTGGACAGGAGGGGATATAGAAGGTCTGTTAGTATGTGTTCAAGACCAAGATGATTATCAAGATCCCGTTCCTATTAATGCACCTTGGCCAAAGGTTCGCGAAATGAGAAGATTTATGCCAGAAGGTCCTGACACTGATATCTTTGAACTAGAGTATCAGGCCCCTAATCATACGGATAATTTGTCTTTAGTAGTGGAGGTTTACTTCTATCATAGATCTACACGCTCTATTACTTCAGACCGCCCAGTTTCACACTTGGAATTTGGAGATTCTGAAATAATAGAAGTGGATGTGGTTACATCAATCGAAACATCCACTCAAACACCAACAACTCCTGAATCCACACCTACTACTGAACCTACACCAACTCCTTCTCCCACAACTACTCATACTCAACCTGTTGAGATTACTCCTGAAACAACGATACAAACCGAAACACCATCTGATGCATCTTCGTCACTAGGCAGTATGAGTGCTATAAATGCACTTTTAATTCTAGGTCTTATTATAGCGATTATTATTCTGATTATCAAACTGAGAAAACCTAGTAGCAAAATAAAAGATACTAAAAACAAATATTGCAGCAAATGTAGAGCCCCAATTCAGAAAGGCTATGACTTTTGTAATAAATGTGGTGCTAAGATCAAACGTGATTAAGCGCGCGCGCTAATACACAAAAAGAATCAATCATATTATTAGGAACCCAATCAACTTCTACCAGATGTGTTAAAGGTCATAAACAGCAACAACAATAACACATCCATTTTCTTCAACCACATGCTCTTCTATTTCTATCTTTGGTTTATCGATCCAATTCCATTCTCTAATTTTCTTCGCGTCCTCCAACCCATCTAATAATTTTTTCTCAGCCATCTTTCTACTAGAATCCAGAAGACTTTCCTCATAGAATACTCCACCCTCGTCTGCTAGCATCCAACCTAGCCCGCAAGTTATTTTCTGTCCTTTAACATTACTGAATTTCTCGGAGATAACAACGTGAAGAATATCTCCGACTTTCTTATCTGGATTTTCATATTCTTCTAATTTGATAACTTTGGCGCCTTTTGGTATGATTGAGGATATCTTTATCAGGTTATAATTTTGAAGTCCTACTTTAGCAAGAGCTAAATCAAATGCACTTGTTAATGTTTTACCTTCGGCTTTACTTGATAGTATCTTGATTTCCATCTGTGGGATAGTATAGTTCAATCAATATTATTAATTCATTATGTAAAAAAAAGTACTTTAGACAGGTTTCTTGTAAAGATGCCCAAGAGCGAGACCATATACAATCGCTTGTAAACCTCCGATTGCAATGACCATATATGCTACTATAAAGTTTCCATATCCAATAGAATGTAAAGCAGTGGGTACTTCGTTAATCAAGTAAGCACCTATCAGACCATAGATAAGCCCTTTGACAATCCCTTTACCTGGGACTAGATTATAGACCTTTGGATATATCAAACCTAAAATAACTCCCCAGATAAGATGATGCATTATTTGTGAACCAAATTGGCCTAAAAGTAGTGAAAAATCTATCACATGACCCGGGATAAGGTACTCGGCCAAATCATGTGAGGCAAAATTCGTTATAAAAGATGCAATTCCACCCAGAATTCCAGCGAATGCACCAGGATAAAAGCCACTTATCACGTCATATTGTTTGAGTTTCAGTTCCTTTTTGGGAACGTAATATCTATTGCGCAGATATTCATAAACAATTCCAAGTATAATTCCAAATGGAATCCAGACTAAGAACCCATAGATAATAAACTGACCCACTGAGGCCATATCTCCATAAACTAAGAATAGAGTAACCCAACGTATTTGCCAAAGTAAATAACCAAACACTCCAAATAATAACCCCTTCAAAATACCCTTACCAGGTATCGCTCTATAAACTCTAGAGTATATTAAGCCCCAAATAACTCCAAAGATTAAGTTAACTGCCATTTCATTTGCAATGATTCTTGTAAATGGTGTAGCAGGTGGTGGGGGAATCCAATAATATGTTAATCCTAAATTGAAAACTAAAGGAACAGCAATAAAGATGGCTACTAGAGCTTTGACAAAACCCGCACTTAAACCAGAAATCGCACCAATTTTAAAAGAATTACTCATTCTATGATCACAAAAATTAGTTTAGTTCTGATGTTATAATTAAAAATTGGCTTGACTAATGTCTTTCTTAGCGCTTGCGAAAGAAAGGATTGATAATGCATTCCATTTGTAGCTATGAAAAAAGATAAATTTCTAATATATAATCGATCTAATTGTGAATTTGATATGGGACCAGGAACCCGATTGGTTGGATTATTGACCATTCTAGTAGGTATTGTTCTATTTTTTATGTTGCCCTTATTTGGACTTTTTCTTGGAGGTTTATTGATCATTGTAGGATTTATCTTGCTGATACCTGAGCTTGTTGCTGCTATTATTGTTTTAGGGATAATAATAATGGTTTTTGTAATAGTCTTCTCATTTGTTTTTTAAGCACTTACTAAGGAATGATATGATTGAACATAACTTCAATATTCGGTTTATCTTTTGGCGCTCTAAGAGAGAGAAAATTAAGATCAGCTCTCACCATTCTTATGGTGGTTATTGGTGTTGCACTTATGACTTCTCTTAATGGATTGGGTGCAGGGATGGATAATTACATCGATGATCAGTTAGGCAATCTAGGTGCTAATATTCTAATAATTATTCCTTCTCAAGGAGGTGGTGACTTTGGTCCACCACAAGGAAAACCAACAATTAAATTTACTTCTCAAACAGTAAAGACAATTGAACGTATTCGCGGCGTTGAGCACGTGGCTCCTTTCTATCAAGGAGTAGTAAATATGAAGTCATGCGGTGAAGAAAGGGCGGTTACTATAAGAGGCATAGATCTTAGTAAAGAGAAATATATTGTACCCCAGGCCGAGCTCGAATCAGGATCGCTTGTATCAACAACAGACTCGGTAGGCATGGTTCTAGGATATCAAGTTGCAAATCCATCTGATCTAGATAAGCCGTTTGTTACTAGAGGACAGACTGTTACAGTTGAATATACAGTAGCTGAGATTGAAGGCGGAAGAGAAAAGATTGTAACTAAAGAGAAGAGTTTTCAGGTAAAAGGAATTTGGAAAGAGATCGGTAGCCAAAGTATGGATACTTATGCTTATGTTTCTCCGGCAGCTGCAAATCAGTTATTGAATAAAGATAGCGTATACGACGGTATCATAGCTGTTACCCGACATCCAGACGATAATGATGTGGTTGAAGAGAGAATACATAAGGCATATGGTAAAAACGTCGGTATAATCTCTCCAAAAGCTCTCGCTGAGACTATAAAA
>Ga0209427_10000422_pt1 | contig 44786 bp, 29 predicted proteins | sample DeeMarSWOR136_30_FD_187465 | JGI IMG/M metagenome (GOLD analysis project Ga0209427, IMG submission 187465) | Marine sediment microbial communities from White Oak River estuary, North Carolina - WOR-1-36_30 (SPAdes) (version 2) | ecosystem: Environmental > Aquatic > Marine > Intertidal zone >...
CGCCATGCGGAAGACTCTCAGAACACCCGCCGCTGACGAATGAAGGTTGAGGTTTGAGGATCGAATCGCTCCATCACCCATTTAAAAATTCCACAGAATCAGGAGGAAATCATGTCCAGAAAAATATCCCTGCTATCTATTTTGGGCGCAGCCGCTCTGTTGATCGTCATCATCGTGGCCGGCCTGGGCCGAACAGAGGAAGATAATCTTTACGCCAACATCAAGCTTTTCGACAGAGTGGCCATCAATATCAAGTCCAAGTATGTAGAGGAGGTTGACTCCAAGGAGCTGATCTACACTGGCATCCGGGCTATGCTTGAGAGCCTTGACCCTTACACACAGTTTTTCGAGAAGGGAGATTACGACGAGTTGATGGTCCAAACCCGTGGCAAATTTGGAGGTTTGGGAATCGAGATTGGCATTCGCAACGGAGTTCTTACCGTCATCTCCCCCATCGTCGGCACCCCCGCTTACGAGATTGGTCTCCAAGCGGGCGATAGGATCATCAAGATCGAGGGAGAGTCCACTAAGGGAATCACTACCCAGGGGGCGGTCAAAAAACTCAGGGGACCTAAGGGAACCAAGGTCACCATCACCGTGGAACGCGAGGGCGAGCTGGAGTCCATCGATTACACCATAACCCGGGATATCATCGAAATCAATAGTGTGCCTTTTGCCGACGAAGTGGCCCCAGGAATTGGGTACATTCACCTGGCCCGATTCTCGGAGAACGCCGAGCATGATCTGGAAAATGCCCTCAAAGAGCTGGTAGACCGGGGCATCGAGGGGCTGATTCTGGATTTACGACATAATCCCGGTGGACTTCTTCCTCAAGCGGTGCACGTGGCAGACCTTTTCCTGGACCAGGATCAGCTCATCGTCTACACAAAGGGGCGGGGAGAAAAAACGACGGCCAGCTTCGAGGCCAAGACTCCCGCTCTGTATAACGAAAAACCCCTCATCATTCTGGTGAACAAGGGAAGCGCCAGCGCATCGGAGATCGTATCTGGGGCCGTCCAGGATTGGGATCGAGGGCTCATCCTGGGCACCACCACTTGGGGCAAGGGGTTAGTGCAAACTGTTATACCCACCAACCAGGAGACGGCCTTGAAGATCACCACGGCCAAATACTATACTCCCAGCGGCCGATGTATTCAGCGCGACGAGCGAGAAGATGAAGAGCAACTCATGGTAGAGCTTTTGGATCAAGAGGATCTGGAACAATTGGAGCAGGGAGAGACCAAGGAGGTCCCGGAGCAGTTGGAGAACAATGAGGACAGTGAGGGAAAAGGGGAATTTCAAACCAAAGCCGGCCGAATTGTATATGGAGGGGGAGGAATTACACCGGATGTGATCATCGAGTCGGAGAGGCTGTCCACATTCGAGTATGAGCTGCTCAGGAAATCGATGTTCTTCCGCTTTGCCGTGAAATATGTTGCCAAACACAAAGACCTGAAGAGGAGCTTTGTGGTAGATGACCAGATGATGGCCGAGTTTAAAAACTTCCTGGAAGAAGAGGACTTCCAATATCGCTCAAGCGCGGAGAAACAGCTGGAGGAGCTGGTGGAGGAGGTGGAAAAGAGCGAATATGACTCCAAAATCGCTGTGACGCTGGATCAATTGAAAAATCAATTGTCAGAGGAGAAGCAACAGGATTTCCAGCGTAGCGACGATTATCTGAGAAAGACCCTTAAGCTGGAGATCGTATCCAAAATCTGGGGCAGAGAGGCTCGATACGAGGAGGCCATGAAGGTGGATCCTCAAATTGTGGCCGCCCTGGAAATCCTGACCACCCCTGGACGATATGACAAAGAGTTGGGCACATGAGCTCTGCGGGGATCAGCCCGGAACTCTTGTTGCTCATGTTCGCCAGTGGCCTAGCCATCAGCTGTGTAGCCACCTTCCTTGGGGTGGGCGGGGGCATCTTGATGGTACCTCTGCTGATCTTTCTCTTTCCCAAATTCGGCGTCTCCCCCATCTGCGCCGTCCACTTGGCCATTGGCACCAGCTTGCTGGTCATCTTCATCCGATCCATCCCCGCAGCCATCAGCTACCGGCGCCGGGGATTGATTTTGGAGCGCGCAGTCGTTCCCCTGGCCCTGACCAGCATCGTCGGAACCATCGCCGGTGCCGCCCTGGCCGCCTATCTCCCGGGAGATATCCTCAGAAAGGTGTTCGCCTTCATCCTCTTCGTCGCAGCCGTGCGCATGGCCTTCTCTACCCCCATCCGACCTGATGAAACTCCGTCCAGGATGTCCTGGTGGCTGCTGCCGAGCGTCGGCGTAATCGCCGGTTTTTTCTCGGCACTTCTAGGCATCGGAGGAGGTCTGCTATCCGTTCCCCTGATGGGTTATCTCCTGAAATTTCCCACCCAAAAACTGGCCGGCACCTCCACGGCCATCATGATCATCACCAGCCTGGCCGGGATGCTACAGCACGTCTATCACGGATATGGCACTCCAGAGCTTCCCGCCTTTGCCGTGGGCTACGTTCACTGGGCCACGGCCATCCCCCTGGCCGTGGGTGGCTCCGTCTCGGCTCCCCTGGGTGCCTACCTGAATCATAAATTAGACGTCTCCATCTTCAAAAAATCCTTCGCGGTGGTGTTGGTGATCGTAGGGGTGCGGATGTTGGTTTTCTGATTCCCCCAAAAAAGAGTACAAAGACTGTTCGATTCGTCGTAAGAACAAGAAGACCTGGTGTTTTAAACGGATCTGTATAAGATATCTCCAAAGTAGGAGCTGCGAGGTGTAGAGGGTTAATTTCATTCTAGTTGCGGAATTTACTCCAGCGGTTCAATAGAGATCTTATGCACAAGGAAATCCCGAAGGGGGATCTTATCTGGAACAAGATAATCTCTAGTGATGTGCGAAGAATCTCTGAAAAAGGAAGAAAAATGCCCCATGAAAAAAGTATCATCATTCTTTCTGAAAAATCCTCTGGTTCCAGTGCCTGTCAGAATCTTTTAGCAAAGTTTGCTAACATAAAGCACGTTTCAAAAACACGTCACTTTTATAACGAAACGCTATACTGGACAAAAGCTGCTTCGATATTGGGCAAACCTCAATTGAACATGGTGGATAGTGAAGTTCCCATCGAGCGTGAAAAGGCAAGAATCGACCTGGTTTCCTTATTAAAAGATAATCTGGATGATTACGTACCACCGCAAAGGGATAAAGAGTTGATAATGGAAGGATGGAGGCTTTTATGCAAGAAGCATTCGCCGATTTTTCTGGAAAAGTCTCCTCACCATTTATGCCAGTGGTCTGCGATTGAACTGATTATTGAATGTATCCGCAACGTCAATGATGTCGACTTTTTGTTAATTGGTCTCATCAGAAATCCAATGGATACTCTATATTCGCAATATAAGCGCTGGAAATCACCACCTGAGAAAGTAGAAAAACAATGGCTTGTCGCATACGAGAATTTATTAAGGTTAAAGGATTTAATAGGAGACCAACTCGTCATTGTTCGTTATGAAGATATGGTCTCTTCGCTTGAATACTTGGAGCCAGTGTTTCGCTTCTGTGAAGTAACAGCACGTGCTGCTGATAAAGCTTATTTGCATCAGAAATCGCTCCAAAAATGGAAAAATGATAAACTATTCGGATTTGTGTTGTCACCTGAGACTATCGATTTAGCCGAGAAATACGGATATCAAAGAGACAAACTTATCAATGATACTTATCTATTATGGCCAGTAGTCAGGAAAGTAGCGCGTGCAGCTTATATGGCAGCAAGACCTATGAAGACGAAGTCCTTCTTGGCACCTATCATTTATATTTGGAGACAAAGCCGTTGCAGCTGTTGAAAAAAGTGACCTGGCAGAAAACATAATACATAGATTGATCAATGCCAAAAAGCATGTGGAAGACCGAGGTCTTCAGATTGATGTTAAACTCCTTGAAGATCTGGAGAACGTGAAAACACTGCTCGAAATCAAAATTAAAAACTAATTTCTTATCTTATTATTTTATTTGGCCTTATGCTAAAGGGCTAACCTGCTCAACGAGCTAACAGCGTCAGCTGGTGATTTGCACACAGAAATTTGTTCTGGTGTGTTCCATTTTCGGGACACTTATTCACACTGTGTACTAAAATAGTATTCTTGTTTCCCCAATCCATATGAATTTATTTTTCTTAGACAGTGAAAAGAACATGGGCGGTGTGGAAAGATGGATGATTAATACCGCAGGCAAACTCCGCGAGCGAGGACATCGCAGTTATTTCAGCGGCCGCAAAGGCTCCATTTTTTTGAACCGTTCCATAGAAGAAGGCTTTGAGGCCTTTCCACTTAAAATTCAAAGCGATTTTGGCATCATCAACATCTATAAGCTGGCTAGCCTCTTTAACCAGCTTCACATTGATGTTATCATCACTAATCTAAACAAAGATACTCGCCTGGCCGGTGTTGCCCGCCTCTTTGTGAATAAAATCGCCTTAGTCAGCCGTCATGGTCTTCCGATTTTGCCGAACAATTGGATTTACCGTCTCACGTTTAGACATTTCGCCGACGGTATTATAACACCATGTAATCATATCAAAAAGACCTATCTTACATATGGATGGTGTCAAGCTAACTCCATCCGGATCATTCACAACGGTATTGACAGCGATGTACCTATTGATTTCGTTCGAGACGAGGTCTTGAAGCAATTCCATATTCCTGATCGACGACCGATTTTAGGAATTTTCGGAAGATTGGTTCCTCAGAAGCGGCATACTCTGTTTCTGGATATCGCCAAAAATGTATTACAGCAATGGCCTCAAGCGGTTTTTCTTATCGTGGGCGACGGACCGTTGCGCCAGGATATCCGGCAGTATGCCACCGACTTGAACATTTCTGAGAACGTCCTCATGTTGGGTCATCAAAAAGATGTCATGGAGTTATATTCGATATGCGATTTAGTGTTACAGACTTCCCAACACGAAGGCTTGCCTAACGTAGTCTTGGAAGCCATGTTTGCCGCTAAACCGGTGATCACCTTCGATGTAGGCGGTGTAAAGGAGATGATTCCATCCCAGGAGGTGGGTGTAGTTCTTCCATCCCATGACATCTTTTCGATGACACAAAGCACGTTGGATATCCTCAGAGCCCCGGAACGGAGAAAAGCCATCGGCCATGCGGCAAGACAGCATATTTTAGATAATTTTTCGCTTACGGGTATGATCGACCAGGTTGAAAATTACTTGAGGGAAGTCATGGCACGAAAAAGGGGACAGAGGATGGGACCTCCTCCTTTGAGCAGATAGATGCTAAATATGGCAAAAAGACTTCTTGACTCAGGACGTTTTTTGTCCTTTTTCTCCGTATGCAACCTCGCTTTGAAAAGCGAGGACCTAGCCATGAGGGAAAATATTCGCTGATAACGATGTCTGAAGTCAATCGAAAAGAAGTAGCAAGAGAATGGACAAAACGAGGTTTTACCTGCGATTTATGGATCGATCCGCCGGGTCAGTGCTGGGTGAATTTCGTACATGAAGTAGATGAGGTTGTTATGGTCATAGAGGGAGATATGGAATTTGAGTTCGGGGGCCAGGTCCATCATCCCAAGGTTGGAGACGAATTGCTCATACCCGCCGGGGTGGTCCATTCATCAAAGAATATTGGCAAATCTCAAGCTCTGTGGCTATATGGTTACAGATTGGTGCATTAGTGATGAAGGCAAGTGCAATTGCAAAATAGTGAAGTAGCTGACTAGAGGTTGCATGCCAACTGGCGGCTGCAGCATCAACGCCCCTTGTGGACGCTATCACCCGCCTGGAGAGCGAAGCTCGGTGGTTTTTGTGAGTTGTTAGAGGCGACTGAGCAGAGGCTTAAGATGATCACATCCACAGCAAATAGAAGGTACCTGCGGCGTAAGCTCCATTTTTTTAGCCGACCATATATCATCTCACGCAGCAACCACACTGCATTTTCTAAGACACCTCTTTTTGACGACGAAACATGAGCTTTCTTCTCAAGCTGGCGAAGAGCAAACGATCCGCTTCATCTCCATCCGAATGAGAATTGAGCCATCGATGGTCAGCTCCCTCATCCGGTGGCTTTGTCAATAGCGGTTGATCTTACAAGGATGCACAGGCAAGTTGGTTCAGGGAGATTGGAATGGGGACTTTCACAGCGATAGTGTCTTCCATGGTATTTTCTCCTTTTTGCGTTAGCATGATTTCAGGAAAAGTAAATGCGAATAGAATCAATTGCGGATATCCTGGACGCCGTTAAAACAGCCGGCCAGATCGCTCTCGAAGGGCAGCGCAAACTGGATTACTCCCGACGGAGCTACAAAAGCGATGGCTCTGTCCTCACAGAAACAGATAAGAGAGTGGAGCGCTATCTCGCCCAACACATCGAGCAAGCCTATCCCGATGCCAACGTCCTGGCGGAGGAAACCGTTCGTGATTTTGACCGCAAGAAAAGCTTCACTTTTGCCATCGATCCCATAGACGGAACGGATGTCTTCAGCCAAGGGATGTCTGGCTGGTGCATTTCCGTGGGCCTTCTGGATGCGTATCTGGTTCCCATCGCAGGAGCGGTATTTGCCCCCAAGCTGAATCTTTTATTCTTTGCCGACATGGGGAAAAAGGCTTTCATCAATGGCGTAGAAATCAACGCGCCCTTCTCCCAGGAATATCTCTCCCCCACATCGAACATCATGGTCTCTTCCCGGGTTCACCAGGAATTTGACCTAAGCAAATACCCTGGAAAAATTCGAAACATCGGGAGTGCGGCGCTGCATCTCTGTTTTCCGCTGATATATCCTGGTATATTCGGTGCTGTCCAAAGCCCTGTGGTGCATATTTGGGACATCGCTGGAGCCCACGCTATAAACCTCTCAGTGGGTCTGGATTTTGAGTATCTGGGTGGAGGTCATATAGATTATTCGACCATGATAGATGGTGGCTCCGCCATCGACTTCATTCTGGCCGGGACCCAAAAGCGGATTGGACAGCTACGAGACCTTTTGGTTAAAATAGAATAGAGTTGAAATGAATAATCGAAGGTCGTTTATTAACAAGAAAAAAACCAGTAGCGCAATGCTTCTGGGTTTTTTTATAGCGTTGGGAAGACTTCAGCAGATTCTCCCAAGGGATATTATTCCCATCTTGACCAGACCTTATGAAAAGACTTGACATTCATGAATAGACGCGGTATATAATGAACGGTTTCTTCTCAGCCAAGTGAGAATTTGGATGTAAAACGAACCAAGATAACATTGGTGCGAAGAATTCCTGGCTTGATCACATATCTTTAAGGAGAAAACCATGTTTCTGCGTGATTCTGTCAAGTTCATGCTGTTCACCTGCTTTTTGGCTCTGCTGTGTCTGTTCTGTCGCGAAGAGGGCGACTTTCAAGAACTGCAAGCCAAATCCGGTGATGTCACTCTGTATGTCCGGCTAGCTGGAAATCCCACATCGGGGAGAACACTTATCGCCGTCAATGGTGGACCAGGTTTATCGAGCGATTACATGACCAGCCTAGAACGCTTTGCAGGCCCTGACTTCGGTGTAGTAACGTATGATCAGCGGGGAGTTGGGCGCTCTTCGGCTCCGTCCTCCTATGTGATCAGCTATGACTTGATGGATTATGTCAATGACCTGGAGGCGGTCCGAAAAACGGTGGGAGTCGAAAAAATTCACCTTCTGGGTCACTACTGGGGAGCGATGGTGGCCCTGCGCTACACCAGCGTCTATCCCGAAAAAGTGAGCTCGATTGTGCTGTACGGAGGAGCTCCTCCAACATGGGATTGGGTGGTGCATGCGAGCTCTTGTATCATCGAGCGAATTAGGGCTCTCATAGAGGAAGGCGTTATCGATATAAAGGACTTGCCACGGGGTAGCCCCGAGTGGTATAGAGAAATCATTAAGGTTTACTTCTCGGACCCTAACTTCTGGTTTTCACCGGAGGATGAATCGCCTGAGTACAACTACAACGTAGAACAACTCACCTGGAAAGCAATGGGTGATTACGACATCACTGCAGAATTTGCCAAAGTGGATCATCGAGTGCTGATCCTGTTCGGTAAGGATGATCCTGCTGGGATGCCCTTAGCAGTGGCCACCCAAGACGCCCTATCGAGTGCCGAGGTCGAGTTTGTGGTGATCGAAAATTGTGGTCACTTTTGGCAGGAGCGTCCCCGCCAGTTCTACTCTCATATTCGCCGCTTCCTCGATCTGCCATCTGTGCCATAGAAACCTTGTCCATGAGACTCTAAAAAATTTAATCTGAGACTCCGTCGTCCCTGACTGATAGATTTTTCTATTTCACCGCAGCGCCAGAAGGAGGCAGAGATGGCGATAAAGCCTGATTTCAATCAACCTGCGGCCCACAAGTATTTCTCTGCACAATGCTTTAACAAAGCATGGGATCTGATGGAGAAGCAGAACCGGACCGCTCAGGAGGATGAGGAGATGGTCCGTTTAAGCCTGGCCTCCCATTGGCACTGGACACAAAGAGAAGACTACACGAACAAGGAAATGTCCATCGCTTACTGGCAAACCTCAAGGATTTACGCAATTCTTGGCCAAGCGGATAACGCCAGAAGATACGGACAACTGTGTCTGGAAGCCAGCCAAGGAATGGATCTGCCTCCTTTCTGCCTGGCCTATGCTTATGAGGCATTGGCTCGTGCCGAGTTGGTCGCCAAAAATAGCGATAAGATGGAGGAGTACCTTTCTGAAGCGCGAGGGGTGGCAGACAAAATGTCGGATCCCGATGTCAAGGAGCAACTGCTGGATGACCTGAACACCATTAAATAATCAGGTAAGAATATAGTTCTGGTCACCCCTCCGATGAGATCCTTTTCGACCCGCAAAGGTTAGTGAACGCGGGATTCTCGATGTTATTTCTCTCCTGGTAAACTCTTCTCTCTAAGGAGGTGACAAAAATGTCCAGATGCAAACAAGCTCTATGGAGGAGTTTGAGCATGATCGCCTTGGTCCTCTTGCTGGCCACCCCATGTCTCGCTCAGGAGCCTGCCGAAGAGCCCGCCAGCCCACCAGAGGAACCACCGGCCCTGACGGTGACCGCCACCATATGCACCGAGATTCAGGAACGCGAGCCCGTCGGAGAAGGCGATACTTTTCCGTCTACGGTGGGCAAGCTTTTCTGCCACACCCTGGTGGAGGGTGCTGAAGAGCCGACTATGGTTACCCATGTCTGGTATCATGGCGAAGACAAGATGGCCGAGGTGGCCCTGGAGGTAAACTCTGTCCACTGGCGAACCTGGAGTTCCAAAAATATTGTAGAGAGCTGGACCGGGGACTGGCACGTGGACATCTTGGATGAAGCTGGAGAAATGCTTACCAGCATCGCCTTTCAGATCCAGTAAAACTTGGTCATGGCCCCTGGGAGAGGTCCTCAATCGGTGAGGGCCTCTCTTTTTTACGAGCTCAGATGAGGAAATGTCTTGCCCAATATACTCCTTGTCGCTATTTTAAAGAAGCCAATCCTCGCCCGAGCGGAGAAGTTCATGAAGATCATCAACTTTCACCTTTTGGCCACGGTCCTCCTGGCCGTTCTGGTTTGTCCGGCCAGCGCTCTTGACTGGACTCAGGAGTCTTATCCCGACGACGACTGGATCTACGATAGGGCCGAGTTCGGCTTCGGCGACGGCGACGAGACCACTGAGCTGCCCCAGGGCTGGACCACTTATTATTTCCGATATTCCTTCCCAGCTGAGCCCTTAGAGAACGCCTATTCTATGACGCTTGAGGTCAACTACGACGACGCCTTCGTAGCTTACATCAATGGCGTGGAGGTGGCTCGGTCGACCAACATGCCAGCGGGACCCCCGACGCACTCAACCCTAGCCCTCTGGGACCATGAGGGAGGCAGCTTCGAGAGCTACGATCTCACCTGGCTGGTGAACGAAAACCCCTGGCCATACGTGACAGAATATTTTCTTAATCTCTCGCTTGAGGTCCACCAGGTCTCCCCAACCGACGATGATTTGACCCTGGCGGTTCGGCTGTTCATCGACGGCTTGCCGAAAATATATTACAACTCCAAGGCTCTCTACTGGTTCGACGACCTCAGGCCTGCGGAGTTGACCACTGACCCCATCACCACCATCTACCGGCCCCTGATCAACATCCCCGCCATCGTGGAGCGCGGCCAGAGTTTCCAGATTGCCTGTGGTGCCCCCTCGGGAGCCTCAAGCTGGGCGGCGCAGCTGGTCTCGCCATATGCCTCTGCCAACCTTGAGCTGAGCTCGCTCCAGTACGACGCCGCCACACACAGATGGTTTCTTCAGGCCAGAGTTCGAGACCAAATACCTATGGGACTGTATGATCTGGTGGTTACAGCCTCAGGGGGAATCCGTGACACCACCACCCAATCCGTGAAGGTTATCGAGGGGGCCAAGCATGATTTCTATTTTATCCACCTCACCGACACCCATATTCCCGAGCGAGGAGAGAGCACCCTTCCCTTTCTGGAGGAGATCATCCAGGAGGTCAACATCATCAACCCGGAGTTCGTGCTCCTCTCTGGAGACTATGTGAACCGCAGCTATAAGGATCAGATTGAGATCGGCCAGCTCTATCTGGAGAAATTCAAGGTTCCAGTCTATTTAACTTCCGGCAACCACGATATCGGCGACGGTATGGAGCCCTGGTGGGAGTATTTCGGCTGGCCCTACCTGAACTACTCCGATCCAAACCATTGGGACAACGGACCCGTAACCCAAGATTACAGCTTTGACTACGGCAATCTCCATATCGTGGCTCCCATGACCTGGGTTAACTATATCTACTTCCAATACTGGATCTACGGGTATCACAGCATGATCTCCTCCCAGATCGAATGGCTGCACCAGGACCTCTCCCTGACACAGGGTGATCCTTATTTAATCATGTTCTACCACTATGACTTCGGCTGGTACGACGATGTCCCCCAGATGCCCGAATTTTTCAACCAGTATGATGTTGATCTTGCCCTCTGGGGTCACACTCACCAAGCGGCCGAGTACCACGATGGACCCACCTTATCGCTGAATACTGACGACGCCATGAGCTCTTCCGGCGGTTTTCGACTGCTGAAGTTCGAGGACGGACAGCTGGTGGCTCATCCACATCTGTGGAACCCAGATAACATCACCCTGGTTCTCTCACAGCCCAACGACGGCACCGGCACTTCAAACACAGCTACCATCGTCAATACCCACGATGTGGTCTTCGAGAACGCGCTGGTCAGGTTCGAGATGCTATCTCCCGGCAACTACCAGGTGGAAAGTGGAGAGGTTCTTCAGGTCGTAGATGCTGGCGATCGCCTTATCTACGAGGTGGTAACGGAGGTGCCCGCCAACGGCCAGACGGTGGTCAACATTGGTCCTCCGGTGGGGGCAGATGACGAGCAACATCCCACTCGACCAGGCAAGTTCGCCCTCCACCAGAACAGACCCAATCCCTTCAACGCCAGCACGAAAATAACCTTCGACCTACCAGGGTATCAAGCTCAGCGAGTCATCCTGGAGGTCTACAACGTTCGTGGCCAGAAGGTGATCAACCTGTTAGACCAGCGCCTACCCACAGGACGACATGCGGTCCACTGGGATGGTCGTGACCGTTATGGCCACCCTCTTGCTTCCGGGTTGTATTTGTGCCGCCTGCGCGCCGGGCAGCGTACCAAGACCGTGAAGATGATGCTGGTGCGGTAGTAGCTTTTTATAAACAACTGCTACGGATTTATTTTAACTACGAAGTAACTAGCCCCCATCCTCCAAATCCTTCTATTACACCACCTCTTATCTAGAAACGTCGAGATTCCATTCCCTTATTCCTCCGTCCACCCTATTTTTTTCTTGACAAAAAAGTCCTTTTCGGGTAAAATAGTCCTGAGGAAAATATATTCGATTAAGGGGTGTATTTCGTGAAATCAATCTGGTTCCCCCGACGATGCTATTATTGAGCAAGGGGGACTTTTTTATTTGTTTAGGCAACTCCTCAACTTTTCCATCATCATAGTAGGAGGATTCTGAGATGAAATCTTCGGTTAAATTCTTCACAATACTGGTCATCATCCTCATCCTACCGAGCCTCTTGGCAACCCGAGCTGCCGGGGAGATGCTCACCATCGACCTCCACGCCGGTGAGTATGAGATCACCACAGATGAGAACGGCCTGCAGCGGATCAGGATGGACGGTTTTGGTTCCCTCTCCCAGCCAGGTGAACCCTGGCTTCCGGGGCGGGCCTTCTATATCGCCTTACCACCCCTAGCAGAGGTCCACTCGGTTCAGGTTGAAGGAGTATCTCCCCAGGAGCTACCCGGCAGGTATAATCTGACTCCCACACCCCCAATGCTGCCTCAGAAGGAGGTTGACAGTGATCTCCTGCGCAGCATTCGGAAGCAATGGGAAGCACGTCGTCGAGAGATCTATGACTCTGAAGCTCCCTTCCCGGCGAAAACCGGTCAATATGCTGGAACTGGGGGTCTGCGAAAGTATACTTTTGCCCGGGTTTCTTTCACTCCCTTCACTTACTACCCGAAATCTGGCCGGTTGCTTTATTACTCCATGGCCAGGGTGACCATCAACTACATGGCTCCGGGAAGGATCGATGAAGTGCGGCAGTTGCTGGCCGACCGAAAAATGGAAGATCTCGCTGCCCATCTCTTGGTCAACTACCATCAGGCCCAAGGATGGTATCCCAAGATATTACCTGAAGATAAACAAGAGGACTGGGACTATGTGATTATCACCACCGACAGCTTAGAAGCGGCTTGCGACACCTTAAAAGATTGGAAAGAAGACCTAGGTTACGATGTCAAAGTGGTAACCACCTCCTGGATCAACTCAAACTATGCTGGCGCTGATCTTGCTACCCGCATCAGAAACTTCCTTCAGGACAAATACCTTGATAGCGAATGGGGTATCGAATACGTGCTCCTGGCCGGCGATGTCGGCCACATCCCTATGCGGATTTGCTTTCCCCTCGCTGACACCGTCGCCTACGACACCCCTACCGATTACTACTACGCTGATCTGACGGGAAACTGGAACTCCGATGGAGATGGCTTATTCGGTGAGATGGGCCAAGACAACGTGGATTGGGTGCCAGAAGTCTACGTGGGCAGAATTTCATCCAACGACGGTGACGAAATTCATAACATCTGCAGAAAACTGGTCCTTTTTGAAGCTGAAGACGCTTCCTCTTGGAAATACGATGCCTTGCTTTTAGGGGCTATGAGCAATTATGCCAACGAGGACACCACGGGATGGGCCAAAACGGATGGCGCAGAGCTCATGAGGGATATGATCAGCGACATGCTGGTGGGAACCCTCTGGGATACCACAACCATGTATGAGAAGTCTGGCTTAGACACCTCTGACTACTTATGCGACATACCCTTGACTCGTAACAATGTAACCAGCGATTGGTCCACAGGTACTTACGGCGTCGTTAACTGGTGGGGGCACGGCTCCTCAGATGCGGCTTGGAGGTGGGTGTGGGCTCGCGATGACGGTGACGGGGTTCCAGAGTCCTGGGCTGGCGAGCTGGATTGGCATGAATTCATCAGAAACGCTGATGCCCCCAGTCTGGACGACAATCATCCCTCCATCGTCTTTGCTAACTCATGCCTTAATGGCACCCCAGAGGTAAGCCATCTTGCCCAGGCCCTGCTGTCCAGCGGCTCGGCTGGGATAGTGGCCTCCACGCGGGTGTCTTGGTATAGAATTGGATGGGATGATCCTGCGGACGGAGGCAATGCCACCCTGGATTATTTTTTCTTCGACGAATTGCTCAATAAGGACAAGAAACTGGGCGAAGCTCTTTTCGATGCCAAAGTACACTACTCAGTCAACTTCCTGTGGAACTGGCATCACCAGATGAACCTGTTCGACTTCTGCCTGTGGGGCGATCCCTCCATGATCTGGCAGGGGGCTATTCCGGCCGCTGACACCATCTCCAACGACACCACCTGGACCGTTTCCCAGAGCCCGTATTTGGTGGAGAACATGTTGTACATTCAGGGGACCGATGGAGGGGATAACATCACCACCCTGACCATCAACCCTGGGGTGCGAGTCGTCTTCGGACCTATGGGGGGCCTGTCCGTGGGCAGCTCCAGCAGCAGCAAACCCGGTGCCCTGGTGGCTGACGGAAAGACCGACAGCATGATCGTGTTCACCTCCATCAGCGACACCACCAAAAATGAGCCCAATGATTGGCAATGGATAGAATTCCTGAATTACAGCGACGACAACACCTGTCTGCTGGACCACTGCATCATCGAATACCCTTATGAGGGAGTATTCTGCAGCGGCGCTTCTCCTATAATCTCAAACTGCATCATACGGAACGCGTGGACCAACGGGATCGACCTGTATAACAACTCAGATCCTCAGATTACCAATACTGTTATCCACGACTGCGGTTCGGAAGGCATTAAGTGCCGCAACGGCTCTGATCCCGACCTGTATGGGGACAGCGTTGCTGTTTGTTTACGAGGATTAGATATCGATGACGGCTCCGCCTCAGCGGACAGTTGCTTCTTTATCAACAACAATGACGTGGGCATCAACCTCAGAGAATCGGCTTCGACCATCTCTCATTGCATCATTGAAAACAATGGCGGCGCTGGCATCGGCATCGCAGACTCTTCCTCACCCACCATCGCCAATTGTCATGTCTCCAATAACGACGAGTGGGGAATTCTGGTGGGTTGGGGAAGCACCGTGGAGATTTACGGCAACACCATCACACACCACGATTCCCTACCAGCCATCGATATTAGCGGGCCGCTGGATACGGCCAAGGTCTACTCCAATTTTATAACGGACAACAAAGAGGCCTTGGTTTTGGACAGCGGCTGGTATGGATCGCCAACACAAATCTACTATAACACAATTATAGATAACGATTACGGCGTTATAGTCAACGACACAACCTCACACTCCATCCACCACAACGACATCCTGGACAACACCATCCGTAACCTGCACAACGGTACCCTCGACACCCTGAAAGCTGAGTACAACTGGTGGGGGGCCACCCGCGCAGACAGCATCGAGGCTTTTCTTGCCGGGCCGATTGATTACCTGCCGTTTCTGACCAACACGTTCCATGCTCCCTGGGTAGAGGTGGTTTCCCCCAACGGCGGTGAGGTCTTTGCCGACACGTCCATCATCACCTGGGTAGCACCGGATGTGGAGGATGACCCGGTGACATTGGACATCCTGTACTCATCCAATGGAGGTTCCTCATGGACGACGGAGGCCGCGGATGAGCCCAACGACAGCACCTATGAGTGGGACACGAATTCCTTGAGCGATGGCACCCAATATCTTATTAAACTACAGGCTGACGATGGGACCTATACCAGCTGGGACATCTCCGATGCCGTCTTCACCATCTATAATCCAGATCCTCCCCAGGTGATCGTCACCTATCCCAACGGTGGCGAGCTCTTGATCGATTCCGTGGAGGTTACCTGGACAGCAACTGATCCCGATTTGGGAGATTCGACCATCTTATCGGTTGACCTGGAATACAGCGCCGATGCCGGAACAACCTGGGCGGCTATAGATTCCAATCAAGCGAACGATGGAACGCACGGCTGGAACGTCTCACAGCTGGATGATGGAATCGACTATCTTGTTCGCCTTACTGTATCCGATACCTCGAATCTATCGGGCATGGACACTTCCGATGCTGTCTTTGAGATCAACAACCCCGATCCCCCTACGGTGACAGTATTAAGCCCTAACGGAGGTGAACACTGGAGCGGAACTCACTCCATCGTGTGGACGGCTAGCGATCCTGATTCGTTAGAAGGCCTGACTTTCGATCTATTCGTGGGCACCACCACCGCCTCCGACACGATCTGGACCGTATTGGACAGTACCTCATCGGATACCAGCTACTCCTGGAACACCGGCGGTTACTCCGACTGGGGCACCTGCTATGTCAAAGTAGTGGTCACCGACCCGGATGGGCTCTCCGACGGGGATCTGTCCAACTCCAGCTTCACTGTGGACAACACCCCACCCCCCATGCCCTCATACCTGTACCTGGATGCCGAATGGGATCCGATCAACGGTCTGGGCACCGCACACCTCACCTGGGAGGATGTGGTCGACACTTTGAGCCCGCCGGAGTTCTTCCAGGTCTTCTACGGCACCTCCAATGATAACATCGACTATGACACCCCCATCTACTCCGGCAGCTCCAATTTCCTGATGGTCGACTCCCTCAGCCCTGGTCCTCATTACTTCGGCCTGAAGGCCAGGGACTCTGCCGACCAGCCCAACGAGGTTACCTATCAGAAGAACAAGGGGACCCACGGCGAAGGTGTCTATTTCACCTCCGCTGACTTCAACCTCTCCAGCGTGGTGTCCAGCTCCAACGGCGTGGTCACCGGCTCCAGCCCCAACTTCCAGCTGGACGGCTCGGTGGTGATCACCTACAGTGATTTCATGATCATCTCCTACGAAAATCTCACCGCCGGCGACAGTGACGGCCACCATGCCCTGATGGTCTATGGCCGCTTGGTGGCCCACAAAAGCACATTTTCTGCCAGCAGCGCTGGGGACTGGAGAGGCGTCGTTTTCGCCGACTCTAGCATGGATTACGACACCACCACCACTGTGGGCTGCCAGATTGATAGCTGCACCATTCGCCATGCCGTCAACGGCATCGACTGCAACTGGTCATCGCCCCTGATCGACGGCAACGAGATCTCCCACTGCTCATTCGCAGGCATCAACTGCTTCTGGTCCGAGGCCATCATCCAGAATAATGATGCCGCCACCGGCGGCATCCACCACAACGCCTATGGCATCTGGGAGGACGGGGAGGGACCAACTGGCTGGGGCATCCTGGTAAAGAACAATGAGGTGCGCGACAACACCTTTGCCGGCATGCATTTCGGCAATAGCGCCCGCCCCACCATCAAAAGCAACCTGATCCATGACAACGGTACCGGGGCCGAGTTCCAGACCTGGGCGTTCCCGGTCCAGTTTGCCCGCAACGATATCTACAATAACTCTGTCTACGGCGTCGAGAACGATACAACCTCCTGGCAGATCACCGCTGAGAACAACTGGTGGGGCGCGGCCAGCGGACCCTCCGGGCAGGGCACCGGATCCGGCGATGCGGTCAGCAGGAATGTGGACTTCCAGCCGTTCCTGACATTCCCCACCGGCACCGACGTGGTCAACTGGTGCCAGCTTGTCTCCCCGGACAGCATCAACATGGACGTGGGCGATACCACCGGGACCATCCTGGGACAGGTTTATGAGCCTGGTATAACACCCGGCGGTGGTCAGGGTGCTGGCATTACAGCCCAAGTGGGCTATGGCTCGAACAACACGGAACCATCCGGGGCTGGCTGGAGTTGGTCAACGGCCTCCTACGTGAGGGATGTGGGCAGCAACGACGAGTATGGGGGCAACCTAACGGTTTCGCGGACCGGGACATATGACTTTGCCTTCCGATTCTCCAAAGACAGCGGGACCACCTGGGTATACGCAGATCTGGATGCCAACAACCAGGGAGGGGATGGCGGAAATGGCTACACCACGGATCAGGCCGGCCATCTGCAAGTGGGCTTCGTAATCACACCTGTTCTGGTCATCGACGATGATTTGGGACACTGGGAAATTCCTTACCAGGATGCCCTGACAAACAATGGGATTGGCTATAACACGTGGGAGGTTTCCACCCAAGGCTCGCCGCCGACCAGTGTCCTCAACAAATACCAGGCGGTAGTCTGGGAGACGGGGGAGGACGCGACGAACACCCTTACAGCAGAGGACGAAGACAATCTGATGGCATATCTGAACAATGGCGGCAGTCTTTTCCTCTCCAGCAAAGGCTATCTGACTGAAATCCTGGTGGCCAACTACTTCACAGCCAACTATCTCCACATTGACATGTGGATCAACGATGTCACCGGCATCGAGAGGGAGCGGGGCGAGCCGGGAGATATCATCGCCGATGGCCTGAACCTAGAGCTGGATTGGCCCCTATGTGTGGGAACCGATGACATGATCCCTGGAAACGACGCCGTGGGTATATTTCACAACGATTATTTCAAGTCAGGGAAACAGCTGAATTTCGGTGGCCTCCGCTATCCCATCGCCACTACTAAGAGCGGTTACCGGTTAGTTTTTCTCAGCTTCCCCTTTGAGGCCATCAGCGATCTCCCTGATCCCGACAACCAAGATACTGTTATGGGACAGGTGATGTCCTGGCTGATGACTGGCCTGCTTCCGCCTGAGGCCCTCATGGCCGGCGATCAGTGTCCCAGCTATGTCCCCCTGACCTGGTCGCCCCCAGGCTCTATGGTGGACACTCTTCAGATTCACGATGGATCCATGGAGGGCCGCGTTCGGGCACCTAGTCCAGGTAACGTCCTGGCCGTGCGGTTGACACCAGAGTCGTATCCCTGCATCCTGCGAACGCTGATGTTTCACGTCTGGAACATTAAACCCATGACGGCGGTAGACATGTATGTGTTCGCCGACACCTCATCCGACACTACATCTACACCCGGCCCACCCATCTCCGGTCCCCATGAAGTCATCACTCAAGGACATGGCGATGGTTGGGTGTTCACCGACATCTGGGACGACCAGGTGACCGTGGACAGTAGAGATGTCTATGTGGGTGTGGTCTATCGGGACAGCATCGACACCGGCGTGAGCTGCGACCGAACCGCACCCTTCCACGATCGTGGCTGGTGGGGACAAAGTGTGAATGGCCCCTGGGAACTTCTCAGCGACTTCGGCTGGCCTTTCAACGTCTCAAATCCCAGCATCACGGCCGTGGTCACTTACCAGGATGGGGCCAGCAAGCTTTTGAGCGGCGAACGGGAACCGGGTCTTACCCAGTTCGAAGCAGGTGGGGCCGAAGAAGACAGCAAGGCCTTCCTGGGGTATAACATCTATCGCGGCGAGACGAGCGGTGGTCCTTATGACTTCTTGGAATTCGTATCCAAAGAGCAGACCACATACCAAGATGACTCCGTGATCGGCGGCGAGCAGTACTGCTATGTGGTCAGCGCCACCTACCATCAAGAGGAAACCGACTATTCCAACGAGGTTCAGGGTTTTCCACGCTCTATCCTGCCCCCCATGATAGTCGACGATCTGGAGATCTCCTTGGATATGAACAACCTCCACCTGAACTGGTCGCCAGTAGGCCTGGATACGGCGGGCTATCCCAAGCAGACAGAATACTATATCATATACCGAACCACCTATCCCTATGCCAGCATCGGAGACCCAGACTCCCTGGGAAATACCACTGAGACCTTTTACTTAGATCAAGGTGCAGCAGGAGACACCCTTATGCAGTATTTTTATGTGGTCAAAGCGATGGACTGCTACGGCACCAAGTCCGCAGAATCCAACAGAGTCGGGGAGTTCGACCGAGGGGTAACCTCTGGGAACAAATGAGCACGAACTGACAGAGCAGTACACCGAGAGGAAGAAGCCCTTCCGAACTTTTCGGGAGGGCTTTTTTAAGCAATGCCCTGACGATTAAATCATGGTTCAGCGGTTGTGAAAAGAAAACTTCACAGCTGTCGCTTCAGGAATTGCGATCAACGAACCCCGTTCACAGACAGCGATTCACGAACGTGAACTATAGATCACCTGCATACTTAACATTTGTTTTCGGCCTAATTTTTGCTCATTTATTTTTCTGCTAAATTGACCGAGCAAACAGATGCTGAATGATAAGACCACCGTCCCTTGCGTCGTCTCAAAACACCAGAATATTAACACCAAAATCGTCGACCTGGGCTTCAGATACACTCTTCATTCGCTCACATCCCTCGCATTTTGCCAAGTCCGAAAACGTTGTGCAGAATCGCTGCTCATTCTATGCGGGATACATGATGAAAGACAAAAACAAGACAAAAAATCAACTCATGGCGGAACTGGCCGAACTGCGCCAACGCACTGCAGAGTTAGAAACATCTGCAAGCCCTAGCCAGCGGATCAAGCGGGTGATGTGGGAGAGCGAGAAGCGCCTTCGAAGTCTCTTCGAAATGATGACTGAAGGCGTGGTCATGATTGCCCCCGATGGTCAGATCGTCCAGGCCAATCATGCGGCAGAGCGGATATTGGGGCTCAAGCTTTCTAAGATAGAAGATCGCAAATTGATTGCCTTAGATTGGAAAATCCTCCGCCCCGATGGAACGCCGATGCCGCCCGAGGAGACGCCTGGTCACCGTGCGATGAAAAAAAGGCGCCGCGTGGAGAATATCGTGATGGGCATCGAGCGCCCAGATGGCTCTATCTCCTGGGTCAACGCCAGTGCTGTCCCGCTCATAGACAAAGCGGGCAAGCTTGAGGGTATCGTCGGCACCTTCGCAGACATCACCGAGCACAAGCAGGCCGAGAAAACGCTGCAAAGGAAAACCGACCAGCAGGAACAGCTCCTTCAGACCGCCCGCCACCTGACCGCATGCCTTGATGTCACAAAGGTCTTAAGACAGATCGGCATTCGGGCCAAGAAGATTCTTAAAGCCCACGGTTGCGTGATTTACCTCCTGGAAACGGACGGAAAAACATTGGCGCCTGTCGTGGCTATCGATCCTACCTATGAGGAGGAGATCCTATCGACTCCCCTCAACGTCGAGTCCAGCTTTACCGGCCAGGCGATAAAAACCCGGCGAGGTTTGATCTTTAACGATCCCACCGCTCATTCCCTGGGACAACAGATTCCGGGAACGCCCGTAGAGAAGAACGAGCGCATCATCGTCGCGCCCTTTGTCGCCGACGATAAAGTTCTCGGAGCGATGTGCCTTAACCGTATGGGGACGCTCTTTTCCGAAGAGGACCTGGCTCTGGCTGAGACCTTCGCCACATACGCGGCCACTGCCCTGAAAAACGCCCAGACGCACCACGATCTCCAGCATGAGGTGGAGGAACGCAAGAGAGCTGAGCTGGCGCTGCGTGAATCGAGAAGAAAAATAGAGGGTCTCCATGACACGACTTGCAGTTTAGAAGCTTGCCAGAGTGAGGATGAGGTCTACCAAATCACCGCCAAGGCGGCGGAGCAGATCCTCACCTTTTCTCTGTGCACCCTGGATATTGTGGAGGGAAACAGGCTGGTGGTGAAGGCGTTGTCGTCTGGGCTGCCACCTGAAACAAGTGTAGAAAGAGACCTTGATGAGGCAGGCCTGGCCGGGATGACCTATCGCACTGGCGAAACCTTTATCTTTGGCGACTTGGATGAAGTTCCAGGGGCGAAGCCGACAGGAGAGGACTTCAAATCCGGGATTAGCGCACCGATAGGTGATATCGGCGTGTTTCAGGTGGTCTCCACTGATCCGAATGCTTTTTCCAACGAGGACAAAGAGCTGCTCGAGCTCCTGCTTGGTCATACTGCAGAAGCCGTGCGAAGGATTCGTTTGCGGAACGAGCTTCGCGAACAGGCCACCCGTGACCCACTGACTGGGGCATACAACCGCCGCCACTTCAGGGAGATGATCGAGCGCGAGAGAGCGCGCTCTAAGCGGTATAGACATCCCATAGGATTCTTAATGATCGACATCGACGGGTTCAAGCAGATCAATGACACAAATGGGCATCAGACGGGTGATCGGGTTCTTCAAGAAGTGGCAGAATTCTTGCAAAGCCAAGTGCGAGCGGTGGAGATGGTGGTGCGCTACGGTGGGGATGAGTTTCTCATTGTCATGCCGGAGAGGGGCAGGGAAATCGCAGTGGTGAAGCAACGGATTAAGAAGGCGGTGGCACGCTGGAATGAGGCCAATGAGATATTTGATTTTCCGGTTACGCTGTCCATCGGCGGTTCTTATTGGAGTCCCCGCGGTTCCGAATCCCTAGAGGAAGTCCTAGCCAAAGCCGACGGACGGATGTATGAAGAGAAGAAAGGCAGCAAGCGCGCCGTCGAGAAAAAGGATCTCAGGACTGACAAAAAGGACCGAAAGTTAAAGGAAAATAGGAAGACAAAGGTACCCATTTAGAGCAGGATTAGATCATCCGCATCGGCGTGAGGTGTAACACGAGCGGACCGAGACAGAGTACAAGGGCGTTGAAGAGGCGCTGTGAGAGAGTGAAGAGCAGCCCCGCCATATCTTGTTGTGAACATCATGTGAATATAGATAAGCCATTCATCCCCATTTGGAATGAATCCTCATGATAGGTTACAAGCTCGCCTGATTTGCCTCTTCCCAAAAGAACCAAACTGCTTGAGCACCCCTCTTTTTTTCACTTTTGTACAAAAAAGTGTTGACAAAAGGCGAGTTCGGTATTAAACTTTTGCAGCACGAGGTATTGTAAGTTTTCATCGTCACGAACCTCAAACAAAGGGGGGTGAAGACCGTGCGTTACCTTTACGTGATCTTCGGCGTTTTGCTCATCATTTTCGCATGGGCTGGAAAATCTGCGACCTGGGCTGCTATCATCCTGACCGCTGTGGGATTGATCCAGATTATCGCCGGCCTATCCCAAAAACATGCGCCCGCACCCGCACCACCGCCACCACCGCCGAAACCCGAGCCCAAGCCGGAGCCGGCCAAGGAGACTCCTGAGCAGGAGAAGCCCGCCGAAAGTTGATAGTTCAGCGGAGAATAGATGATTATCTTAAGAGCCCCCGTATTTCGGGGGTTCTTTTTTTCCCCAGAGGACCTCGTTTTGATGAAAAAAACATTGACAAACCACAATTTTAATATTAGGATTACTTTCAACTTCATTGCTTACAGCAAATAAGTCAACCCAGTAGGACCGATGCAGAATTCACATCACCACCGTGAGATAAAATTGGTGATCGAAATTCATACAAATGGCGCTCAAGAAAGGAGGGGAAACGGGGAGAAAAAACGTTTCAACTAAATGGGTCGGAGAATTTTTCACAAAGGAGGCATTATGAAACGGGCAGTGACCTTCATTCTCATAGGCTTTCTGACGATGAGCCTTGTGGGCTGCGCATCGATGACCAAGTCTCAGAAAGGCGCCGTCATCGGCGGCACCGCAGGAGCTGTGGTAGGGGGAATCATCGGCAAACAATCGGACAACACTGCTGAAGGAGCCATCCTGGGAGCAGTCGTTGGGGGAATCGCAGGAGGTATCATCGGCGACTATATGGACAATCAGGCCGCCGAGATGGAGAGAGACATAGAGGGCGCCAAAATTGAGCGGGTTGGTGAGGGCATCAAGGTCACTTTCGAGTCTGGAATCCTGTTCGATGTGGACTCGGCAGCCCTCCGACCAGCAGCCCAGGACAACCTGAAAAATCTGGCCAGCATCTTGCAGAAATACGAAGATACGGAGATCCTTATCGAAGGCCACACGGACTCCACAGGGCCCGAGGAATATAACCAGACGCTCTCAGAGCGCCGGGCCAATTCCGTCAACAATTATCTGATCGGCCGGGGGGTTCAGAAAATTCGCCTGACCACGGTGGGCTATGGTGAGATGCAACCCGTCGATACAAACGACACCCCAGAGGGGCGGCAGGCTAACCGCCGTGTTGAAGTGGCCATCTGGGCCAACGAAGAGCTGAAAGCAGCGGCTCAAAGACAAGCAGAGGGTGGCTGAAACCCATGAGATCATAGATTTCACAGAAAGGAGAGCTTCTGTTATGCGAGGCGAGCGACTCCTGACCATGACTCTCACCCTTTTGCTGGTAGCAGGTTTGACATACTCCCCAATCTCAGCTCAGGATAGGGTCGAGGAAATCCTGGCCGAGGCCGATACCTGGATCATCTCCGACACCACGCAGATTTTTAGCTTCATCGATGACTGTAATGCTGAAGCGCTGAAAATGCTGAAGGCATCGCCCCACTGGGAGTCAACCTATGACGATCTGAGCTTCCTCATGAGCATCGATTTCGTGGGTGACCCGCAGATGGACAACACCGGTCGGATGTACTATCTGATGCGCATCACTGGCCAGACCATGGCCCTGTTTTACAGCGATGAGCCCATGGGTTTCCCCCATCAGCTCACTCCCAACAATTGGGACGACGCTGGGCTTCACATCGGTTATTATGTGGTACATCCCTCCGGAAATTACGTGCTGGTGGCCACTCATCTCCATGGAAACGAGAACTACGATATCTACAAGTTCAACCGCGACGGCTCATTCAAACCGCTTTTGGTGGAAAGTAATATCCAGTTCCGCCAGCCAGTTTTCAAAAACGAAGACGAGTTTTTCCTCATCTCCAACGACCGCACCACCCAGACCCTCGTTAAGTATACCCTCTCCACGGGTCGGGTGGATACAATCTACACAGAGCCTGGATGGTTCGGACCTGGAGACTACTTTGACGGAAAGGTCCTGTGCACCCGTTGGCTGAGCTTCTCCGAAAGCCAGCTCTTCATTGTGGATGCCAGCACCGGCAAAGCAAAAGATCTTACAAAGAAGGGCCTTTACTACGGCGGGTTCTTCACTGGGGACGGACGGGTGGTCACCCAGACCTCCTCTCTGTCAGATGCCGAGGAGTTCCTCAAATTCGCCCTGATAGATCCCCAAAAACCAAAGAAACTAAAGCTTCTCTACGATCCCAAGATGGACACGGATGAGGGATTCCTGGCGGTGCGGAAGGCCGATGCGGTAGTCGCTCTATTGAACAAAGATGGTTATTCCCAGCTGTTAGCCTTCGATCTTGAGGGAAAGCAAATTAAAACACCCCGGCAGGAGATCGGCGTCATCATCGGAGCCACCCCGGCGAGCATCGGTTATTTCGCAAATGATGCCGGCGATATCTCCTACGGCTTCTCCTCTCCCAACACCTCCCCTAGTGCGTACTCCTTCCGCCTGGGCACCGAGAGGCTCAAAAACTGGGCTTCCGCCTCCACCTTCGGTTTCGATTTCTCCAACATCAAGGTCCAACTAGTGCATTACCCGTCTAAAGACGGGACCATGATACCGGCCTTTCTCTATGTGCCCGGAGCGACGAAGAAAAATGGCCAGAACCCGGCCGTGGTCGTCTATCACGGTGGCCCTCCTGCCCAGAGCCGTCCATACTTCCAGAGAAACATCGCCTTCGCCCTGAGCCGGGGATTGGTGATGATGTTCCCTAACGTTCGCGGCTCCACGGGCTATGGACCAGCCTGGGAAGCTGCCGACAACCTGGACAGGCGTTTCAGGGCTTTGGAGGATGACATCGCCGCCGTCGACTATCTGGTTAATGAGGGCTGGTCAAATCCAGACAAGATCGCCATTTGGGGGGCCTCGTACGGCGGATACACGGTTAACTACCTGGCAGCCAGGTGGCCGGAGAAGTTCGCCTGTGCCGTCTCAGAGGTGGGCGTGGCCGATGTCGACTACGAGCTCACTCACGGAGACATCACCTTCAAGGCAGGTTGGGAGAAAGAGTACGGCCCGGTGGGAAGCGAGCTGACCCATCAGCTTTCGCCAATCTTCATGTCCGAGATGATCAAGAGGCCCATCTTCATCACGGCAGGTTTCTACGATCCACGAGTCTTCGCCGGGGGGCCGAGACGATACGGTTACCTACTGAAAAAGCTCGGTAAGGATGTGATGTATTACGAGGAGGTGGAAACCGGCCACGGAGCTGGGACCACAAGCCAGATTGTGGAGCAATATACTCGCAGCTATGTGTTCATCCTGGATCACATCATGTAGTCACTGATGAACATATACATGATCCTTGAACCGGGAAGATGTCCAGCTGTGTCAATGCTACCGACTTCAACGGTGGCGAGCTCAACGATCTGGTGATAACCAGCGTGAAGAGCAAAACCGTCACGATCTTGATGAACGTCAGCAAAAAGTAGACTGAAAGATAGTATGCCTATTGTGTGATTCATGATGCTCAGAGGAAGGCCTCATCGCTGAGCGGCGCTGGGCGAAGCAAGGTACTTCTGTCCCAAAGCAAAAAGAGGGGCGAAGTTGGAGTTCGCTCCTCTTTTTTCATCAAAACGAGCCCACAGCCAATTTGGCGCTATTCGAATACCGGGAAAGTGGCCATCACGGGGCGATGATCGGAGACCTCGCTTAGATAATTGGCCAGCTCGTCGTCCAGTCGCAGGGTTTTGGTCAAGCCCCCCTGATATTCGGCAAAGACATCCTGTGAGACCAGGATGTGATCGATGAGGCTGCCATATCGTGGAAAGGAGGCGGCCACGGATTGGCCGGCCAGAGGCGCGGTCAGAAAACGGTAGTTCAACGTATCCTCAATCAAGACGGTAAAAGCGTTGGTATATGATGGATCATCGATCTCGTCGTTCCAATCGCCAGCGATGAGATAATCCTTCTCCGCATTGGCAGCCACCTGTGCGTCAAGGTAATTCTTGAGTCGTTGCGCAGCTTGTCGTCTCCGATTCAGGTCATCCTCTTCGCTACCGGCCTTGAGGTGCATGACGATGAGCACGAAGTCGAAGCGACGTCCATCCTTCTCGGCCACCATATGTGCTTCCAAGGGAGGGCGTGTAAAGGCGTACCAGTCGTCCTCAAACAGCTGTCTCATCTGGCTCACGGACACAATGGATCGTTTGTAGATAACCCCTGTCTTTTGATATCCCCAGGAATAGGAGTCCCCGGAGAAAAAGCCATCGTAGTCGGGCAGAAGATCCAAGAGATCTCGAAAGGCACTGGTGTCACTGATCTCCTGAATGGCATAGAGATCGATGTCCAGGGCCGCGATGATCTTGCCGACCAGCTCCACGGTTGAACTCTCCTGAGGAAAGTTCTCGATGTTCCAGGTGGCCAGCTCAAATCTGTTCGCCTCACCCTGCGGCTGGACGATGCTAGGCGGCACTGGCTCAATGCCAGTCACTCTGTGCTCTCCACAGCCTGAGACCAGAAGAGGACCCAGCAAGGCGAACAAGAAGAAACTATTTCTTAAAGTCCCCACAAAATAACGAGCTTTCATCGGTTTTCTCTGGGAATAATGGCAGAATGAAAGAAGGGCACTCATCTTAATATAATTTACGTAAAACAGCGCGCAAAAACAACCAATTTCTGGCATATCACGCCCTTTTAATCTCTACCAGCCCAGGGGACTTGTGTGAAGCCACTGACAATTGTGCTCTTCTATTGAGCTGCCGAACTCCAATCATACACGACGAACGTCGGCGAAGTGATCTGCGGGCCTACCAGAGATCACTTGATATTTTCTTATTGACACCAAAAGGTTGAGTTGATATCATAGGGTAGGCAGATTGCTGCAAACCCGTCTCTCTCAGCATGGGATCCGGAAGCGCTGGGCGATGGCGGCATCGCTGAGGCCTACGAGCTTTTCAAGATGAACCTGGCCCTTTATCCGTTTTCAGAATTGTGAGGATTTGCCGCAGAAGCTGAAATTCTATTCAGAGCTCGAGCAAAAGCCGAGGATACCAGCATGTCCCAAAAAGGACTTGTCGATCGAAGAAATTTCATGAAAATGGCAGCTACAGGAATGGCCGGGATCTGCTTAGCCCCCTCTGTCGGTGCAGAACAAACCGAACTACCGGCCCATCTAAAACCAGCCTCCAGAAAGCTCATCTACCGAACTCTCGGGAAAACTGGAATCACATTGCCCGTTATTAGCATGGGCGTGATGAACTCGGATAATCCAAATCTCGTCCGTGCGGCCTTGGATGCTGGAATTATGCATTTAGACACGGCATGGTGGTACCAAAGCGGCAGAAACGAGGAGATGATTGGGGATATCGTTAAGGATCGCCCCCGGGATTCTTACGTTATCGCAACCAAAGTCCCCGGAAGTGTCCCCTTGCCCTATGCTAGGGGCGTCTTTCCTGACGACGAGGTCAGCAGAGCAACACTAGTGGACTCCTTTCTGAAAAGAGTAGACACCAGTCTCAAACGGTTACGGCTGGAATATGTAGACATCCTCTACCTGCATAATGTCTGGACACGCGAAGCCGTCCTGTTTGAGTCTTTGATGGAAGCCCTTGCAAAGTTGAAGAAAGAGGGAAAAGCCAAGTTCTTGGGTATTTCCACTCACCGCAACGAACCCGCGGTTATAGAGGCCGCCATTGATAGTAAACTCTATGAGGTGGTCCTCACGGCCTACAATTTCAAACAAGATCATCGTCTTGACGTACAATCGGCCATTGCGAAAGCCGCCCAAGCTGGCCTAGGGGTCATTGCGATGAAGACTCTGGCCGGGGGGGTACCTTGACGAAGAAAGGACAAAACCCGTCAACGCAAAGGCGGCCCTGAAATGGGTTCTCCAGGACGAAAATGTCCACACCGTCATCGCCGGTTGCACCGCTTTTGACCAGATGGAGCTAGATCTTTCGGTCATGGAGGATCTCACCCTGGAGGATTCTGAAAAACGGGATTTGCAGTTGGAGTCTTCCATAGAGGAATCTTCAAGAGGAGGTATCTACTGTCAAGCCTGCGAGAAGTGCATGAACCAATGCCAGGAACGCCTCCCGATACCCGATATCATGCGAGCCTATATGTATGCTCAAGGCTATCGAAACCTCTGCGAAGCCCAGAATCTTTTGCTCTCCTTGAATCTGTCCTCCGATATTTGTAAGCATTGCGAACGATGCGCTGTGACCTGCGTTCGGGGATTCGACGTCTCCAGGAGGATTCGAGATGTCATTTGCCTCCAAGAAGTTCCAGCAAACTTTTTGGTGTAACCTTTTTAAGGAGTGGCCCTGATGCGATTTCGGGGCTTCAAAAGAATCTTTTGCCCCCTGATGGCATCTCTTTTTACCGTCGGTATCACCATAAAATTGGGACCTGTCTTCTGGATGGCTCCGGCCGGGGAAACAAATACGCTCTTTCCAGAAATAGAGGGATGGAAAAGGTCTGGAAACATTCAGGTCTTCACCTCAGAGAGCCTCTTTGACTACATCGACGGTGCCGCTGAACTCTATCTGAGCTACGATTTTCACCAACTGCAGGTGGCCGAATATCATGACCAGGAGGAAACCATAATTACCGTTGAAGTCTATGGTCACAAAACACCCCTTCACGCGTTTGGAATTTACAGCCAAGAACGGCCAAGAGAGGCAAACTTCCTGGATATCGGCGCCCAGGGCTATGTTGAGGAAACGATGCTGAATTTTGTGATCGGGCCCCATTAAGTGAAGATAAACACCTATCTGGGTGCGTCGAAAACTCAGGAAGTTCTGCAGCACTTCGGAAAAAGGGTTGCTGAACAACTCGGCGGAAGAGCATGGTTGCCAGAAATATTATCCTGTTTCCCAGAGCAGCGAAAATTTCCAAACTCTGAAAGATTTGTGGCCAGAGATTTCCTGGGCCACAGATTTCTCCATCACGGCTTCACTGCCGATTATGGCGATTCCAATATGACCTTTACGCTTTTTATCATCGAAGGGACCGATCCCGAAAATTGCGGTGAGATGCTCCAGGAGTATTTCCAACTCACCGGATATTCCCAAAAGGAGGCCAAAGAAGGTCACTATATTCTGAGGGATCCTTATCACGGAGAGGTCGCCCTTATTTGGGCTCAAAAATATATTTGGGGGGCTATCAATCTCGTTGACATCAGTCTTCGATCAGAATATTTACAGCTTACACAGGACCTGTTACAAAGACACAAGGGACTCAAAAAGATCAAATAAGAAAGGAGGAACTCGATGAAGAGAATACTCTTTTTGCTCGTCTTCGTTTCTATTCTGGCCCAGACGGCTTCGGCTGACTTCATCGAAAGCACCCCAGTCGGGCCTGGAATAGTACACCACCATGAATTCAGAGAGGGGGGACCCTGGCATTTTCACGTTCTGGAAATTGACCTTTCAGAAAATTGGATCCAGCTTGAGACGGTGAAAGCCAATGACCGGCTTTCCGGCTATGAAAGAACCTCATCCATGTCAGGCCGGAATAATTACGAAATGCACAGAGTGGTGGGAGCGATCAACGGAGATTTCTACGCCTCTGGGGGCATTCCCACCGGCACCCAGGTTTTGGATGGAATATTGTTAAAACGTCCCTATGCGGGACGTTCCGTTTTTGGGTCCACCTCTGAGAAACAGCCATTCATTGAGGTCGTTTCCTTCACAGGACAGATAGGAGCAGGGGATAGTTCGACTCTCGAAATAGATGGCGTCAACGAGGCACGGGACACGGATAAGCTTGTTCTATACAACAAATATTTTGGTCTCACAACGCAGACCAATTATTGGGGGACGGAGATCACCGCGCAGTATCTTACAGGACAACTCGCGGTAAACGACACCCTCGCGGTTCTGGCCCTGACCAAGGACAGCGTTCAGGCCACAGGGCACGGGAACAATGCCATACCTTCCGACGGAATGGTCATCTCGGGACACGGCACCTGTCGAGATTTCTTGAACGAACACGTCTTTGTCGGTGACACGCTGTCTGTGATCCTTGAGCTTCCACCGGTGAGCCAATCCATTCTCGAACTGGTGGGAGGCGGACCGCGTCTGATTCGCGACGGAACGGCCACCGTAGAATCGGTGAGCGAGGGATTTGGCCAAAGCTTTGCCTCAGATCGCCATCCACGCACGGCGGTGGGTTTTTCAGAGGACTCCACCAAGCTGTACTTTTTTACCGTAGATGGCAGACAAGCGGGATATAGCGTGGGCATGTCACTTTATGAGCTGGCTGACTACATGCTGGAATGGGATGTGTATCAAGGGATGAATCTGGATGGCGGCGGCTCGACCACCATGGTGGTAAGAGGGCAGGTGGTTAACAGCCCATCGGACACTGGCGGTGAGCGATCGGTGGCCAATGCCCTGATGGCCATAAGCACAGCACCCACAGGTCCTCTCGCCGTGCTGAGAATTGATCCCAAAGAAGTGTTCGCACTTGCAGAAACCCAGGTGCAGTTTTCCGTCGCTGGATTTGACCAGTACTATAATCCCGTCACCCTTCATCAGGACTCCTTGGTGTGGAGCTGTGATTCCGCTATCGGTACCATTGATGACAGCGGCTTGTTCACCGCGGGCAGCGATGAGGTCTCTGGCCATCTCTATGCACAACATGGCGATATTCGTTACTCAGCGCTGGTGCACATCACCGATGTCACCACCATTGCTCTATTTCCAAATCCCGTCATCCTGGAGGTGGGACAACAACAAACCATCTTTCCAGAGGCCAGGGATTCATATGGCAACCTGATATCCCTGTCTGCCACCGATTATCAGTGGTCTGTCACTGGCGGAGTGGGAGAAATTACCACGGCAGGTATCTTCACTGCCACACAGTCGGGAGAGGGATTCATCATCGCAGCATACAATTCCGTATCGGGCAGCACAGCCGTCTCGGTGGGCATCCCAACGGATGTCATTGTGGATGATTTCAGCGACGTTTCAAACTGGAGCTTGACAGGCGTTCGAGTGAATTTATCGGAGTGTAGCCTCACCGTCGATAGCTCGGTGGCCATCTCACCCCCGACTTCAGGCAGGCTTCATTACAGCCTCACCACGGGGGGAACCAGTGCTCTGTACCTCGAGGGTTCTGTTCCCATTTCTGGAACCCCAAGTACCATTGGACTTCACGTCTATGGTGATGGCAAGGGACACTGGCTAAGGGGGGAATTTGAGGATGTTGATGCAGAAAAATTCTTATTGGACTTCACGACAGCAACTCCCGGGATAGATTGGACCAATACGTGGAGATACCTCGAGGTTCCCCTGGATGAAGCCATCCCGCATTGGGGAAATCCCTCGGCCGTTCTCACTTTCCCCATTACGTGGAAGAGGATCTATTTGGCTGAAACGGACGAGGCTCAGAAGGACTCTGGCACGGTATTTTTGGACGATTTCACCGCCAGCTTCATCATCACAGATGTCGACCAGAACGAAAAAAATCCCATACCAGATCACTTCAGATTGGAGCAAAATTATCCCAACCCTTTTAATCCAACGACCCAAATATCCTTCGTGTTGCCTCAACGAGAGCACGTCAACCTAGAAGTGTACAATATACTGGGACAACGCGTCACAACCCTTTTGAACAAAGAGATGCCCCCCGGACAGCACGCCGTGCAATTTGATGCCGGTGAGCTGGCCAGTGGTATTTACCTGTACAGGTTAAAGGTCGGAGATTTTCAGGAGACAAGGAGGATGGTTTTCCTGAAATAAATAGTTGAGCGAGTTTTGTGACTTCAGAGAGTTCAGAGAGTTGAGAGAGTTTGGAAAGTTCGAGACTAGAGACCCAAGACTGGAGACTCGTGAAAAACCAAATATCCACACTCCTCCGTAGGTGGCGTCGGGTCACCGCACCCGACGCCCTGCGAGGATAGTGCAAATTCCCCGTCTGGTGAGGCCACCCGAGAGCACGGAAAATAATCGGGGATCGGGCATCGTGAATCGTGAAAATCCTAGACTCGAGATTCGCGACTCGTGGATGACCTGCCAACTGCTACTCGTCTTTCACTGCATACTGCCTACTGGAGTGGCTGGGGGACGGGATTGCCATTGCCACTGCTTACTGCCTACTATGTGGATAGAGATTAGAGACTGGAGACTCCTGACAAGCCATATAATCCTGTCATTCTGAGGCCGCGTTTCACGGGGCTTGTGCTGCGTACTTTACCTCGCTGAAGATATACGCCCGGCGAAGGATCGAGGTCATCCTGTGGCCGAAGAATCTCAGGCTATTGGTTCCAAAAAAGCCCGCCAGAAAACACTTTGCTGCACCTGTATCTCTTAAAGGTCGAAGACTAGGCTAAGATTGTCCCACCGATATGTTACGGTATGCCTGAAGGAGACAGGAAAAAGATAAGCCCTTCCGTTGTTAGGAGGGCTTTTTCATACATTCACTTTGTGGCCCGCAGAGACTATTGCCTTTGCGAACAGGGCCGGAGATAGTGAACAGGAGGCATTAGGCGGCAGCTGGAAGCTGGTTTATGTTTTGGAAGCTAGTATGGAAGCTAGAGGCTGGATACTGGAAACTGGACAATACCGTCTTTTCCTATAGCCTTTATCCAGGATCGGTCTCCCGTTTCACGACTCTCGAGTCTCGAATTTTCAAGGATCAATCAACTTCTTGAATAATTCGGGCTGGAAGAGACAAGGCCAGGAGGCATCCAGAAATCCCTTGATTTCCCGGCCATGAGGGACTACATTGTTTATGCTAAGTCTCTGTGAAACTTGCCTGATGGAGCGTCAAAGGAGGATAGAGCAACATGGTTCCAAAAAACGAATGGGAGGAGTTCTTCGACGGACACGCTCCGGTGTATATGCAGAATCCCTTTACACAAAACACCTTGGGGGAGGTCGATTTCATTCTGGAAGAGCTTAAGCTTCCTAAGAATAGCCGTATCCTGGATATGGGCTGTGGCACCGGCCGCCACGCCGTGGAGCTGGCCAGGCGGGGATATCGGGTAACCGGCGTGGACATCTCCTCCGGGATGTTGGCCAAGGCCGAGAAGGCAGCCAGGAAAGCCGGTGTTGAGGTCGAATGGACACACGCCGATGCGACTACGTTCCGCTCCGCCAAACATTTCGATGCTGCCATCTGTCTGTGCGAAGGGGCATTTGGTCTCATAGGACCCAAAGAGAATCCCTGCGACCACGATCTGGCCATCCTCCGTAACATCTACAAGGCCCTCAAGCCGGGAACCAGATTCATTTTAACCGCACTCAACGGATGTCGACTGATTCGCAAGTTCAACCCAGAGGACATAAAGCAGGGTCGATTCGATCCGCTGACCATGATAGAGGTTTCTACCATGGAATACGATGCCGCTGAGGGCAAACAGACCGTGACGGTTAGAGAAGGCGGGCATGTGCCCTCCGAGCTGGTGTTTCTTCTCCGCCAGGCGGGATTCTCTGTGGAACATATCGGAGGGGGAACCGCTGGCAACTGGGGGCGGCGGCCGCTGGACCTGGACGAAATCGAGATGATGGTCATCGCCAGGAAGGAAAAGCAGCTCGGTTCGCGTTGATTTCTGGCAGCTTCTGAATGATTGATGTGAAACAGCGCCGTAGATCGGAGGAAAGTGAAGACTTGATTTCCTTTCTGTCGAAAATCAACATCACAATCGAAATTACTGCCTATGAATGAAACTGTCCCATATCTTGGACAAACCCTATCTCTTCTAACCGCTGTGATCTGGGCATTTGCGGTCATCCTGTTCAAGAAGAGCGGCGAAACGGTCCATCCCATCGCCTTGAATCTGTTTAAGAACCTACTGGCTATAGTCCTCTTCCTGCCCACACTTTGGATGGCTGGTGAACCGCTGGTCCGTCAGATCCCTGGTAGTGAGTATCTGCTCTTTATATTCAGTGGCATCCTCGGCATAGCAATCGGCGATACATGTTTTTTCAAAAGCCTAAACCGGCTGGGGGCGGGTTGGTCCGCCATTGTCGCCTGCATGTATAGCCCTTTTATGATTGGCATGTCTTTCATTTGCCTGGGAGAGAAGCTCACTCCTGTGCAAGTGGCCGGCGTGCTTCTGATCCTCTCCTCCGTATTATTAACCATCCACTTAAAAGGGAGTGAACGCATAAAACGGAACGACCTTTTGTGGGGAATCTTTTGGGGAGTGATAGCCACGGCGGTCATGGCCATCGGTGTCGTGATGATTAAGCCATTACTCGAAGAAGCTCCTTTGCTATGGGCAGTTGAGGTGCGTCTTGTGGGCGGCTTTGTGAGCCTCGCTCTCATTACCCTATTGTTTCCCTCGGGTCGGAGAGCCATTACCACGCTCTTCTCGATACGCAGCTGGACCTACACGGTCACTGGATCCTTCATGGGTGCATATCTGGCAATGCTCGCCTGGCTGGGAGGCATGAAATTCACCCAAGTATCATTGGCCTCGGCACTGAACCAGACCAGCACCATCTTCATCTTCGTTTTCGCGGCCGTCTTCCTGCACGAGCCCATCACCCTGCGGCGCACCACGGCAATTCTTCTTGCCGTATGCGGAGCGTTGCTGATTTTTCTCGGATAAGCGGTCACGAAAAACCCGCCAAAAGAGACTTTCAAGTCGCACACCACCCCACACCGGCAAATCCCCAAGAATAACCTCTTGACTTCAACCCAAATGGCAGTTAAATTAAGTGATAGTCCACCTGTTTGCCCCTCCGGCGTGGGTTATTCGAGACTCAGCGCATCCCGCCCATGGAAAGAAGATCGCCTCAGACATTGGGGGAGTGGGCAAACAAAAAAGGCAGGATTCCTAGTTGGGCGTATTGCCATAAGTCATTGGAAAAAGGAATACCGCGAGAGTGGCGGAACTGGCAGACGCGCTGGATTTAGGATCCAGTAGGGCGACCTATGGGGGTTCGAGTCCCCCCTCTCGCACCAAATTGGGCCAAACTGTGAGGGTAAACTTGAAAGTCAAGGTCACGGAACCAAAATCCTGGCAAAGAGTTCTAGAAATAGAGGTGCCAGTAGATACATTGAACGATCACATCGATTCTGCCTATAAAGAGTATCAACAGAAGACCGTTCTCCCTGGATTTCGCAAGGGAAAAGTACCCCTTTCCCTTCTCAAGGCGAGGTTTTCTGATACCATCGAGCAAACGGCCCTCCAGGAGCTCATCCCCAGGGTCTGGGAGGAGGCTCGGCAACAGCAACAGATCGATCCCATCTCCCAGCCGGTGGTCAGCGAGTTGGAGTTCAAGCCGGGCCAGCCACTGAAGTTCAAAGCCTCTGTTGAGGTCCGGCCGGAAATCAACCTAACCGAGTATACTGATCTCAGGGCGACGGAAAGGGAAATCCGCATCAGCGAAGAGGATGTGCAGCAGAGCCTGGAGGCTCTGCAGGATCGTCACGCCACAATCGCCCCATCCGATAGTGAGGCCAGGGAGACGGATATCGTTATCGTCGACTTCTGGAGAGTCGATCGAAGTGGCATCCCCATCGTTGGCCAGAAGAGCACTAATTACCCCATCGATCTGAGCTCCCCCAACGTCTTCCAGGAGTACAAACAGGCCCTGGTAGGTGCCTCCGTCGGTGACCAAAAGCGTGTCAGTGTGGCTTACCCTGCCGACCATCCTCAAAAGGATTTGGCCGGACAAGAGGTTTCCTTCTTGTTGAAAGTGAACGAGATTAAGAAGAAAACTCTTCCACCTCTGGACGACGAGTTCGCCAGGGCCGCCGGCGACTTTGCCACCTTGAAGACCCTTCAGGAGGCAATTCGCAAGAACTTGGAGCAGCAAGAGAAGCAAAGGGCCAGGAGGGAAGTGGAGGAGCAGATTATCGATCAAATCATCGAGAAAAATCCCTTCGATGTGCCGGAGTCCCTTGTGGCTGGTTATATCGAGACGCTGATCTCTGATCTTCATCCCGATCAGAAAAAAGAAGAGCATCTCGATCAGCTGAGAAAATCCTATCGCCCCCTGGCTATTCGTTACGTAAGACGGTGGTTCATCCTGGAGGAGATTCGAAAAAAGGAGGGCATCAAGGTCACCGAAAACGAATTGAGGGCCAAGGTGCTGGCACTGGCCAAAGCTCGGGGCGCCGATGAGGAAAAACTGCTTCAAAACCTGACGGATTCTGGTCAACTCCAGAACATGCGCCGCAACTTGGAAGAGGAAAAAACCCTGAGTTTCATCGTCAGCAAGGCCAAGATTGAGACCGTCCCGCCAAATTCAGGGACTGATCCTAATCCCGGCCCTGCCGGAAAAACTATTATCACTGGAAGATAATCGGGGGTTCTCAAATGAGCTTAATTCCCATCGTGGTAGAACAGAGCGCACGGGGAGAACGCGCCTACGATATCTTTTCACGGCTCTTAAAGGATCGCATCATCTTTATCGGCAACATCATCAACGACGTCGTTGCCAACTTGGTCATCGCCCAGATGCTCTTTTTAGAGGCGGAGGATCCTGACAAAGACATATTCCTCTACATCAACACTCCGGGCGGAAACGTTTCCTCAGGGCTGGCCATCTACGACACCATTCAGTACATCAGACCAGACGTGGCGACCATCTGCATGGGTCAAGCGGCCAGCATGGGAGCTTTGCTTCTGGGCGCGGGTGCGAAAGGCAAGCGTTCGGCTCTGCCACACTCGCGCATCATGATCCATCAGCCCTGGGGAGGCGTACAGGGGCAGGTGGCCGACATCGAGATTCATGCCAAAGAACTGATTGTGCTCAGGAAGCGGATGAACGAGATCCTGGCCAAACACACCGGGCAGCCTTTGAAGAAGATCCAACAGGATACGGACCGTAACTTCTTTATGTCCCCCGAGGAAGCTCAACAATACGGCATCATCGACGAGGTCATCGAGAAGAAACAGTGAGACAATATAGCATCGTCGGTTACCAGGGGCTTGCGTTGTCCGCTGACGCGACGGCCCCTTTCTCATTCTTGCATCTGGTGAGGTCACCATGACATCACATAAAGAAGAGCCGAAATGCTCCTTCTGCGGCAAACTCCAGAGCGAGGTGGAGCGGTTGATCTCCAGCCACTCCGTCCACATCTGCGCTCATTGTGTGCGTATTTGTGGCCAGCTTCTCCAAGCTGAGGCAAAAGCTGCGATACCCGAGAGGCCTCTGCCCACCCCTCGCGAGATCCACGCAGCCCTGGACGATTATGTCATCGACCAAGAACGGGCCAAAAAGACTTTGGCAGTAGCCGTCTACAATCACTACAAACGCATAAACTACCAGCCCGAAGCCGACTCCGTGGAGTTGGAGAAAAGTAACATCTTGCTTATCGGCCCAACGGGAACGGGAAAAACACTGCTGGCCCAGACCCTGGCCAAATCGCTGCACGTCCCTTTCTCCATCTCCGATGCCACGGTTCTCACCGAGGCGGGATACGTTGGAGAGGATGTGGAGAATATCTTGGTCCGACTGATACAGGCTGCCGACTATGATATCGCCAGGGCTGAGCGAGGAATTATCTACATCGACGAAATAGACAAGATCTCCCGGCGCGACGCCAATCCGTCCATCACTCGCGACGTCTCTGGAGAGGGTGTCCAGCAAGCCCTTCTCAAAATCCTGGAAGGCACTCTGGCCCACGTTCCTCCTAAAGGAGGTCGAAAACATCCAGAGCAATTCTTGATTCAGATCAACACCAAGAAAATCCTCTTCATCTGTGGTGGAACCTTTGATGGTCTGGAGAAAATCATCGAACATCGTCTCGATAGAAAAACCATGGGCTTCGGCGCTCCCATCAGGAGTAAGCGGGAAAAGAAGGGAATTGGTGAGGTGTTCTGCCAGGTTCAGACCGATGATCTTCTCAAATACGGCTTCATTCCGGAGCTCATTGGCCGCCTGCCTGTTGTGGCTACCCTGGATGAGCTGGACGAAGGGGCTTTGTTGGATATTCTCGTTCAACCAAAAAATGCCATCACCAAACAATATCAGAAGTACTTCGAGATGGAAGGAGTCCAGTTGAACTTCGCCCCCGAGGCTCTGAAGGCTGTGGTTAAAATTGCTCTCAAACGAGGAACCGGGGCCAGAGGCCTCCGTTCCGCGATGGAGGAGGCCATGCTGGATGTCATGTACCATTTGCCATCCAAGTCCAACATTAAGGAATGTTTCATCTCTCCAGAAGTTATCACCGAAGGGGCTCAGCCTGTGTTCGTCAAGGCCTCCGCCAGACGACGGCAGGCCCGCTGACACCCATAAAACCTGGGCGAATCTGACATGATTACAATCCAAAGAGAAGAAGAAATCATAGAGCTCCATGAAAAGCTCCCCATCCTGCCCCTGCGGGATGTGGTCATCTTTCCCTACATGATCTTTCCTTTATTGGTGGGGCGCCAGATTTCCATCACCGCGTTGCAAGAGGCGATGATGCTCGACCGACAAATCCTTTTGTGTACCCAAAAGAACCCAACTGTGGAGATCCCCGGCAAGCAAGACCTGTATCGAGTCGGCATTGTAGCCCGGGTTCTCCAGATACTCCGCCTGCCCAATGAGACCATAAAAATCCTCATAGAGGGTCTGGTGAGAGCCAAGATCAGAAGGTTTTTTTCCAGCAAGGGATATCTTCAGGCCAGAATCGTCCCCATGAGTGAGAAACAGATGGAAAACGATGTAGAGACTCAAGCTCTGATTAGAAGCGCTCTCACTCAATTCACCGATTACGTCAAGTTGAACCACAGGATTCCCGATGAGGTTCTTCTCTCTATCGGGAATATTCAAAATCCCTTCCGTCTGGCCGACACCCTCTCCGCTCATATTATCCAGAGCCCCGAGATGAAACAAAAAATATTGCAGGCGGAAAACCTCCCAGAGCGCTTCATCGAGATCACCAAAATCCTGGCGGCCGAAAAACAGATCTTGGAGATCGAGGAGAAGATCGATGGACAGGTTCGAAGCCAGCTGGAAAAAGGCCAGCGAGAATATTATCTACAGCAGCAGATGAAGGCCATCAAGGCTGAGCTGGGTGAGGAGGAGGAGACAGCGGAGAGTGCTGAATATGCTCGCAAGATCCGAGAAGCCAAGATGTCCCCGGAATCTGAGGAGAAAGCTCTTGCTGAGTTGAAAAAATTGAAGAAGATGCACCCTACCTCTCCGGAATCGACGGTGGTGCGCAATTACCTCGACTGGCTGATTTCCCTTCCCTGGCAGAAAAGGACACAGGATAAATTGAATATCCCTGAGGCGGAATCCATTCTGGAAGAGGATCATTATGGTCTGAAAAAACCCAAGGAAAGGATCGTTGAGCATTTGGCGGTGATGAAGCTTTCCAATCAGGTACGCGGCCCCATCCTTTGCTTCGTAGGCCCTCCTGGAGTGGGCAAAACCTCATTGGGAAAATCTGTGGCCAGGGCGCTGGGCAGAAATTTCGTGCGGATTTCACTGGGGGGGGTTCGGGACGAAGCTGAGATCCGGGGGCATCGTCGAACCTACATCGGATCGATGCCGGGCAAGATCATTCAGTGCATTAAGAAGGCTAAGACGAAGAACCCCGTTTTCCTCCTCGATGAGGTGGACAAGATGAGCGTGGACTTTCGCGGCGACCCATCAGCGGCTCTTTTAGAGGTGTTGGACCCGGATCAAAACAACACTTTTAACGACCATTACCTCGAGGTGGACTTCGACCTCTCGGAGGTCTTCTTCATCACCACAGCGAATACACTGCCGTCCATACCCCTGCCCCTCCAGGACCGGATGGAAATCATCCGGCTTCCGGGATACCTGGAGTTCGAGAAACTTAATATCGCCAAGGGATTTCTCATCCCCAAACAGCTGAAACAAAATGGTCTAGATTCTAAGACCCTCAGTTTCAGCGATGGGGCGTTGTCCGCCATCGTCGGCCAATATACCCGCGAGGCGGGTGTCAGAAATTTAGAGCGAGAGATCGCCACCATCTGCCGTAAGGTGGCGAAAGAGGTAGTGAGCAAGAAGATCAAGAAACCCGTGAAGATCACCAAGAACAATCTGGCCGCCTACCTGGGGGCCCCCCGGTATTTGGAATGGGAGCTGGAATCCCAAGATGCCGTGGGTTCGGCCACAGGCCTGGCTTGGACGGAGGTGGGAGGCCAAATTCTCACCGTAGAGGTCATCTTGCTCCGAGGAAAAGGCAACCTTATCCTCACCGGAAAGCTGGGCGAGGTGATGAAGGAATCGGGGGAGGCCGCCCTTAGCTATGCGCGTTCTCGGGCCAAGATCTTGGGTTTGCAGCCAGATTTCTATCATAAGTTCGATGTTCACATCCACTTGCCTGAAGGGGCAATACCTAAAGATGGCCCCTCGGCGGGCATCACCATTGCTACAGCCCTGGTCTCATCCTTAACTGGCAGGCCTGTGCGTCACGATGTAGCCATGACGGGCGAACTCACTCTTCGGGGACGGATTTTGCCAGTGGGAGGGCTCAGCGAAAAGGTCATCGCCGCCCAGCGCGCCGGCATCAGAACCGTGCTCCTTCCTCGAAAAAACGACAAGGACGTCAAAGAGTTGCCTGCCGAGGTCAAACGGGGGCTGAACATCCAATTGGTGGAGAATATGGACCAGGTCCTGGAGTCTGCTCTGACGCCCGCTCCTTCCAAGTGATCTTTGCTCTTCGTCCCTCCAGTCTCCACTCCCTATCGTCCGCGATCCTTTCACAAACGTGCCATCGGGAGAATTCTGCGGGAAACCATGTTCAAGGTCACCTCGTCTCAATACATCACCAGCGTCGTCTCACTGGACCTTATCCCAAAGGCCAGATTTCCTGAAATCGCCTTTGCGGGACGGTCTAACGTGGGCAAATCCTCTTTAATCAACACTCTCCTGGGACGCCAGCGACTGGCCCAAACCAGCTCAACACCGGGGAAGACTCGTATGCTCAACTTCTTCTTGGTGAACGAAAATATCTTCTTCGTGGATTTGCCGGGCTATGGATATGCCAAAGTAGCCAAGCAGCTCCGAAACCGTTGGAGCAATTTGGTGGAACCCTATATTCGCGACCGCGAGACTCTCACGGGTGTCATCCATCTCATAGACTGTCGGCATGAGCCCACCCAGAATGACTCTCAGTTGAGTCAATGGTTGGATTTTTACCAGATCCCTTCATTGGTGGCCGTCACAAAGGCGGACAAACTCTCCCGGCCCAAGGCCATGCTGGCATTGAATGTGGCCGCACAAACTCTTCATCGAGAAGAGGATCAATGCGTGCTGTTTTCAGCCAAAACCGGTGAAGGCAAAGCCGAGATTTGGAAGTGGATAGTGGGAAAGCTTCGCCCTTTTTATAAAGAACGGGCATAAACTATGCGTCATCCTGGAACAGACAAGAGGTTACAGAGGGCTCCTGTGCCACGACTTTTCCTGGAGTCTTGAATTCACCCATTTTATGCAGGAGATGATTTTGAAGAAGAGACTCTTCACACCGGGTCCCACGAGCCTCCCCCAAGAAGTCATCCGGGCTATGACAGAGCCCATGGTTCATCATCGAGGGCAGGAGTTTACCGATCTCTTCCGGCATGTGCAACAAGGGCTTCAGTATGTCTTCCAAACGAAAAACGAGGTCCTCATCCTGACCTGCTCCGGAACGGGGGCCATGGAAGCCTGCGTGGCCAACCTTCACTGCCCTGGCGATAAGGTCCTGGCGCTCCGAGGCGGCAAGTTCGCCGAACGCTGGGACAAAATCTGTCAAGCATATGGCTTACAGGTGAAGCCCATCGATATTCCCTGGGGAGAGGCGGTGGACCCACAGCGGGTGGCTCAAAGTCTGGAGGAAGAGCCAAACATCAAGGCCGTCTATGCCACCCTCTGCGAAACCTCCACCGGCGTGGTGCACGATCTTCCCACTCTTGCGCGAATGGTAGAACCTCATTCCGCTCTTCTGGTCGTGGACGCCATCAGCGCTCTGTGCGCCGATGAGCTTCTCACCGACGCCTGGGGCCTGGACGTGGTTATATCCTCATCCCAGAAAGGACTAATGTGCCCTCCGGGCATCTCTTTCGTCAGCCTGAACGAGCCGTCATGGGATAGGGTCAAATCGGCCACCTTACCAAGATTCTATTGGGATTTTAGGGAAATGCGGCGCTTCTTGGAGAAAAACATGACTCCTTACACACCGGCCATCACCACCTTATATGGGCTCAATGCCGCTCTGGACATAATCCAAAGGGAGGGATTGGAGAAAGTCATCGAGCGGCACGCTCGGCTGGCCAGGATCACCCGGGCAGCGCTCACCGCCCTGAACCTGCAATTGTTCTCACAGAGACCATCCAACGCTCTCACCGCGGTTCAGGTGCCTGATGGAATAGACGGCGCAGAACTGCTCCGCCTCCTTTACCATGAGCACGGCATGGTGGTGGCCGATGGCCAGTTTCATCTAAAAGGCAAAATCTTCCGCCTGGCGCACCTGGGCGATACGAATGAGCGTGACGTGATCGCCGCCATCACTGCCCTGGAAAAAAGTCTGCTGGCCCTGGGGCATGAGTTCTCTGAAGGCGCCGGCTTGCGGGCGGCTAAGATGGCCAGCTCAGAATAAACCGGGAGGGGACCTTGAAAGTCCTGGTTACAGCATCCATCTGGCAACGGTGAATGCCGCCACAAGCGCCGCCGAGCGAGGCATCAAATCTGTGGTGAGGAATGGGTCTTTCCGCACGGCTTGAGATTACGAGAAGGCTTACTGCTCATTTTGTTGATATCACAGTTGACTCAGCGTCTTTTTGAAATTTTTGAAAAAATGTGTTGACAAAAATCACGAAATATGTTATAGTTGACTTATAAGGAGAAGATTTAAGGCACTAACGAAAGGGTGTGGCTTATACTAAACTGCTAAGGGTTTCGTTTCCAACATCATGATGCGAGAGCATGGGCGACGAAGCGTCCCTTTAGCATGTTTTTGGACCGTATCTAGGAAGACTAGCCGAGTCCGGGGAGGCGTTTCGCGGGCTCGGTTTTTTTGACGATAGTCCTATGGCGGCTCGTTGAGAATGGAAAAACGGACATTTGGGGTCCTGGAAAGGGAAGATGATCCTGCTCAATTTTCGCTACACTTTTGACTCCACTAGAGCGTCTAAATAATAAGGACTATCCAGACACACTCTCGGAGGGCACCACATGATCTTATCATCCAAGATACCGCTTCAAGGTGGAAACCGAAGCTTACAAAGATATTTGCAGGAAGTTGGAAAGCCGGATCTGCTGACCAACAGCGAAGAGGCAGAGCTGGCCCGGCGCATCAAAAAGGGCGACCGGGAGGCTTTGAATAAGCTGGTCTGTGCCAACCTGCGTTTCGTCATCAGTGTGGCCAGACATTATCAGAACCAAGGGGTTCCTCTTTCCGACCTGATCTCAGAGGGAAACATTGGACTCATCGAGGCAGCCAAGCGGTTCGATCAGACCAAAGGGTTTCGATTCATCTCCTATGCTGTGTGGTGGATTCGACAATCCATACTGGCTGCGCTGGCCAAACAGTCGCGTATCGTTCGGCTCCCCTTGAATAAGATCGCTGAGCTGCAGAAGATGAGCCAGGCTATTGAGCATTACGTCCGCGATCATCATCGTTCGCCCCAGACCTCTGAGATTGCAGAGCAGTTGAAGATGGGAGAGACGGAGGCTTCAGAGCTTTTCAGCGCATTTGGGCGACATCTATCCTTGAACGGATCACCCACCAACGACGGGAACGCCCTCACCCTGCTGAATACTCTGCCCAACGAGAAAGATCCCCCGCCAGACGAAAACGTTCTGGTCGGCGACCTTTCCCGTCAGATGGAGAGGGCCATCTCCACCCTATCGACCCGTCAAGCGGAGGTCATCCGCATGTACTATGGCCTCGCCGGGAAGAAGCCGCAGACCTTGAAGCAGATCGGTAAGCATTTTGGGCTCTCCAGGGAGAGAGTGCGACAGATCAAAAAACAAGCGCTGGAGAAACTGCGGCATGCCTGCCGAAAGCGTCTTCTGGAACCATATTTGGAGTAATCAGGAAAAGTCAGAGGTAAACAAAGATAAAAAAGAGGGGGTTCGGAAACGAGCCCCCTTTTTTGTTACTACTGACCACTGGATTGAGGATAGAGGATTTGGGGATTGAGGGTTGAGGGTTAAGAAGTCTCTCAATCCTCGAGACCAGGTTCCCTTCCGAAGGTTCCGAACCTTCGGAAGGTTTAAACAAAGGAATGTATTGAATATGCTAAAAACCAATGCACAGCTTCATACGGTCAATACAGTAGGGGCTCAATATATTGAGCCCCTACATGACGACACAAACCGTTCCGCAGAAGCAGGAGCCTCTGCGGGAAATCGAGGTCGGGAGACCCCTCCTACAAAAAAACCTAATCCTCACGGATTAAGCCTCTCAGCACAGATCAAACTGTATGTTAATCACAGTTTGTCAACTCGCGATTGAACCTACCTGTCCGGTTGGAGGCTTTGGATTTGTTGCCAGAGTCATCGACGGCCTTCACTACGTAATAATAAGCAGGTGTGGCCCACCGACTGTTGATGTCAGAGTAGGAAGAGTCTGTGCAGAAACCGATGGAATCTCCTGATGTGGGGACAAAATAGGGTTCTGTGCTTCGGTAAACAACATAGTGGCTAAT
>Ga0209427_10000423_pt1 | contig 44763 bp, 43 predicted proteins | sample DeeMarSWOR136_30_FD_187465 | JGI IMG/M metagenome (GOLD analysis project Ga0209427, IMG submission 187465) | Marine sediment microbial communities from White Oak River estuary, North Carolina - WOR-1-36_30 (SPAdes) (version 2) | ecosystem: Environmental > Aquatic > Marine > Intertidal zone >...
ACCCGTAGCTATCGGGAGCAAGTCTATCAGGCCTGGGGGAGGTATCCTTATGAGCTACACGGCTGCACTGAAGCAGGGATAATAGCCCTGCAAAGCTGGAACAAGCGCGACCTCACCCTCCTCCCAACCTCCAACTTCTACGAATTCATACCGGAGGAAGAATGGCTCGCATGCCGGGACAATATCTTCGCACAGCCGAGCACATTATTGCTTCCCGAGGTCGAGCCGGGTAAACGCTACGAACTGGTGATAACCAGCTTCTACGGAATGCCCTTCATCAGATATCGCCTAGGCCACCTCATCGAAATCACAGCGCTGGAAGACGCAGAAGCCCAGGTCTACCTGCCGCAAATTACCTTCGAAAGCAGAGCCGATGATCTCCTCGATATTGCCGGTTTCACCAGAATAAGTGAGAAAACGGTTGTCCAGGCGCTTGTAAATGCCAGCCTTAAATATGAGGACTGGACACTCAACAAGGAGGTTGACGGAGATAAGACTACACTTCATCTCTATATTGAGATGAATGGCAACCAGTCACCCCAAGAAGTGGCCGTGGCAATACATAGTGAACTGGCCAATCTAGACCCGGGATATCGTGACCTGGAGCGGATGATGGACATTCGGCCCCTCGAGGTAACAATGCTGCATCCCGGTACCTTCTCAGCCTATTACACCTGGAAAAAGCAGTACGGTGCTGAGTTAATGCAACGAAAACCGCCTCGGATGAACACCACCGAAAAGGTTGTCAGGGAGTTGCTGTATCTCAGCAATGCCCGAGAACTAGTCAGGGTATAGCCGGGCAACACAAAACTCGCATAGGCACGTGGCTTTATCTGCCTAATGACATTAGTCAAAACCTCAAGGGGTTGTTTTAGAACAACCCCTTTGCTTTCAGGCTAAGGTAACTGTGGTCGCAAACGATGACATGGTCGAGGACATCAATACCCATTATCGCTCCCGCCTCGGCCAGCCGTTTCGTCAGCCCAATATCGTCTTGAGACGGCTCCGTATCACCCGAGGGATGATTGTGGACAAAGATAACAGAAGCGGCACTGGCTGATATTGCCTCCTTAAAGACCTCACGGGGGTGAACGATACTGCTGTCCAAACTACCAACCGAGACTTCGGCAATCTTTATCAACTGCCCCCTGGTATCCAGCAGGAGTGCCAGAAAATGCTCCTTCTTCTTGCCCCTTAACCGGCCCTGTACCAGGCTGACCACCTCAGCCGTATTCTTCAGTACCGGTTGTTTACCTGTCCCCGGATAGCCTTCCAGACGCTTGCCCAGTTCAAAGGCAGCCTTAATCTGGGAGGCCTTGGCCAGGCCAATCCCCTTTACCTGGGACAGCTCTTCCCCCGTGGCATCGGCCAGCCCCTTGATTCCATCAAAACGGCTAAGCAGGCGCTGTGCCGTGACCGTTACCGATTCCCCAGCAATACCTCGGCCCAGAATCAACGCCAGAATCTCCTGCGCCGAAAGGGCATCCACCCCGAACTGCTGAAGTCTCTCCCTGGGACGCTCGGTAACTGGCAGGTCATGGATGGTGAACGATTTCTTCACAAAGCCCGCCTCCATGTCCAGTTCTCAGCTACTAGGCTCAATAATACAAGAAACACCGTAGCCAGTCCAGCCAGAGTCACAACAAACGCAGGATGCATCCTGCTCACTTCGTTTACCATGACCACTACCTTCTCCTCTGGCTCTACTGGTTCCACTGGCACAGATAGGTATTCACACCACCGACGATACAGACCACTAGTGTCAAACCTGTAGACCTCCATGAGCGCACCATCATAGCTGGCGCCCTCTCTGAAAGTCTCAAGTAACTCAAGCATCTTGTTTTTCCCATGCGTGGTGATAAGGTAATCGACCACACTATAGCTCTCGGCATAGGAAAGGATAGCCAGGTCAGTAAGCGCTGAGAATGGACTTGAGATGCTCTGTACTGAGATAAGACTATCGTTACCTATCGCCTGGTTAAGGGCATTAACATAGTAGTAGGTGAGGCTACCCTCGCTACGCATCGCCAGGCCTTCATCAAGCCAGGTGGGTATGTCACTATACGGGTTGAGTGTCATCTGGTGTACTACCAGATGAGTGAGCTCGTGGGTAAGTGCCCTCTTACCCCAATCGAGGTTGTCCAGGCCAATGCCAATGGCGATACGGCCATACGCGGTATACGCGACTCCTCCGGTCCATTCCCGTGGAAAAATCATCGCCCCACGCAAGTCCTGCGAAGTAGCGTATATATAGATTTCAATCGCCTCCTGCGGAATAGCACCGGTATCTGCTTCCAGCCAGTCAAGCGCATCTTCAATAGCAAGCATCAATTCTTCGGCAAAGGGCATGTCTCCGTTGTACCAGTACAACGTCACCATGTCCTGGGTCAAGCTTTGCCACGAGAAACGCTCATCATCAAACCAAACAATCACCGGACTGGTCTCTATCTGGTCGCCACCGGCATCCTTCACTGTCCACCAGTACTGGATGCCGGTGCTGGGAGGCAGCCCACCCGTCCGCCTCATATCCCAGTCCCAGCTTGCCTCAACCTCCAGTGCTGACACAAATTGGAGATACACCTCAGCGGTAACATCGGCAAAGCTATGCCGGAGGACCTTGTAATGCAGGCGAATATCGGTAATGTCAACGTCACTCTCAGCAGCTATACTGAAGCTAATCGTCAGGGGAAAGCTCGCCTGAGCCGAACTGCTGACTATTCTCAGTCCATCCTCGGCGTGAACCGGTGCCAGGTTTAACAGCGGAAACAAAGAGACAATTGCGCCCAGAAGAATCGCTTTCTTGGATTTGAAATTCAAACTAATCCTCCTTGCCGGCAAGAGACCTGAGATAAGCCGTAATAAAACCATCCAGTTCACCATCCAGCACTGCCTCCGTGTTGTTCGTCTCGTAGCCGGTCCGGTGGTCTTTCACCATCCTGTAAGGATGAAGGACATAGCTCCTTATCTGACTACCCCAGCCGGCATCAATACGCTTCCCTTTAAGCCTGACCATTTCCTCCGACTTCTTTTCCAACTCCAGTTCCAAAAGGCGGGCACCAAGTATCTTGAGAGCGGTCTCCTTGTTCTGGTGTTGGGAACGCTCGCTTTGGCAGGTGACCACCAGTCCAGTAGGCAGATGTGTTACCCGAACAGCGCTCGACGTCTTCTGCATGTGCTGCCCTCCTGGCCCACTCGACCGATAGACATCTATTCTCAGGTCATCAGGTTCCATTTTTAAATCGATATCCATCTCGGCTTCAGGCATCACCTCGACCAGAACAAAAGAAGTGTGCCGGGCGTGGTCAGCATCAAACGGAGAAAGACGGACCAGACGGTGGACACCGTGTTCCGACTTTAAATAGCCACAGGCATAGTCACCGTTAATTGCAATAATAGCGCTTTTGATCCCCGCTTCATCACCAAGGGAGGTATCCAGTACCTCGGCATCAAAACCACGGCGCTCTGCCCAGCGAAGATACATCCTCATCAGCATCTCCGCCCAGTCCTGGGACTCGGTACCACCAGCTCCAGCATGAATCGCCAGGATAGCATTCCGGTCATCATACTCGCCGCGGAAAGCCATCTCCAGTTCCAGCGCATTGAGACGCGCCGCCACCCCCTCCGTTTCGACCCTTATCTCCTCCTCCAGTGAAACATCATCCTCCTCCTCCTCCGTCAAAGAAACCAGTTCAGCGATGTCGGCAACCTTCTTTTCTAACCCACGCCATCGCTCCACCACCCGCTTCTGCTCCGCAAGCCGTCGCATGACACCACGGGCAGTAGTCTGGTCTGACCAGAAATCTGGCTGAGCAGACTGCTTTTCTAATCTGGTAATCTCTTCTTCTCTGCTGGCAATGTCAAAGATGCACCAGAACACTAGATATTCGAGAACGTAGGTCCTCCAGCTTACCTCTCAGCTCCTGCATTTGTTCCTCACAATCCTTTAACAAGGGAAACCACTCTTAATAACACTCTCCGGTATCGAAACACACTCCGCCCACTTCAGATTACCGCCGGCAGCTTGGTGGGCCAGGCGTATGGGTTCGGGCAGGCGGTAACCCCGGCAGCATTCCAGTACCCAGTGCCATGCCGTTGGCAGATCAACCCTGTTGCCCACAGAAACATAAACCGGCTTAGTTCTCTCCTTGGTCCGCAAGACCACCCCGATTATCTCACCCCCATCCAACAGCTCAGCATAACTACCCGGCTCACTCCCAGGTGTGTCATGACTACCGCAGAGCCGAGACTTGGCACAACCTATAGTAGGCACATCTAGAAATAGTCCCAAATGAGAAGCCAGACCGATTCGCCGCGGATGGGCAATTCCCTGACCATCAACAAGAACAAGGTCAGGTTTTGTCTCCAGTATCTCAAAGACTTCCAGCACCAGAGGTGCCTCTCGAAACGACAGTAGGCCAGGTAAATAGGGGAAATCAACTTCTCCGTGAACAACTTTGGCTTCCACCAGACTGAGACCGGGATATTCGAGCACAATCACGGCACCCGTAGCCGTTCCCCGCGCCCTAGAGGCGGACACATCTACACCGGCGATAAAACGGGGCTTTACCACCTCTCCACTCCGCAACACCTGGTCTGACAATCGCCGCTGCATCTCCACAGCCTCGGGAATACTCAATTGCCAGGTATGCCGTTTCCTCAACCTCACACCCCGATTATAACGATTACGCGACTCCATGACAACAGCAACTTTGTTGAGCAGTCTCTATTGACAACATGCTCCTGAAAGCGCATAATATGCTCGTCATGCTAAAAATACGCTTAAGAAGAGTCGGCGCTAAAAAGAAACCAAGCTACCGCCTCGTGGTGGTTGACGCCCGTGCCCCCCGAGATGGGGCATCAGTCAGCATCATCGGTCACTATAACCCCTTAACAGACCCGGAGACTGTGGTCATAGATGAGGAGGAGGCGATTAAGTGGCTTGACAAAGGGGCTCAACCAACCGCTACCGCCGCCCGGTTGCTGTCCAGGGCGGGTATCGAAAAGTCCAAGACAGCCAAGGAGAAAGCATGAAAGAACTAGTGGAGTACATCGCTAAGTCAATCGTTAATGCACCCGATGATGTTCAGGTCACCGAGGAAGAGGACGAGCAAGGCGTCATTCTCAAACTACAAGTCGCTGACGATGATAAAGGAAGGGTAATAGGTAAACAGGGACGCATCGCCGAAGCGATGCGCACGCTGATAAGAGTGAAAGCCGCTAAAGCCGGTACCAGAGCCACACTCGAAATTGTCTGAGACCAAGGGAAACATCCTGTTGACTCCGAACCACACACGGTATTCCAGCCAAGGTTTCCCGCCTCACGAAAGTGGTCACGATACAGTGTTCGGGATGCGGTATGTCTGAAAACGCCACCCATAACCAAGCCAGACTTAATGGTCTCTTTGCACTATGAGCAACGTGATACTGAGGTGAGTAGTGGATTCCATTCCTGATAAGCCTGAGCCTGAAATAGAAGAAGTAGAACAGTGGTCGGTATGCCCTATATGCAAGCAACCTAACCCCGTGGGCACTCCGCACTGCCGGCACTGCTGGGGAGCCTCACTCCACGCAGTCAAACCCGTAACAACCGAAGAGCTAGAGATTATCATGGAACGGGAGCGGGTCAGCTCCCGACGTCGCAACCTGATCAAGATAGTCTCGGTGAGTATACTGGCTCCACTGCTGCTTTCCATTGCGGTCTTCCTCTCAATATATAGCTTCACTGACCTGATATTGGCACCCCCACCGACATTAAACTCTAATCCTCTCCCTGGGGAGTGGACAATGTTTCGCCGCGACCTCAGCCACTCCGGCAGCATTGACTCCAGCGATACCCAACCCCAAGGGAACCTGAAGTGGTCATTCATCCCACTCGAAGAAGAGCTGGCAACAGTACAAACAGCCATGGATACAATGATGGCCGAGAAGGACCTTGATGCGGTTTTAGCTACTAGCAAGACCAGCAACATGTTATCATTTCCTGCTCGCGAGCCTCTCTTTCCAGATTACCTGGATGTATCAACAACGAGAGGTCTGTACTCGTGTGACTCCGAAGGCTCAGTTAGACTAGAGTCAGGAATTCATTCGTCACCGGTGGTGGTGGACGGTATAGTCTACTTTGGCTCCCAGGACCGCTACTTATATGCCGTTGACGCAGATACTGGTACCAAGCTCTGGGACTTCCCGACAAACGGATTTGTGGAGTCCTCACCGGCCGTTGTCGATGGCGTCGTCTACTTCGGGTCAAATGACAGTAATTTCTACGCCCTCGATGCTAAGACTGGCGACTTACTCTGGACTTTTTCCGCCGAAAGGAGCAACCAATCATCTCCGGCAGTGGCTGACAGCATGGTCTTTTTTGGCTCCGATGATTCCAGTATATATGCCCTGGATGCCAAAACCGGCGAAAAGCTCTGGGAATACAAGACCGGCGCTCAGGTCATGTCCTCGCCAGCCATAGCCAACGGTATTCTCTATATCTGCTCATTGGACAATTTCCTGTACGCCATTCAGGCAGACAATGGGCGGTTCCGCCTGCAGGTATTGGTCAACGCGACCACATCTTCTCCGGCAGTAGAGGATGGTATCGTCTACCTCAACAGCAGTGGTAACCTATTCGCCATCGACGGCAAAGCGAGAAACTGGCCTGGGGAGTATGACATCAGACCTTGGTGGATTCAGTTGTATGCTTGGCGCCTTGCGCCGGCACCACCGCCGACGTCGGGGTACCTGTGGAACATTACACCAAGATTACGCTTACGAAACTCTTCCTCTTCACCAGTCATAAGTAACAACACCATATATACCGCCTTCGATAAGTACCTATATGCGATAGATATCGAGACGCACGAAAAACTCTGGGAGCTGCCGTTTATAGCTGGAGATAACCTGAGGTCTTCGCCAGCTCTTGGAAATGACGTTCTCTATATAGGCAGCGAGGATGGTTGTCTTTATGCAGTAGACGCTACCAACGGTCAAGAACTCTGGCACCTTGCCACTGGTGGCGCAATCGATTCTTCTCCGGCACTAGTCGACGGCATCATCTATGTAACTTCACACGACGGCAAGCTGTATGCCATTGAATAGTGCCTCAGCGAACGTAAACAACCTGGGCAGTTTGTTGACTTGTGATAAATCTGCCGTCCAGTAGTGTGAGTGAGGCAAGATCGCAAGACCTAGAGCTCCGAGCGTCTCCTTCGTCTCTTTTCAGCTACTCTGAGACGGAGCAGGGAGCGACGTAACGCTGCCTCGGCACGGGCCATGTCGGTTTCCGACAAAGTTCCTCTAAGCCGTTCTTCGGCCCGTCGCTTGGCTTCCTCTGCCCGGGCAGCATCAATGTCCTCGGCCCTCTCGGCAGCATCGGCCAGAATAGTAATACGGTCGGGTCGCACTTCAAGGAATCCCCCGGTGATAGCCATGAATGTCTCCTCCCCACCCTTCCTCACACGGAGTTCACCCGGCTGCAACATCGTCATCAGCGGCGCATGACGTGGTAAGATTGCCAGCTCACCGTCAATACCCGGCGCCACTACTATGTCCACGTCGTCCGAAAAGACCAGCTGCTCAGCGGTTACGATATCAAGCCTGATGGCCATTATCCAGCGGTCTCCATCCTCTCCGCTTCAGCTACCACATCATCTATTGTACCCATCATATAGAAAGCCTGCTCCGGCAGGGCGTCATGCTGCCCCTCGAGGATTTCCTTAAAGCCGCGCACCGTCTCCTCGCGGGCTACGTATTTGCCCTCACGACCGGTGAAGGCTTCAGCGACGAACATCGGCTGGGATAGGAATTGTTGTATCTTGCGCGCCCGTACCACAATTAGCTTATCTTCCTCACTGAGTTCTTCGATACCCAGGATAGCAATCACGTCCTGAAGGTCCTTGTAGCGCTGGAGTACCCTCTGTACCTCTCGGGCAATCCTGTAATGCTCATCACCGACAATCACCGGGTCGAGGACCCGGGAGGTAGATGTCAGTGGGTCTACTGCCGGGAACAGGGCCTGTTCCGCAATCGACCGCTCCAGGGCAATAACAGCATCCAGGTGACCGAAGCTGGTAACCACTCCCGGGTCAGTATAGTCATCCGCCGGGACATAAATTGCCTGGAAAGAGGTAATAGAACCTCTCTTGGTGGATGTAATTCTCTCCTGAAGCTCGCCCATCTCTGTAGCCAGGGTCGGCTGATAACCCACCGCTGATGGCATCCGCCCCAGCAGTGCCGAGACCTCCATGCCTGCCAGTGTGTAGCGGTAGATGTTATCTATGAAAAGCAGGACATCCTGACCCTCAGTATCGCGGAAATACTCGGCCATGGTCAGTCCTGTCAGCCCTACTCTCAGGCGCACTGCCGGCGGCTCATTCATCTGGCCAAAGACCATCACCGTCTTGTCAAGGACACCGGACGCCTTCATCTCGCCCCAGAGGTCATTGCCTTCACGCGACCTCTCGCCGACACCGGCAAAAACCGAGAAGCCGCCATGTTCGGTGGCGATGTTGCGGATAAGCTCCTGTATAACCACTGTCTTGCCAACGCCCGCCCCTCCGTAGGCACCGATCTTGCCGCCCTTGGTAAACGGCGCAATCAAGTCAATAACCTTTAGTCCCGTCTCCAGGAGCTCTGGCGTCGTCTCCTGCTCCTGGAAAGATGGCGGCTGGCGGTGAATCGGCCAGTAGTCATCAGCCTTGACTTCACCAAGGTCGTCCAGCGGCTGACCAGTCACGTCGAATAGGCGTCCAAGGCTGGCTCTCCCTACCGGCACCGCAATCGGTTCACCGGTATCGACCGCCTCGGCACCCCGTGCCAGGCCATCAGTAGGTGCCAGTGAAAGACACCGGACCCAGTTATTACCAATGTGCTCCTGGACCTCAAGGGCAATCTTTCCTTCCTCGGTCGGGATTTCTATCGCGCTAAACAGGGCAGGTAGTTCATCCGGTGGAAACTCCACATCTACTACCGTACCGATTACCTGAGCTACTCTCCCCTTGGCCATAGTAACCTCCAGTCTCCCCGTAAACCTAACGGCACCATAATCAGTCTATTATTTTAAGGCAGCGGCTCCGCCTGTGATATCCAGCAACTCCGTCGTAATCGACTCTTGCCGGGCCTTGTTATACAGGAGGGTCAAGTCATCGATGAGCTCGTGAGCACTTTCAGTGGCATTACGCATCGCCACCATCCTGGCCGATTGCTCGCTGGCGATTGATTCCAGAACAGCGTGGTAAACCTCCATCTCCACAAAACGGGGCAGAAGTTCTCCCAGAACCGCCTCCGGGCCAGGCTCATAAATATACTCCACGTTCTGCATTGCCGGCATCTCCGCCGGCTCGACCGGCAGGAGTTGTTCCAGAACCGGTGTCTGAGTCATCGTGGTAACGAACCTGGCATACGCCAGGTACACCATGTCTACCAGCCCGCTGGAATAGTCATCAATGACAATGCGTGATATCGGGAGCGTATCCAGCAGGCTGGGACGGTCACCAAGCCTAGTAAACTCAGCCCGAACATCACGACCGACTCGCCTCATGAACTCACTTCCTTTGCGGCCAACCGTAATTACTGTGACCGGTACCTTCTGCTCCAAAATAAAGCTCGCCGTCGTTCGGTTGATATTGGAGTTCAACCCACCACAAAGACCTCGGTCCGACGTAATATGCACCACGGCTATCTTAACGACCGGCCGCCGTTGCAACAGAGGATGGGGCGCTCCACCAGACTGTGGTAATGCCGCCAGGGCAGAAATAACCTGCCGAATCTTTTCGTCATAAGGACGGCCGGCAACACCGGCTTCCTGGGCACGCCGCATCTTAGAGGTGGCAATCATTTCCATAGCACGTGTAATTTTGGCTGTGCTTTGCACACCCCGGATGCGACGACGAATCAGACGTATGTTTGCCATGACCTGCTATCCACTGCTTTTGTAAAACAAATAAAATGGCCTAGGCAGAGAACTGAGTCTTCTTGAACTCCTCAATAGCTGCCTTGAGTACCTCTTCAGTCTCTTCACTGAGTGTCTTTTCCCGGGCAATCGTCGAGCCAATCTCAGGGTGGCTTGACTCCATGAACCGATGGAAGTCAACTTCGAAACGGCCCACATTTTCCACAGCGACATCATCAAGATAACCATTTATGGCTGCATAGAGAATAATCACCTGTTTTTCCACCGGCATCGGCACATATTGCCCCTGTTTCAAGACCTCGGAGAGGCGCTGGCCTCGCTCAAGCTGAGCACGGGTTGCCCGGTCAAGCTCAGCGGTGCCGAACTGAGCAAAGGCTGCCAGTTCACGATACCGTGCCAAATCCAGACGAAGCCGACCAGCCACCTGTCTCATTGCCCGAATCTGAGCATTGCTGCCTACGCGTGACACAGATATACCAACGTTAAGCGCTGGCCTTGTACCAGCATTGAACAGGTCTGTTTCAAGGTATATCTGGCCATCCGTAATCGAGATTACATTTGTTGGGATGTAGGCAGATACATCACCGGCCTGTGTCTCGATAATTGGCAATGCCGTTAGAGAGCCACCGCCATGCTCGTCGGAGTACCTGGCCGCCCTTTCCAGCAGGCGGCTGTGCAGGTAGAAGACATCGCCGGGGTAGGCCTCACGGCCCGGAGGCCGCCGCAGCAGCAGCGAAAGCTGTCGGTAGGCCCAGGCATGCTTGGAAAGGTCGTCATAGATAACCAGGGCATCCTTACCCTGCTCCATGAACTCCTCACCAATAGCACAGCCGGAATATGGTGCCAGGTACTGCAGGGCAACCGAGTCAGAGGCATTGGCGGCGACAATAATAGTGTGCTCCATTGCCCCGTACTCTTCCAGAGTAGCCGCCACACGTGCCACCCGGGAGGTCTTCTGGCCAACGGCAACATAGATACAGATAAGGTCGCCACCCTTCTGATTGATAATCGTATCAAGGGCAATGATCGTCTTACCGGTTGACCGGTCACCGATGATAAGCTCTCGCTGTCCTCTCCCCAGCGGAATCATACTGTCGATTGCCTTTATCCCGGTCTGCACCGGGGTATTCACTGGCTGCCGGGCGGTGACATTGGGAGCGACACGTTCCAGAGAGCGAGTCTTATCTGCCTTGATAGCACCCTTGCCATCGAGAGGACGACCCAGTGGGTCGATAACACGCCCGATAAGGCCATCACCAACAGGTGCCTCGGCAATTCTAGCAGTGCGCCTTACCTCATCACCCTCTTTGATGTCGGTATAGTCACCAAGGATAATGGCAGAGACACTCTCTTCTTCGAGGTTCATGGCAATCCCGATGACATCACCGGGAAACTCAAGCAGTTCATTATATTTCACGGCGGCCAACCCATGTATCCGGGCAATGCCATCACCGACCTCTACAACTTCACCAACATCGACTGCCGTCAATGTTGTCCCGAATTTCTCTATCTCCTGCTTGATGGCGGAAGCTATGTCTCGCCCTCTCGTTGTCATCTAAGCTACCTCCCATCTTCTCCTCGGAAGACTATATTGCGACTACTTCCCCACTCCACCCAGTTCTCTACGTAAGGCCGCCAGTTTACTACGGATACTACCATCGATGAGCTTATCACCAATCCTGATGATAATCCCGCCGACTATACCGGGGTCTACCTTTGCCCTGAGTACTATCGGCTTACCCACCATGTCCGTGATACGTTGTGCCAGCTTCAACCTATCCTCATCATCCAGAGGAATAGCTGTGGTAACATCGGCAACCTCAGCCCCTTCGACACCACGGTAGTTGTCCAGCAACTGCTGATATTCCTCAGAAATATCCTCAATCATGCCCAGTCTATCCCTGACCACCAGCATCGATACCAGCTTCAGAGCCATCGGGTGTATTTCACCAAGTCGCTCAGTCAGTACTCTGGTCTTTTCATCAAACGACACTTCGCGATTGGTCAGTAATGCAAAGAGCGACTCATCCCTAACCATACTGGCAATCTTCCTCAGGTCAGACTGCCAGACATTAAGCTCTTTCTGCTCCAGAGCCATCCGGAAAACTGCCTGTGCATAACGTCTCACATAAACGCTATCAGCCATCATATCTCCTAATAGCCTGCCAGCCCCGCTTATTCTTTGTCAAGGCCGGTGCTCTCGTCCAGCACCTTCTCAATCAACTCGCGGTGCGCTTCCTTGTCCAGTGACTTCTCAATCACCTTTTCCGCCGCCGCCACTGCCAGGTCAGCAAACTCCTGCCGCAACTCACCAATTACCTCATCACGCTCTCGCTGTATCTCCTGGCGCGCCTTTTCCACAAGACCAGCCGCCTCCACCTGGGCTTCCTGCTGCGCCCTCTGCCTCGCCTCATCTCCGGCCCTCATCGCCCGGGCGATTGCCTCCTGGCCTTCCTTTGCAGCCGTCTCCAGTTTCTTCCGGTTTTCCTCCTCAGCAGCCGCCGCCTCTTCTTTTACCTTCTCCGCCTGCTCTACACTCTCCTTTATCCTCTGAGAACGCTCATCAAACATCCGCAGAATCGGCTTGTAGGCAAAGAAGTAAAGCAGCCCGAAAAGGACAAGAAAGCTTACAATCTGCGCTATTAGCTGTGGCAAATTAATACCAAGTCCTTCCACAGTAACCCCTCCTGGTTGCTAAGCTACAAAAATGAGGACGATTGAGACCACCAGGGCATAGATGGCAACCGCTTCAGCCATGGCGATTGCCAGAATCATGTTGGTCATGATTGGCCCCCTGGCCTCCGGGTTACGTCCCAGCGCCTGCATGGCACCCGAGCCCAGAATCCCGATACCGATTCCCGGACCGATAGCCCCGAGGCCCATAGCAATTCCGGCCGCTATGAGTTTCATTGTCTCTGGACCGATACCACCGGCTGCTGTCACTTCACCATCTTCCTGGGCTAGAGCCACCGAGCCAATTACTAGGCACAATACTACCCCCAGTAAAATCGCCATAGGTATCAACCGCCAGGTCAAATGTATATGCTTAACCATCTTTCTCTATAGCCTCCTCCTTAATGGTAGTCGAATATATTACATACCTCAGTTGGTCTTTCTCAGTGAGCCTCCTCATGCTCATGCAGGGTAACCGCCATGGTAACAAACACCAGTGTCAGTCCACCAAAGATTAATGCCTGAATAGCACCGACGAGTAACTCCAGTCCGTAAAACGGCACCGCCAGCAGGTAAGGCATCAGGAAGAGCATCATCAGAATCAGTATCTCACCACCGAGCATGTTGCCGAAGAGACGGAATGCAAAGCTGACAAGCCGGATAAAAAAGCTAATCAACTCAAGAAATCCGACAAACATGTCAATGATACCGAAACCAATACTGCCGAAGCCAGCCTTCACCTTGCCACGAAACAGCAGACCATGTCCACGAATGAACCGACCGCCATTAAAAAACTGCTTGAAGAACAGAAGGCGGCTGTATCTAATACCGAAATAACACACGAAAATAAACGATACTATTGACAAGGCCAGCGTGAAATTGATATCGGTATTAGCACCTCGCAGCAGGGGCATAACGTGCTCTTCGCCATGCTCGGCCACAGTATAGGTAATCGAACCGAAACCGGGCACCAGGCTCAGCCACGAGTTCATGATGACAAAAAGAAAGATAGTGGTAATTATCGGGAAAAAGCGACGTCCGTACTTCTCACCGGCAACATCCGTGCAGAGATTAAGCAACCACTCAATGGCAAATTCCAGTAAACTCTGAAGTCGTGATGGAATGAGCTTTATCCGATGGGTTACCGCCCAGGCCAGGGCTACCAGGACAACAATGGTTATCCAGGAAGCAATAAGGGTATTGGTGATGGTGATTGGGCCGATGTGGCCAATTTCTTCGGCTGGGAGTTGCACATGCGGTGCGTCCACAGTGAATATATCGGGCAGCCCCACATCACCGACTATCGCTTTACCGAGGGCACCACTGAGGAGACTGACAACACCGACAGCCAGGACGATAATAATGATAACAATCAGTACCGGAAAAGAACAACCCAAACAGCCTCTTCTTGTTGACACTAGCTATTCCCTTTATCCTGTTTGTCTTTCAGAAAGGGCCGGAGCATGGCATAGACACCATAGAAAGCGACCACTATTCCCAGCAGCAGACCAACTATCAACCATAAGGGTTCACTGTTCAGTTTACTATCAAGCCAGTTTCCGCCGACCACGCCCAAGATGATAGAACCAGCCACAAAGAACCCGACACCCAGCATCCCCAACGCCGCCAGTCGCTTGTCCATACCGCCAGCAGCATATCAAAATCCACCCTACCAAGTCAATTCCTCAGCGATCCTGTCTCTACTCTACCATCAGAATTCTGGTCCCGAACAATAAAAAGGCCCTTAAACCATCGGTTCCAGGGCTCTCCGCCATTATTTATTCATGGCATGATTCATGTAGTATCGGGCAGATTATGCCTTCCTCCCGCTAAAGAGTCGCGAGAAATCGCCGTCAAACTCCTTCAGAAAGTCATGCATGTCAAGCACTTCATCAGCCTTCAGACCATCAGCATCCCGGAATTTCTCCAGCTCCGCCACCGACAGGTCAGTAACCACCTCCCCTGCTGTCTCCTCATCCACATTTGCGGCCACCAGGTAGTGAGCATGGCAAGCCATACAGAATACACTCATAAACCAAAGCTCATCGTGATGTCCGATGACCTCAATATCGTCTATTTCGTATCGCTGACCGCAGCCACTGCATTTGGCCGATGTCATTAACTTCTTGATGGTAGCTTCTTCCATAGATACGCCTCAGGATACTGGGGAATTCTCGATTCAGGACTTACGCTTGTCAAAGTCCTCAAGGTCGAGACTGTTGATGAAATCATAGAAGGCAGACATTTTCTTCATTTCTTCTTCACTGACCTGCTTCGCACCAGCACCTTCCACTTCCTTCGGCTCAGACAGCAGCTTGCCGGTTTCCTTGTCCAGCAAAATACCGGCCTTGTCCAGCACTCCCTCTTCGGCATAGATAGGCGCATCTACCCTTACTGCCAGAGCGATAGCATCACTGGGACGGGAATCCACTTCCATCTGCTCGCCATCGACATTGAGGACAACCTTGGCATAGAAGGTATCGTTCTGAAGGTCGCTAACAATGATAGAGTTAATGCTGGCCCCTAAAGCATCAACGATTGTATTCAAAAGGTCATGAGTCATTGGTCTCGGTACACTGACACCTTGCAGCTTGACAGCGATAGCATCCGCTTCGGCGGCCCCTATCCAGATAGGTAGATAACGGTCAGTCATCTTCTCTTTGAGGATTACCACCCGCTGATAATTCATGAGGCTGACACGAATACTATCGACAGTCATCTCTATCATGGCAGACCTCCTATCTCCCTCCCCGGCACGATTCATTCTAAACCCAACCTGTCCCTGCTGTCAAATGGCTCACGACTATCACAATCAACCCTATAACCCGCCCAAATCGGCTCAATTTGTGCTATAATTATCAAAGGCAAGGACTTGCTTTTAGCTGGATTTTTATAATAGTATTGAGCAAGGGACTTGCCTCTATTTATAAAGGGGGGAAACATAAATGCGCCAAGGTCATAAAGCCATCGTCTGGTTCCATGAAGTTACCAAAAAAGACATCCCTCTCGTTGGTGGTAAGGGTGCAAACCTGGGCGAGATGACCAACGCTAAGGTGCCTGTCCCGCCGGGATTCATCGTCACCGCCGATGCTTACTTTGATTTCCTCAGTGAAACCGGTATTACCGACCAGATACGCCGATTGCTTGAACCGCTCGACGTTAATGACAGCCGCAAATTACAAGAGACTTCAGCGGCGGTCAAGGACGTCATCCTCAAGGCGGCGATGCCTCAAAGCCTCGCCACAGACATCAGAGAAGCCTACGGTAAGATGGGTGGCGGGTTCGTGGCTGTGCGTTCCTCGGCCACTGCCGAAGACCTGCCAGAAGCATCCTTCGCCGGACAGCAGGCAACTTTCCTTAATATCAGCGGGGATAATGAAGTAGTAGCCGCCGTTCAGCAGTGCTGGGCGTCCCTGTTTGAGCCGAGGGCCATCTTTTACCGCGTGGAAAATGGCTTCGACCATTTCAAGGTCGGCATCGCCGTACCAGTGCAGCGAATGGTACAGTCCGACGCCTCTGGGGTGATGTTCACCGTAGAGCCGACCTCCAGTGACCGGAGTAAAATCACGATTGAGGCCGTCCTCGGGCTGGGAGAGATGATTGTATCCGGAGACGTAACCCCTGACCATTACATTGTTGATAAGGACACCATGCAGATAGCCCACAAAGAAGTCAAAGCGCAGGAGTGGAAACTTGTCAAAAAGGAGGGGGGTAAAGGGAAGGAAGACAATATCAAGATAGACCTCACCCCCGATGAACAGAAACAGCAGAAGATAACCGACGACGATATATTGACCTTAGCCAAGATTGGCAAGAGTCTGGAAGACCATTACCAATTCCCACAGGACATCGAATGGGCAAAAGAGAAAAACGAAATCTTCATCGTCCAGACCCGTCCTGTAACCACCATCAGAGAAATGGCTGCCCCCGGACCGGAGATTGAGGCCGAGGCAATACTTACCGGCTCACCGGCCAGCCCCGGAGTCGCCTCTGGCCCGGTCAAGCTGGTGCCCGACCCCTCACAGATAGACAAGGTACTGGACGGTGACATCCTGGTAGCTGAAATGACCACCCCGGACTTTGTCCCAGCGATGAAGCGAGCAGCGGCCATTGTCACTGACCGCGGTGGCCGGACAGCCCACGCTGCCATTGTCAGTCGGGAATTAGGAATTCCCTGCGTCGTCGGTACTGAGAAGGCAATGGCCACCCTGAAAGACGGTCAGGTCGTCACCGTTAATGGTAGCGGCGGTGAGGTATACGACGGCAAGATAGAGTTTGCTGAGGAAGAGACCAGGGCAGCAGTACATATAGAGACCAAGACCAAACTGCTAGTAAATCTGGCCCAGCCGGAATTAGTAGAGCGGGTGGCATCACGTAACGTCGACGGCATCGGGTTGCTGCGGGCCGAGTTTATGGTCGCCCAGATTGGCGAACACCCCAGCTACATGATTAGCCAGGGACGAGGCCAGGAGTTTGTCGATAAACTGGCGGAAGGACTGACCGCCTTCGCTAAGACCTTTCACCCACGCCGGGTTGTCTATCGGACTAATGACTTCAAGACGAATGAATATCGAGCGCTCAAAGGCGGCGAAGAGTACGAACAGCAAGAAGAGAACCCGATGATTGGCTACCGGGGAGCGTCCCGCTACATTACAGATATAGAGACCTTCAAGCTAGAACTGGCCGCCATCAAAAAGGTGAGAGAGAAGTACAACAACCTCTGGGTCATGATTCCCTTCGTCCGAACCGTCAACGAGCTTGCCCAGACCATCAAGATTATGGAAGAGGAAGGGTTGAAACGCTCTGATGATTTCAAGATATGGATGATGGTCGAAGTACCCTCAAACATCATCCTCCTCGAGAAATTCATCGCCGTTGGCATCGACGGCATCTCCATCGGCTCAAACGACCTCACCCAACTCACCCTGGGTATTGACCGGGACAGTGAAAAACTGGCCGATACCTTCGATGAGCGGGATGAATCCGTAATGCTCTCCCTAGAGAAGGCTATCAAGGTGTCCAACAGTATGGGGATTACCTCCTCCATCTGCGGGCAGGCACCATCAGTCTACCCAGAGCTCACCGAGAAGCTGGTCGAGTGGGGTATTACCTCTGTTTCCGTCAGTCCGGACATGATTGACCAGACCCGGGAGATAATTGCCGGCGTAGAAGCAAGATTGGGAATTAAGTAACCTCCGACAGTACTAACGGGGGTAGCAATGGCTGATTTCAAACGGATTCCCACTCCCTGGAGTTATTCTTCGGCAGTTGCAACAGGAGATTTCATCTTTCTCGGACTGCACCGTGGCTTCGGCGATGATTTTATTACGCAGTTCGATGATTCTATTTCACACCTCAAAAAGACTCTGGCGGAGTTTGACCTAGCACTGGCAAATTTGGTTGAAGTCCATGTCTGGTTCAAAGATATTAAAAACGTACCGGAGATGGAAAAACGTTTTCGAAACTATTTTGAAGAAGATAGATACCCCGTGAGGACAGGTGGCTCTACTGAGTTTATCGACGACGATTGCCTTTTTATGATTGATGGCATCGCCTGCCGGGAGGAATCAACAGTGACAGATTTAAAAAGGATTACCACTCCCTTTAGCTATTCGCAGGCAGTTGAGGCGGGGGATTTCGTCTTTCTCGGAATACACCGCGGCTTCGGCGACGATTTTACTACCCAGTTCGACGGCGCATTTTCATACTTGAAAAAGACCCTGGCAGAGTTCGACCTGACACTTTCACATCTGGTAAAAGTCAATGTCCGGCTCAAGAATATCCAAGACCTTCGTGAGATGGAGAAACGGTTCAACAACTACTTTGAAAAAGGCAATTTCGCGGTAAGGATGACCACAACTACCGAGTTTATCGATGATGATTGTCTGATAATGATTGATGGTATCGCCTACCGAAAGAACAAATAAACTAAAGCGACCAGATCGAGTAATAAGTGATTGAAAAACTGAATATCCGTCAACTGACCGAAGAAAGAGAAGAAAGCCTCTCTCCCTTCGCCCAGAAAAGCAGATTGTCTCGAGGCAGGCGCGAGTACGAGGAACCCTGCCCTGTCCGGACTGACTTCCAGCGCGACCGGGATCGCATTCTCTACTCAAAGGCCTTCCGCCGGCTTAAGCACAAGACCCAGCTCTTCATCGCTCCACTCGGTGACCATTACGTAACCCGCCTCACCCACACCCTCGAGGTCTCCCAGGTAGCACGAACCATAGCGCGTGCCCTCAACCTCAACGAAGACCTGGCAGAGGCAATCAGCCTAGGGCACGACCTGGGTCATACCCCTTTTGGACACATTGGTGAAGCCGTTCTCGATGAGCTCTCCCCTCACGGATTCCGGCACAATGAGCAGTCGTTGCGCATTGTCGAACACTTGGAACGCAATGGCCACGGCCTCAACCTCACCTGGGAAGTCAAAGACGGCATCCTCAGCCATTCCAAGACAAACTCCAGTATCCTGCCGGAGGTTCATGAAAGGGCCGATACTCTTGAAGGTGAAGTCTGCCGGCTAGCCGATGTCGTCGCTTATGTCAATCACGACACTGAGGATGCCATAAGGGCTGGGGCCATTACCGAGGGTGACCTGCCGCTATCGGCAGTTACTGTGCTCGGACTATCCAACTCAGCGCGCATCAATACCATGGTCAGCGATATCATCGAACACTCGTGGGCAGCCAGCGGTGCGGGAACACCGGAAACCGTCTCCGGAGTCCATATCACCGTGTCGCCCGAAGTCCTCCAAGCAACCGATACCCTCCGGGAATTCCTTTTTGACCGGGTATATGACGCCCGCTCGGCCCAGCAGGAATCGGAGCAGGCCAGAGAAGTCATTCGTTTACTATATAAATATTTCACTACCCACGAAAACAAACTGCCTCCAGAGTACCGTCTCGGTGATGATGACCGTGAAAGGAGGGTGGTTGATTATATTGCCGGCATGACCGACCGCTATGCCTTGAGAACCGCCGCGGAGATGTCACTGCTCGACAGCAGAATTAAGCAGCCCCCTCTTTTCATTGACTGACCCCGAAATTTATTATAGTATGCTATATCCCCCGCCATAGTATTGGCAGGCCACTGGACAGCAGATGAGTGTTATCGACGAAGTAAAGCAGAAACTGGACATTGTCGAGGTCGTCAGCCAGTATGTCCCGCTGACCAAGGCCGGGCGTAACTTCAAGGCGCGTTGTCCCTTTCACGAAGAAAGGACACCCTCGTTCTTTGTCTTTCCCGAGCGGCAGAGCTGGCACTGCTTCGGCGCCTGCGGTACCGGCGGCGATGTCTTTTCATTCGTCATGAAGCAACAGGGGATGGAATTCAGTGAAGCGCTACGTCTCCTCGCCCAGCAGGCCGGAGTTACCGTCCCCACACGTATTGAACGTGACACTAGGAAAGACGAAAGGGAGCGACTTTATCAGGTCAATGAAGCCGCCGCCAGGTTCTTCCAAGACCAGCTTCTCCATTCCACCGCCGCTGCTAAAGCACGGGACTATCTGAGTGGTCGGGATTTCACCACAGATACTTTAACCGCCTTCCAGCTGGGATACAGCCCCGACAGCTACGAGGCCCTGAAAAGCCACCTCCAGGAGAGGGGATTCTCCGAGAAAGAACTCGTTGACGCCGGTCTGCTCGTCGAAACAGATGACGGCAGGACCCGCGACCGGTTCCGCAACCGCCTCATGTTCCCGATACGTGATGCCCGAGGGCGTACCACCGGTTTCGGGGCAAGGGTATTGGACGACTCCCTGCCCAAGTACACCAATTCACCACAGACACTCGTCTTTGATAAGAGTGGTACCCTTTACGCCATCGACCTGGCCGCCCCTGCGATACGGAAACGGGACCAGGTCATAATCGTGGAAGGCTACATGGACACCATTACCGCTCACCAGAACGACTTCAATAACGTGGTTGCCTCAATGGGTACCGCCATCACGGAACGGCAGGTCACGACTCTCAAGAGGCTCTCAAAGAATATCATCCTCGCTCTCGATGCGGACGCCGCCGGTGAAGAAGCCATGCTCCGTTGTGTCGACTACGAGAACATTCTTGATGCTGAAATACGGGTCATCGTCCTCCCCGAAGGGAAGGACCCGGACGATGTCATCCGGGAAGACCCGCAGAAGTGGCAAGAACTGGTCGAGGATGCTGTACCGGTCGTTGATTTCACCTTCAGTACCAAGACTACCAGGTTAGACATGACCACCGCCAGGAACCAGTCGCGGGCTGTACATGAGCTTGGAGCCATTATTGCCCGGATGAAAGATGCTGTCCGCCGGGACCACTACATAAGAAGACTGGAAATCCTGACCAAAACGAGGTATAATATAATAGAAGGTGTTGTTAAAGAATACATGGCACCTTCAAAGCAGAGCAAGCCGAAAAGAGAACCGGCTACGCAGGCGACGCAATTACTGTTATCCAACCCCCTTGAGGAATACTGTCTGAGGCTATTATTGCATCACCCCGAATTGACTAATATGAGTGAGGGTCTCCTGCCAGAGTACTTCCAAGATAGCCAGAACCGCGAGATTTTTGTTACATTACAGCAGACCAAAGACACGTCATCACTCAAGGACAACCTCGACCCCGCTCTCTGGGAGCAGGTAGAGTCGCTGGTGGCACTTGATGTAATTGATAACAAAATCGATAAGAAACTGGACACCGTTATCCTTCGCCTACGAGAGCAATACCTGCGAGACCAGAACGAGGAGAGGGCTGCCGCTTTCGCCACCACTACCGAAGAAGAAGGCTCTGGGGCTGACCTCACCAGGCTCAAGGAGGAAGGAATAGAGGCTAACATACAGCTACAGGAAGTATTTGAACAAAAGGGAAGGAGCGATAGGAGCGGAAAGGGATGGACATAGAAGGTTTTCCGAAACCACCAAAGTTTACCGAGAACAACGAAGATGACGAAGAGCTTACTGATGAAGTAACCGTTAAGCCCCAATCGGATGTTGACCTGGAAGCAGAAGCGCAGTTGGAAGGGCTGGAAGACCAGGAGGTCGGTGATGACCCGGTACGCCTTTACCTCCATGAAATCGGTAAAGTGCATCTGCTCACCGGAGACGACGAAAAATATCTGGCCCGGAAAATTGAAGAGGGTAAGCGTATTGATGATATCAAGCAATATCTACACGAGTCCGGAAGACCGTCATCAGCGACCGAGATAGTGCTTACTATGGCCAGAGAAATAGGAACGGCGGCTGACCTGATACACCTCCTCCAAGAAGAACTCGGCCTGCCTGTCACCGACAGTTTTACCGAGAGTGCTTCCGCCGAAATGCTCCGTAGCAACATCGATGGTGTCATCGACCAGCAGTTGGTTCAGAACATCGCCCTGCGTTCAGGCAAGTCGCTACCTGAAACGGAGCAGGCGGTTATCAACCTCTCAATAGACTGTGCCCTGCTGCCGGATGAGGTGCTGGAAGCTATTGATAAGAGCGTTTCCCTGACCGATATTGAAGAATTAACGAATGACCCTTCATTCATTGAGAAAATCGCTGAGTATGAGCCACAAATCTATGCCAAGCTGACTACCATCGAGGAAGAGGCTGAGAAGGCCAAGAACCACCTCACCGAGGCCAACCTGCGCCTGGTGGTAAGTGTCGCCAAGAAGCACATCGGACACGGCATGTCTCTTCTCGACCTCATTCAGGAGGGTAATATCGGGCTTATCCGGGCCGTGGAAAAGTTCGACCCCCACAAGGGCTACAAATTCAGCACCTACGCCACCTGGTGGATTCGCCAGGCGATTACGCGTGCGATTGCCGACCAGGCCCGCACTATCCGTGTACCCGTCCATATGATTGAGACAATCAATAAGCTGCTACGGCTCAGCCGACGGCTTGCCCAGGAATACGGTCGCGAGCCTACCTCAAGAGAGATTGGCCTCAAGATGGGAATGTCTCCCGAAAAGGTAAGGGAAATCGTCAAGGTGGCCCAGCTGCCGATATCGCTGGAGCTACCGATGGGCGAGGAAGAGGACAGCCACCTGGGCGACTTTATCGAGGACCGTAACGCCCTGCCCCCCGTCGACGCCGCCTCCAAGCAGTTACTCAAGGAGCAGATAGACGAGGTCCTGGGTAGTCTGACCCACCGTGAGCAGCGTGTCCTCCAGCTCAGGTTCGGCCTTGAAGATGGCCGCAGTCGGACACTTGAGGAGGTCGGCCAGGAATTCAAGGTAACGCGCGAGCGTATCCGCCAGATTGAGGCCAAAGCCCTACGCAAACTCCGCCACCCCTCCCGCAGCCGCAAGCTCAAGGACTACCTGGAATAAAAAAACGATATAAAAGAGGGGCAATAGCCCCTCTTTTATATTTTCTCTGCAAGGATCTCATTAAAGGGTAGCGCAACAATCAGACTGGAGGATACTCATGGCTGACGCGGTTGAGATTCAAGGATATTGTGCCCCGGGCTTTGAGAACGTAAAAGCCGCCCTTGCTAGGGCCTTCGAGGTCGAAGGAGATGTCGGGGCTTCGTTTGCAGCAACCATCGACGGTGAATTCGTTGTCGATATCTGGGCTGGCTACGCCGATGCCGCCAGGACACGGCCTTGGGAGAAAGATACTATTGCCAATGTCTGGTCGACCACCAAAACAATGACCGTCCTCTGTGCTCTGATACTCGTTGACCGTGGCCAGCTCGACCTTGATGCACCTGTTAGCCATTACTGGCCAGAGTTTGCCCAGGCCGGTAAGGAAAAGATACTCGTTCGGCACATTCTCAGTCATACATCCGGTCTTGCCGGCTTCGAGGCAACTGTTACTGCAGAAGACCTGTACAACTGGGACCACATTGTTGGTTTACTTGCCGCCCAGAAGCCCTGGTGGGAGCCGGGTACAAAGAGCGGTTATCACTCAATCACCTTCGGCTACCTAGTTGGCGAAGTGATCCGGCGGATTACAGGCAAGACCCTAGGGACATTCTTCCGTGAAGAAGTAGCCGTGCCGCTTGGTGCCGATTTTCATATCGGTCTAGCTGCTGAGCATGACGCGCGCGTCGCCGAGTTGATTCCACCACCGAGACCACAGCCCGGTGACCCTAGTTATATCAACCCAGAAGATAGATCAGAACTAGCCCGCACAGTAGCAAATCCCACCCTACCAGCTGCAGTCACCACTCAGCGGGCCTGGCGTGCTGCTGAGATACCGGCTGTCAATGGACATGGCAACGCCCGCTCGGTCGCCCGCGTTGCTGCAGTGATGGCCTGCGGTGGTGAGCTTAACGGTATGCGTCTCCTCAGCATGCCCACCATTGAGAAGATAATCGAGGAGCAGTGCTACAGTACCGACCTTGTCCTCCGAGTGCCGATTCGCTGGGGTCTGGGATTCGCACTGAACACAGTAGAAGCACCAATCGTACCTAACCCGAGAGCATTTTTCTGGGGCGGTGCAGGTGGTTCACTGGTAGTTATCGACCTTGATGTCAGAGTCAGCTTCGCCTATGCAATGAACAAGATGGGCTTCGGCACAATGGGAGATAAGCGTTCCATCAGACCGGCCCGGGCACTCTATGCCTCGATGTAAACAGGCGGAAGGTCTGGAGACAGGCTTTAATTTTCGCACTCCCCCTACAATCCGTACTTCTTCGCCACGTAGGCACCAAGCCCTCGCTTGGTAAACTCCTCGGGGAATCGCCAGCCGGAGTCGACCAGTTGCACCATCTGCCGACCCAGCTCCCAGGCCATCTTCATCTCCCGTTTTTTCTCTTTAATGGCGCCCCGTTCACTGGCATAGGCACCGATGTAGCTGGCTGGTGCCATGTGGTTGATAACAATATAGAAGTACCAGTCCTTAATGGCATCCATCAATCCGACGCCACCGGCCACGGCAATAATCCCGCCTACCTTGTTGCTCAGTTGTGCCCCGCGCAGGCAGATTGAATATGTTCTGTCCATAATAGCCTTGGCCTGTGCGGTCATCCCGTAGAAGTATATCGGCGTGCCGAAAATAATACCATCGGCCTCGAGCATTCCCTTTAAGACTTCCTGCACATCATCATCAATGTGACACTCGCCTGTTTTCAGGCATGCCTGGCAGCCATCACAGCCCCTGATATCCTTACCGGCGACACTGAAGAGTTCCACCTCGGCGCCGTCGCTGCGGGCCCCATCGAGCGCCTCTGCCACTAAGGTCTCAGTGTTGCCCCCTTTTCTCGGACTGCATGAAAGGCCCAAAATCTTCACTTTAAGCATCCTCCTCGCTCATTAACTACCTGCCATTATATCATCGCCAGCCTCACACGAACAGTGAATGGTGTTCCATTGACATCGGTTGGAGCAGACTAACATGGCCTGCATTTCATGTGGTCTTTGCTCTCTTCAACAACGTCCCAGCACCCCGAACCCAGTATCTTCTCTTTGGCAACACTTCGGGACTGGTGACCCTGGTCGATTACCAGAACACCATCACTTTTGGTTATTCTCTTCAGTTCCGCCAGGAACTCGGTCGGGTTCTTGACAGTGAAGAACATGTCAATGGCACACACTACATCGGCGACATTGTCAGGCAAACCGCTATTATACCCGTCTACCAGCACTGGCTCGATGTTTCTCAGATTGTGCTTTTCTATCTTTTTCTTCACCGCCTCTATCGCCAGCTCGTGGATATCGGCGGCATAGACCTTCCCATTCTCACCTACCATCTCGGCAAACACAGTCGTATACCTGCCCGGCCCACAGCCGTAGTCGACCACGGTCATTCCCTCCTGAATACCAAACCCTTTGACACGCTTCCTGATGTACGGAAAGATGAGATCGATAACCCTCATCAATAAGGTCATCATCTTAAAAGAAGTGTCTGACATCCTCTCTGTGTCTCTTTTTTCCACTCTCTTTCTGACAGTAGCCATTTCTCACCCCCGCCTGGAATAAATTTTATCCCATTATACTCCGAAAGACGACAATGTTCGCAACACCCTTCCATATTGCTATCTGTTCGGGTAGAATAAGCGCATGGATAAAGCAGGCCTCACCCCGATTCGGCGGCAATACCTCAAAATCAAGCGCCAGTACCCCCAGGCCATCGTCCTCTTCCGCCTGGGTGATTTCTACGAGACCTTCGATGAAGACGCCCGGGTAGTGGCCAACGAGCTCGAAATTGTCCTGACCTCGCGCGAGATGGGCAAGGGAAACAAAGTACCGATGGCCGGTATCCCCTACCACGCCCTCGATAACTACCTCGCCCGACTTATCAACAACGGCCATAAGGTGGCCATCTGCGAGCAGATGACTCGCCCCGGTGAAACTAAGGGTATCGTTGAGCGTGAGGTCGTCCGTGTTGTCACTCCCGGCACAGTGGTCGAGCCTGGCCTGCTCAACAGCAAGGTGAACAACTACCTGGCCAGTCTGGTTCTCGGTGATGAGGAGGCAGGCATCGCCTATGTAGACATCACCACCAGTGAGTTTGCCACCACCCAGCTACCCCGCCAAAGAGCCATCGCCGAACTGGAGCGCCTCCACCCCTCGGAGATTATCACCAATGCACCCTCCGAGCTGTCCCACCTGGTACCTGACGCCCCGGTAACACCGGTCGATGAGTACTGGTTCAGCCAGGAGACCGCCCAGCGGACACTGCTCGACCACTTCGGTACGAGTACCCTCGGCGGCTTTGGTCTGACTAATCTGCCACTGGCAATCAGGGCCGCCGGCGCCATTATCCGCTACCTCCAAGAGACCCAAAAAGGCGCCCTAGGACAACTGACACGGCTCTCCACCTACTCCACCGATACCTCTATGGCACTCGACGTCCAGACACAGAAGAACCTGGAGCTTTTCCGCAGCACCACCGGCAGCACCGAGGGCTCGCTGCTCTCTATAATTGATATGACCAGAACTTCGATGGGCAGTCGACTCCTGAAGCGGTGGCTGGGACAGCCTTTGCTCGACATCGAGGAACTCAAAAAGAGACAGGATGCCATCGAGTGGTTCCAGTCCAACGCCCTGCCGCGCAACCAGATTGCCTCACTTCTGGGAAAAGTGTCTGACCTGGAGCGGCTGATTAACCGGGTGGGTAGCGGCATCGCCCACCCCCATGAGCTGGTCGCCCTCCGCCGCAGCCTGGAGGTAATTCCCGAGCTCAAGACAGCCATTGAAGGGGGCCGTGATACCAGTACGATAGCCTGGCTCAAAGACGAGCTAAAACCGCGAGACGATGTTGTCGCCCTGATTGGTGAGGCCATCGTTGACGAGCCCTCAGGCACCCTCGGCGAAGGCGGCGTCATCAAGCCCGGCTTCTCCGAGGAGCTCGACAACCTCCGGCAGGTCGCCGGTGATGCCCGGCAGTACCTGGCCAACATGGAGCGTCACGAGCAGGAGAGCACTGGCATCAAGTCATTGAAGATTGGCTACAACCGCGTCTTCGGCTACTATATCGAGGTCTCCAAGGCCAACCTCTCCCAGGTGCCGGACAGCTATATCCGCAAGCAGACGCTGGTCAACGGCGAGCGTTTCTTTACCCCGGAGCTCAAAGAGTACGAGTCGATGATTCTCAATGCCCGCGACCGCATCGGGGAGCTGGAAACGAGCATCTTCCAGCGGGTCTGCCGCCAGGTGTCCACCGTCAGCGAGCAGGTCCTGGCCGTCGCCGGAGTAATTGCTAACGTCGATGTCTTCGCTGGTCTGGCCGAGGTCGCAGTCCGCTATGGCTATACCCGACCCACCCTGACAGATGACAACACCATCACCATCACCCAGGGACGTCACCCGGTGGTGGAGCGAATGCTTACCGAGAGCGGTTTCGTCCCCAACGACACCTACCTCTCTAACGATGACGCCCAGCTTATTATCCTCACCGGCCCCAATATGGCAGGCAAGTCCACCTACCTGAGACAGGTAGCTCTGATTGTGCTGCTGGCACAGATCGGCAGCTTCGTCCCGGCTGATTCGGCCACCATCGGGCTGGTCGACCGCATCTTTACACGCATCGGGGCGCGGGACGACCTCGCCGCCGGACAATCGACCTTCATGATAGAGATGGTGGAGACGGCCAATATCCTCAACAACGCCACCCCCCGCTCCCTGCTCATCCTAGACGAAATCGGGCGGGGCACCAGCACCTACGACGGCCTCTCCATTGCCCGGGCCGTCGCTGAGTTCATCCATAACCATCCCCGCCTCGGGGCCAAGACTTTATTCGCCACGCACTATCACGAGATGGTGGAGCTGGCCGACTCTCTGCCGCGGGTGAAGAACTTCAACGTCGCCGTCGCTGAGGAAAAGGGAGAAGTCATCTTCCTGCGCAGGATTGTTCCCGGCGGGGTCGATAAGAGCTACGGGATACACGTTGCCAAGCTGGCGGGACTGCCTCGTTCGGTGGTGCACCGCGCCCAGGAGGTGCTCGATGAGCTTGAGGGAGACAGCCGCCACCCCACTCCCAGGCGTAAAGGCCGCCAACCTGAAAAAGAGATTGCCCAGCAGCTCCCCATGTTCGGGCAGAAGTCGGCCGTCCAGGAGGAGCTGGAGAAGCTCGAAATTGACTCGATGACGCCGCTGGAAGCCCTGACGCAGCTTTATGAGTTGCAGAAGAAGGCAAGAGAGGGGTAGTTTATAAGAAAAGCCCGGTCTAGAAAGAAGGAGGTATCCGAATGCCAAACTACTGGTATCACCACATCCACCTGGCCAGCACCGACCCTAAGAAGACAGCCGAGTTCTACAGGGACATGTTCAATGCCGAGATAGTCAACATCAGGGAGCTTCCCGACGGACGTATCACCGTTGAGCTTAACCTCGGTGGTTCGCTGGTCTTGATTATGCAGCGACCCGCTGAAACAGAAGCGGCGCCGTCAGGCGCCAACAGCGGACTGGACCACTTCGGGCTGAGGACCGATGACCTGGAAACGACCGTGTCCAATCTGAAGGGCAAGGGAGTAGAGTTCCGGGGTGATATTACCGAACTCGGGTCGCGCATGAAGATAGCCTTCTTCTGGGCCCCCGATAATGTGCTCATCGAGCTGGTTGAAATCAAGCCCAGAGAGTGAGGGGGAACCGCCTAACTTAAAGGTGTAAAAGAGGGGAGATAAGGAAAGGAAATATCTCTTCCATATCTCTACACACCAATAATCCTACCGAAATAACCAGCCTTCGCTACCCCTCCTCAGATAATCAAGAATAGTCTTATAAATATCTACTCCGTAGTCACACCTCACATCGACTGTAATACCAACTTCTCCAGATAAAGGTCGGATTGGATAGTTGGAACACACCTTGGGTCTCACAGTGTATATTTGACAATCACCTTTGCTATAGAACATACAAGGGAGCGGTATGTGCCTCATATGAGGTAGGGTAGGATCTGTGTTCATGCGTGCCTTTCTCCTTAATTTTGTATAAGAGCGTCTAGTATGCTTAGCTATCCGCCTTAAATCTTCTTCAGACACTATAATCTCAGGGTGACCTGGGTCGTTGGGATTGGGTAAGCAACACTTACCACAGCGTCTACAATGAGATAAGGCCAGAAGATATCCGATTTTTTGCGGAGTGAATGATATTCCTGGTATTGCAGGAGCGATATTCTCAGCAACAAACGCAGCTATGAGCTTATCGATATCAGAATCGTCCCAATTTTGTATTTCTTTACCAGCAAGATGTGACAGGCCATACTTCTCAAAGTCGACCTCAATCATTAACAGATACCCCGTCATTTCATGCCCCTATTCTACCACCTTATGTCAAACAACCAAAGGGCATGTCGTCCCTGCACCTGTCATTGCGAGGAGCGTAGCGACGCGGCAATCTCTTACCAAGGGGGACACCCCCTTGGAATCCCCCGTTTCGAGGGGTTCCACCCCTCGAGCACCCCAAAACGGTGTGAGGGCAGTTCTCAGGCAGGGGTCGTTCTCACCTTATAAAGAGGGGGAGACCATATGGAGGGAAGGCAATACCCCTAAACACCCCTACGGGGGAGTCATAGAGGGGCACAGCCCCTCTTATTACATTCTCCCCTTCCCCTCTGGGGAAGGGGATACAGGGGATGGGGCCATCACCACTTGACAGGTATGATAGTATTAACAGCACTAAAAGTATTACCTGTGTCCCTATTAAACAGGCGATGGGGCCCCCACCACCAGACAGAAACAAGGCAGACAGCACTGCCTGCCTACGAGATACCATGTATGCTAAAAACAGTTAGGTAAGGCCTAGCCTTCGTTGAGGTCTTTCAGGATGGCCTCTATCTTGTCCGGACTCCAGTTCACAAAACCGGCTACCTGCTTGATGGTCATGCCCATCGCCATCGACAGCATGGACTCATCCACCGCCTGCCCGGCATGCTTGGAGATAATATCCTTGGCATCGGGCCGTGCTTTCAGAACATCCGCGATTGTTGAATCAGCCGTTAGGGCCATTTACTGCCTCCTGTCTCGTACTAACCACCACAAACAGTACCTGAAATAATAGAATACAATCCCATTCCTGTCAAACCACCTGCTGGTGTTCCCGGAAGACCTGCACGATGTCGTCTCTCCTGGTGAGGGCGCTACCGATGCCGTACTGGTTATGGAGTCGTAGCGGCACACAGCAGCAGGTACAGCAGTTGCAAATTGCGTAAAAATCTTCGCGGCACTTGACAATACTATGAATCAGACCACGTTGGTGGCACTCCCGCAGTATCTCTTTAGCCTCCTCTTTGCTTATCTCGCGGTAATCGTCAGGGCGCTCCTCGACAAAGACATTGCCGTTGAGGCTAAGCATTATCTCCACATCGATTGGATTATCACAGTTGTGGTACAGCTTTCGACAGCTGCATGGCCCCACCGCCAGCCTTTCACAGGCGTCCACTATCTCACCGGCTTCATCGGTGGTCAGCACGTAAGCCCCTTCCAGATTACTGCCCCAGGTGTTAGCCACCCAGCGGACCAATCGGCCAATCAAGGGTATTTTAGTCCACCTTGCCCAGAACATGTAAAACCGGAGAGCCGACTCGCGGTGCCGACTATATAGCTTGAGGGTATGATGCATCAGACCGCCTAACTCATCTTCTGAGTCCAGTCTAATAATATCTATAACGGATTGCAAGAAGCAGCCCACTCCACCTCTCATTGCCTAGCTATAGCCAGTATGCTATAGTTAGACCTGTTATGGAAAGCAAAATCGACACCATAAGCGACGGCACGGTGACCACGCCACAGGGGTTTCACGCCGGTGCTACCGCCGCTCAAATCAAGCAAGGCAGCGGTGATAAGCTGGACCTCGGCATCCTGTTCTCGCAGGAGCTGTGCGTGACTGCCGGCCTGTTCACCACCAACCGGATTAAGTCCGCCCCGGTATTGCTTTGTCAGGAGCGATTAAAGAAAGGGCGGGCGGCAGCCGTCGTTGTTAATAGTGGCTGCGCCAACGCCAGCACGGGTAAGCCGGGACTGGCCGATGCTGCCGAGATGGCAGCACTGACAGCCAAAGCACTCGGGGCAGACGCCGAAGATGTCCTGGTAGCCAGCACCGGCGTTATCGGCCAACGACTACCAATGGAGCGGATAAGAGAAGGCATCAATCACATCAGCCTGTCCGACAACGGCGGTCACGACCTCGCAAGGGCGATGATGACCACGGATACTGTCCCCAAAGAGATAGCCATAACCGCTTCAGCCGAAGGGCTCCGGTTCACCATCGGTGGGGTGGTCAAGGGCTCGGGAATGATTCACCCGAACCTAGGAACCTTGCTCTGCTTCCTGACGACCGATGCGGCAGTAGAACCCGATTTCCTGCAGGAGGCATTACACCAGGCAGCCGATGTCTCATTTAATATGGTCTCTATCGACGGCGATACCAGTCCCAGCGATACCCTGCTGCTGCTGGCTAACGGGATGGCAGGAAACCCGCCAGTCTCATCAGGGGGCAAGGCAGCGGAGCTTTTTCAGCAGGCCCTTGACCAAGTCTGCATCCACCTGGCAAAGGCAGTGGCACGTGATGGTGAGGGAGCGACCAAGCTACTCGAGGTCACCGTTAACGGGGCAGCCAGCAAGGCCGACGCTGCTCTGGCAGCACGGACAATCGTGAGCTCTCCCCTGTGGAAGGTGGCAGTCTACGGTCACGACCCCAACTGGGGGCGGGTGGTGGCAGCACTGGGACGGAGCGGGGCCGAAGTTAAAGAGAGCAGCCTCGACCTTCACATCGGGGACATCCTCGTGCTGAAGTGTGGCATCCCACAACCGTACGATGAGTCAGATGTCGTTCGGGTACTGGCAAGGGACGAGGTACCGGTTACGTTGGACCTCAATATGGGCACCGCCTCGGCCACGGCCTGGGGCTGTGACCTGACCGAAAAATACGTTATCATAAACAGTCAATACACCACCTGAGCGTGGTTTTTGCGGGAAGAGACGTGGTTAAAAGACTGAGTGGAATTATTGTCGTCAAGATAGGCGGCAGCACCTTCGGCAAACACGAGCCCAGCGTCCTGGATGTTGGCGACGTTGAAGATATCGTGGAGCTTCAGCTACGCGGTATACCAATGGTTATCGTGCACGGAGGCGGCAAAATGATAACCGAATGGCTTACAAAGCAAGCCATTACCACGCACTTCGTCCGTGGTGAAAGAGTGACCGATAGACCAACGTTGGAAGTAGTTATTTCCGTGCTGGCCGGTCTGGCTAATAAGGAAATAGTAACCCTGCTAAATAGCCGTGGAGGTAAGACTGTTGGCATCAGTGGCGTCGATGGTGCCCTGCTTGAAGGCAAACTCAGAGAAAAAGAAATGGGGTTCGTAGGCACAGTCACGAATGTAAATATCGGTATCCTCAATACTCTGCTGAATTCAGGTTTTATTCCCGTAATCGCTCCTCTTAGTATTCACTCGCCTGGCAGATTAGATGATGAACCGCAGATACTAAATGTCAATGGTGATACCGTCGCTGGGGAAATTGCCGCGTCAATCGCCGCCGAACAGCTTATCTTCCTCACCGATGTTGATGGCATTCATGATAAACAGGATAATCTAATCCCCCACCTCTCCCCTACTGAAGCTGAGGAATTGTTATCCTCGGGCGTAGCTTCCGGTGGGATGATTCCCAAGCTTCGAGCTTGCCTTAGGGCTCTTTCCCAAAGCCAGACCGCCTCAATCATTGGAGGCAAGACACCACATGCCCTGCTAAGGGTAATCGAAGGAGACAGGATCGGCACGACGATACGAAATGACTGAACACCTCATCCAGGAGAATTGACATGACTGACTGGCAAGAACTAGACAAGAAATACATAATGAATTATATAAACAGAATACCGGTCACCCTGGTCAGGGGTGAAGGAGCACGGGTATGGGACGACAATGGCCGGGAGTACCTGGACTTTGTGGGGGGCACAGCAGTTAACAGCCTGGGACATTGCCACCCGGTGGTTATTGAGGCCGTTACTGAGCAGGCACAGGTGCTGACACAGGCCTCCGCCTTATACTACTCGGTTCCTCAGGTTAAACTGGCGCAGTTGCTCGTGGAAAATAGCTGCCTCGATAAGGCATTCATCTGCAATAGTGGCACCGAGGCCAACGAGGGCGCCGTCAAGCTGGCACGACGCTACGGACATCTCAAGCTCAACGGCGCCTATGAGGTTATCACCACGAAAAACTCGTTTCACGGACGGACCCTGGTGATGACGGCGGCTACCGGTCAGGAGAACATGCAAAAACCTTACGTTCCCCTACCACCGGGTTTCAAACACGTTGCTTACAGCGACATCGAAGCAATCAAAGCCGCCACCACCGACCGAACCTGTGCTATTATGCTTGAGCCGATTCAGGGAGAAGGTGGAGTTAATGTCCCTGATGACGACTACCTGTCTAAAGTGCGAGCCTGGTGCGACGAAAAGGGGATTCTGCTCATCCTGGATGAAATCCAGACCGGCGTCGGGCGTATTGGGAGTCTCTTCGGCTATCAGGAGTACGGTGTTGAACCTGATATCATGTCGCTGGCTAAAGGGATGGGTAGCGGCATACCCATCGGAGCATTCCTGGCCAAGGACAGCGCCGCCGTCTTCGTCCCAGGAGACCACGGCTCGACATTCGGGGGTAATGCCCTGACCTGTGCTGTTGCATACGCAGTCATCAAGTACATCGTTGAGAATAACATCGCTGGTAACGCAAAGAAAGTGGGACAATACCTTATCGAGGGACTAAAGGGGCTCCAGCAGAAGTACCCATTTATCACTGATGTACGGGGACGCGGGCTTCTGGTGGCCATCGGACTCGACCGTGATATCAGTCAGGAAGTGATGATGGCCTGCCTTGAAAGGGGCCTACTCGTCAACCGGGTAAAACCCAACGCCCTGCGCTTTATCCCTCCCCTGATTATCGGCAACAGCGAGGTCGATGAGGCGCTGGGGATACTGGACAAGGCCCTGTCAACCGTTTAAACTTGATTACCCATGAAGGAGATAAGAAGTGGCAGATAAGGTGATACTGGCTTATAGCGGAGGTCTTGACACATCCGTAGCTATCAAGTGGATTCAGGAAAAGTACGGCATGGACGTGATTACGCTCACGATTGATGTCGGCAACGAGCGTGATTTTGCTGCCGTCAAGGAGAAGGCATTAAAGACAGGTGCTGTCAAGGCACTGGTGGTGGACGCCAAGCAGCTGTTTATCAATTACTTCGTCTTCCCGGCTTTGCAGGCCAACGCCCTCTACGAAGGTCAGTACCCGCTGGCAACGGCCCTCTCTCGTCCGCTCATGGTCAAGCTGATGGTAGATGCTGCCGTAGAAGAAGGCGCCACCGCCGTTGCCCACGGCTGCACAGGCAAGGGAAACGACCAGGTACGCTTCGACGTCGGTATCAAGACCCTAGCCCCTAACCTGAAGATTATCGCCCCGGCCAGAGAATGGGGTATGACCCGCGAGGAGACGATAGCCTACGCCGAGCAGCACGGCATACCCGTGCCGATTACAGTCAACAGCCCCTATTCGATTGACGAATGTCTCTGGGGGAAGGCCATCGAGTGCGGCATCCTTGAGGACCCCTGGGCGGAACCACCGGAAGACGTCTTCACCTGGACAAAATCACCGGACAAGACGCCGGATAAGCCGATCTATGTCGAAATTGGTTTTGAGAAAGGCATTCCCATCAGCTACGACGGTGAAGAGATGAACGGGGTCGAGCTCGTCCAGACACTTAATGAAATCGCCGGAAAACACGGCATTGGCCGGATTGACCATATCGAGAACCGCGTCGTTGGCATCAAGTCACGTGAAATTTATGAAGCACCAGCGGCTACCGTACTGTTGCAGGCTCATCAGGCGTTAGAAGCGATGACACTTTCTAAAGACCAGCTCCGCTTCAAGCAGAAGGTGGCCACGGAGTATGCCGACCTCATCTACAACGGCCTGTGGTTCAGTGCCCTGAACCGGGACCTCTCGGCATATATCCTGAGTACACAACGCTTCGTCACCGGGACAATCAGGATGAAGCTATTCAAGGGACATGCCACCCTTGTCGGACGCCGGGCACCCAAGTCACTATACAATCTCGGCCTGGCTACCTATGACAAGGGCGACCAGTTCGACCAAAGTGCCGCAGCCGGCTTCATTCACCTCTGGGGCTTACCGGCACAAACACAGGCACAGACACAGCTATTGGCCGATATCGAGGGGCCGCTCAGCCTTCTTGCCCCGAAGGAGCCAGAGGAAGAAAAATGAGTCAAATACGTGGGCGTCTTAACAAGGACGCCGATAAACTGACAGAGGCTTACACTGCCTCGATACAGTTCGACAAGCGCCTTTATCCCTACGATATCACCGGTAGCGTTGCCCACGCCCGGATGCTGGCAAAGCAGGGTATAATCTCCGAGCAAGAAGCCCAGACTATCATCGGTGGCCTGAACTCTATCAAGGAAGAAATAGAGCAGGGTAAATTAGAGTTCAAGCCAGGGCTCGAAGATATCCACATGAACATCGAGGCCCGCCTCATCGAGAAGGTCGGAGAAGTCGGTGGCAAGCTCCATACCGCCCGTTCCAGGAATGACCAGATAGCTCTGGACATGCGGCTTTTCACACGGGATGCAATCGCTCAGTCGATTGCGGGCATCCGGGGAATACAGAGGGCACTCGTTAACTTGGCAGAAGCCAATAAGGACACCGTCATCCCCGGTTACACGCACCTGCAACGAGCACAACCAGTGCTGCTGACCCATCACCTCCTGGCCTACTTCGAAATGCTCCAGCGGGACGTTGGCCGCTTCCAAGACTGCCACCAGCGAACCAATGTCCTGCCCCTCGGCAGCGGGGCACTGGCCGGGGTCGCCTACGAAATCGACCGCGAATTCGTCGCCAAGGAGCTTGGCTTCGACCGGATAAGCCAGAACAGCCTGGATGCTGTATCCAACCGCGACTTCGTGATAGAGTACGAGGCCGCTGCCAGTCTCTGTATGATGCACCTCTCACGACTGGCCGAGGAGATTATCTTATGGTCTTCGGCAGAGTTCGATTTTATCGATATCGACGACGCCTATGCTACCGGCTCAAGCATCATGCCCCAGAAGAAGAACCCGGATGTCGCCGAGCTTGCCCGGAGCAAGACGGGGCGAGTCTACGGAAATCTCATAGCACTACTGACCACCATGAAGGGCCTGCCACTGTCCTACAACAAGGATATGCAGGAAGACAAAGAGAGTCTCTTTGATACCGTAGATACACTACTGGCCACGTTGGAAGTAATGTCTGGTATGGTGAACACGCTCCGCATCAAGACAGATAATATGACACAGGCCGTCGGGCGGGGTTATTTACTGGCGACCGACCTTGCCGACTATCTCGTGAAAAAAGGAGAGCCTTTCCGAATCGCCCACGATATTGTCGCCCGGCTGATAGGCTACGCAGTCAGCCAAGACAAGACCCTTGACATGCTCAGTCTCGAAGCATACAAACAGTTCTCTCCCCGGTTCGGCGAGGACGTTTATTCAATCACTGTAGAGTCATCACTGGCCGCCAGAGACAACATCGGCGGCACTGCCCCGAAGCAGGTAGCGCAGGCCTTGGCCAACGCTCGAAAAGCACTCGAGGAGAGCTCAACATGAAAAGTGACCTGGTCAAGATTGCACCGTCTATCCTCTCAGCCGACTACGGTCGCCTTGGCGATGCGGTCACCGAAGCGACCAGCGCTGGGGCCGATTATATTCACGTGGATGTGATGGACGGGCATTACGTGCCACCGATAACCATCGGGGCACAGACAGTGGCAGCAATCCGTTCCAGGACCAACCTACCCCTGGATGTTCACCTGATGGTGGCAGCACCGGAAAACCAGATTGACCAGTTTGCTGAGGCCGGGTCAGACATCATTACCGTCCATCCCGAAGCATGCGCCCACATTCATCGGACCATCCAGCACATCAAAGACTTGGGAGTAAAAGCTGGAGTGGCCCTTAACCCGGGTACACCAGTCACTACGCTTGATGCAATCCTGTCTGAGGTTGACCTGGTACTGGTAATGACAGTCAATCCCGGTTTCGGTGGGCAGAAATTCATCGAATCAATGTGCGACAAGATAAAACGAGTACGTGCAGAGCTAGACAGACAAGGTCTGACAGCCGAGCTGGAGGTAGATGGGGGTATTAATACCGATAACGCCGCCAGGGTAGTGGAGGCCGGAGCAAGGGTACTGGTAGCCGGGGCCGCCGTATTTGCTACAGAGCTTTCCGTGAAGGAATCAATAGAGAAAATAAGGGCTAGCCTGAAGTAGAGGCCTGTATTTTGGCCACCTTGTGCTGGTTACGCAGACATCTCGTGCAAAGATTAAGCCGCTTCTTCTTACCATCAACAACAATAGTGACCGGGTGAATGTTCGGCAGCCACTGACGCTTGGTGTGGCGCTTAGAATGACTGACGTTATGACCGAACTGGGGTGTTTTGTCACACAAATCACACTTCAATATTATGTCTCCTTGACTATTACGCAAGATTGCAGTATTTTATTGTATACTATCTTACCATAGGAGAACAAACTTAACAAACGTGGGGCGGCAATAGTGACTACGTGGCAAGTACAAATTGAGACCTAGTTGCCCGCAAGCTCTTCAGAGATTGTCTGAGCAACCCACAAGGAACCCGAAAGGACACAACAGGATGAGGCAAAGCGAAGTTATCACCGGACAGGATTTCCGTGAGATGTTTACTTGCGCCACTGCCTGGCTCGAGAAAAACGCCTCAGAAATTGATGCTCTAAACGTCTTTCCCGTGCCTGATGGTGATACCGGAACTAACATGCTGTTGACGATGCACTCCTGCATGGAGGAGGCCTACCGTGCCCCTGACAACAGCGCCTCAGCAATAGCACTGGCTATCGGCAAAGGTGCCTTGATGGGAGCAAGGGGCAACAGTGGCGTGATACTATCGCAGATACTAAGAGGCTTAGCACAGGATGTATCCGGTAAGGAATCGTTGACTGGGGCTGACTTGGCAAACGCCTTAGAAGAAGCGTCACGGATGGCTTACAAAGGGCTGAGTAACCCGGTGGAGGGAACAATTCTAACCGTAATCAAGGATGCCGCCTCAGCCGCTCAGAAGCTGGTGAGTGAGGGCGACGCTAACCTGAATTCCGTAATGGAGGCAGCTGTCAATGCCGCCAAAGAGTCAGTAGCCAATACACCAACATTACTCCCGATTCTGAAGGAGTCCGGGGTGGTGGATGCCGGAGGACAGGGCCTCTATACTCTCCTCGAGGGTGCTCTTCACTATCTGCGGGGAGAGGCAGAACAGATACAATTTCGTAAACCTCAGATTATCGCCAGCAGCATACCCTTGACAGCCAGACCTCCAGAGATGATTGCCGCCGACGAAGTGCCCTTCGGCTACTGTACCGAGTTCATGCTGAAAGGCCAGAAGCTTAAGCCGGATAAGATCAGAGCAAAGCTGGAGAAAAAGGGCGAGTCTCTGATTGTGGTCGGTGACGACACAACCACCCGCATTCACATCCATACCCTGGACCCAGGTGAGGTCATTCACTATGCCGCCTCCCTGGGTACCATGCACCAGATTTCCATCCGTAACATGGACGAGCAGCATCGCGATTTTCTGGAAATGCAAAAAGACAAGGCTCCAGCACTTGACATGGCTATCGTGGCTGTGGTCTCCGGCAACGGACTCGCCGAGGTCTTTTCAAGTCTCGGTGTGACTGCCATCGTCCCCGGCGGGCAAACGATGAATCCCAGCACCAAGGACATACTGCAAGCTATCGAATCAACCTCATCCGATAAGGTCATTGTCCTGCCCAACAACAAAAACATTGTGCTTGCCGCCGAGCAGGTCACATCCCTAACAGATAAAAATGTCGAGATTGTGGCCACGGAAACGATACCACAAGGGATAGCCGCTCTCCTGGCTTTCGACTTTGAGGCCGACCTCATGACCAATGCCCGGCTGATGAAACAGGCAATATCGGCAGTCAGGTCAGCAGAGATTACACGGGCAGTACGTTCCACCAAGATAAACAGCATTAAGATCAAGCGTAAACAGGCCATTGGTCTCCTTGATGGTGAACTGGTGACGGTGGGAGATGATACTACCAGTGTCCTCTACGATACCCTGGCTAAAGTGGACCTGGATAATCAGGAGATAGTCACAATATACTTTGGCGCCGACACCGAACAGACAGAGGCCGAGCAGGCCAGCGCCACTATCCGCGAGCAGCACCCCCAGCTTCAGGTTGAGGTGGTCCGAGGCGACCAGCCTCACTATCACTATATTGTCTCCGTAGAATGAGGGAGGATTCTAGCAATGACAGTCAAGATTGTCACTGACAGCCTGTCGGATATAACGGATGACAACTCCGGAGGTCTGGATATCACAGTTGTACCGTTGACGGTGCTGTTCGGTCGTGAGACCTATCTCGACCGGGTTACCATCACCACGGAAGAGTTCTACCGTCGATTGACCACCCAGGACATCGTACCCACGACTACTCAGCCTACTCCTCAGGCCTTCGCCGACGTCTATAACAGGCTGGCCGAAGAGACCGATGAAATCCTGGTAATTACTCTATCTTCTAAACTCAGTGGCACCTATCAGTCGGCGATGGGCGCCATCGAAATGATGGAGAAGAAGTGCCGGGTAGAAGTGATTGACTCACAAACAGTGGCCATGGCACTGGGGTTGGTAGTCCTTGCGGCGACCAGAGCAGCCCAGGAGGGGATGAGGCTGGACGCGCTGGTTGACTTCGTGCACCAGGCACTGTCCCGGGCACATTTCCTCGTCTATTTCGATACCCTCAAGTATTTAGCCAAGGGCGGACGCATTGGTAAGGCCCAGGGTATGCTGGGCTCAATGTTGTCAATCAAGCCGATAATTACCATCAAGGAGGGGGAAATTTCCCCTGTAACCCGTGTGCGGTCACAGGCGGCTGGAATCGAATACCTGTACAATTTCGCCACCAGCTTCCCACACATTGAAGCGTTAGCCGTTGAGCACAGCACCCAGCCCGAAGCAGCCGATAGGTTGGTTGACCGCCTGGCCGTCTCCTTACCTGACAAACTGATTGTACGCTCGGTCGTCAGCCCAGTACTAGGAACCTATGCTGGTCCGAACGCCATAGCCGTAACTGTTTTAGAAGGCACGGGGATTTAATGCCACTGGCGGTCGGCACCTTAGCACCACTGAGCAGTCATCAGGTGTGGCCTCATAGTCAGAGATTGGAGTGGCGTCTTCCCGCGTCAAGAGCAGGCTACAACTCTATTTTCCACCGACTTTCACGTACGCTATGAAGGCAGGGCTCTGTCAATGGATTTCGGGCCTCTACGCAAAATCCTAGAACTCGAACACAGCAAGGACTACGCAGACACAGCCGTAATCGGCGGGCTGGACAGATTTCTCCAAAACTGGAGTAGCCCGGCAATGGCATCGATAAGCAATCGCCAGCTGCTCAGTCGCTTCCGCAAGCTCGGCCTGAGCAATCCCAACTATGCCTCAATGACCCCTGAACAACGCCAGCAGTGGGCAGAGGCCGTACTAAGCCTCCTGGATGATATACAGGTGGAGGCAGAAAAGAAGCCCAAGCCAAAGTCGGCCCCGCAAACCAGCCAGCCAGCGCCACAGGCGAGAAAACCCCGTCCGGTCGTCGGTTCCCTCGATTCCCCGATCACGATTGTAAAAGGCATCAGTGCCAGTACTGCCTCCAGGTTCGAAAAGCTGAGCGTAAGGACAATTCGTGACTTTCTTTATTTGTTCCCGAACCGCCACCTCGACTACAGCCAAATAAAGACCGTCTCCCAGCTCACCGAAGGCGAAGAGGAGACCATTATCGCCAATGTGTGGCAGGCCACCGAGATAAGACCCGGTGGACGGCGCAGCACTGAGGCTATCGTCGGTGATGAGACGGGCAATGTCAGGGCAGTCTGGTTCAACAATCCCTATCTCGTTCGACAGCTCGCCACCAATAACAGGATAGTTCTCAGCGGTCGGGTAAGGCTCTTTCAGGGACGCTATGTCTTTGAGTCCCCGGAGTGGGAACCGGTGCAAGAAGCCGATCTTGTCCACACCGGGCGCCTTGTTCCAGTTTACCCTCTCACTCAGGGACTGCGTCCACGTCAGGTGCGAAAGTTAATGAAGCAGGTCATTGACCAGTGGGCGTGGCAGGTGCCAGACTTCCTGCCCGAGAAAATCAAGAAGCGCCGCGACCTATTAGAGCTACCCCAGGCAATCTATCAGGCACACTATCCGGATGATGAAGCCCTGAAAGACCAAGCCCGCGTCCGACTGGCCTTTGACGAGCTTTTCCTCCTCCAGCTCGGGGTACTGAGCAAGAAGCGGGAATGGCAGGAGGGCCAGACAGCTAATCCCCTCAGCATCAACACTGATGCGCTCGACTTATTCATTAAGTCGTTGCCCTTTGAGCTAACGGCTGCCCAGAACAGGGTGCTCGAGGAACTGTTGGCCGACCTCGAGAAAACAAAGCCCATGTCGCGGTTACTCCAGGGAGAGGTCGGTAGTGGCAAGACAGTGGTAGCCACCACCGGTCTGCTCATGGCCGCCGCCAACGACTGCCAGGGAGCACTGATGGCACCCACCGAAATACTGGCGGAGCAGCACTTCAACACCATCTGCCAGTTACTCTCGGCCGCCGGACAGACCGAAGAAAAAGACAACCATACACACACCTACTCAGGAATACTGCCCCGGCCTATCACGATTGCCCTCCTGATGGGTGCTACCCCAGCAACCCGGAAACGCGAGCTCCACCAGCAAATTCAGGATGGTGATATCAATATCGTTATCGGCACCCATGCCCTTATCCAGAAGGAAGTTGGATTCAAGCGCTTGGGGCTGGCCGTAATCGATGAACAGCACCGCTTCGGCGTTGTCCAGCGCTCTACCCTCCGCCAGAAGGGCTTCAACCCCCATGTCCTCGTAATGACGGCCACCCCCATCCCCCGAACACTGGCCCTGACCCTATATGGCGACTTGGACCTGTCGGTCATCGACGAGCTACCCCCGGGCAGGCAGGAAATCAAAACGAAGTGGCTCAGGCCATCGCAGCGCGAGAGTGCTTATGCCTTCCTCCGCCGCGAGATAGCTGACGGACGCCAGGCCTTCATCATCTGCCCGATTATTGAAGAATCGGAGGCAGTCCAGGCAAGGGCCGCCACCATTGAACACGAGCACCTCTCCCGTGAGGTATTCCCCGACCTCAGGCTGGGCCTGTTGCACGGTCGCCTCTCGGCGTCAGATAAAGAGAAAGTTATGCGCCGCTTCTACAACGGCGAACTCGGTATTCTGGTATCCACGGCGGTGGTGGAGGTCGGCATCGACGTCCCCAATGCCACCGTGATGATGGTGGAGAGCGCCGACCGCTTCGGGCTTTCCCAGCTTCATCAGTTCCGCGGTCGGGTGGGACGGGGTACGGAGCAGAGCTATTGCATGCTCATGGCGCAGGAACCATCCGAGGTCGCCCGGATGCGCCTCGATATTATCGAAAACACGCAGGACGGCTTTAAGCTCGCCGAGGAAGACCTAAAGCTGCGCGGGCCGGGTGAATTCTTCGGCACACGGCAGAGCGGTCTGCCCGACCTGCGTATGGCCAAGCTCTCAGATGTACCCTTGCTGGAGATGGCCCGCACCGAGGCACTGCAACTCTTCGAAGAAGACAAAGCCCTGGAGAAACCGGAGCACACCCTCCTTGTCAAAGAGATGACGCGGGTCTGGACAACCGAAGCCGAGGAGTGGAGCTAGAGGAAAACTTGAAGCCAATGTTGTAGAATTGAAAGAGGGCCAGTACTGTACACCCCCTAATCTGTACCGGGAGAGAACCAGAGATGAAAGTAGTCGCCATTAACTCAAGCCCCAACATGGACAAGGGTAATACCGCCGTCATCCTCAATCCCTTCATCGAAGGTATGAGGGAGGCCGGGGCGGAGGTGGAGGTCTTTTACACCAAGAAACTCAATATAAATCCCTGCCAGGGCGAGTTCAACTGCTGGTTCAAGACGCCGGGGGAATGCTTCCAGAAGGACGACATGCAGTGGTTCCTGCCTAAAATGAACGAGGCTAAAATCTGGGTTCTGGCTACGCCGCTATATGTCGACGGTATGACGGGGCCGATGAAGAACCTCATCGACCGCATCATTCCCAATGCTCGACCCTCCTTAGAACTGCGTGACGGACATATCCGTCACCCGGGACGAGGACAGAGTCGGGCATCCAGGATGGTATTGGTCTCGAACTGTGGTTTCTGGGAGAAGGACAATTTCGATGCCCTGCTGGTGCATGTTCAGGCAATCTGCAGGAACACAAGAATGAGGTTCATGGGAGCACTACTGCGGCCTCACGGCCCCGCCCTAAAGCGGATGCTCCAAATCCCAGGTCTGGTCGATGATGTCATCGAAGCCGCCCGTGATGCCGGCCGACAACTAATCCGGGACGACCAGATATCACAGAAGACACTTGATATCGTGAGCCGTGACCTGATGTCAGTGGAGGACTATCTGAAAAGGAGCAGCCAGGGTTCTAGGCAGCAACCAGACGCGGCTGAAGATAACTAGATAGTCTTGCAACTGACTCTACAACCAATCGCTAGCCCAGTGATTTCATGCCCTCACTTTATCACCATCGTTATGCTATAATTCAAACGTACTGGAGCTCCCGACCAGGAGATAGATGTTTAAAGAGATGCTGATAGACCTGCTGACACACGCGACGGCACAGGCCCAGCAATCAGGCAAGCTGCCCCCGGTAACCCTGCCGCCGGTAACCATCGAGCGACCACAGAACCCCGAGCATGGCGACTACGCCTCCAGTCTACCTCTGAAACTGGCACGCTCCGCCGGTATCAACCCCTTGGAGATTGCCCGGGAACTGGTCAGCCTGATACCCCCCGCCGCAGAAATCAAAAGCATTGTGGCCGCCCCACCCGGATTTATCAATTTCACCCTCACGGATGACTGGTTGGCACAGCAGTTGGAATCTATCCTCAAGGCCGAAGAGGCCTTCGGCAATATTGACCTCGGTCACGGTAGCCGGGTGCAGGTAGAGTTCGTCAGCAGTAACCCCACCGGCCCCCTCCACGTAGCGTACGGTCGCGCCGCTGTCCTCGGTAGCACCCTGTCCAACGTCCTCGCCGCTGCCGGTTTCGATGTGCAGAGGGAATACTACTTCAATGATGCCGGCAACCAGATGGATATTTTCGGCCGCTCCCTTTATGCCCGTTATCGGCAATGCCTGGGTGACGCCGACGCTGAAGTGCTCTCCGACGGCTATCACGGCCACTACATGGTTGACCTCGCGCAGGCCATTATCAATGAGCAGGGAGAGCGGTTCCTGGCCATACCGGAGTCCGAAGCAGCGCTACAGGTAGGCAAGCTTGGCGCTGAGCGTCTGATGGCCCAGATTAAGGGAGAGCTTGACCTGTTACGAATTGAGTTCGATGGTTGGTTCACTGAGCAGAGCCTCTACGACAACGGCCAGTTCGACAAAGTGATGGAGATTCTGCGTAAGGGAGGACACCTCGTTGAGAAGGAAGGTGCCACCTGGTTTACTGCCACCGCTCTCGGTGAAGACAAGGACGAGGTCGTGGTACGCAGCAACGGCGTGCCTACCTACCTGGCCACCGATATCGCCTACCACTACAACAAGTTCCTCGAACGCGAGTTCGACCGGGTAATCGACATCTGGGGCGCCGACCACCAGGGGCACGTTGCCGGTCTCAGAGCAGCCGTCGGTGTCCTCGGTGTTGACCTGGAGCGGCTGGTCCTGATAGTCCACCAGCTAGTCACC
>Ga0209427_10000425_pt1 | contig 44640 bp, 37 predicted proteins | sample DeeMarSWOR136_30_FD_187465 | JGI IMG/M metagenome (GOLD analysis project Ga0209427, IMG submission 187465) | Marine sediment microbial communities from White Oak River estuary, North Carolina - WOR-1-36_30 (SPAdes) (version 2) | ecosystem: Environmental > Aquatic > Marine > Intertidal zone >...
AGAATGTTAAAAAATTGTTGGAAACCTTTTCTGGAAAAGGAGGACAATACATCACGTTATCAGGAGGGGAACCTTTACTCCGAAAGGACTGGGCAGACATTGCAGAGTACAGCAATCAATTAGGGGTTACTACCACATTGTTTACGAACGGTACTCTAGTCCAGGAGAACCTCTCTTCTATTTTGGATCTAGGTTTGAAGGTCGCTTTGTCGCTTGATGGCATAGATGAAGGTATAAACAGGCTGCTCAGAGGGGAGTCTTACCAGAAGGTCATGAAATCCATAAATTTGTTGGTGGAGGCGGGAAGAGAAAAAGAGATAGCCTTGTCGTATACTCCCACATCTGTGAACCTGGATCAGCTCGAACCGTTGATAACGTTTGCAGTCTCCAAGGGGATAGAACATTTTCACATTTCTTTTCTGGAAGTGCGCGGTCGGGCTGGAACCAAAGATTTCGAGTTGACAGATGCAGAGAAGGTCACACTCATGAAAATGTTGTATGAACTGGCCAAGACTTATGAAGGTGTATTGACACTGGAACTTTCTGAAGGGACAGACTTACTTTATGATACCTGGAACTTTGGTAAAAACATCCTTCAAAATCCTTTAGGAAGAACATTAAAGTTCACTGCAGAAGGGAAAGTGTACACCAGCACCTTTGTGGAGGGAGATTTATTCTTGCTGGGAAGGTACCCTGGCCAATCGCTGGATGAGTTGCTACACTCACCAAGAATTGGAGAATTAACCAAAACTATAAAAAAGAGGCCTGAAACCATAAAAGAATGTACAGAATGTGTTTTTAACCCAGTGTGCTGCGCGGGTGTGTACACGTTAGCGTACAACAAAAACGGGACTATCATGGTTCCCGACGAGTACTGCAAGGGGAACCAGGCCATCTTTGAAGAAGTTATCCTATCGAGGGTGAAGAAATGAAAAGAATCTATCCATTATCAGACAAAAGGGAAGCGGTCTACAAATTCCAGGACGAGTTACCTTATTTGCTGGGATTGAACTTTTACGGGTATACCACCTGGTTACGAACCAATTCACAGAGACTTTATGACCACATCCATGAAAATTACAGTTTCTTTGTTGAAAAAACTTCTGCAAAGCCTCAAAGTCTCTTCGTGGTGCTGGATGATAAAGCTTCAGATATTTCTGATTATTTCCAGAAATTGTTTCCGCTGAGAAAATTCACAGGGAGTTTGATCATTGCAGATGAGCTTGATTTGATCTTTGTCATTTCCACGTACAGCAATCTGGCATATGCTTTTGCGTGTATGATGTTTCAGAGCATGGTGCTCCATTTATCGAAGGATTACTTTAACGTACACGCTGCAGCCTTAGTCAAGGGTGATACAGGATTTCTTTTCCCTGGTTCGCAGCACTGTGGGAAGACTACCTTAACACTAGAGTTGATCAAGAGAGGGTACAAGCTCCTCTCTGATGATTTAGCCATCATTAACAGAGAAACCCTGGAAGTCATGCCCTTCCCCCGGGCTTTGAACATCAGGGAGAAAACCCTTCCTTTGTTATCTGGGTTTGAAAAATATATTGTATCCAAACGTGAATTCGAAATTGCAGACGAGAAGAGATGGTTCTTAGATTTGAAAGAGTTTGCTGGATCTCCTTTTGTGCCCAATATTATTGTCTTTCCTCAATTGGCTCCTGCTGAAACAGCAACGTTAGAACCTTTTTCTAAGACGTTAGCAGTTTTAGAATTGATCAGACAGAGCATGGCCCCTTACCTACCTGGGTTGCCGCAACCTGATGATGTATCCAACTTCGAGGTGGGTGCCCGCCTAGTACAACAAGCATCCACCTACAGGCTCATGGTAGGAACTATCGAAGAGACAGTGGATTTATTACTGGATGGAGGGATTCTATGAAAGATATTACGTTGGTGAACACAGTATTCCCCTCAAATAATACAATACCTCCTTACGGGTTACTGTACTTGGCAGCAGCCCTTGAAGAGAAGGGGTACACCGTGGACATACGGGACTACCAACTCTCCACGGGGGAAGACCCCTGGGAATGGTCCAGTTTCCTGGAATTCTTAAAAGGGAGTGCTGATATCATTGGAGTCAGTACTTACAGTTTTAGTTTACCTCTGCTGGTGAAGGCCTTCACAGAGCTAAAAAAGGAGAACCCTGAAAAGACAGTAGTAATGGGGAACATAGGAGCCACAGGTGTTCACCAGGAGTTGATGGAGAACTTCCCCTGCGTGGATGTTGTTGTCAGAGGAGAAGGTGAAAAAATCTTACCCCACTTGTTAGATGCGTTAGAGAAAGGTGCTCCCTTAAAAAACATCTGTGGGTTAACCTACCGGGAAAAGGGGAATGTACGTGTTACCCCTGATCAAGAACGGATTGCCAACCTCGATGATCTACCGCATCCTGCCTTTGACAAGGTGGATTTCTCCCAGTATCTAGTACCCAACATTATGTACTCCAGAGGATGTCCCTTTCCCTGTGCCTTCTGTGACATAGCCCCTTACTGGGACAGGAGGAACACAAGACGGAGCCTTTCCAACTTTTTGGAAGAAATTAAAATCTTGAGGGAGGAATACAATCAAGAGAGGATCGTCATTGTGGATGATACCTTTACTCTGAACAAAAAGCTCGTGATCGAGTTCTGTGAAGCCTTACAAAGAGAAGGCTTAGACATCCAATGGGGATGTTACGGAAGAGTGGATTTAATGGATGAAGACATCGTAAAGGCAATGGCAGAATCAGGATGCCAAAAAATATATTACGGGATAGAATCGGGGAGTAACGATGTTTTAAAAGCTATGGAAAAGGGATTCACCATTGAAAAAGCCTTGAAAGCTATTGATATATCGTTAAAGCACTTCAGAGTGGTCCAAACTTCATTCGTGTGGGGATTTCCCTTCGAGACCATGGAGCAGTTCCACGATACCTTTTTTACTATTATGCACATCATCAAGAAGGGAGCTGCTGTAAAAGCTGTACTGTTAACACCGTTTCCCCTCTCAAAACTCTACTACCAGTACAAGGATACGCTGCAATTTTCTAAAGAGATGTGTTCCAATTTGTACATGGCTGGGTTCCACGATAAGCCAGAGGTTATCACACTAATAAAGGAGTACAAAGATGTCTTTCCTTCGTTCTACTATTACGATTCAGAGAATGTGAAAGAGAAGTACGAATTAGCCAAGGCAGTCGGGTTATCTTCAGAAGATATCTGGGACACGTGGGAAAGAGCCAAGTGGTATTACCATGATGATTCGGAAAGCAACGCTGAATGATGCACAATTCTGTCATGGACTGACAGTTTTAGAGAATTGGGGTCATACCCTGGATGAAATTGCTGCCGTCGTTACAAACAGAAGTGCAGATTTTTTCATTGCAGAAGATACCAAACCCACGGGGATGGTGGCTTCCTTCCAGTACGGAAGGGCAGCATGGATAGGATTACTCATCGTTTCAAAGGAATACAGATACCAGGGAATTGGCACTGCCTTAATGGAGAAAGCATTGAAAACGCTGAAATCACGGGGTGTAACCACAGTACGGCTGGAAGCAGTCTCAGAAGCAGTTCCCCTCTACAAGAGACTGGGATTCACCCCAGAATTTGATTCACTGCGATTGAGAGGAGAATTCCATGGGGCAAAACTACCACATTCAACTATTTCAGAAAAAATGGTGAAAGATATAGCTGTATTTGATCAGGACTATTTCGGAGCAAACAGAAAGATACTCCTTGAGAATTTTCTTGTATTATCATCTGTTCGCTTGGTAGAAATTGACACGTCTATCAAAGGATACCTTTTTGCCAGAACTGGTTCCTTAACCAAGGTTGGACCCTGCGTCTGTAAAAATGAAAAAATTTTTGAGTCACTGTTAACCCAAGCACTTTCACAAGTAAAAGGACCCGTTTCAGTAGGTATTCCTGACCGTAATAAACAGGGCGTTTCTCTCCTTGAACAGTACGGATTTACTGTTACTGGCAGTTCTTTACGCATGGTCTGGGGTAAAAAGAGGTATACGGGGAAACCTGAAAGAATATATGCTATTGGTGCCCCAGAAAAGGGTTAATCTAATGTCCTCAAAAATAAAAATGAATTTAAAATGAAATGATAATTCGTCCGAGATGTTACACGTGTAACACATTGACCATCAAATCCTGAAAACTCTGAAATTAGGTCTTTACGTAAAAAGAAAGGAGAATCAAGGCTGTTCCATACAAAACTGCCCCAATGACCAGCGCTGCAGAAAATCCAAAGTTAATTCCTACAAAGACTGCTAGAGCTGATCCCAGAACTGAAAAAGCCCCATTTATGCTCCACGCCCAGGGAATGGCTCCGTGAGATATTGAATCTGCAATTTTGATCCCTGTGGGAAATGGCATACCCATAGCAATGCCAAAAGCTGATGTCAGCCCCACAGAGAGGACAGCCCGGAATAAAAGTGAACTTTTCAAGAAAGAGTGTGCGAGAACTGAAAATCCCACAGTATACAGGAGTATTACAACAATTAGATACACTATGGCAATCCTCACGTGCCTACGGGGTAGTACATTGGTGAGGTAACTTCCTATTCCGCCCGATACTAACAAAGAGAATAATACAACAGATAGCGCATACGTGGGATGACCTAATACTAACATGAATTTCTGCATCAAAGGAATCTCCACAAACATGAACCCTAATCCTAAAAGAGCAAAATAAAAAAGGAGTTTCTTATCAATCGTTCTCTTTGAAAAGTAAAAGGTAGGAACAAAAAAGAAAATCAACCCCAAGACAAGAGATATTACTATCAACCTGAACAGCCACAGTAAAGCCAGGTTATTCTTTAATGATTCACTCTCCAGGTTTAACGATATCAATTGAGGAAGATCAGAGAACTTCACTGTATAAAAGAAAAAGGGGTCATCATCTGTAGTGGGTGAGACATCCAAGGGATATGTGTGAAAGAATTCTTGAGTATTTCTTGTGGTGATCAATTCAGTGAATACTGGATCATTCTGGTGATAAAAAGTGTATACAATTTCAAACTGCATCTTATTACAGAGTTCTTCAATTTCTTGAAATTCCGTCTCTGTAAAGGGGGTTTTTTTGAGCAAAAATGTAGCCACTCCCCTGTTTTTTACCACAACAATGTGGGAGGAAGCATCGTCAATTCCCTCTTTTCTTAGAGCCTCCCTCGCCAGCGATACTAATCGGAGTGTCTGCTGAGGATTTTCAAATATCCACCGTGAAATGGAGAGAATACCGTCATCATTTAAATGGGATATGTACGCTGAAAAGGCTTCCACTGTATATAAATAGGTTTCACTGAGCGCGTACGCTCCCGAGGCAGAAGCTGCCCACGTGTCTACCAAGGCCATCTGTATAAGATCGTAAGTATCAGGTGAGTGCTCCAGAAAACTTCTCCCTTCTTGGACATGCAGGTTGACCTGATCGTAAATATGACCTGAGTACTCACCGTAGTTATCATTTACTAGGGTAACAATTAACGGATTGATCTCCACTGCTGTCACTGTATTATCAAAGAGCAGGGCAGTCACTATGTCCCTCCCCCCCCCTGAGCCAATGATTAGAATGTTACCAGTTTTCAGATGAAATGGTACTGCTGTCACATCATGAAGTAAACTCTCTTTTCGCTCGTCTGAGAATTTCACAATAGGAGAGTATGCATTAGCATCAATATCCATTCCCAAATTGTCCACCACGTCACCAGTCCAGATTTCACTTAAGGCCCAGCCGTAAAAGGGGGCTCCCAGTTCAAAAACGGCCACCCTGGATAAAGCATTCCATTCAGATGTAGTAATGTGCTTTTGTGGGAATCCTTTTGCCATTCTAATGTCTAAAACATTTCTTTGTCCGTTGTAGAAGAGTATACTTAAAAATAAGATTGAAATCAGAAGAATACTATACAATGACTTCTTGTGTGGATAACTGAAGAAAAAAGTCCCTGTTAAACTACACAAAGCAATAACCAACAAAGAAGGTGGGCCGCCTACTAGATTTAATACAGGGATCACGAGAAAGCAGCCCACACCACTTCCCAAGAGATCTGAAAAGTAGATAAAACTGACATGTTCTGACTTGTGAAGTAAAATCAGAGACACACATACCCCACCAAAGAAAAAAGGGAGAGAACATACCACGTAAGTCACCAGCAAAAGAGGCAGTGACTCGTAAGATACGTCTAGCGGTAAACTGACGTACATGGATACAACCAGTACAGCCACCATGGATAATCCGCACAACAAAGAGTAATACGTAAGATTTTTCATGGAAACTCGTTCAGGAAATAAGTAGACTGTTAGCCCCCCTGTTCCCATGCCGAATACTGCCAAAGAAACAGCCAAAAAGGCAAAGTGGTACCACATGGTCACAGAAAAAATGCGGGTCAATGATATCTCCAGCATTAACAACGATGAGGTGGTAAAGAATATGCCAGCATACAGTGATCTCTTCATAAATTAAGAGTCTTAGAGTTGAATTTATAGGTTGTGGTTTTGAGGCGCACTCACGCATGGTGTTGCTTCATGTTATCATGTTGTTATCTGATCATGTTATCATCGGATTTTTAGACCATGTAAGTCTGAAAAACGAAATCTGATGTAACCACACAACTAAGACAAAAATTTCTATTTTCTATCATCCAGTCATTTATTCTAATAATCCTTTAAATCAAACGAATAATATATATACTTATAAGTTTTTAAAATACCCCGAGATCAGTGTTTTCTGAATCATACACTGGCCTCGATGAGACGTTCTACTTTTGGAATATGTTTTGTACGAATTCCCAAATAATCAGCAACGTCGTTGTAAGTGATTTTTTCTTTTCTATATGAATCAAAAACAAGAGATACGAAGGGAATGCTATTTTCCCGGATGCACTTTCGAGGTATGTTTTGTCTTCCTCCTTTTCTCAATGTATATATTTCTAGTTGCATTCCATTATCTTTGATCCAATATTTCCTATTTTTGTCCTTTATTTCCAAATTTTCGTCGTCTTCTTGAGTAATTTTTGCATCCTCGGTCAAAATTAGGTTATTATTTCCAAAGCCATCTATTAGGACTTCACTAATAGGGCCTTCTTTTAGATACCCTTTGTAGTTCATTCCAATACTAAGCAAATACTTTGGTTTTTGTACTTCTCTTTCTTCTTTCCATTCTTTATATTTCATTCTATAGAAATCCCAGCTAGCAAGTTCAAGAGTCACCAGCCGCCTTAAAATCACCTCTCGACTTACCTTGAAGTCCCTAGCTATCCCTCTCAGATATTTATCAGACCACTTGGAAGTGTTTGCTCTCGATTTAACTAACCTGTGATTCAGCAAGGCATCTTTTGGTACTAGAAATGCCCCTGAAAAATGATTGCAGAACTTTTCTACTGATCCGACTATTTTGGATGGACCATTTTGATTCTCCCAATTGCATATTCCACCAGTGTCAAGGAGGAGATGTCCATATTCGTGAAAAAGTGAAAATATTCTTGCCCTAATATGATCCTTTTCATTAAGAACAATGGCTGGGAGAGTATCTTCAGGCAGCGAAAACCCTCTCGTTTCTTCCACAGGTAAGGGCAATTGAAATACTAAGACACCGAGTCTTTCTGCAGCTTTTCTCCACTCCTTAAAGGCATCGTCATCTTCCTTCCAAGCAAATTGAGTTTGAATATCAATCCCAATTTGTTCTCTTGTCTTATTAGCTACTATTTCAGGGTCATCTGAGAGGCTCGCCCTGCCAATATTAGTGTGAATTTCACTATCTGTACTCTTTGCTAGTTCTATAGCCAAAGATTGAAGCCTCCGGGTGTGGCGAATGGCAAGTCTCGTCTTTGAGGAAAAGGGTTTTCTCCTTTCTTCGGGCAACGTTCGAAAGTCATTCGGGAGGGGCGGCTCTTCAGGCGGCTCTGGCAGGAAAAATGCTGCAAGGGGGCGCTTGTAAATTTTTGCTAGTTTCTGTATCTGAACTATTGTAGGTTTTTCTTGACCGGATTCCCATTTTTTTATCATATTCTCACTTAGTTCGAATCGCTCTGCAACTTCTGCCCTATTCATTCCCATACTTTCTCTTGCCCAGATCAATACTTTTGGTTCTACATCAACCTCAAAGGATTGTGGAGGCATTATTGTTTCACCTCTGAATTAGTCGTTATTCTCATGTGGTATTTGTTAGACATAGCGTTAGATCTGGACTCTTCATATTCGAACTCCAGGTTGTATATCTTTCCATTTTTGTTCTTCATCATTTGACTCCCAGTTCTCCTGGGATTTTTGATTTATATTCTTTTCGCTTTAGAGAGATTGACAATGCTTTGGTAAATGGAACCTTTCTGAGCTCATAAATTGTCCTCTTGTCATGATATACATGTAATAAAGATAAATTAACTGAATGTTACACATGTAGCAAATTGACCTCTAAAGGTTTGATAGTCTCAAAATTGGATTTGTCAAATTTTCGGGGAATAAAATTTCCTTTGTTCATGAATTGCCTCTCTATAATTGAATTGCGGGTGAAATGATAATTTATCTGAAATGTTACACGTGTAACACATTGACCTCCGAAGACGTGATAATCCCAGAAAACCAAAAGATTTATAAACATTCTTTCAAGAAAGAAGTAAAAGACAGAAAGGAGGTGTAACACATGTTCGCAAAACTAATAACTGCAGGCTCAACTCTATTTGGGGAGCTTCAAAGGTGCGTTCCTTATGGCTATACACCTGTAGCACTCTGTACTACTGGTATCAACCCAAGTTGGGGGCTCTGCGGTGATGGCCTAATGAGCTGATTCCGTCAGCTACTTTTTTTCCTTTTTGAATCATAGGACCTAACTATTTCCAGCAGGTTATTCCTGCAAGTTATTAAAAGGACACTCTTTGAGTTTTTATCGGTTCATGGGTCGATGTAAACCAAGCAAAGGGCCTGATGCACAGAATCAGGACTTGATACTTACCAACCTTCCCACTGGCCACAAGTATACTATTGATTAACCTTATATAATTCTTGAGGAAAAGTCGTGCATGAAGAAAATGTGCAGTGTCATTGTCTTGGTTCTCCTTTTCTGGGTTCCCGTAAACTGTTTACCTACCCAAGAGAGATTTTTGAGATATGGCATCTACTATGGGACTGCCACCAGCAAGGGGATACGGAATGTGGACTGGTCTCAATTCGATTTGATGATTTTATATCCGGGCAACCCTGAAAATGATTACAGAAACCTGAAAGACACTGCATTTTTGATACTAATTCAAACCATGCGCGACAGTGGAGTACAGATATTTTTGCGCCAGGATGTTGGATGTGAAAAAGACGTAGGAGGAATGTATTACTCCAGAACAGAGAGAACTACCTGGTTAGACTTCAAAAAGAGGGAGATCAACATCTTTATGAGGTACGCGGACGGCATCTTCTTTGATTGTGTCGGGCCTCAACAGGGGAGACGGGTGTATAGTCCCCAGTTTGGAGAAGATGTCCAAGAGCTCGTAGACTATGCCCACTACTCCCGGGGGGAGGTTATCATTGGTAATTTATGGGCATTGATGGACTGGGTTAAAGCGGGCGAGCTCAATGCAATTCCGTATAAAACGGATTACGTACTATTTGAAGGAGCATGGTCAGTGACACCTGATCAGTATTCAGATGATTTTGATCCTTTAAGTGCTCTCTTTTTTGCCAACTCCAACAATTTCGAGGTATTGGGGCTGGATTTCGGACGTGAAGAAGATAGAGATCGATTGATGTACTGTTACTGTGCCTCTAGAGTATTCGGGTTTTCTGGGTTTTATTACTCATGGGACAATTTCTATGAAGGAGTGAGCGATTTAGACCTTCCACATTTGGGATTACCACTGGCTGACAACACTATTGAAGGTACGTTGTACACCAGAGAATTTGAAAGGGGGAAGGTATATGTGGATTTCCAGAACCACAGGGGGTGGATAGAAGGTGAGGCAGCAGAAGAAGAAGCAGGTGTAAGTATAGTCTTTGTGGTGGCAGGGTTTCTTATTACACTGTATTTCAGACAGAGAAAGTGATTGGAGTAATAACCTTTTTTCCAATAGTTTTGTTACACGTGGGTCTGTTACACGTGTAACAACTCTTCGGCAACTAATATCGACTCTTCTACATCAACTCTTCGGCACGGGAGATTATTCCTTTCTTTTCTTCTCAATGACTTCCAGGGTATACTCTAGTTCTCCAAGGCCAAGTTCTGCTGCTGCTGTAACATGGACGTACGGATTTCTCCTGGTGACCTTTTCGAGGAGCCCTTTTCCTTTCTTGAGCCCTTCTGCAGCAGAATCAGGTAATGGTATCTTGCTCTCAATGATGTCTAGGGCACACATATCAATGGCTACAGGATCATCACCTGCTAGTATGCCTTGGTCGTTGATGATGGGAACATCTGCATGGGGGTGGCAGTCACAGTGGGGCATGATTTCAGTTAGAAACGATATGTAGAAGATTTTTCCCTTTGCAAAGGTGGATACAGCAGCTTTTGCAGCTTCTGCTAATGCTTTCTGGAATCTTTCCTCATCTCTCTCCATTTCTAAAGCATTGTTCTCACAAACTTCGATACAGCGGCCGCATTTCACGCATTTTTCGTCATCGATTGAGAACTCACCTTCTAATGTGATCGCATCATGATCACACGCTTCAGCACACTTCCCGCACAGAATGCAGGTGTCACCAGTGTGGATGATTCTGACTCTGGCTATTGCATGGATTCTTCCTCGCTCTGTGGTGCCTTCTCTGTTTCTGGCAGCAATGGCACCCATTCCCAGGTTTTTGACAGCTCCTCCAAAGCCGGACTGGATGTGTCCCTTGCAGTGAGTTACCACGATCATGGCATCTGCATCGTAGATTTCAGAAGCAATGCCAATGTCACCAATTGACTTTCCTGCTGGAACTCTCACGTAATTTCTGCCCTGGAGGCCGTCTGCCAAGACCACAGGGCACCCAACAGATAAGCGGTTTATCCCCTGCATGTTTGCTATCTCCAGGTAATCTAACCCTTTTGGTCGTACTGTATCGGTGACAAAAGGGTGTCCTCCCGCTTTTTTTACTGCATCAGCAATTTTCTTCAAAAAGATTGGTCGTACAACTCTGTGACCTCCTCTGGAGCCGAAATGGGTTTTAATAGCTACGTAATCGTCTTCTTGAATGTAGGTTGAGAGGTTGGCTTTTTCTAGAATTTCTTCTAATTTGGCTACCATAGATACTTCGTAGCTGATTTCCAGAGTGCGTGCAGAAGCGAAATAGAGCTTTTTCATGGGAGTGGGATGGGAGACACGTTATTTAAAAGTTGTTGTTTATAGAGGGAAGGTGGGGTGAGAGAATAACCATCACTGTAGTTGTAGCAAGATGCAGCCACTTATAATGACACGCTCGATGATGGGGATTTCCTCCTGTACTTACAGCAAAGCCTTTCTCCCCCCCGCTACCCCTCAAGCATCCGACGTTCCCACTACCGCTGCTTCCTTCCGGACCTGACGGAGTTCGCAGGATAAAGAAGATTGGTCCACTTTCCTCCGAAAGGAACCTCTTCTTCCGCAGATCAAGAGGGACGAAGGTTCATGGTCGGGACGATGCGCAGTTGCAGAATTCCATCGTCGCTCACCGAGCTTCGGCCCCTGCATAAAGACCACTTCAGGTGACAGGAACGGCCTACCCTCCCGGCCTAGTCAATACCCAATTAAATCATAGCTTATAAAGGTGTTGTTCTCAAGTCATGGAATGGTTTAGCCATTAGTGGTTATCTCAACTTTGTTACACGTGTAACAAAATTTTGGGGGTTTTAAGGCAATGGATGGTGTCTTGCTGTGTTCAGTCTTGTTCAAGTCACATCTGCAATGGAAATCCTTTATAAAGGAAATCGAATGAACTTTAACAGATTGGGTGTCACTTCTGTAAGACTAATGGTGACAATCCTTTAGAAAGAAAACCTTTATATATGTAACATGAAAGCAGCAGTGAGGTGTACAAATGGAAAAAGAAACCCTGGCTGATACAATAATGGAGACGCTCAAAGAAAAACTCAACAGTATGGCAAATTCAAACAAAGGATGGAACAAAAAGATACAGGTCTGCTTCAGCGATATCAATGTGGCATACCTGGTTCAAATTGGAGAAGATGGCACAGTAAGCCAATTCGATAAGAAACCACTAGGAGAAGCTTCACCCGCAGATGTCGCAGTGCACACCACTGTTGATGTCCTTGACAGTGTTATGAAAAGAGAGACAAATGCTATGATGGCTGTGATGCAGGGAAAAATTCGCATTGATGGCGACATGAGTGTGCTCACCAAATTAGCGTCTGCATTCATGTAGGATTACCTCTAAACTATGCCAAAATTGAGTCAGCTTCAAACAGAGAAGCTGCATCTGTGCAGGTCCCTTGCAGTAGTGTAGCAAAAGAGAGTTCTGTTACACGTGTAACATTGAAATAATGGTTGATTTATGGAGTACTAAAAAAATCAACAATACAAGATATCAGTCATGAGCCATCTACTGAATCCTGACAATCCCGGAAAAAAGCAATCCTTATAATACACAACGTGAAAAGAATTGTGATGAAAAACCCTTACATCATACACCCTGCAGAAATGAAAGACTTCGTGGGAAGAAAGACACACTACCGTAAACTTCACCAGTTGTTAAAAGGAACCCCTTCTATCATCCTGGTGATAGGCATAAGAGGAATGGGGAAAGCCTCATTTCTGAAGAATATACTGCACCAGGATTTTGAACCACAGCCACTTTTTATTGAGTACAACTCAAAAAAACATGAAAGAGAATTCGTCATTCCTGATTTGTACAGAAACCGCAAAGAAATACCAGAACATTCAGAACTAGTGAAGAAATTGAACACGCTAAAGCTGAAATTCACCTTTTCAGATTATTCACCTTCTTCTCAGAAAGAACCTCTCTCAGAGGATTTTTTTAAGGCTGCAGACATTTTTAGGCTCAATTATGAATCTCTGATGGATATTCAGAACACGCTGAAGAAAATCAAGGCCAATATTGTTGTCCTGGTGAACGTACACAATTTACTGCCTGCAGAACAGTGGATCCTCGAGGAACTGGTGAAGAATTCTCAGAATTTCTTTTTAATTATCAAATTAACAGAGGAAATGGCTTCCACCATGGTGATAAGCAATTATGAGCCCATAGAGTTGGAGCCGTTATCTCGGGAAGAATCTGTGGAAATTATTGGAAAAGGGAAATTCCTGGACGAAGAGACTTCCGAGGCTGTATACGAACTATCTGGAGGGTATCCCTACCTTGTACAGGTTATATCCTGGATATTATACGAGAAACACCTGCGTGGAGAGGATATTCATGCATTCATTGACATGTTAAGAGAGGAGGAACCTGAAGATTTTTTTGGCAATGTCCACCAAGAGATCTTAACTGTTTTGAACCCAGATGCTCGTCGGCTGCTCATAGATTTATCGTGTGCACCTTCTGTGCTGACTCTGAAAGTGCTGAAAGCGTTCTCACAGGCGGACCCTCATGAAGGACTATCAGATCTTATAGAAAAGGGAATTCTCTCTCAAGAGAACGGCATATTCAGGGTACATCTTGCTCTTTCCCCTGTTTTTTTGGAGTACATAGATGAGGATGAAATAATTGGTGATTTTACAGATATTTATTTGGAGGCTGCACGAACGTTAAAGAAAGACGATGACTGCGTTTTTCTCCTGGAGGATTTGAGAAATACGGATGAGGGTCAATCTGAAGTTATTCCAGTACTAGAGAATGAAGAAGTCCTGCTTGGGTTTGGAACTGATGAGCTGTATGCAGGCAGACTGGCATCTGCAGAAAGATGTTTTGAAAGAGGATTACAACTAAATGGGGCATTAAAATCTGCTTTTTTGGCACGACTGGGAATAGTTTTCCAGAGGGTGGAAATACCAGATAAAGCGTTACAATGTTACGAACAAGCGTTGCACATCCATAAAGAAACTGGGTACAACCAGGGGGAAGCAGACCAACTTGGAAATATAGGATGGATTTACAAAGAAAAGGGAAGTCTAGATGAAGCAGAAACACACTATAAAAGAGCTTTGGAAATTGACAGAGAACTAAAAGATAAGCAAAGGGAAGCTCTCCATCTGGGTGAGATAAGTGCAGTTTACAGGGAAAAAGGGGAACCTGACAAAGCGTTGACATGCAGTACGCAAGCGCTCGAAATTGAAAGAGAACTACAGCATGCAGCACGGGAAACGATCCATCTCAAAGATATTGGAGCAGCCTCCATACAAATGGGAAACTTAGATGAAGGCTTAACGTACCTTAAGCAGGCTTTAGAACGGTTCACCTCTTCAGGCGATCGTTATGAAGTGTTGTCAACATATGCACACATCTTTGATGGGTTTATCAGGAAAGATGATCCAGTTACCGCGTTTTCTTACATGAAAAAAGCTCTGGAGTACACACAAGATGAGGAATATACAGGCGGCATCTTTGCTATTATGATGATGACTGCAAAACATTTGATGCAGGAAAACCAATGGAAGTATCTGCAGCACATTACATTGGTTAAGAGTCCTCACTTTGGAAAGGAGTTAAATTCCCTTGTGACAGCAGTGGGGTATTATGCAAAGTATAAGTTGTCTGGGAACAAGGTATATCTCAAGGATTACAAAAGGAGAAAGAAGAAGCTGGGCTACTCGGCTAGGAGTATCCTGGATGAACTTTTTAAAAGGAAGTAAGGTACGATAATAAGAAAGAGCTGCTTGAAAATGAGCAATAATAGAAGCAATAGAAGTGACCTCTTCTGTAGATTTTCAGAAGTAGTCCATTCAGGTATATCTTCAAGGTTGATCACGTTATCTCCTAGTGCCTCAAACTCTTCTGTGGTCATGTAATGGATGATAGGATGGTAAGGTCCCATTACTCCTGGATAGTTTACACCCACAAGGGCTTTGTCATATTCATCCTGCGACCATGCACCTGTATACCAGGGGATAGTGGTTTCATCAGGAGCAACCCCTGGGAGATGCCAATCAGGAATGACGCTCATCCAGCGGACAACGAATCCCTGGCGTGAGGACGGCCCCCATTCCTGCCACGTTATCCCATTTTCTTCTACAGCATTTTCTGGTCTCTCATTTTCGCGTGAGTACACAATAATGTATTCATTGTCTTCGTTGACAGTGATTTCATCATCCATTAGACTCCCGTGGGGAACACCAGTGTAGATGCTCTTACCAAGGCCTCCACTTCCTTGCTGGTGGGTTAGAGAAAAGTAACGGACCTCACCTTTTGTCATTACTGGTTCACTGTTACGAGTTTTGGGAAATTCTGGTAGTCTACCAGTGATAACAATGACTTTGTTTTTACCGAGAGCTATTGGACGCAGCAAATAAGAAATGTAATTACAGCAGGTTGCACTGCACTCAAAATTCCCTGGAGGATCAGCATCTGCTCCACGATTCCATAAAAGCTCGTAGAAGTCACGAATCTCTTTTTTTGCTGCTGAAAAGTCATTTGGTCCCCAGGGTTCTGCGTTCATGTACGCATTGGCCTCCATCATGGCAAGGTCAATGCCAAACATCTTGAACCAGCCCAAAGTTGGCCCCTGGAAGGAGTAAGGTTCATAAGGGGGGACAGGCCTGTTAGGGACTGGCGCTGTCTGATCTTGTACAGCCTTGGATTTATCGCAGGTTATCCAGTATTTTTCCCCCGTTGGCAGCTGTAGTGTGGCTTTCGGCCATTCTACTCCGCCGAAAGGTTCTTTACCGTTGTCTGGTGCATAAATGCGCAGCCACAAGACAGATGGCACCAATACGTTTCCACCCCACGGCCCTGCAAACCCAAAGGGGCTCCCTGCCCGTGTGTTGCCTGGTGCGCGATAGCCAGGAGCCATGACATCATTTAACTCCACTGCATTACCAATCTGTAACTCAAAAGTTAAATGGTAATGCCTGGTCTCAGCAGTTCGATCAGCCCCCGCCCGAAAAGGGTTCACATGCCCTGGGTCTGGCTCAATATCCACATCCACGATAGGTACTTCACACACACCCATGTTACCAGTGACAGGATGACGAGGATCAAACGGCTGCAAGATCTGATAATCCATAAATCTGCAATAAGGAAAATCACCTTCTATTAACAGCTTTGAACCAAAAGGGGCAATAAAAATCAATTTCAGGTAGGTGGCATGCGGATCTGGTGAGTGCTGATGGAGTTCCTCTTGAGGATCATACATAACCATAGCGTACCACTGTTCTTCTGGTGTAATCTCATCAGGATTGACCAATTTCCAGCTATGTGTTTTTGCACTGTCAACATAGGGAGAAAGTAACCCTTCAGGGAATTCAGTGCCCACTTTTCCGTCTAACCATTCATAAATGTACTCTTCTAGTTCTTTTGAGAGTTCTTCTGCTTCTTTAACGGCTCTTTCGTAATAAACGTCACCTTCTTTTTTCGCTTCCAGAGCAAGTTCTATCCTTTGTTCGTTTGTTAATTCGGGCAAATCCTGATATGTCCAGCGCGTGTCAGGAAACACTGTCTCATCCTCTATTGATCGCTGAGATGCACACCCAGTCAAAAGAAGTAACCCCAAGAAGGAGAGAGTAAGATGTTTATTCATGATTTTTCTTACATACCTTACTTGATAAACCTTACTGTAGGATAAATATAGGGACAAACTTGGCTACCCCAGGGCAATGACATAGGCTCTTTTGTATATTACAGTAACCCTGAGGCCACAGCAACAATACTGATAAAATAGATTATCATTGGCACGTATAGACAGTGGGTCCTCTCGTACGCGTAGGTCTTCATTACTGCCCCTAAAAAGAATAGAGGGATCAAGACCAACTCAAGATGAAGGACAGCAAACAGAAAAGAAATTAGTACAATTCCTAATCTTATTCCTAATCTATTCCTCAAAAGAGGATAGAAATACCCTGAAAACAAAATTTCTTCCACAAAGAGTGCAGTAATAACTATCAAAACTCCCACTATTGCCAAATCTGCTATACGCTCTAATAGACCTGTTTCAGGGAAGGTTAACCCACTCATAGCCAACAAAGAGGCAACCATCCAATAGAACAAAAGGAGGATCACTCCCACTGCTAAAGAAACCAAGAACTGTCTTTTGGTAATTCGTATAAATCCTAAAGCTTTTTTATAGTCTTCACCCGATCTTATCACGGTATAGCCAAGATACACCAACCCTACAGGTGAAACAGGCAGCAACAGTACATACGCAAATGCTCTTTTCCATCCCCACAAAGGTTCCCACTTATTACCATTTTTGAGAGTTCTCACCACAAAAAGAGAGAATACCACACCAAGAACCGCTCCCACACTAAAAAAGATGGTCAACTTCCCTCTGTACAGTAAGGGAACATGGCGAGGGTGCTTAAGAAAATAGGTTAACCTCTGATACCCATAGTACCCTGCAGGGTTTAACCAATAATCTCTCTGAAATCCTTCTTCTCCTACATCAACTTCCTCAAGAGTACCTAACCCAGGAAGTGCATCCAATGCCCCTGTAAACCGGGTATTGGTATACACGCATAACCCTACCTCATCTCCCACTGCACGACGAAGCATGTCTACATCGCCGTCACCATCCACATCATGAATCAGAAAGCCACCAAAAGGAACTTTGATCTGTTTTTCAATTGCCCCTTCAGGGCTAAAAACGTACAAGTATTCACTGTGATCTCTTTCTACGAATAAATCTTTACTGAGTGCTTCTTCTGGATTTGTGTCCTGTAAAAATGTTTCTGGTGGCAATTTAACTCTGAATATGACTTCTGTATCCCCATCTGCATCAATATCAACAATATAATAATAAAAAAGGTCATCAAGTAATACTGTCCACCGCTCAGAATTGTCGTAGTTCAACACGCGAAAGAACGTGGGAACAGAATCGGAATTGAGCCAGACTCTGTAGTAGATGAGAAACTCACAGCGTCCATTATTATCCATATCAACAACGTCCACAACAAATTTAGGATCAACATACTTCCAGATTAGTCCGAATTCACTATCATACACGTAGAGAGCACTATACCCAAGTGCATTGTCATCGTATGCAATTATCACGTATTCGTGCTGTCCATTATCATCTACATCAAGAATATAAAACTCAAGAAGGACCTTATCACTTATGTGATCAAAATCAAATGCTATCCTTGGTTTCTCTTCACATGTGGTTACATCTATTTCTGTAACTGTGTTAACCTGTACAAAGAATAATCTCTTTTCGTTTTCATTTTCCAGAAAACAGAAATATGTCTGGTTTGAAAATTCTTTTTCCCAGATAATGTCCCCTTCCAATGTAATAATCCTGCAGTAAGCAGCGTAGTTTTCAAACCCTACAAAGGATGGGTCTGCCTCTTTTTCCATGATTAACCTTGTTTCAGAATCCTGTATACACCCAATAATGGAATAATCATCCCCATATTCATAGAGAATGTCTCCCTTTCTGTCCAGTATCAGGTTGGCCACCATGATCTCGTTGTATCCATCCTTGTTAACATCTGCGAGAATGATTTTGTAGCGATTAAATGAATATCCGTCCCATTCTGTGTTTATTTCCAGAATTTTACTCCACAGCAAAGAACCTTTTGAATTGAAACAGGTGATTTGTCGTTTCCCCCTGTGTGTGTCCATTTCTTCAGAATAAGACGTTACCTGTGTTACCATAAAGATTTCTTTGAGTCCATCACCCTCAACGTCCTCAAAAAGAATGGAAAGGTAGTCGCCCAAGGGGACTTGCCAGAGAAAATTGGAAAAGGTGTCCACAGCTGTTACCGTGTATCCTTGTGTGTCATCACATGTGTACAAGATTTCAGAAAGCCCATCATTATCCAGGTCCACAACATAGATTCCTAACGGTAAGCAGGAGGGCACCTTCCAAACAAGCTCAAATTCGTAGTCTGGATTACCTCCAAAGGCAGGGACAATGAACAGGAAAAGGAAAAGGATGAACACATCTTTTCTCATAACCCTTCTTGTCCTCCAGTTTTTTAAGGGTTTCTTGACAGGAGGTCCATTCCGTTGAATCGATTGTTACACGTGTAACATCTCGCCTTCTTCAATTCACTGAATATATTCCAGCAGTCTATCTATGTCTTCTTTAGTATTCCAGAAATGTGTGGAAACTCTTATTCCATTCATTCGAGCTGAAACGAGAACCTTTTCCTCCCTTAATTTCTCTGCAATTCTTGTTGCATCTGGGTGCCTAATGTTCACGATCCCTGCCCTCTTCTTCTCATCATAAGGTGTCTGAACACTGTCTACACTATCGATGACGTATTGAGAAACGTTCAAAACCCTTCTTTCAATGACATCTATTCCTATACCTGAGAGTATTTCCAAACTCTTTTTGAGTCCCATTAGTAAAGCAAAACTCTTTCCTCCTGTTTCAAACTTTCTGGCAGAATCTGCAAGTTCTATCTCATGAAGCCCAGGTCTGTTAAAGTTTTCGTGATCTTTCAACGAAAACCAGCCCATATAAGGAGGGTCAAACTTACTAATGTGCTCTTTTTTGATGTAAAAAATTCCTACACCCAAAGGTCCCATTAACCATTTGTAGGAAGCTGTTGAAAAAAAGTCAACATCCGTCTCTCTCACATCCAAGGATACTGCTCCCAGCCCCTGGATGACGTCTGAAAACAAGAATGCATCATGCTCTCTGCACAACTTGGAAATTTCTTTCAAGTCACATCTGAATCCATTTCCAAACTGGACGTACGATACAGCAACTAACCGCGTACTATCGTCAAGAGCGTTTTCTATGTCTTCAATTCGTATCTCTCCGTTTACGTTCTTGACTTGGATTATTCTGACCCCTCTTTTCTGCAAATTGTACCACGGTATACTATTGGAGGGAAATTCCAAATCTGAAGTCACGATAGTGTCTCCCTTTTTCCACTTGATCATGTGGGCCACTGTATTGATCCCCTGGGACGTATTGAGCGTGAACGCTATCTCCTCTGGTGACGCATTCACCAGTTCAGCAGCTTTCTTTCTGCACTCTTCCAGCTTGTTCAACCATTCAAAAAAATCAAAATCTCCTCTTTCTCCTCTATTTTCCAGGAAATTCTGCATTTCAATAACAGTATCTGAAAAAAGGGGTGAAACAGCTGCACAATCTAAGTGGATGCAGGTTTTGAGAGCAGGTATTTTTTCTCGTACAGCAGTTATGTTCATGACATCACCAACCCCAGTAAGAGGACAAGGCTTAAATAATGTGGTTAGAGGGCTGTTATATCTGACATTTCCCTCACATTTGTGGCGCGTAAACATCATTGTCTTAGCTGGTTACTGTTCTTGATGCATGAAGAACCCACGAATTCTGACACTGAATCTCACACTCATAAATGTCAGAATATTAATGGTGTTCATCACTTGTTGATGTTAAATCTGTTACACGTGTAACATAACATATGGTTATCTTGGATTCACGAATGATTTTAACTATTGACACTACATCACCTCAGTCAATACGGTACCAACTCCAGTCAACTCAAGACCTTTTGAATTCATCTCTATTTTATTTCGAATACTTCACAAGATTGAAATACCAATAACCCTATTCCACTACAGTAAACTCTCTTTCGAGAGTACTCAATTCTTTCGGTTCCAGTGTTTCTCTGTGAAGTGCAATAATGAGCCGTGAATTGTTCAAGACAATGATATCTTTCAACTCCTGCAGGTGTTTAACTGCTGTCTCAAAAGTATTTTGAGTTATGAGATATTCCAGGCCGTCCAGCAAAATGACAGAATCTTCATTTTTCCTGGTGAAATCCTCCACAATATATCGTAGCTTGAGCAGATCATCTGGATTTATTGCATTCTTCACTTCAACCCTTGATAACCACAGCATGGGCGTTTTTGCTAGTTTGTACTTTCTTTTGAGCTTTTCTGGATATACACGAGAGATTATCAGCCCCGGAATCCCATGAGCAACTAAATCAGTAAAAATTCTATAAGATTTTTCAGGTTTTTTCTCTAGAACAATATAACCCCCCATAGGATCTAACCAATGCTTGATTTCTACTTTGGGCGTTTCTTCTGTTGGTATTAACACCTCGTTCTGGTCAGTGGTTGCACACATACTTGCCAGAACTTCAGGATTTGTAGTATCTTTTCTCATGGAATCACCTCTTTTTTGGCTACGCCCAACATTTCACTCCTGTCGCTGTATACATACTATTATCTATAGTAGCTATTACTATATGATAGTAGCATCTTAAATACTTTTCGGTGGGTGAGGTGGGGGTGGAGTCTAATAATTCAGTTTCAGGTTCTCTCTCATCTTTCTGGCTCTTAATGGGAGATTAAACTGCAATTATAGTCTTCTTTTGGTGATAGCTGCTGGCGGGAAGGTGACTAGAAAACCTCATAAGAAAAGAACCTATCATACAACTATGATGACTGCAGAACAATATGAGGAAAGCCTTCAAAAATTGAACCTTGAAGTGTACATGTTTGGAAAGCAGTTGCACACTGTGGTTGACAATCCTCTTATTCGACCCTCAATGAAAGCTGTTGCCAAAACGTATGAAATGGCCCATCGTCCAGAATACAAAGATATTATGACTGCTACATCCCATATTACTGGTGATAAGATAAATCGGTTCACTCACATTCACCAGAGCGTTGAAGACCTGGTATTAAAGAGCAAAATGGGACGACTGCTGGGCCGTAAGACTGGATGCTGTTTCCAGAGATGTGTGGGAATGGATGCGCTCAATGCACTCTCAATTGTTACCTACAACATTGATGAAAAATATGAGACAGACTACAATAAACGCTTCTTAGCATATCTTAAATACGTTCAAAAAAACGATCTAACCTGTGATGGTGCCATGACTGATCCCAAGGGCGATAGGAGCTTGCCCCCACATGGCCAGCCAGACCCGGATGTATACCTCCACGTGGTAGAAGAAAGAAATGACAGCATCGTAATCAGGGGGGCTAAGGCGCATCAGACAGGTGCAGTGAATTCACATGAAATCATTGTCATGCCCACCACTTCTATGCGGGAAAATTCCAAAGAGTATGCTGTCTCCTTTGCGTTACCCAGCGATACCAAAGGTATCAAATACATTATAGGGCGCCAGTCCTGCGATACCCGAAAACTGGAAGGGGGAATGGATCAGGGCAACCTGTTATTCGGTGGGCACGAAGCTCTCGTTGTATTTGATGATGTAGTTGTCCCTTGGGATCGCGTATTCATGTACAAGGAGTACGACTTTGCTGGTCAACTGGTGGAGAAATTTGCCAGCTATCACCGGCAGAGCTATGCATGCAAGGTGGGCGTCGGAGATGTGTTGATAGGTGCAACCCAGACTGTTGCAGAATATAATGGTGTTGCACAAGCTTCCCATATTAAAGACAAAATTGTTGAGATGAACCACTTGAATGAGACGCTCTACTGCGGCTGCATTGCGTGTGCTTCAGAAGGTCACAAAGAACCCAGCGGCACGTACGCTGTTAATACATTACTTGCCAACGTGCACAAGCACAATGTGACCCGATTTCCCTACGAGATTGCACGGATAGCACAAGACATTGCTGGAGGATTAATGGTTACCATGCCTTCTGAAAAAGATTTCAGGTCACCTGTAACTGGTAAATGGCTCAAAAAGTACTTGAGAGCAGCTAATGTTCCGACTGAAAACAGGATGCGCATTTTGAGGCTGATCGAAAACCTTACCCTGGGGAGTGCGGCTGTGGGTTATCTGACAGAATCCATGCATGGTGCAGGGTCTCCCCAAGCACAAAGGATCATGATTTCCCGCTACATAACCATGAAAGAGAAACAAGAAGCAGCCAAGAACCTGTGCGGCATTGATGAGTAATACTAAGGGATTGGATGCTTGGGAGGAAAGGCAGTTTCTTGTTACACGTGTAACAACGTACTTCTTATCTTCGAGGCTGCTGTAATGATCCTATCTGGCGCCTGAAATTGATAACAGCATTATGGAAGGCTCCGGTGAAGCATCTCTGTATTCTTAAGGCTTCATCAAATTTCTTTTAGCCCTTTTAAAAAGCAAAATCTCACAAAAACTATTTAAACCTGGTCACTGAACACATTCAGGTGTTCTTATGGAAGAAAAAAAAGGTATAGGAAAGATACTCTCGGAAGCTCTAGACGTTATCACAGGAAATCCAATGATAATTCTGCCTTATATAATACCGGTGATAATTGTGGTGGTAGGAGTCTTTGCAGCGGCAGGAGCAGTTCTAATGGGAGCATTTAGTACTGGGTTCGAGGCTGATCCGCAGTGGGCCATTGATAACCTGTTGGCAATACTTGGAGTCGCCTTTGGGTTTTTCATACTTGCCTGGATATTTGGTGTAATAGCCGACGCTTTTGCCATCAGCATAACGCACAACGCAGTGCAGGGGAAAAAGGTAACATTCTCTGAAGCATGGGATCAAATAGGAGTGGAAAAGATAATAATCCTTCTAGTAGTCTTGATAATTGCAGGAATACTGGTACTTTTGGGACTATTTGCTCTTTGCATCGGTGCTCTCATCGTGGCAGTACTGCTTGCCTTCTTGGGTCAAGGCGTGATAATAGATAATTTAGGCTTCGGAACCTTTGGCAACAGCTACAACATTGCAAAAGACAATTTCTTCGATATTCTGCTACTGGTGATAATACTCTTTGTGCCGTGGATTTTAGTAGGATTTGTTCCTTTGATCGGTGGAATTCTGCGTATCTTAGTAGAAATGTATGCTGTTGTGGCATTCACCATTCTGTACCTGGATAGAAAGTAATTTTTTCTCTTTTTTCATTTTATTTTAATACTTCAAAGAATTTTGGCATTACATAAAAGGGGTGTCCCCAAGCAAATCCTGTTAAAGCCCTTATCTCGTTTGTACTTTCTCTGAATAACAACTAGGAGGCCCCATCCAGTATTACGGGAGTTCCAAAGATGATTACAACCTTAGAGGGTATTCCTTTTCCAAATTGCAGAGGATACAATACTATTCCTGTAAAAAATCTGATATAAAAAGGTGCATCGCGCACAGACAGCCAATGGGTACTCTCACATGAAAAAGCTCCTATCTGGCCTTTGATGGCACAAGAAAAAAAATGATAGCACTGATCAGATCGATAGGGATGGTTTGTATAAGCCAGGTATGGTGCCAAAAAAATAACAAGAACTGCTGATGCACTCAACAAAAGAAAGAGTGCACACACTCTGGTAGGGGTCATGTCCATCTATTTTAAACCCCTCTTTATACTTTTTTCATAATAAACTGTCATTGGCGGTGTCTCGCTTGTTACACGTGTAACAAATTCGACCAGTATTGCTGATACTAACTTAGAAATACATAAGTATATTCTCATAAAAATATATGCGAAATCATATAAAAGGACTGGCAATGTTAACAGTATCATCTCATTACCCTTTTTAAAACCAGGCATGAAAAAATGAGGATCAGAATAAGAACGAAAATTCCATTATCCTTTTGTTTTTCCTTTAGAATTGGAGAAAAATCAGAATGGTTCCCCCTTATCCTCTCAACTGCATTCTTGTAAGCGTAGAACCCTAGTTTCTTTTCTCCATTAGTGTAGACCAAGCCTAACTGACTCTGGGGATTGTCCATGATATCATACTGTACCACACCAGAGAATTGTAATTCTGATGCTATCTGTGGAAGGTAAGACATGTATCTGGCCTGAGTTTCCTCTCCAAAGTTGTAGGTTTCCATTCCGAACTCAAAGACCCATAATTCTTTAGTATGTGCACTTTGGGCATACTCGTAAATTACGTCAATCATGTCTGCATGGAAGGGGTGGATATCTATTCCGATAGCATCAAGGTTTGAGGTCTGAAGTTCTTTAAAGAGAGTTAGCCCAACTTCATCTGCAGCAGCAATGGTCACAGATACTTTGATTTCTTCATCGACCATTTTCACTTTTGAAGCTGTTTCATTAATGATGGCAACCCATTCCTCAATAGACACAGGCTCTGGTAACATCATGCCATTGTGCCGTGCAAGAGGTTCTACAAAGAGTATCAAATAATCCGGGTGAAGACGTGCAAGCTCTAAAGCATCCTCACGCATGGTTGTATTGTGCACTTCAATGGAAGGAGGATTGAAAAACCAGTCAGCAGAACCCATACATGCAAGGATAACGTGAAATCCTTCTTCTTTCACTCTTTTGAGACCTTCTATTAACTTCTGGTTCTTAAAATCATCTTCTAAATAGCTTCTGTCCACATAGAATTCCAGATAATCAAGTTCCAAATCTCGTGCAATCTGTAGTTCTTTTGAGAGAAGTTCTTCCCAATCTCCCATAGGTTCAGCTTCATTTGCAAAAGAGTTCATCTTGACTCCAGCCTTCATTGGTGTTTTTGTGTAGTTCTCTGCAAATACAGGAATATGTGAGAAACTTGAAATCATTATGGCAGCAGGAATAGCTGCAAGCAGAAAAAAGACAACTACATAACATGCAAAAGCCTTTACAAGCTTGATTTCAAGTCTGCCAAGCATTCTCTTAGATTTTTTTGGATTGAGAAGTAGTGGAGGGATGAACAAAGTGGGATAGAAAATTTGAAGAAAGGAGAAGTTAACCATTTCAAACAGAGAATGGGAAAGAGTCAAGGTATGGGAAATTCCAGAGAACAATCCTGTAAAGTCGATTCCATGTCCAGAAAGCATCTTCAGGAAAACGACTGAAGCACCCAGAAAATTGTAAAAGAGTATGACTTTGGTTATCCCCCCTTTGTCTTCTGAAAGTGTAAAGATTTTAAAATTGTATACGACAGCACACAAATACCCTATAAACAAAATAGTATATACGTTGAAATTACCAAAGAAGCTGAAAAGAAAAAAGATAGACCAGATGACACTGGCAAGAAAGGCTAAAACCGCAAGGTTTCTTATTTTTCTTTTCCAGACTGCAACTGTAACATAAAGGTTATGTAATCCCAAAAGAATTACCACAAGTATATAGAATAATACTCCATAAACGCCTAGACCTAACAATGTAAAAATTCAACCCACCTCCTTGCGAGATTAACCATTGGAATTGGGGCAGTAGTGCAAGATTCTCTTCTTCTCAATAGGGATGCCATAGCTCTTCTTTAATTCTAACCCTTTTGTAGGTTTTGGAAGGTTCTAGAACTCAATGTATATCTCATAAAGGTTTACGATGGTTGGGAATCCATCGTGGGACATCTTTGCAGTAGTGTTCATAGTCTATACCAAACCTCTTTTTGAGTCCCTTTTCCTCAACAAATACAACATGAATGTGGCTAAGCACAGCTACAATAATGGTGTACATCAAAATACTGACAGACTCAAAATAAATGGTTAGACCCAAAAGCATAACGATGGCACCAGCTTGCTGAGGATTCCTCACGAATTTATATGGGCCATCTGTCACTAATGTCTGCGGAGCACCTCCTTTTACACGATCTATTGGTATACCTCCAGTTCTCTTAATCAGAAAAATGATAGAATAAAAACAAAAGGAAAGAGCTGCAAGAAAGATGATTGCACCACAATACTTGAATGCATCAAAATCAAAATCAAAAGGCATTAACACATCGAATCTTCTTATCCAATAGGGAATGAAGAACATAAAAAGAGGAAGCAAAACCACAGCTAGTACAACCACCTGCCAAGTGCTCAGGCAATTATTTTGTTTATCCATCTTCTCTACCTTCTTTACTTTGGATTGACTCCATAAGAACCCTTGCTTCTGTGAATATTCGCACGTACCAATTATTTTTCTTCATGATTCGGAACCCAACTTGGGTGTTCTTCCCACGGAAATTCTGAAATGACTGTTTCATTGCCCCCGTCAGGGTCTGCTATTCTTATCCTTGCGGTATGATCCCCATTTTTCCATTTATAGGTGAAATAACAGATCTTTCTTCCATCTGGTGAATACTGAGGTATGATATCAGATTCTCCATCATCGCTGGTGATCCGTTGGAGATTTGTTCCATCAGGGTTAATACTGAAAATGTTGTAGATAGGATTTCCGTGATTATCCTCACGTATTTTGGCCTCAAAGATTATTCTGGTATCATCTGGGGAGAACATTGGATCATTTATGGCCAGCAATTCATTAGTATGTTCAAAGATTAATTCTTTGTTTGAACCATCTGCATCCATCATGTACAGATCGAAATTCCCTGATAATCCTTCAGAATGGATGTATAAAATCTTGTTCAGCTCGGTAAATGAGAAACCGGGATCAGCATTGACGTCGCCAGGGCTGGCAAAGGTTAACTGTGTTTTTCCTGAACCATCTGCATTCATGACGTAAATGTCGTACTGTGGCAGAACGTCTTTGATGTCTTCTGACGTTCTGTGAGCTGAATCAGACACGTACACAATTTTGGTGCCGTCATGGTTCCAGTGGGCTCCAAAATCTAAATAATCATTGGTTGTCAACCTGGTTATACCGGTTCCGTCAATGTCCATGACAGCAATCTCCCATCCTGAGTCTGTTTCCTTCACACGACCAGGAGTGTAGTGGATGCTGCACACTATTTTCTGTCCATCAGGAGAAACATCTGCCTGGTGTTCCCAGTAAGAATTGTAGGTGATCCTCTTGATGGTTGAGCCGTCCATGTTCTTCGTGTAGAGTTCCATGTACTTTTGGGGATTTCCCTGAAAATCGGGATCATCCGAAGGAGCTTCTTGTGCACTTTCGTAAATTATTCTGAACTCTGGTTCATCCTGTTTAGTGCATCCGGTCATCAAGAATACCATCATCGTTGTGACGACTACGCCAAAGAGCAATCTGGTACTATTTTTTTGAATCAACATTTTTGACCTCCTTTTAAAGGGGTTCATGAATACTTTGTTTCTTAATTGGAGTTATTAAGCCTTTGGGTTCTCTTATATTTTCAGGTCATGCAGATAGCCATGACTGCTTGCCCACGCATTCTCAAGAAAAAAAGAAAATTTTCAGGTCATGCAGATAGCCATGACTGCTTGCCCACGCATTCTCAAGAAAAAAAGAAAATGAAGATTTTCTTCATTAAATCTGCAGTACTCCAGTACTCTCTATCACATAGACCCTTTTTCAACCTCTTTAAGGAAATACATTTCAGGAGGTCCAAGAACACCAGCACTCTTTTGTGCCTCTCGGAATTTATCGGATTGAAAGTATTTTCGAGCATTGTCTAATCTATCCCATTCGAGGAGGATTATGAGGTGGTTGGGATCATCCTCAGTGCAGAAGATCTGGTATGACTTCGCACCGCTCGCTTTACGCATGGCAGTGCCCTCAGCTCCGCTGAACCCAGATTTCCACTTGGCATAGTCCTCCACTTTGATTCGGGCCAGCACGTGTGGTATTTATATCACCTCTGTACCTTATCAAGGTTTGACTATAAGAATATTTTTGCTTTTGCAGACAATTCAAGTAAACTCTTCACTTTTCAGAAATCTTTATTGTAGGTTGTATTGTTTGCAAATAATAACTGATCTGATAAAGAAGTCAAAGTTTGTCAAAATTGTGGTGCTCAAAGTTTAATATCTCTAAATACCAAAAATTCACGAAATAATTAATAAAAAATATATTGTTACACGTGTAACACATTGACAAAGACGTGACAACCGCGATTATACGAAACGCTGTTCATTTCTAACCCACATATATTTGGACTACTTTGAATAACTAACCAATACAGTGGTTCTAATTTCTCTTGTTGTACAGAAAAAAGTGCTACAAGACCTTCAACACCTGAAATATCTATTGACTCCAACCCGTGAGTGCATCCTGTAAAAAGAAAGTGGGGAATAGAATCCCTCATTGAGAAGTAATACTTAAATAGTTCCCTTCCAAAGAAGCCACATTGAAAGAAGAACTTACCCCTATGGATGTACTGGAAGAACATCTTCCTCCAGGAACCAGTTTGCTCATTGTGGGCCCCCCAGGTAGTGGGAAAACCATCCTTTCCCAACAGTTAATGAATCAGGCTCTGAGAAAGCACAAATCTGTCATTTGTATAGCTTCCAAGAGCCAAATCAATCTGATTGTCTCCCAGGAAAAGCTGTTCAGCTGGCCGATTGCTCCTTACCTGAAGAAAAAACAATTTGCTGCTGTAGAGATTGGGGATATAACAGATCCTACAGAGCTGAACATCAGCTTAACCCAGGCCATCAAAAGGACAGAGAAGCCGCTCTCCTTTGTGGTGGTGGATTCGCTCACCATATTAATGGTGGGAATGGAAGAGCGAAAAGTCATGAAATTCACAGAAGCTTTGAACAGAAAACTACAGGACCAGAATGTGAGTTTGATACTCTTGGCTACACCCACTAAGGAGACAGAGGATTTTATCACCAAAATGAAGTCTTTGGCATCGTCTGTGATCGAGATTAAACTGGAAGAGCGGGGAACTATCAGAAGGTATATGCGTATTTTCAAGTTTTTGGAGCGGAAGCACTCCACTCAATGGTATCCTTTTGAGATTGCTGATAATGGAATACAGTTCGCTGCTGCACCAGTGCGGATGCCCCCCTCTGATGTAGTTTTCCTTCCTAAGATGATGTTGTTAGAAGAGGCATCCACCCCTTATTCTGGACTGGATCACCTTCTGGAGAGGATAAAAAGAGAGAAACTCTCCTGTATTCTGGAGACCAGGTTCTCTTCCGGGCAGGGGATCATGCTCTTTTCAGAAGGGGAGCGGTTGAAATCGGTGATCGTTGGAAAGGACGGCAAGAGAGCAAATGCTCCCCGATTGCTGGAAACCACTGCAAGAACCAAGGAAGGAGCGCTATTCCTCCATTCTGTGAGCCCTGAAATTATTCCGTTTTTAATAGGTTACCTGGAAGATCAGGTCTTATTCAGGAATTTAAGTTCTGAGCAGATCAAATTTGAAGATATACTGGAAAATCTTTCCGAGAGTGAATTCTCAGGGTGCGTGCTCTTAAGGGGCGATGAGGGAGAGGGATTGATCTTCATTGATGAAGGAAAAGTGATAGAAGCGTATTTCGAAGATGAGTACGTCCTCCATTCCAAGGAAGCGCTTGCAGCGTTTGAGGATGCATCCAGAGGAAACTTTCAGATTGACATATACTTCTCTCCCAGAGTAAGAAAACCATTTGAAAAAAAAGAGAAGCCAGCCCAGGTGACGGAGACACCAGAAGAAGCGCTGCTCCCGGAATTCATTCCTTTAAAAGGGTTAACAGTACAGGGAGCTTTCATCAATGCGACCTTGAAATACCTGCAGGAGCATTACAAAGCAGAGTGGAGTTCTACCGTGTACTACCCCCGACCGCTGCAGGATATAGCAATTACCAAAGTGGAGAATGAAATTGTGCAGTTAAAAGCCATGAATGATCCCTACTTGAAAAGAGACACCTATAAACTGAGACGGAGCTACCGGGACCGGGAGTGGTATCCTGCAGATGAGTATTTAGATGTTGTATATGCAGCCACCCGCATGCTGGAGTTCACCTGGACGTACGAGAACCGTGACCAATACGAGGAAGGATGGGGAAAACTGAGCAAAGCGTATTTTGAACTAGGAAAGACTATCCCCACGTGTATGGAGGTCTCAAATAAGAGAACAGAAAAAGGGTTGTGGTTTGACTACTTTATAAGAGAAATCAAGAAATGGAAAGATATGGGGAGCTTTTCAGAACTGGAAAGCAGAAAAGAAGGTAAGAAGCTCATATTAACATTCAAGAAAGACATAGAACCACCTCCCCGCAGGAAAGGAATGTTGTGGGGATTACTGGAAGAGCTGGGTCTCTCCAAGGTTTTTGTCAAAATTGATGGAGAAGACTATGTTATAACCTTTGGATAACTGGTTAACTTGACGAAGGCTGTCATTTTCGGGGGATGGAACCCCCTCAGGTTTACAATTTTTCTTTATGATCGAATTGCGAATGAAATAGTAATTTAACCGAATTGTTACACGTGTAACAAGTTGATATCCAGAGATGTGACAGCTCCGCAAAGGTTGTTAGATATGCTGTAACTACTCTCCCCCTGATGTGGAAACAACCATTGTCTGATAGCACTGAGTGAAATAGCCCTCATCTTCTAACTGGAAGATCAAAGAAAACAAGTCATCTTTCTCTTTTTTATTCAACAATGACACCCTGGCCAGAAGGTACTCGCCTGTGGAGAAGAAGATGGACGTTGAGGGAAGCATTCCCAATATATCTGCTAACTGTTTGTGGTATTCAGATTGAAACAGAAAATCCAAAACAAAGTAGTTATCAAGACCATGAGGGTAGAAGGCAGCATGAATGTTGGCAACCTGATGAAGTTCAGTGACCCATTTCTGATATCGTTCGAACCGCACTCTGCACTCTTTTAAAATGGGCATGACCGGCGCCCTTATATTGTGTTTAAACCTATAGTAGAGGGCCCACTCCTCTCTTTTCCAGGGAATAAACGGAATTTCTTCGTATAAGGTAGACTTCTCTCTTGGGGGAGAGAGTGCACTGTACATTTTTTTCATGGATTTGTCCCAGTCTAAAGATGTCACTCGAGAAAGGTGTGTTACCCCCTTTGTACCCTGGTGAATACAGTGCCTGAACCCCTTCAACACAGAAAAATTCATGAACTTCTCACAGATTAACAGTATGTTCCAGTTTCCTGAAGATAAACTTCTGTGCATCACATTGGGAAAGCCTTTAAACCTCTTGTAGGTAGGTAACGAATGTTCAAAGTCAAGGAATGCAGCATACTGGTGGTAATTTTGAGCAGGTTTCACAAAGATCATGGGTCCTTTCATGATGGACAGCTCATACATTTCGATCACGTAGCGCGATACTGTACTTCTGGATATGCCTGTATTCTTTGTGATCTGGTAGAGGGGAACAGACGGATTTTCAAATATCTGTTCATAGATCTTATGGTATTTGGGCAGCCTTTTCTTGATGGAAATTCTACTCATTTTTGTCACCTAAAGACTTAAAAGCGAAATTGCAGTGATATGTATAGGTTACCCAAAAAAATGTGGCCGTTAAAGGGTTGAATTTCAGCCTTATAAGGTTTTCGGAAAAACACATGTGGTTGAAGGAAGAGACATGGATGAGTAGAGAGATGGTGTTGCATCTCTCTTTATTCCCGTAATTCTGCTGTGGCACATTTGGATAGTTGTGGATAAGGATTGGCATGCATTGAGGTGGTGCAGGACAGGTACAGTTGACGAGTATTCGTGAAAGCATTAAAAATTACATTAACAACCAGATGTTGCCTACACGTACCCGATTCAAATACTTTTCAGCAGCTTTCACACATTCAGACCCTTGTTCTCGTGATGTGCGGGGAAGATCTCGCATCTTGAAGTGAGGATGAAATGCTAGCAAACAGTAAGGAATATCTGGGTCTAACTCTGCTATGAATTCAGCGATGCGGGAAACTTCTTCTGCATCAATGTAGCCTGGGACTAATAATGTGGAAGCTACCAGAATGGGGGGATCTTTTTCTTTTCTTTGAAAAGTTTCGTAGATGTACGCGAAATTGGATAACGTGTTGGTATTTGAACTTCCACAAAGAGCGTAATTTAAGGGTTCTGAGTATGCTTTCAAATCGAATTTAATGGTACCTCCAGAGGTAAAAGCTGTTTTCCCCACTCGTTTGGCCAGGTTTTTAGAGAAAGCGCCATTGGTTTCCCAGCATACTCTGACATTACCTTTTTCAGCCACTTTTAAGGCATGCAGCATGTGGGGAGTGGGATCACCTCCGAAGTAGCAGATACATGCAGTATTTGTGTCCACCCTGGAGGCTAACTCCTCAACACTCATGGTATGGGTTACCTTTCGGTAGTGCCAATTCTGACAGAAGAGGCAGTCGTAGGTACAGGTACCATAAAAAACTGCTAAATTCTTTTTTCCCCGAGTGGTTCTCTCTCCGCAGAACTCCATGGAAACACAGTTGGTGGGCAGTGGATCGTAGTAACATTCGACGTAGGCTGTATCTTCTGATCCAGATTTAGGTACAATTTTTCCGTTTTTGTTCTTTCGTGCCCCACAGTACCCTGATTCTCCTTCTTGTATTCGACATGCATTGACGCACAATCCACAGGGAACTCCTTCTTGAGGAGGGGTTTCAGGCATTTTGTACTCTTTTTTGGTTTTTTTGTGCGCTTTCTCAATGAAAGGGAGAGCTTCATCGAAATTGGTTCTGATACAGTCTAGGCAGATGCCCAGGCTTTGGGATAGTAATTTTTTCTCTCTGCAGATGGTGCATTCAGACAGCATTGTTGTTATTTGTCTTGAGAATAAAAATATTTCCCTGTCTTAATACTAAAATCAACGAGAGAACCCACTAAAGTGGAAGTACAAAGGACACAGGAAGAAAGGACCACAAGAAATTGTGGAACCTGCAGAAAAGCTGCAGCTCCCGCCGCACAGAAGAACAGAGCAATTATCAAGAATGCTGGTGTCAAAGGTTTCAATCTCTTTGAGTATCTAAATACTTATGGGAAAATAGAAAACGAAATAATTGTTACACGTGTAACAAAGTTGAGAGAACTACCACTGGTTGAGCACCATGAGCAGGTCGCATGAAGTGTCAGAATATTCTCTTAGAATGTGCAGGATTGAAAAATTACAATAAAGAGATGTGATCATCCTTTTGAGACAAATTCTTCATCTTTCAGTGTAATAGACCTGCTCTCAGAGGGTATCTGGTTTTTACATTCCAAACTATGATGACTATTCACTAGAGAAAGGATAACTCTTAAAAAAAAAGAGAAGGGAAGATGAAAGATGAGCATACTATTTTTGATCCAAACACTTATAAACATTTTCATAGCAATATTTTATAATGATGTAAAAAATCGATTTCAAACAATTTATTTTTGTAATTATAATATTATGATGGATTAATATCAATATGAACTGCAAATATACATTTATATCCAGATTGGAATTGCTCTGCAGCAAATCAAAAGTGCTTCTATGCAGAGTTGAGAATATCTAGCCCGAACTGGGTCCCTCCCATTTAAAAAAAGGGGGAGGAGAAGACGAACCTCCCCATATATGTTTGACCGGCCAAAGTGCTGGTAGTTGTTGGGAAAGAGAATACATTCTTCACTCACCATCATTTATAGGTTATCCGAGAGCACAGGAAAAGTATTCAGCATGACATATTTGAAGCAGAGGTAGTTCTTCAGCGATAGTTCATTTAAAGTGAATCTATCAATTCCAAAAAGCAAAAAAGTGAAATGAATCAAAAAATAAAGGAAAAAAATAAAATAGAATAAAAAGTTAATATCCGCATTTCTTCTTGAGTGCTTCCCACTCCTTGTCCACCTGCTTTTGAATGTCATCCAGAAGGGATTTCCACTCTTCAGTGAATAAGTGTCTGAACCGTCCCTGTTTCCGCATCCAGTCGATGGCAGATGTTTTCTCTTTCTTGGTTTCTGCAATCTGCTTGGAGTATCCTGTTAACCGCCATTCTCCATCTTCCACTTCGTACAAAGGCCAGAAGCAGGAGGTTACCGCTTCTTTCGAGAGATTAATGGATTCATCAGTTTCACTTCTCCAGCCTCTCGGACAGGGAGATATAATGTTTAAGAATGTTGGACCCTCTGTATCTAACGCTTTGTGCACCTTACCGATTAAATCATTGTAGAAACTTGGTGAAGTCTGTCCGCAGTACGGAATGTTGTGAGCAGCCACAATTCCTGTCAAATCTTTGGGATACACCTTTTTACCAGGTATGACTTTACCTGCAGGACTCGTCGTGGTGGATGCACCTTTAGGGGTGGCTGACGATCTTTGTATACCTGTATTCATGTAGGCACCATTGTTGTAGCAAATGTACAGAATGTCGTGTCCCCGCTCTAGAGCTCCAGACAAAGCTTGTACACCAATGTCGTAGGTACCGCCATCTCCTCCAAAGGCAATGAACTTGATATCTTCTGTGGTCTTCCCCTTCTTCTTTAAGTGCTGGTACATAGTTTCAATACCTGCAATAGTGGCAGCTGCATTCTCAAAAGCAGAGTGAATGAAGGGAACTCTCCAGGAAGTGTACGGGTAAATAGTGGTGGCCACCTCCAGGCAGCCTGTAGCATTGGCAATGACTACTGGCCAGTCACTAGCTAGTAATACTTGTCTCACAATGATGGAGGCACCGCACCCTGCACACAACCTGTGTCCAGGAGCGAGTAACTCAGGTTTTTCTGACAATTTTTTGAGGCTGACCATTATCTCACCCCTAAATAGTTGACGTAGGATTTGACTTTCTGTGTCTTGGCTACCTGTGCTGTCTCTGTAATTGCTTGTTCAATCTGGTCCTGTCTAATATCTCGTCCGCCCAATCCGTAGATGTAGTTTACGACCTCGATGTCTTCTCCCAAGAGAGCACTCCTCACCTCGCTGAATACAGGCCCTCCAAAAGCACCAAAGCTGTCTGAGCGGTCCATAACAGCCACTGCTTTCATTCCCTTTAAGGCGTTCTTGATCTCTTCTAAAGGAAATGGCCTGAAGAGCCGCAGTTTCATCAATCCCACGTTGACACTTTTTTCCCGCATAGCTCTCACTGCTACCCGGGCTGTCCCCGCTGTAGATCCTAAAACTACAATGCCAATGTCTGCATCTTCTGTCTTAAAGAGTTCGAGTTTTCCGTATTTTCTTCCAGATAATTTCCCGTACTCTTCTCCCACCTTGACAACGACATCGTGGGCTAGTTCCATGGCTTCTACCTGCTGCCTCTTGTGCTCAAAGTAGTAGTCATACAAATCTAAGGGTCCGTACGTCACAGGATTATCCACATCTAAAAGAGGGTACAGTGGTTTGAATTCGCCAATGAATTTCTGCACTTGAGGATCTTCAAGAGTTTCCAGCCTTTCAGTAGCATGGGACAAGGTGAACCCGTCCATGTTGGTCATCACGGGTAGACGGACATTTTCGTGTTCTGCAATTCGTACTGCTTGGAAAATGTTGTCGTAGCATTCCTGAATATTTTCTGCATGAACCTGAATCCAGGATGTGTCTCTCGCTCCCATAGCATCTGAGTGATCACAGTGAATATTAATGGGTGCAGACAATGCTCTGTTCATCACGTTCATGACGATAGGACATCTGTTGGAGGCAGCTACATATAGAACTTCCCACATTAAAGCTAACCCTGCAGATGCAGTAGAGGTTATCACCCTTCCACCAGCAACAGAAGCTCCAATACAGCAGGACATAGCAGAGTGTTCTGAATCTGCCATGATCAATTCTGTATCCACATCGCCATCTGCCACGTAGTCTGCAAACCGCTCCATTGCGACAGTCTGGGGAGTAATCGGATAGACTGCCACCACATCTGGATTGACCTGCTTCAACGCATAAGCTACAGCTGCATTTCCAGATAATGCTTGAATCATTCTTCTCCCTCCTGTACCATTTCAATCGCATCAAAGGGGCAGATTTTGGCACAGATGCCGCACCCCTTACAGTAGTCGTAATCAATGCCGACCACTTTTCCGTTTTCTACCTTTACGGAAGCATCGGGGCACAAAATCCAGCACTGCAAACAGTCAGTGCACTTTTCTGTATCACGTACTGGTTTCTGAGATCTCCAGTCTCCTGTCTTGTACAACACAGAATTACCTGCATCAACGATCAAGCCGCCCCATAAACATTCTTTCCAGCCTTTTTGCTTCATGATGCCACCTCTTTATATGCACGCTTTGATGCCTGAATATTGGCTTCAGTAGCTTTTTCCCCAATTTTGGTCTGGAGCATTTTTCTGATCTGGGCTTCCACCTGGTCCATAGTCACTAACCCGGTCACTTTCACTAAAGCTCCCACACAACACGTGTTGGCAATAGGTCTGCCAATAGTCTCCACAGCAATCTTTGTAGCATCAACCACGTAAATTCTTCCCATGAACTTAGTAGTTTTTCTCACTTCGTCTGCAGTTCCTGGATAGTTCACGATTAACTTCCCTTCGTCAGATAACCCTTCCGTAATCATTGGATTTCCCAGTAAGGTGGGATCCAAAACTACTACCACATCCGGGGTGTACACGTGGGAATGGATCTCAATAGGTTCATCAGATATGCGCGTAAATGCTCGAATGGGTGCTCCCATTCTCTCAGGCCCAAACTCAGGGAATGCCTGCAAGTACTTCCCTTCCGCTAGAGCAGCCCCTGCTAACAACTCTGAAGCAGTGACCACTCCCTGGCCTCCTCGGCCATGCCATCTCACTTCCACAAACATAGTATCACCTAGAATATTCTTCCTAGTTTCTCCTTCTTTAACAATAATTCCCAGTTTTTATCTACCTCTCCTTGGATATACTGGACCTGCTCCTCTGTTAAATGGCGGAACCGTCCCTGTGTCTTTAGATACTCAATGACTGGGAGTTTTTCCTTGGGTTTCTTATTGATCTTATACACACCATTCTCGATCTCATATAGTGGAAATACACAGGTTTCCACTGCTAACCGAGGGATTTTTAACTGCCATTCGGGAGGACTCCTCCATCCTGTGGGACAGGTAGCCAATACATGGACAAATCTGGTCCCTACAATTTCTTTCGCCTTTTGAAGCTTTCTCACGAAATCTTCTGGATGGCCGCACGTAGATGTAGCACAGTATGGTATCCTGTGCGCTGCCATAATCTCCATCATGTTCTTCTTGGGTCTATCCTTTGGATGCTTTCTCGGTGTGGTGGTGGTCCAAGCACCCCAGGGAGTGGCTGACGATCTCTGAATGCCTGTATTCTGGTAGGCCTCATTGTCATAACAAACGTAGATGATGTCCTCATTTCGTTCAGCAGCAGCAGACAATGCTTGTATACCAATGTCAAAGGTGCCGCCATCACCTGCCCAGGCCATGACAGTAGCCTTCTTCCCTTTGATTTCTAACCCTGCTTTAATACCTGATGCCATAGCAGCAGCTGTCTCGAAGGCAGTGTGGTAGATGGGCATTTTCAAAGCTGATGTGGGAAAGGGTCCTGCAATAATAGACCAGCAGCACGCAGGAATGACCACCATGGTCTCAGGGCCTAGAGCTTTCAGTGCAAGCCGCATCGCGTAAGCGCCTCCGCATCCCTGGCAGTCCACTGTCCCAGGGAACATGTACTCCTCTACAGGGATACTTGCTCTCATCATCTTCTTTTTACTCATAGTTTCACCCCCCACCAGAGTATTTCCTCAATGTCACACGTATCTGCTTGTTCTACAATGCCAGTGATGTCCTCTATTTTCATATCTCTCCCTCCAAGCCCTGCAATAAACCCGTACACAGGCGGCCTGTTCTTCTCGTTGCACAGACAGGCTTTGATCTCATTAAAGAAGATACCTTGGTTCCCGAAAGAGATGTTCCTGTCAATCACAATTAATTTGTTCACTTTAGAAGCTAATTCACGAATTTCCTCGTTAGGGAATGGCCTGAACAGCTTGATTCGTGCTAACCCAATCTTTCTGCCCTGTTTCCGCATGATATCCACTGCATCCTTGGCAGTAGAGGCAGTAGACCCTGCGATCATGATCACTTCTTCTGCATCTTCACATCGGTAAAATTCTACGACCCCGTAGGATCTCCCAAAGGTCTTGGTGAATTCTTTCTCCACTTCTCTGGCAGTTACTAATGCTTTCTCGTGGGCTTCCTGGATTAAGTACCGCAATTCCATGTACCACTCTGGTGTACACAATGCACCAAAGGCGTGAGGATCATCCAAATCCATCCTGTACGGTGGATCAAAGGGAGGTAAGAACTCATCGATCAGCTCTTGATCAGGCATTTCCACTGGTTCATACGTGTGGGAAAGAATATACGCATCTAAAACCAGCATCCCCGGGAGTAAGACTTGTTCACAAACCTTGAAGACAATCATTGTCGTGTCGTACACTTCTTGATTGCTCTCACAGTAGAACTGCAGCCATCCTGTATCTCTCTGTGCTAAGGAGTCGTTCTGATCTGTCCATATACTCCAGGGGGGACCCATAGCCCTGTTGATGTTGGCCATCACTACAGGGTGTCTCGCGTTGGCGGCCCAGTGCAGCATTTCGTGCATTAACGCCAGCCCGTGGGCTGACGTGGCAGTGTATGCTCTGGCTCCTGCAGCTGATGCTCCAATACACGCAGCCATGGCTGAGTGTTCTGATTCCACTTTGATGAACTTGGCTTTTAATACTCCATCAGCGCAGAATTCACTCAGCAACTCTACCACCTGGGTTTGAGGAGTTATAGGGTAGGCAGCAATAACTTCTGCTCGGCAATCCCTCGCTCCAAAAGAGGCAGCATGGTTCCCTGTGATAACCTTGACTGTGCTCATATCATCACCCTCTCATCTTCCATTTCAATAGCATCTTTGGGACACTCCTCAGCACAGACACCGCATCCTTTGCAGTAATCCATGTTCCATTCAGGATACTCCCCCAGAATGATGCACGCATTGGGGCACACTTTCCAGCAAATACCGCACTGGATGCACTTTTCTTTGTGGAATACAGGTTTGGCATTTCTCCAGTTTCCTGTCTTGGTTAACTCGTTAGTAACTGATATGGAGCAGGGAGGCAAATCATGAGCTGTCTTAAATTTTACTTCTGTCATAAGACCACCTTCTCATACGCGTCTTGTGCTGCTTGAGCATTTTCTTTAGGCTTTGCAGGAACACCTTCTTTGATAGCATCTAACAGTATATCCAGTTTGATCTCCCCGGTAGCTTTGGCAAAAGCTCCCAGTACGGCTGTATTCACGATGGGGGCCAGCCTAGATCCCAACCCGTGCTCTACTGCAATAGACGTCGCATCTATAGTAGCAATAGTGAAAGGACCTTTTAAGTTGACTTCTGATGGGTTCATAGATGTATTGATTAAAATCATGGCTCTGCTCTCATCTTGCTCCTTGTAAGAGGACGGAACCCCGCACCCTGAAGCTACATCCACCTGTCCTACTAATGTGGGATCTAAGACCACTACGTAGTCAGGATTGTAGATGAAGAACTTGATGCGAATGGGCTTATCATCAATTCTGGTGAAAGAAGTCACAGGCGCTCCTCTTCTCTCCACGCCAAACATGGGGAATGCCTGGACATACTTGCCATCACGGAAAGCAGCATCAGCGAGAATTTCTGAAGCCACCACGGCTCCCTGTCCACCTCGGCCGTGAAACCTAATTTCGATCATTTGTGGCACCTCCGGCTATGGTTATTCTGTTCTCTTTAAAATAGTTTCGGTGAAGGTCTTAAAAAGTATAGGTGAAAGACGTAGAAATGAACGAGAGAAAGGGGCACAGAGTGGTTAATACCGGAAGCATTACAGTAAGCATAGACTACAAAGTCCAGTGAAGTGGTGCCTTTGTTACGTTACTCCTCTAACATTGATAATAAAAACGAACACCAAGAAAAGGAGCGGGGAAATTCCCACTCCTCAAATGGTCTTCGGGAGATGAACGAACTCTTCGAATCACGTCCTTTAATACATAGGAGTTCGCATAGGACAGCAGCAGAGCTGTCCGCCGTGTTTATGTCCGATGGTTCCCACCTGTTGTGGAACCAATTATTACTTCTTTAAGGCCATACTTATGTCTCTTGGAGATAAACTGTGCCCCATCTTACTTTTGAATTTTCCAAGAGTTGCGGTCCACCTTTGTATATAAAAACTGAGAGTCACCATCAGAAAGAGTAAGAAAGAGGAATGGGAAGAGATATAATTCCTGCCGGAAGACAGCAGATGAACTGCGTGCATCGAAAAACCATTCAAATTTCATAAATATCTTTAGAGACAAGAGCCCTTACCCGGTTGAAAAGCTGATATATACATCACAGATCAAAAAATGTGATTCAGGTACTGTAAAAAGTGCTCTATAGTGTGAAAGTTACTGTTTCACATCAAGAAATATTGGAGACTTTCATTAAAAAAAGGAGCGGGAAAAATCCCACTCCTGAAATGGTCTCACCGGGAGGTGAACGACCTCTTGTTTTTGGGATTCAGTCTCTTTTTTATACAAAAAAGGCAAATTACCTTTCGTGTTTAGAGATGACACTGAGGGTTCCCACATATGTGTGGAACCATCACCAATACCTTTTTAAGGGTACACTTATTTATGCTTTCTTGAGGCAAACCATGTCCCATTTTACTTTCAGGAATTTTCCACGGGACCTCTACGGGATGTTCACCTATATACATGAGGAACCGAGAATCTCACTATCGGAGATAGCGAGAAGGATGCAGATAGATAAGAGGACAGCATCTGCTTGGTGGAAGATAGCAGTTGAAAATGGCATTATTGTGCCACCTGTCTTAAGAAGGAAATCATTTTTGAATTTCAGGGAGTATGTTTACTTTCTGAAGGTGAAAGATCCTGCCAAGTTGTTTGAGAAGCTCAAAGAGAGTACAGAAATCATCTACTATATGGTGCAAACAGGGTTCTCAAACTTTGGGATCACCTCTAAAAATCCTATTGATCCACCTGACGATGTCGTCCTTTCAGGAGAACGATCAGATTACTGCTTGTCAATACCTCCAAACTGTAGTTTTGAAAAATCTTTGGAGGTGATCCAAGAAAAATTGACAGTATTGAAAGACGTTGAATTGAAACCATCCCCCCTCGTGTACCACGATTCTTTTTATGAACCATGGGACGAGAAAGATGAAATTCTGTACTGGGAATACTATTATAACATGAGGAAGCCGCTCTCATCTGTCATGAGGGAAAACCAGATATATTCAGACAAAATTATGAATTGGATTCGGAGACGAAACGAATTTGGACAAATACTAATGTTTTATTTCCCAGAAGGTGAGAGAACATACCTCCCTTCTATCTATGTGTTGAAAACTGATTACGACTCAGTAGTGATTGATCTCTTCTCACAACTACCCGTATCAAGTGCCTTCTACAGAGTAGGAGGTTGTCTTGTCATGACGCTTTACGTTCCTTTCCGGCTGATAGTGAGGTCGTCGGTCCGAAACGTTTTGAGCAGGTTACAGGAAGAAGCTCTGGTTGAAGAGTATGATAATACTATCGTTGAGTATCATTATCGACCTTAACCAGGTACTCCTCCAATTCCTGCTCCTCCACTACCTTTGGTAGCAGTAGCTCTACCAGTGGGTCCGAAGGGGAATCCTCTCAGTTTCATCTTTTCTTCACCGCATACATATTGGTTTCAAAGTGTAAAAACTCTTTGCTTGATTAGGTTAAGTAGAGGCTTTCCACTTACATTTGCACTTTCTGTCTGTCGCAAATTTGGCAACCATGTCTAGTGGGCTTGCTCTACCTGTGGAGTGTATACGAACATACATTAATAAGCCCTTCAGTTAAGAATTGTCAAATTCAAGCAAAAAATTTTTAATTTCTTTAAGTATCAAAAATCAAATAGAAAAATTAAAAAAAACAAAATTGTTACACGTGTAACAGAAATGAGACAAACACCAATAATTAGACTGCATTGTTGGTTTATCTGTGGCGTGTAGTGCAGGAACCTTGGTAAAATGAATAAAGTTATATACCAAAATGAAAGAAGAATGTAATGTATATATGGAATAGCATATGCTCCGATGGAGGTATTCGATGAAGGAAGAAGGCTATCACAACATAGGTACCTTCATGAGGTATAAGGAATGGTGGAATTTCATGTTTTCTCCTGGAAAGAGAGCCTGGTCTTTTCATATACCACGGTTAAATCAAAAATCCGGGACCACCTCACCAGCTCTATCTGGGACTTCAAAAAGGACGAAAAAATCAATTTAGCTTTTGATTCTGGGGTGGAAGCTAAAGAAGGGGATTCTACTGATTTGTACTCGGAAGGAAAGTGGGGAAATTCCTCAGTAAATGGCAAATATGAAGAAGGTGGATGGAAGCTCAAAATAAAAAATCCCCAATTCTCTGCAGATTTATTTTATGCTCCTGAATCTCCTCAAAAAATTATTGAAGCTTTCTGGGATAACCGATTCAAGTGCGAGTTGTATGCCAAGAATAGAGTAACAGGAACGCTGAAAGCTTTTGGAAGAACGTACCGGGTTGACACCCACGGGTGCAGGGAGCACACTTTTTGCGATTTTCCCCGGAATGTTACCTGGAACTGGGTTTTAGCGTTGCATGATGATTACTCTATTGTGGTTCATCGCGGGGACTACTCAGGGTATGATTACAGGTATGCAGTTGTATACACCAATGAATGGGTTGACCTAGACGCTGACACAGATTTTGTGGTGGATGAACAGCATGTTCTGAAAACATGCAGAGCTTCCTCATCTAATGTTGACCTGAAAGTGTTTCCTATCAGGCACCGGTATGAACACAAGAAAATTTTGATGGGACTACTCGTGGACGCTCACTACTGGGAACTGGCGGCTAGGATCTCAGGTTCTGTCACGCTTGACAGTTCTGAAGAGGGAAAGATGCCTGTAGATACCTACGGGATTATGACCCGTTCCAGAATGAAATGGTAAAGCAACTGGAGGTACTCAGGAATGGTTAATGATTGATGATTTCGTGGGGGTTTGTCAGATTTTCGGGGAATCTATTCGGATTTATGAATCGTCTCTTTATAATTGAATTTCGAATGACAATTCAACTGAAATGTTACACGTGTAACAATTGAAAAAGACGTGACAGCCCTTTACAATGATACCTATTTAAAGTGGAAGGCCTAAAAGTGCCTATGAAAGTTTCAAAAAGCGTTTACTGCAGAATTGGAGGAGATGGAGAATCCAACAATGGGTTCATCGTCTGTGATGAATGCTGTATTGTGGTGGATACGACCACCTATCCTGATCAAACCAAAAAAGATTTGGAGGACATAAAAAAAGTGACAGACAAAAAAATTAAGTTTTTAATAAATACGCACTACCATGGCGATCATACTTTTGGTAATATGTATTTTTCAGATATTATTGCACACAAAGACTGCTACAGAAAGCTGAAGGAACGCACTCCCCACTACATGGAGTTAGTAAAAGAAGACGACGAAAAGGAACGATTTGAAGGGTTCACCGTTAGACTGCCAACCATCGTTTTTGATCATGAACTCTCTTTGTTTTTAAACCCTCAAATTGTGATAACCCATTACGGCGGGCATACCAATGGGAGTGCTATCGTGTATATACCTGAAGAGAGAGTACTGTTTTCTGGTGATTTACTGTTTGCAGGATACCACCCGTACGTGGGAGATGCTGACATACAAGAATGGGTTAACGCATTACACGGTCTCCTCCAACTAGATGTAAAAAAGATCATACCAGGCCACGGAGATATATGTGATGCAAGGGAGATCAAAACCCAAATAGAGTATTTAGAAACGTTCTACAACAATTTAAAAGAGCTGAAAAAGAAGTACTCGAAAGAAGAGATCTGCAAAAACACAAATTTATTAGGATTACCTGAAATGGACGAAGAAGAAATGGTCGTAGCAAGTATAGAGGGCCAATATGATAAAATCTGAAAATGGAAAATGGTTTGTCATGCAGGTAAGAACCGCAAACTTTGCAGTCAAATACCAGTACTGAATGCGGGTTCGAGCTGTTGACAATCATAAAGAATGCCAGTATTGAAGCTTTCCTATAAAAGCACAAAAGGCAAAAAAAGAAAAAAAGAATGGATTTAAGCTTTGGGCGCTGTTATGGTTCCCCAGCTGTTCTTCACCGTGTAGAAGATTGCTCCGAACCCTAAACTGACCACTACAACACGTATGACGAAGCCAGCATAAGGAATTATGAACAGCACGCACAGAATGATGAATCCCAGTATAAAGGCAACAAAGTCATTGGTCTTAACTTTGAGCAGG
>Ga0209427_10000426_pt1 | contig 44616 bp, 41 predicted proteins | sample DeeMarSWOR136_30_FD_187465 | JGI IMG/M metagenome (GOLD analysis project Ga0209427, IMG submission 187465) | Marine sediment microbial communities from White Oak River estuary, North Carolina - WOR-1-36_30 (SPAdes) (version 2) | ecosystem: Environmental > Aquatic > Marine > Intertidal zone >...
CGGCGACATTTCTTTACTCCGGCCCGGCCATCAATGTGTTGGCCATCATCCTGACGGCCAGAGTGTTGGGGCTCAAGCTGGGGATCGGTCGGGCTGTGGGAGCCATCCTCTTTAGTGTGATCATCGGGCTCCTCATGCACCTCATTTTTCACGAAAGAGACAGAGAGCAGGAGGAGATTGTCTCCGGAGCGGCTCCAGAGGAAGAGCGGCCACACACCCTATGGCAGAGCGTTCTCTATTTTGCCTCTCTGATTGGGATCCTCATGTTCGCCAATTGGGCACATCCCTCTGGAGGCAGCGGCCCCTTGATTTTTATCTACACGTTGAAGTGGTATCTCACAGGGGCTCTGGCCCTGTCCCTGGCGCTGATGCTGATTTTCTGGTTTCAGAGATCGGAACTAAAAGATTGGTGCCTCTCAACTTGGACATTTGCCAGACAAATGCTTCCGCTTCTCTTTGTGGGCGTCATGATAGCGGGCTTTCTCTTGGGGCGGCCGGGACATGAAGCCATGATACCCTCACGCTGGGTAGTGCGCCTGGTGGGCGGTAATTCTCTTTTGACGAATTTATTTGCCTCTGTGGCCGGGGCGTTCATGTATTTCGCCACCCTCACCGAGGTTCCCATTCTACAGGGTTTGCTGGGGGCAGGCATGGGTCAAGGACCGGCTCTAGCTCTCTTGCTGGCTGGGCCTGCGCTGTCCCTTCCCAATATGCTGGTGATTCGAAGCGTGATGGGCACCAGGAAAACGGTGGTGTACATCGTGTTAGTGGTCGTGATGGCCACGATCTCAGGGTTGATTTTTGGCCATCTCGTCCTGTGAAAAAATCACAGGAGGCCGCACCAGATGAAGATTGAGATTCTGGGCACAGGCTGTTCAAAATGTGAAGGGTTGGCCGAAAATGTGCAAAAAGCCCTTCAAGAATTGGGCATTAAGACACAAGTTTCCAAGGTTACAGACATTCAGGAGATAGCCAGCCGCGGAGTCATGTTGACCCCCGGCCTGGTCGTGGATGGGGAGGTTAAGTCGGCCGGGAGAGTTTTGAGGGTCAAGCAGATTAAGGAGTTGCTATCCAAAAAGCAGAGCTGACCGCTGAGAGGTTAAGATGCAGAGCAAGGCCATTTCAGTCACCTTTGCGTCCTGAAAGGTTTTGCTGATGTCCCAGGAAATGGGGTACATCGTAGTTGGTGAAAAATCAGTTGGCATCGCCGGACTTCACGCCATCCTGCAGGATGTGGCTGCCCAGAAGATCTGTGGAGAAGAGCCGTTGAAGACGGAGTTGCTCCGCAGAGTCAAGGTGGAGAATTACGTACCGGCCTCGATCGAAGCCGAATACACAGAGGCACTCCTGCGTGAGTACAAGAAATTCATAGGCCAACAGGTAGCAGAGAAGCCCACGGGATTGACCATCAGAATCCTGGGTCCAGGCTGCATGAATTGCCAGCGCCTGGCCTCGGAAACGATGTCTGCTGTGGCTGAGCTGCAGTTGGCGGCGGATGTGGAGCACGTCCGAGATCCGGTAGCCATCTCAAGATATGGCGTTCTGGCGACCCCGACTTTGATCATTAACGGGCAGATTCGATCTTCGGGTCGGGTGCCTTCCAGAGAAAAGATAAAAGACTGGCTGGAGGAATATCGTTGAGGGCCCTCGAAGATAATGATATGTATGAAGGGAGAATAGGCAGTCTTTCCCTGGGACGAGGATTGCTCTGGTTCTTTTCCTTGAGCTTAGCCTCTCTCTTGTTCTGCCTTTGGTCTGTTTTCGGAAAAGTTTCCGGAGAGCCACAAACCGAGCCCGTTGTGCATATCACCGTCTTTACCAGCCCGGATTGCCCGGAGTGTGCCTATGTGAGAAGCAGTCTTGTTCCCGAGTTAGAGCAACGCTATGGGGCTTCTTTGACGGTAAGCTACCTCAACGTTGATGAGGAAGAGAATTATGACCTACTGGAGGCTCTTGAACGACAATTTGGGGACACCGATAACCAGTTCCCTGTCCTTTTTTGCGGAGAAACGGTTCTGGGTGGACGCCAGGAGGTGTCCGCAGACTTGGAGCAGGCCATCATGGATTGTCTGCAGAGAGGTGGTTGCCCACCCGTTCAGCTGGAAAGGCTGCCGGAGCAGGAAGGTGCAACCGGAGAGCCAGTGTATCTTGCCTATTTCCACAAGGCGAGCTGTCAAAAGTGCGGGCGAGTGGAGCGAATGTTGTCGGCCTTTGAGCGCAGACAGCCGAACCTTTCGGTGAGGAGGTTCGATATCTCATTGCCAGAGAACAAGAAGCTAGCTGAGGCCATGGGGCGTTTTTGTGAACTTCCTGAAGATCGTCGGCTTATAGCTCCCTCTCTGTTTGTCGGCCAAGAGGCTCTGGTTGGGGACGATATCCGAGAAGCCCGATTAAGGAGCCTGATCGAGAAATATCAAATCTCAGGTGCCGGACCTATCTGGGAGCTGGTCGCTGATGACACCTCACAGGCCGCCGGAGGAATCATTCAGCGATTTCAAGCTTTGGGCATCCTGACCATCATGTTCGCCGGGCTCATCGATGGGATCAACCCGTGCGCATTCGCCACCATCGTCTTCCTCATCTCCTACTTGGCCTTTGTCGGCCGCCAGAGAAGAGAGGTGCTGATGGCGGGATTAGCCTTTGCCTTGGCTGTTTTCTCCACATATCTCGCCGTTGGTTTGGGTTTCTTTCAATTTATTCGCCGGCTGACATTTATGGCCGTTATCTCTCAAGTCATTTACGGTTTGGCGGCGGCTCTTGTATTCATCTTGGGTGTAGTCAGCTTATATGATTATGTTCTCATTCGACGAGGTCATAGGCCTTCGGAGATGAAGCTGCAGTTGCCTCTCTTTTTGAAGAGGCGCATACACGAAACTATCCGGAAGCAGTCCCGGTCTGGGAGATTGGCCTTGGGAGCCTTCATAACGGGTGCCATTGTGTCAATGTTGGAACTGGCCTGCACCGGTCAGGTCTATTTGCCCACCATCGTTTTCGTTACGGGCGTTTCCGGTCTGAGGACTCATGCTTTCTTCTACCTAGTCCTCTATAATCTCCTTTTCATCCTTCCCCTGGCCCTTGTCTTTCTCGTGAGCTATATGGGGGTAACCTCTCAGCAGCTGGGTGCCGTTATGGAGGCCCACATAGACTGGGTGAAGCTGATCCTGGGCTTTTTCTTTTTCCTTCTCGGCGTGATTTTAATGTATGTGCTGCTGGCTTAATGGGTGGGGCTTGAAGGTAAAGAGCTATGATTCCCAGAAAGAGGATCAGGGTTCATACCTATTCCGGTTACCGAGCAGACGAACGGCCGGTTTCTTTCGGGTGGGGACAAAAAAAGATCCTTATCAAGAGGGTACTCAGGCAATGGATCGAAGAGCGTGTCCCAGCAGGCGGGGAGAGAAAAACTCGGTTTCTGGTGGAGGGTCTCGACGGAGAAACCTACCAGCTCTGCTACCACCATCAGGAGGGGATCTGGATTCTCGAGGACAATCCGTAATTCCGCTGGTGAGGTTGCCGAAGGCTGCTGTGGCCATTCCCCATCACTCCAAACAGGGCTTGCCTTGACAGATGGCTGTTATCCCTGATCATCGTGCTCGTCCTTAATTTCCCCCACAATCTTCTCTAGCAGATCTTCCATGGTGACAATCCCCGTCACCACCCCTTTGTCATCGGTCACCATCGCCATATGTTCGTGTTTCCTCTGTAGCTCAAGAAACAGTCTTTCGATGCTGGTTTCCTGTTTCACTTTCAAGAGGGGATAGATGAGCTTTTTCAGGGGCGTGTTTCTTCTCGCCTGCAGAAGATGATTGATGTCTACCACGCCGACTATCTTATTCGGCTGTTCTTGGTAGACGGGAATTCGCGAATAACCCTCTTTTCCAATGATTTTGGCGATCTGAGGGGGGGTGTTGTGTGTCTCAGCAGCAATGACTTTTTCCAAGGGAACCATCACCTCTTGTACCATCGTCTCAGCAAAATCGAAGATTTGACCAACTATGAACTGCTCCTGCTTTTCGATGAGCCCATATCGGTGGCTTTCCTTGGCCAAATAACGGAGTTCCTCCCGACTGACGAAGGGAGTTTTGTGTATGCCAGTTGCCATGCCTTTCTTGGTCACCAGGCGGGAAAAACCGGTAGTGACCTCGACGATGGGAGAGAGAATTCGGTAGCTCATCTGCACCCATGAGGCCAATCGCAAAACCAGAAAGTCAGCGTGGATTCGGGAGAGATTCTTGGGTACGATCTCGGCAAAGACGAGCACCAATAACGTCATGATAACCGTCTCTGCCAGTGCTGCCAAGTTCGAGGTATGTCCCAGAATTTGACCGGCCAGCTTGGCCGCCACTACGGAACCGCCAACGATGGCCAGATTAGTGCCCACCAGAGTGGTGCCCAGAAATTTCTCCGGGCTCCTGAGCAGACCATCCACGATGAGGGCTCGCTTGTTCCCCTTTTCCACCAGATGACGCAGCCTGATGCGATCGGCGCAGATTAGGGCCGTTTCAGCACCGGAGAAAAAGCCCGCTGCGCAGATGCAGATGATGATGAGAGAGGGTAAGAGAATAGGCACTTCAGCTTCTCCTGAAAGGCGAGGACCGTGTCAACCTTCTGCGTCTGCCCTTTTTGATGCGCAGAGCAATAATCCTGTTGGGGCTGGCCTTGAGAATCTTGAAGGCCATGCCGCTCAGCTCAAAAGAGTCACCTTCTCCGGGAATTTGCCCCAGGTTGCCGATGACATACCCGGCCACGGTCTTGTAGTTCGGATGAATCAGTTTCGTCCGGAAGACCTTGTTGAATTCATCCAGCTCCATGGAGCCAGCCACCACCATGGTGTTTTTATCCAAAAGCTGATATTCGGCCTGCAATCGCTCCTTGCGATCCACGATCTCACCCACGATCTCCTCCAGCAGATCCTCCATGGTGACAAGTCCGGAAAGGGTTCCGTGCTCGTCGATGACCATTGCCAAGTGGATTCTGTTTTTTTGGAATTCTCGAAGCAGTGGCCCCAGGCGCTTGCTCTCCGGAACGAAATAAGGATTATGGAGATATCGCTTTAGGCTTGTTCCGGGCGAGGCAAACATCTTAGCCACCAGGTCCTTGGCGAACAGGATGCCCACTATGTTGTCGGGGCTCTTACGGTAAACGGGGACGCGAGAAAGTCCCCGCTCTTTGAGCAGCCCCCTGGCTTTTGAAGGCCGGGTGCGAACGTTGAGGCTGAAGATTTCCGTCCGGGGCGTCATCACCTCCTCCACCGGCAGGTCCATAAACTCAAACACCCGCATGATCATCTCTCGCTCCACCCGGTCTACGATTCCCTCTCGATGACTTAGCTCAACAACCGTCATGAGCTCCTCCTGAGTGGGAGCAGGAGCCCTGGCCTCACGATTACCCTCAAGAGAGCGGATAATGGTATTGGTGGACATTTCCAGAAACCTGACAGCTGGTGCCACCAGCTTGGAGAAGAAAAACAGAGGTGTGACCACAGCTGACGCAAAGAGCGAGGGGCGGCCGACAGCCAAAAATTTCGGGGTGATCTCCCCAAAGATGAGAATGACCACGCTCATGGAGACGAAGGCGATGAGTTCGCCCCGCCGGGTCACAAGTGAGATGAACAAGACCGTGGCCAGGCTGGAGGCCAGGATGTTGACGAACATGTTGCCTATCAGGATGGAGATAAGCAAGCGGGAAGGCCGGGTCAGCATCCTTTCGATAAGTCCGGCTCTGGGATCTCCCCCCTGCTTCATCCTGCGCAGACGGAGCTTGCCCAGAGAAAATAGGGCCGTTTCCGACCCTGAGAAGAAGGCGGACAGAATCAGGAGGACGATGAGCCCTGCTAGCGTGAGGAGCATGCCGAGGGTCAAGGAACAATCACCTCTGGCGCAAGAGGTAAGAAAAGGTTTTTTGCGAGTCCGATGTAAATATATAGAGGCTGGTGTTTTTGTCAAGGGAAAAAGGGGACCCAGGAAAACCGCAGATTTCCCGGTAGGTCAACGCGCTTCTTTTTCCCCTTGACTTTGCCGAGAGGGGCGTGTTACATTACCTCCGAGCCGGGGGAGATTCCTCTAAATCGAGAAATGGCATTGCTGGATTTAGAAAAAATGCACCTGGTGGTTCAACAGGCCTTGGAAGAGGACGTGGGCACAGGGGATGTGACCACCCAGGTTACGGTGCCCGATGGAGTCATCGCCGAGGGGATTATCCTGGCAAAAGAAACGGGGGTTGTAGCGGGCATTCCGGTGGCCATGGCGACCTTCCAAACCATCTCCAAAGAGGTTCAGTTCCAGCCACACCTCAAGGACGGGCAACGAATTAATAAGGGAGCTGCGGTGGCCAGGATATGGGGACCAGCCAAAGACATCTTGACCGCCGAGCGTGTGGCCCTCAATTTCCTTCAGCGGCTTTCCGGCATCGCCACCCAAACGGCGCGCTACGTTCGGGCCGTAGCGGGAACCGGGGCTAAAATTCTGGACACCAGGAAAACCACCCCTGGCCTACGTTTTCTGGAGAAGTACGCTGTGAGAATGGGAGGGGGCCACAACCATCGCATGGGCCTGCACGACATGGTGCTCATCAAGGACAATCACATCAGGGCCGGGGGCAGCATCGCTCAGGCCGTGCAGAGGGTCAGGGCTCAGGGCATTGGCCTCCCGATGGAGGTGGAGGCCAGTGATCTGGAACAGGTAAACCAGGCCATTCAGGCTGGAGTGGACCGCATCATGCTGGATAATATGAACCTGGCCCAGCTGCAAGAGGCTGTAGCTCTGGTCCATAGCCAGAAGGAACGGGACCAGAAGCCTGAGCTGGAAGCCTCGGGCAAGATTGACCTGGCCAGGGTGCGACAGGTGGCCATGACCGGCGTTGATCTCATCTCTGTTGGGGCTTTGACCCACTCGGCGCCAGCCCTGGACATGAGCCTGACCATCACCGATCTCGTGGCCAGGAGAGAGCCTGAGGGGGAGTGAGATTGACATGGTCTTTTCTGGCCCAGGCCTGGACGAGCGGTTGCTGGCGTCGCTACGAGAAGCCACTGGTGAGTATCTCTCCGGAAGCCTGCTGTCCCAACGTCTTCGTGTCTCACCTGGTTTCATCCATCAAGAGGTGAGCGAACTCCGGAAGCAGGGCTACGAAATCGAGGGCCACCCCCACTTGGGCTATCGGCTCATCTCCAGCCCAGATCTGCTTCTGTCCCAGGAGATTCGTCATGGCCTCCAAACCGCGACCATGGCACGTCGGGTGCTCTCCTATCGACGCGTTCGGTCCACCAACGAGGTGGCCCTCCAAATTGCTCACAACGGTGCTCCGGAAGGCACTTTGGTGGTGGCCGAGTCGCAGACCGCCGGAAAGGGACGGTTGGGCAAAACCTGGTACTCCCCCCCGGGCGTTGGCTTGTGGTTTTCTCTGGTCTTGCGACCCCATATGGAATCGAGCAAAGTTTTTCAACTTGCCATTTGTGGGGCTCTCGCTGTGGCTGAGGCCCTATATCAAAGAACCCATCTGCCTGTCAGGGTCAAATGGCCAAACGATGTACTCATCCGGGGAAAAAAGCTGGCCGGGGTTCTCACCGAGACTCAGGCTGATGGCGATCTCGTTCAACTGGTCATCTTGGGCATAGGGATCAACGTCAATCAGGGTGTCGACGATTTCCCTGAGGATTTGCGAGACAAAGCGACCTCCGTCCGAGCAGAGCTGGGGCGATCTATTTCTCGCCTCAACTTGCTCCAAGATGTGCTTATGGAGTTTGAGGAGAGGTATCAAAAGTTTCAGGAGCGAGGTCTGACGCCTTTTCTGGAGCGATGGCGGCAGCTCTCTTGGATTTTAAACCGAAGGGTGAGGGTTCAGGTGGGGGGAAGGTGGTTTTCTGGCCTGGCAGTGGACATCGAGGATACGGGGGCTTTGGTGTTGGAGGAGGCCTCGGGCAAACGGCAACGTCTCCTGGCCGGTGATGTCAGCTTCCAATAGGAGGACCTATGTGGTTGGTGGTCGATGTGGGCAACACCAATATAGTCATGGGAGTATATGACAGCAAAGAACTTTTGCATCGTTGGCGGATCGCCAGTGATAAAAGGCGCACCGCCGACGAACATGCTCTGCTGCTTCGACAATTATGTGACAGTGCTGGATTGAACCTCGAAAAAATCGACGGAATTGTCATCGGCTCTGTGGTTCCAGCTGTAACCCAGACCATTGCCCAGGCAGCCGAGACTTTGTTCGGCGTCGTTCCCATAGAGGTTTCTGCCAGTCTTGAGCTGGGTTTGGAAATTGGCTACCAGGACCCGGGACAGATGGGAGCAGATAGGATTGCCAACGCCGTGGCGGCCAAGGAGAAATTTGCCGGTTCAGTCATCGTTGTCGATTTCGGCACGGCCACCACTTTCGATGTCATCTCGCAAGAGGGAAAATACCTGGGAGGAGTTATCGCCCCGGGGCTGCTCACCTCCGCGAGTGACTTGTTTGCCAGAGCAGCCAGGCTGCCTCGATTCGTGGAGATCAAGGTACCAGAGAGGATTCTGGGGAAGAACACCGAAGAAAGCGTTCAGGCCGGCATGTACTTTGGCGCCGTAGGCCAAGTGGATGAGATCGTGCGCAGAATTCAAAAGGAGCTGGGGGAGAAAGCCCTGGTGGTGGCTACGGGAGGTCTGGCAGAGCTCATCGCCCCTCAGTCTCAGACCATACAACAGGTATGCCCCACCTTAACCCTGGATGGATTGGCGGCCATCGCAGAAAAGGAGAGAAAATCGAGGTGAGATGACCTCAAAATCGAAAATTTCTATCTCCTATTTCAGCCCTCGTTCACCCCCCACTTTTTTTCTCACTTTGTGAATTTTTCCCTTGCTTTTATTCAAGACATTGATTATAATTAGTTTTAGCACTCCATCATTGGGAGTGCTAAATTTTAAATGTAACTGCGAATTTAAAAATTAAGTTACAAGAAGTGAACTGCAACGAGAAAGGAAAAGGAAAGGAGGTCGAACTATGAAGGTGAAACCCCTTGCTGATCGCGTGTTGGTGAAGCCCCAGGAGGAGGAAGAGGTGAAGAAGGGTGGCATCATCATCCCCGACACCGCCAAGGAGAAACCTCAACAGGGTAAGGTGGTGGCTGTGGGTCCGGGAAAGCTCACCGAAACGGGCGAAAAGGTCACCCCAGAGGTGAAAAAAGGCGATATGATTCTCTATGGCAAGTACTCGGGCACCGAGGTGACCATCGATGGGGAAGAGTACCTTATTATGCGCGAGAGCGACATTTTGGCAGTGATTTGAACGGCAAACATTAACCTTATAACTAAGAAGTCTTATGAAGGGAGGATTCACATTATGGCCAAGCAACTTGGCTTCGGCTCGACCGCTCGAGAGTCTTTGAAGAAAGGGGTCGACAAGCTGGCCGAGGCGGTTCGGGTAACCCTGGGCCCAAAGGGCAGAAACGTGGTTCTGGACAAAAAGTTCGGCTCCCCCACGGTCACCAAAGATGGCGTCACGGTGGCCAAGGAGATCGAGCTGGAAGAACCGTACGAGAACATGGGCGCCCAGATGGTTAAGGAGGTGGCCTCCAAGACCAGCGATGTGGCCGGAGATGGGACCACCACAGCCACCATTCTGGCACAAGCCATCTATCGTGAAGGTCTTAAAAACGTGACCGCGGGCGCCAACCCCATGGCGCTCAAGCGCGGCATCGAGAAGGCCGTCCAAGCAGTTCTGGACGCGATCGGCAAGCTGAGCAAGGACGTTCCCGGTCGCAAGGAAATAGCGCAGGTGGGCGCCATCTCCGCCAACAACGATCATGCCATCGGCGAGCTCATCGCCGAGGCCATGGAGAAGGTCGGCAAGGACGGGGTCATCACCGTGGAAGAGGCCAAAAGCATGGAGACGACCCTGGATCTGGTGGAGGGGATGCAGTTCGACCGCGGATATTTGTCCCCATACTTCGTCACCGATGCCGAGAAGATGGAGGCCGTGTTAGAGGACGCCCAGATCCTGATACACGATAAAAAGATCAGCACCATGAAGGATCTGCTTCCCGTCCTGGAAAAAGTGGCCCAGATGGGTAAACCCCTGCTGGTCATCGCTGAGGATGTGGAGGGAGAGGCCTTGGCCACCCTGGTGGTGAACAAACTTCGTGGCACCATCAAGGTCTGTGCGGTCAAGGCTCCAGGATTTGGTGATCGTCGTAAGGCCATGTTGGAGGACATCGCCACCCTCACCGGAGGTCGAGTCATCTCCGAGGAGGTGGGATTTAAGCTGGAGAACGCCACTCTGGGGGATCTTGGCAAGGCCAAGAGAGTCACCGTGGATAAGGAGAACACCACCATCGTCGAGGGTGGGGGCGCCACCGAAGATATCAAGGGGCGAGTGGCTCAGATAAAGAAGCAAATAGAGGATTCCACTTCGGACTATGATAAGGAGAAACTTCAGGAGCGCTTGGCCAAGCTGGCTGGTGGGGTGGCAGTGATCAACGTGGGCGCCGCCACCGAGACCGAGATGAAGGAGAGAAAAGCTCGGGTGGAGGACGCCCTGCACGCCACCAGAGCAGCTGTGGAGGAGGGCATCGTTCCTGGTGGGGGAGTCGCTTACCTCAGAGCCATTCCCGCCCTGGATAAAGCAGATGTAAAGGGAGATGAGAAGGTGGGCTTCGGGATTGTCAAACGCGCCCTGGAAGAGCCCATTCGTCAGATCGCCAATAATGCCGGCTGGGAAGGCTCCGTGGTCGTTCAGAGGGTAAAGGGTGAACCTACCAACGTGGGCTTCAACGCAGAGACGGAGAAGTATGAGGACATGATGAAGGCCGGCGTCATCGATCCCACCAAGGTGGTGCGTACAGCACTCCAAAATGCCTCCAGCATCGCCGCATTGCTGTTGACCACCGAGGCTTTAGTGACGGACATTCCCGAGGAGGAGAAAGCCCTTCCGGCAATGCCTCCCGGTGGCGGCATGTATTAAGCCGTCCAACTGAGAGACAAAGAGACCCTCACCGGAGCGTTTTTCGGTGGGGGTTTTTTTGCTCATTGACGGCCCGTGAACTTCTGAAAAGTTTTCTTGACAACATCGCCCACTTATTGTATTTTGGTGTTCAAGCCGACTTAACTTTATGTCCCTGTTGAGGTGAGCTTTCGGAACCGCCTTTCAGAAGAAGGTTCAGATGCGAAAGACGATCGTTATCGAACGGGCTGAAAGGCTGCACCAGATCCCCGCTGATTTGTTCTTGGGTCTGAAGCGCAAGGCCCAGAGGGCGGTCCAGAGGGGTGTGGATGTGATCGATCTGAGCTTGGGCAATCCTGATGAGTCTCCTTCTCAGGAGGTTGTGGATGAGCTCTGTGGGGCGGCCAGAGAGGTTGAATATAACCGGTATCTTATGGGCTATGGCCTGGAGCAGTTTCGGCGCAAAGTGGCGGAGTTCTTTGAGGCTCGGTTCGAGGTCTCTGTCAATCCAGAGTTAGAAGTGTTGCCCTTGCAGGGCGTCTGGGAGGGGCTATGGGGGCTTCCCTTGGCCTTTGTCAATTCTGGCGAGATGGTGCTTCTCCCAGATCCGTGCTATCCCCTCTATCGCGCTGGGGCCATTCTGGCCGGCGCCCGGGTAGAGACCATGCCGCTGCTGGAAAGGAACGACTTTCTCCCCAATCTGCAGCACATTCCCGAGGCTGTGGCTCGCAGCGCCAAGTTGCTTTTCCTCAACTATCCGAACAATCCCACCACCGCCGTGGCCGATCTCTCCTTCTTCCAGGAGGTGGTGGATTTCGCTCGGACTCATAACATAGCTGTGGTGCACGATGCCACTTACTCTCAGATGACCTACGACGACTATCTGGCTCCCAGCTTCTTGCAGGCTCACGGGGCCAAAAAAGTGGGCCTCGAGCTTCATTCCTTTTCCATGACCCATAACCTGGGGGGATGGCGTTTGGGCTTCGCGGTGGGCAACCGGCAGCTCATCTCCGGGCTAGCAGCTGTTCGTGGTTGCGGCTTTGTGGGTCCCTCCCCAGCTCTCCAACGGGCGGTGTGTAAGGCTCTCTGCTTGACGCGCACACAGAAGGATCGCTATGCGGATCGACGAAACATGGCCGTCCAGGGACTTCGCGACCTGGGATTCAAACTATCTCGTCCCAAGGCCACCCCTTTTTTGTGGGTGCGAGTGCCAGGTCGCTATACTTCTCTGGGTTTTTCCCGCCGTCTGTTCCGTCGCAGCGGGATTTTGGTGACTCCGGGCAGTGGATTTGGTGAACGGGGGGAGGGCTTTGTGAGAATTTCTCTGACCGTATCTGAGGAGCGCCTCCGGTTGGCCCTGAAGAGGATGACAGCACATGCCTTCATCTGGCTGCGAAAACGCCGGACGCTGGAGAGTCAAGGAGCACAGCGCTCGTTATGAGCTGAGATTTGTCAAAGGCCGGTGATGGCACTTATGGGCGTCATTCGCTTACAGAACATGACCTTTTATGCCCATCATGGAGTGAAGGCGGCAGAGCGAGAGCTAGGGCAGGTTTTTCAGGTAGATGTGGAGATCTCCCTGGACCTGAGCAGAGCTGTTTCCTCAGATGACCTCTCACAGACAATCGATTATGGAGAACTCTACGAGCTGGTGGAGGAGATAGTGCTGGAGCGAGAATTCTCACTCCTGGAGACCCTGGCTCAGGCCATCCTCACTGCAATTGCTCGGCGATACCGTTTGGAACAAGGGCTGGTGAGGGTACGCAAGCCTCATCCGCCCCTTCCAGGCAAACTGGATTGTGTGGAGGTGGAGCTTTCCACAGATTGAGGGGCTTAGAACAAGGAGCTCTTCCATGGCTATAGCCTTTATAGGCCTGGGATCAAACCTGGGAATTCGCCAAGTCCAGATACAAGATGCTTTGGATCACCTCCAGCAAGATAGGAAGGTGAAGATTTTGCGCCGATCTTCACTCTATGAGACGGAGCCGGTGGGATTTCGGGATCAGCCCCCTTTTTTGAACGCCGTGATTGAGATCTCCACCCAACACTCTCCCCAGCGTCTGCTGGCCTGTTTGCAGTCCATCGAGAGACGTATGGGGCGCCAGAGGATCTTCCCCTGGGGGCCCCGGCTCATCGATCTGGATCTGTTGCTCTACGAGGATCAACTTGTGAATCAGCCGGATTTGATAGTCCCGCATCCCGAGTTGGCGAAAAGGGCTTTCGTGCTAGTGCCCCTGGTGGAGATTGCCCCGTCCACGGTTCATCCCCTGTTGGACAAGACCGTGGCCGAATTGTTGGCCTGCCTTGGCGATGCCACAGGGATTCGACGTTACCGCTCCCGGGAGAAATTCAAACATGGTTGAGGCTAACTACATCGTCGTCGAGGGCGTCATCGGCGTCGGCAAGACAAGCTTAGCTAAGATCTTGGCTGAAAAGATCAACGCCCGCGTGGTTCTGGAGGAGGTGGAGGAAAATCCCTTTCTGGAGGATTTTTACCGAGATCCCGCTCGATTCGCCTTTCAGGTTCAGATCTTCTTCCTCCTGAGCCGATATCGCCAGCAAATGGAGTTTCCTCAACAGGATTTATTTCAGCAGAGGACTGTCAGCGATTACCTGTTCGATAAGGACAAGATCTTCGCCTATATCAACCTCAACGAAAAGGAGCTCAGTCTCTACGAACGGCTGTGGTCATTCCTGTATAAAGATGTCCCCAGGCCGGACTTGGTCATTTATCTCCAGGCCAATACCGAGACCCTGATGCACCGTATCAGAGAGAGAAACCGCTCATACGAGCAGAACATCTCCAACGAGTATATCCAGCGCCTTAACGAAGCCTATAACTATTTTTTCTTTCACTACACCGAATCCCCTCTTTTAGTCGTTAACACAGCCAAGATCGACTTCGTACACAATCCCGATGACTTGGAGGATCTTCTGGAGCAGATTCGGAGACCCCACCTGGGCACCAGGTATTACGTGCCCATGAGAGAATAATCGCCGAGCATCTCGGGCATGCGGATAGATGTGGGGTAAGTCCTCTGCCAGACCAATGGAGGAGATCACCGAGAGTAACTCAGCAGGTGTGGTCTGGGGAAATCGGAGTCCTGCTGGGAATGTGTTTCCCGACCTCAAGTTCACTTCAAGTCATGAAGAGCACGGACAGAACACCGGGAGAGCTTTTCTGAACTGGAAGAGGTCCGCGATAGGCGAAATAGAACCTTCAGCTATGAAAAAGAGAGCTGACACCTCATCGGCATGAGCCTAACAGAATCCCCATGGAACCGGGGGCTTTCTAACGGTCTTGAGGAGGCGGGGTTATGAAGGATAAGGTGACCACCACGGTATTCCAACGGCTGAAGTCCCGGGAGAAGATTGCCGTTCTGACGGCCTACGATTATCTGGTGGCTCAATTGTTGGATGAGACGGGGATAGACGCTGTCTTGGTGGGCGATTCAGTTGGCATGGTTTTCTCCGGCTACCATACGACGCTGTCGGTGACTATGGACGAGATGATTTACCACACCAAGGCGGTTCGTCGCGGCGTCAAGAGAGCGCTGCTCATCGGGGACATGCCCTTCATGTCTTATCAGGCCAGTCCGGAAGATGCCGTGGCCAATGCCGGACGGTTTCTCCAAGAGGCCGGCGCCGAGGCGGTGAAGATCGAGGGTGGTCGAGAGATGGTCGAGACCATCGGTAAATTGACGCAGGTGGGAATTCCTGTGATGGGTCATTTGGGACTCACGCCACAGTCGATTCATCAATTTGGAGGCTATCGGATACGCGGCAAATCCCAGGAGGAGGCTGCACGGCTGATCCAAGATGCTCAAGCCATAGAAGAGGCGGGTTGCTTCTCTGTGGTTTTGGAGAAGATTCCCAGCGATCTGGCCCGGGAGGTGACCCAACAGCTGAAGATCCCCACTATCGGAATCGGAGCTGGACCTCACTGCGATGGACAGGTGCTGGTGGTTCACGACATGCTGGGGCTATTTGAGAGGTTTAAGCCTAAGTTCGTCAGGCGGTACGCACAACTGGCCGAGGAGATGCGGACAGCTTTTCGGGCCTACATCCAAGATGTCAAGAGGGGCAAATTCCCCCGTCAGGAGGAGAGTTACTAAGCTTCACAGGCCAGGGAAAGGGCTTTCGTGAAGGTCATAAAAAAAATCCTACAGATGCAGAAGGTCGCCGATGAGGCCAGGTGTGCCGGACGGAAAGTGGGTTTTGTGCCCACCATGGGCTATTTGCATAAGGGGCACCTGAGCTTGATTCGGCAGGCTCGACAACTCAGTGAGCTCGTGGTGGTCAGCATTTTCGTCAACCCGACCCAGTTCGGTCCCCATGAGGACTATCAGAACTATCCACGTGATCTGTCACGGGACGCGAAGCTATTGCGACAGGTAGGCTGCGATATTCTGTTCCTGCCTTCCGTTGAGGAGATGTATCCCCAGGGATACTGCTCATATGTGGACGTAGAGAACCTCACTCAGCTTCTGTGTGGAGCAAGTCGCCCCAGTCATTTTCGGGGAGTGGCTACAGTTGTGACCAAATTGTTCAACATCGTCAAACCCCACTTGGCCGTGTTTGGTCAGAAAGACGCTCAGCAGGCCTTTGTGATAAGAAGGATGGTGACAGATTTGAACCAGGACCTGGAAATCGTGGTCGCACCCACCATCAGAGAGCCCGACGGGCTGGCCATGAGCTCCAGAAATGAATATCTCACGCCTCAGGAGCGAGCCGATGCGCTTGTTTTGTATCAGGCTCTAAAATGGGCTCATGAGCAAATCGTTGAAGGTCAGCGCAATATCGAATATCTGGTGCAGGGCATGACGAAAATGATCCAGAATAAAAAAACGGCCCAGATCGACTATATCTCCTTTGTGGACACGGAAAAACTCCATTCCCTGAAACGACTTGAGGGGGAGGTGCTCATCGCCCTTGCCGTGAAGTTCGGCCGGGCTCGCCTCATCGATAACTTGTTGATCAAGGTTTGAGGGAGTGACTGGTGGGATCCCTGGCAACGGTTATACTCGCAGCTGGAAAGGGCAAGCGGATGAAATCAGAGTTGGCCAAAGTGCTGCATCCTGTGTGCGGACGTCCCATGGTCTCCTATGTCATCAAAACGGCCAAGAAGCTGGGCTCACAGCAGGTCATCGTGGTGGTAGGATATCAGAGAGAGCGGGTTGTTCAGGCTCTTCAGGGAGAGGGTGTGGAGTTTGTCGTCCAGACGGAGCAGCTGGGTACAGCCCATGCTTTGTTGCAGGCGAGTCAGGCCTTAGCAGATTTCCATGGTGAGCTTCTCGTCCTGAGCGGTGACACGCCTCTGCTGTCTGAGCAAACCGTTTCTCAGCTGCTGGGTCAACATCGAGACTCAGGAGCTATGGCGACGGTGCTCACGGCTATTCTGGAGGACCCTTATGGGTATGGACGTGTCCTCCGCACTCGAGAGAATATGTTGGAGGCTATCGTGGAGGAGAAAGATGCCTCTGAGGAGCAGCGGGCCATCAAGGAGATCAATACGGGTACTTACTGTTTTCAAGCTCCCGGTATATTTGGCATCTTGAGCCAGATTAGCAGAGATAATCGTCAGGATGAATTTTACCTCACCGATGCCATCGCCATTCTGCGCCTGAGGGGATTGCCGGTGGCGGCGGTGGTGGCTGAAAATTCCTGGGAGACGCTGGGAGTGAACTCTGTGGACCAGCTCCTGATAGCAGAGGAAATCATGGCTCGGCATAAAGAACTTAAAAACTGAAAAAAAAGGTTGACATTTGATGGCGGTATGTTATAGTTTAAAGGGTGAGAGGGCCACTTTAAAGAAGGTTAGTCTCCCATGAGAATTGTTGCCAGCTGTTCGCTATTGTGTATTCTGGTTCTGCTGCCCTCCGTGCTGCTTGCGGAGGAAGCGCAAGTCGCTAACCAAACGGGTCTCGCCCTTCCCGGTTTAAGCCGGGACGCGTTTTCCGGTTTCGGCCAGGGTATTTCTTTGTTGGATCCTCAGCGGCTGAGGATATCACAAAGCTATGGCTTAACGTATTCCTCCCGTGGAAAATCGGCGGACCTGGTTGGTCTCTACCAGAACTGTCTGTCCTATCGCTTTTCCCCGAGGCTGAATGTGAAAGTTCACCTGGGATACCTCCACCAGCCCATAGCTGCCCTATCTCACTCCTCTGCTATCCGCCGTGAGGCCCTGATGACCGCCTTTCAACTGGACTTTCAGCCAATCGATAACTTCTTCATTCATTTTAACTTCCGATCGCACCCTGTGATCGACTATCGCGACTCGTTTTGGAGATTTCCTGGCGATTGGGATTCAATGGGAGATTGAGTCCCTGACCCTGCTAAAGGTCTCAAAGTAGAGACGTCTCCGCGAGAGCGGTTGAAATCCCACCCAGAACCTGTTTACTCCCCGAAATGGTTTCGCCATTGAGGAGTGACTCGCTGAGTCAGGCCTCGTTGATATCACCGTCCGGATTGGCTATTCGGGAAACCTTTTCGACAACACCTTTAAGGGAGAGTTACGTTTCGCCATGGTCAGGAAAAAAAGATTAATACCCAAGTCTCGGAAGCGAAAAGTCCGCAGGGGAGTGGGTCTTAAGGCTCGGGGTTTAGAGCTGGGCATTCTGTTTCTGGCTCTCGTTTTTATTGTGTTCATCTATTCCTTTGTGCATCGCCTATGGTTGACCCCAGCTTCCGAGAAGCCAATGCCTGTGGAGAGGAAAGTCGTGCGGGTCGAGGTGCTGAATGGCTGTGGAATAGCCGGTTTGGCAAAAAAAATTACTGATTTTCTGAGAATTAAAGGCTTTGACGTCGTCAATGTGGGCAACGCCGAGAGCTTTGAGTTCCCTGAGACCATTGTGGTGGATCGAGTAGGCGACATGGCCAGCGCTTGGAGTGTGGCCAGAGCTATAGGTGTAAACAACGTGATCCAGCAGAGAGACACAGATCTACTCCTGGAGGTGACCATCATTTTGGGAAAGGACTATGGAGACTTGGAGCCGCTCAGGGAAATTTTGGGAGGTGATTAGTTGGAATTCACGGCCGGGGAGATTGCCGTTGCCTGTGGGGAAATCGCATTAAGCAAAAAAGCCATTGACGTTAAGATCCTGGATCTTCGTGAGATTACATCGGTTACTGATTATTTTGTAATTTGCACAGGAAGCATTGACCTTCATGTGAAAGCCATCAGCGACGCCATCGTGGAGGGCTTGGAGAAGAAGAAAATCAAGGTTTGGCACATCGAGGGTTATTCTGCCCTGAAGTGGGTGCTGTTAGATTACGTTGATGTGGTGGTGCATATTTTCAACGGAGACGTGCGCGATTTTTACGGCCTGGAGCGCCTGTGGGGTGATGCACCCACAAAAGTCCTCTCCAAGCAGGAGATAGAAACGAGCAGGTGAATGATGTCTAAGGAATATCTGGCTCAAAAAATAGCCAAGATAACCGCCCAGATAGAGGGATGGCCGACTCTGTCATCCGATGAAATTCAGCTGGGGCGTCCTAAAAAAGGCACTCACGGGGATCTCTCCACAAATGTGGCTATGGTGCTGGCGAAAAGGACGGGAGAGGATCCCATGGCCATCGCCGAGGCTATTTCCCAAAAGCTCAGACTGAATCGTGGGTCGGTTAAAAACTGGTCCGTCTGTGCTCCCGGGTTTATCAATTTCGTTTACGGCGGGCGCTATCTTAGAAATCAGCTTTTGGAGATTCACGAGCAGGGTAAGAATTTCGGCAAGTACGATATTGGCAAAGGGCAGAGGGTCCAAGTGGAGTTCGTCAGTGCCAACCCAACAGGTCCCCTGAATGTGGTCAACGCCAGAGCGGCAGCGGTGGGCGACAGCATCGCTAATCTTCTCCAGACAATAGGTTATCACGTTGAGCGAGAATACTATGTCAACGACACGGGCCTCCAGGTGAAGCTGCTGACCGAGTCAGTGGAGGTCAGGTATCGGCAGCTTTTGGGGGAATCGGTGCCTTTTCCCGAGGATGGCTATCACGGTGAGTACATCATCGATCTCGCCAGAGAGATCATCGACCGAGAAGGTGTCAAGTATCTCTCTCCTCCCACGGCCGAAACCAGGGAGAAAATCCGCCATGAAGCGCTGCATAAGTTGGTAACTAGGCAGCAAGAGGATTTACGGCGTTTTGGAGTGGAGTTCGATGTGTGGTTTAGTGAACGAAGCCTGAAAAAATCGGGTATCCTGGAGGAGGTTCTGGCCTTGCTCACCGAAGGAGGTCACATCTACGAGAAGGATGGAGCTGTTTGGTTCCGCTCCTCCAGCTTTTACGATCAAGACGATCGAGTTCTCATCAAGGAGGACGGCGAGGCAACTTATTTTCTGCTGGACACGGCTTATCATAAAAACAAGTTCGATCGCGGATTCCACCGGGTCATCGACCTTTGGGGCCCTGATCATCACGGCTATTTGCCACGCATGCGCTCGGCCGTGAAGGCCTTGGGTATCCAGCCTGACCTTCTAGACCTGCGCATCATCCAGCAGGTTAATTTGCTTCGGGGAGGTGAGCCGATCAGGATGTCCAAACGGGCGGGTTCCCTCATCAGTATGGGGGAGTTGTTAGATGAGGTGGGTGTGGACGTGGCTCGCTTCTTTTTCTTGATGCGCCGAATGGATAGCCATCTTGATTTTGATATGGACGTAGCCGTGGAGGAATCCGAGGAGAATCCCGTTTACTATGTCCAGTATGCACATGCTCGCTGCTGCAGTATCCTGAAGTACTCGAAATCGCAGGGCGCCGTTCTCTCTCCCATAAAGGATGTTGATCTCTCTTTGTTGAAAAGAGGGGAGGAGCTGGATCTCATCAAAGAACTTGCTCTGTTACCCGAGGTCATACAGGGAGCCGCCCAAGCCTTGGAGCCTCACAGGATAACCGGTTATCTTCGAGATGTAGCCACCTCCTTCCATCAGTTCTACCACAAACATCGGGTGGTCACCGACAGCCCTGGTCTCACCGCCGCCCGTCTTGCCCTGGTGGAGGCCACCCGAATCGTTCTGAGAAATGCCCTGAGAATCATAGGCGTGAGCGCGCCCATTTCTATGTGAACGGGGGGCAACTAAGCTTCTGAGCACTGAAAATCTCTCTCTTAAGAGGTACAAACATGGATATTGTGGAGCTGAAGACGAAGACTATCTCCGAGCTGTTGGAGGTGGCCCAGGATTTGGACATCTCCGGAGTCAGCTCCCTGAGAAAACAGGAGCTGATCTTTAAAATTCTGGAAGCTCAGACGGAGAAAAACGGGTACATCTTCGCCGCGGGAGTGCTGGAAATATTGCCAGAAGGATACGGATTTTTGCGATCTCCAGACTACAATTACTTGCCCGGTCCTGATGACATCTATGTTTCTCCATCCCAAATAAAGCGATTTGATCTTCGTACCGGAGACACCATCTCGGGTCAGATCCGGCCCCCTAAAGAGACGGAGAAGTATTTCGCCCTGCTGCGAGTGGAAGCGGTTAATTTTGAGAATCCCGAGCTGGCCAAGCAAAAAATTCTATTCGATAACCTGACACCGTTGTATCCTCAGGAGAAAATAAGACTTGAAGAACCCTCACGGGATCTATCCATGCGCATCATGGATCTCCTCACCCCCATTGGCATGGGACAGAGAGGTCTCATCGTGTCTCCATCGCGAGCTGGCAAGACCATTCTGCTACAGAAAGTGGCCAATAGCATCACCACAAATCATCCCAACATCAAGCTTATCGTTCTGCTCATCGACGAACGCCCAGAGGAGGTCACCGACATGGAGAGGTCGGTGAAGGGTGAGGTGATCAGCTCCACTTTCGATGAGCCCGCCGAGCGGCATGTTCAAGTAGCAGACATGGTGCTGGAGAAAGCAAAACGGCTCGTTGAGCACCAACACGATGTGGTCATCATTTTGGACAGCATCACACGGCTGGCTCGAGCCCATAATGCCGTGGTGCCCCATAGTGGTAAGATTCTCTCCGGAGGCGTTGATTCCAATGCTCTCCACCGGCCCAAACGCTTTTTTGGCGCAGCCCGCAACATAGAGGAGGGCGGCAGTCTGACCATCATCGCCACCGCCCTGATCGAAACTGGCAGCCGGATGGATGAGGTGATCTTCGAGGAGTTCAAAGGAACTGGCAACATGGAGCTGGTTCTGGATCGCCGGTTGGCCGATCGCCGCATCTTTCCGGCTATCGATATCAACCGTTCGGGCACTCGGAAAGAGGAACTGCTGCTGGTCGAGGAAGAGTTGAACCGGGTTTGGATCCTGCGAAAATTTCTCAACGAGATGAACGCCATCGAGGCTATGGAGTTTTTGCTGGAAAAGATGGGATCCACCAAGAACAATAAAAAATTCTTGGAGTCCATGAGCCAGTAGTACCACTGAGGGCCTTTTCTCTTGCACCAGGCATGCATTTTAGGTATATTTTCAAAAGACTTTGTGCCAGAGGAAATTTGAAGGAGGTTGTTTTGAAGAAAGATATCCATCCCGAGTATAAAGAGACCACCATTACCTGTGCCTGTGGGAATGTCATTCACACCCGATCCACCAAAAGCAACATCCGAGTTGAAATCTGCTCTCGCTGTCATCCCTTTTTCACCGGCAAACAGAAGCTGGTGGATACGGCTGGCCGTGTGGAGCGATTTCGGAAGAAATATGGCCTTGACGATTCTAAGGAGGAGAAGTCCTCGGACCAGGATCCCTCTGTTCAAAAAAAGGAAGAGGAGAATCAGTCCTACACAAAGGCCAAAGATCAATAGCTCTTGGGGCGCTAAGGGGATATTCCAAGGGAAACACCCGGTTCGGCGCCCTTTTCTCATCTAGGTCAGGAGGAAGGTTGCGGAGATGCCTCCAGATATCGATGTGGGGGGACAGGCGGTTATTGAGGGGGTCATGATCCGCTCCCCGAAGCGAGTGGTGACCGCCATCCGTCTGAAAAATGGCGAGATTGTGGTGAAAAATGATCCCTACACGTCCTTGACGAAAAGATACCGCCTTCTCCAACTACCTGTTTTGCGAGGCGTGATCTCTTTCTTTGAGATGTTGGTGATAGGTCTGAAGACCTTGAATTATTCGGCAGAGGTGGCCATGACCGACCTGGAGGAAGAACAGAAGGGAGAGAAGTCTCATTCTCGAAACGAGGGATATCTCGTGGTGAGTTTAGTTCTCGGCCTAGGATTGGGACTGGCCATTTTTTTCTTTACACCACTCCTGCTGGCTAGTTTGCTTCAAATTCAGAAGAGCGCCCTCGGTTTTAACCTCGTCGCCGGCGGTATTCGTATTCTCCTTTTTCTCGGTTACGTCTGGGTCATCTCGCTGTTCCGGGAACTGCGCCGGTTATTCGAATATCACGGAGCGGAGCACAAAACCATCTTCGCATACGAGGGGGGCCAAGATCTGACCGTCGAGAAGGTCAGAAGTTTCAGCACCCGGCATCCCCGCTGTGGCACCAGCTATCTGCTCATCGTAGCCCTATTCGCCATCTTGATATTTGCGCTGGCCGATACTATTTACGCTTTGAGGATGGGCCAATTGCCAGGCCTGGCCCAACGGCTTTTGATTCATTTTATGCTCCTGCCTTTGGTTGCCGGGGCCTCCTATGAGCTCCTCAAGCTTTCGGGGCGAGCTCGCAAGTATCGGCTGGCCAGGGTGCTGATGGCCCCTGGTTTGTGGATTCAGAGAATCACCACTCGGGAGCCTGACGACAATCAGCTGGCTGTGGCTTTAGTGGCCTTAAAGGAAGCCGTGGCCCCCTGATCTGGGCGCTCCCGTTCTACATAGGAGTCAAATATTCCATGCTCAAAAAACTGGACAAAGCGATTGTGAGACATTCGACTCTGCACCAGAAGCTCAGTGACCCCCAAGTGGCGGCCAACCGTGAGCTATATCGAAAGCTGGCCCGTGAATATCGAGAGCTGTCGGAGATAGTGGACGTGGCCCATCGTTACAAGGAAGCGTGCCGGAATATTGAAGAGGATCAAAAACTGTTGTCCTCCTCCGATGAGGAGTTGGCCAAGCTGGCGCGGGAAGAAATTCTGGAGCTAAAGGCGAAGCGGCAGCAGTTGGAGGAGAAGCTGAAACTGATGCTGGTTCCAGACAATCCACGAGACAAGGGAAATGCCATCGTGGAGATCCGGGCCGGGACTGGAGGTGAAGAGGCTAGCCTGTTCGCAGCCGATTTGCTTCGGATGTACTCGAAGTTTGCCGAAAGACAAGGGTGGCGCATTGAGATAATGAGCTCTAATCCCACAGGGATTGGTGGATTTAAAGAGGTTATCTTCGCTGTGGAAGGGGCCGGTGTATACGGTCAGATGAAGTTCGAGAGTGGCGTCCATCGGGTACAAAGAGTTCCCCTAACCGAGTCTAGTGGGCGCATACATACTTCCGCTGCTTCCGTAGTGGTCCTTCCAGAGCCCGAGGAGGTGGAGGTGCAGATCGATCCTAAAGATCTGCGGGTGGATGTGTTTAGATCCTCTGGTCCTGGCGGACAGAGTGTAAACACCACCGATTCGGCAGTGCGCATCACCCATATCCCCACGGGGATCGTGGCCACCTGCCAGGACGAGAAATCACAGCATAAGAACAAAGCCAAGGCTTTGAAAGTTCTTAGAGCCCGAATATTAGATCAAGCTCAAGAAGAAAACCGCCAAGCTTTGGCTCGGAGTCGGAAATCACAGGTTGGGACCGGTGACCGGAGCGCAAAAATTCGGACCTACAACTTTCCTCAGGGTCGGTTGACCGACCATCGTGCCGGAATTACCCTCTACAAACTGGAGCAGATTTTAACCGGAGAGCTAGAGGAAGTCATCCAGGCCTTGCAGACAGCGGAAAGAAAGGAGAGGTTAAGTGAGCTGGACAGCACTTGAGCTGGTCTGGGAAATCTGCCCTGCTTTGGGAAGATTTTTTCATCATCCGAGCATTTCGCAATAGACTGAAGATGGGTAGAGGGTCTTGGAGCGAGATTCCATTGAAGGGGGAATTCATGTCGGAGAAAGCAGTCAGAGAGCGACAGAAAAAGGTGAATTCTCTGAAGGTTCGTCAGGAAAAGGTGTTGAAGCTGCGAGAATTTCTGATTTCGGAGAAGGAGATCGTCATAGGACTTTTGGAGAAATCCCTGGGGGGACAAAATGGCGATCGGATCGACAATCTGCGCAGAAGAATCCACGAAAAAGAACGGCAACTGCATCTGGTGGAGGAGGAGCTAAAGGAGATTCAGGCTCGACTGGCAGAAGCAGAGAGCCATTTGAAGGATACATGGGCTGGAGGCTCGAGGGGAGAAAAGTGATGTGGGACCGGGGAATGTTCCATTAAGAGCGGAGAAAGCGCAAGTGCAGACTGTCGCGGAAATCTTGAATAAGACCTCCGGATATCTGAAGAGAAAGGGGCTGGAGAATCCACGACTCAACGCCGAAGCGATGCTGGAGCACGTCTTGGGCCTCAAGGGTATCGATCTTTATCTGGATCACGATCGACCCATGCAAGACCATGAACTGATGGCCTTTCGGTCGCTGGTGAAGCGTCGTCTGGCAGGCTGCCCGGTGCAATACTTGACGGGGGAGACGGAATTTTTCTCGCTGAGTTTTCAAATCAGCTCTGATGCCTTGATCCCGCGTCCAGAGACGGAGATCCTGGTGGAGGCGGTTCTGGACCTTCTCAAATCTCGGGCTCAGCCCTTAAAAGTGGTTGACCTGGGGACGGGTTCTGGAATCATTGCCATCAATCTGGCCGTTCATCTTGGGTGCGCCCAATTGTGGGCAACCGATTGCTCTCGGGAGGCCTTAGCGTTGGCTCGGCGAAATGCCCAGCGGCACGGAGTGGGGGATCGAATTTCCTTTCATCAAGGGGACCTCTACAATCCCCTGCGAGGTCTTGAAGGTGCTTTTGCGGCAGTGGTGTGCAATCCCCCCTACGTGAGCAGCGGTCAGCTGGAGCATTTACCCCGGGAGATTCGTCTCCACGAGCCGTTGGTGGCCTTGGACGGAGGATCCGACGGGTTGGATGTGATCCGGCGGATAGTGATTGGGGCACCCTCATTTCTGGCTGCGGGTGGAGTCCTGGCCTTGGAGGTGGGGGCTGGCCAGGCTTCTTCGGTGGAGCAGTCCATAGTGGAAACGAAAGCCTTCAGCGAATCCTGGGTGGTCGAGGATTATGCTCGCATAGAGCGAGTGGTTCTGGCGGAGAGGAACCCCAGCGGTTGAAGATCGACCGTGATTTTATGAGGGGTGAGGGGGCAGATGAATCGGAGTGCTCCGAGATGCACAGAACGCGAGTTGCCTTGTGCAGAATATATACAGAAGATATTGACATGATGCGGTTACGGGCCATTTTCATAGGCCTCCTTTTTTGTGCTTTCCTCTCTTCCCCCGCCGTCGCGACCTGGACCAGCTGCAGCGGTCCCACCGGTGGGGTCATCCACCAGCTGTTGGTTAGCCCCGTTGATTCCAGAACGGTGTTTGCAGCTTCTTTGGACGGGTTGCTGCAAAGCACCGACGCTGGCTCAACATGGGCTTTGCTTGGAACCAGTTTGGCAGACACAGGACGGGCATCTTTTGCTTGCCTGGCCTTTGCTCTGGAGAGCGACCGCCATCTCTATGCCGGAACCCTTCAATCGGGTCTCTGGGAAAGCATCGACGGCGGGCAGAACTGGAGTATCTGTCTAGAGTTTGCCGGTAGGTCCCGGATACGGTGTCTAGCCGTTCATCCTAACGAGGCCCAGCGGCTTCTGGTGGGAAGCTCCGGTCACGGCCTGTTCTTGAGCGCCGATGGAGGAACAAGCTGGAAAAGGCCTAGCGGAGAGTGGAAATACGAAGATGTTTCGGCCATCATTCCACTCCCTGGAGAGGGACTAGCGTTCCTGATGGGCGTCTGGGGGAAAGGTATGTACCTGGGCAACTCGGAAATGGCCGTTTGGGAAAGAGTGGGCGGTGAACTTCCTTTGAGCCATGTCACCGTCATACGAACGGCTATGACGGGAGAGAAAATGTTTGTGGGAACATACGGCCATGGGCTTTTCCAGGGTAAGGTGGAGCAGGCAGGTTTTCAACCCATGGGAAATGAACTGGCCGGTCTGGAGGTGATGGACCTCGTGGAAGACCTCTGGAGTCCCGGAACTCTGTTTGTCTGCACCGACGGCGCGGGGATATTTCACACCGTCGATGGGGGCCGATCTTGGACTCCTTTCAACGATGGTTTGAACCACAGGCATGTCTATTCTCTGGCCATTTCTCGTGAATGGCTCTACGCGGGGACTTGCTGGGGTGGAGTCTATCGTCGCCCCAGATAGGGGGGAGCTCATCCCATGGCTGAGCCCAAGCGCCTTTTTCTCATCGATGGCTCCGCATTGGCCTATCGATCCTATTTTGCCTTCATCCGTAATCCCTTAATCAATTCAAAAGGGGAAAACACCAGCGCCGTTTTCGGATTCACCAATGCCCTCCTAAAGATCATCCGTGAATACAAGCCTGACTACCTGAGCGTGGTCTTCGACACCGCAACACCCACCTTTCGTCACCAGCTTTTCCCGGCCTATAAATCTACCAGGGCCAAGATGCCGCGGGAGATGAGTGATCAGCTGCCGCGCATTCGTCAGGTCGTGGCGGCCATGAACCTTTCTGTGGTAGAACAGGAGGGATTTGAGGCGGACGACCTCATGGGGGCCTTGGCCCGTCGTGCCGAGGAAAAGGGCTGGGATGTGATCCTGGTCACCGGAGATAAAGATCTTCTGCAGCTTGTATCCCAAAAGATCAAAGTGCTCAACCCCGGTCGGGGGGGCGAGGGCGCCCAGATATTGGACCAGATCAAGGTTCAGGAGAAATTCGGAGTAAGCCCGAATAAAGTGGTGGAGGTGTTGGGCTTGATGGGGGACACCTCCGACAACATCCCAGGAGTACCTGGAATAGGTCAGAAGACGGCTATAGACCTGATTCAACGGTTCGGGGACATCGAGACGGCCATTGCGCGAGCCCGGGAGATAACCAACAAGAGGGTCCGGGAGAGTCTGTTGAAGAATGCTGCGCAAGCCCGTAAGTCTAAAGAACTGGTGACCATTAAGGTCCACATGGGGTTGGCGGTCGACGTGGAAAGCTTCCTGCTTCGGGAGTTCGATATCCAGAGGCTGCTGACTCTGTTCCGAGAACTGGAGTTCACCAGCCTGATGGGCGAGATCTCCCTGAAAGAATCAGCAGAGGAAGTCACTTACGCCGTGGTCTCTACCAAGAAGGATTTTTCTCAACTGTTGGGTCGCTTGCAAGAGGCCGGATCATTTGTTCTGGATCTGGAGACCACCTCGCCGGATCCCATGCGTGCTGAGATAGTGGGATTCTCCTTCGCGACAATGGTCCGCCAGGCTTTTTATGTTCCTGTCGCTCATCAGGAGGGATCCAACCTGAGCCTTGAGCTGGTACTGGATGGATTGCGGCCTATTCTGGCTGACGAGAGGATCAAGAAGTGTGGACAGAACCTCAAATACGATATGACCATCTTGGTCCGACACAGCTGTCCCATGCAGGGCATTGAGTTCGACACCATGGTGGCCTCCTACCTGCTCAATCCCTCAAGTCGCCGGCATAATCTGAATCTGCTCAGCTTGGAACACCTGGGAAAGAGGAAAATTGGATTGGAAGAGCTTATTGGCAAGGGCAAGGATCAGAAAAGCTTTGCTCAGGTTCCCATAGATTTAGCCTGCAAATATTCCTGCGAGGACGCCGACTTCACTCTGCGGCTCAGAAACATCCTGCGAGGAAAACTGGAGGAGCTCAGTTTGTCGGATCTTTTCGCCCAGGTAGAGATGCCTCTGGTGGAGGTCCTGGCTCAGATGGAGATGAACGGGGTTTGTCTGGATATTGATTTTCTAAGGGGGATGTCTGAGGAGCTTGAGGGCGAGCTGAATGGGCTGATGGTTCAGATCTATGAGATGGCCGGTGAGGAGTTCAACATCAATTCGCCCAAGCAATTAAGTGCTATTTTGTTCGACAAGCTAGAGCTTCCCGTCATCCGGCGTACCAAGACGGGCTACTCCACCGATGAGGCGGTTTTAGAGGAATTGGCTCGGGATCACTCCCTGCCACGCAAACTCTTGGATTTCCGGCAGTTGATGAAGCTGAAATCCACTTATGTAGACGCCCTGCCGCGCATGGTCAATCCCGAGACGGAGCGCATTCACACCTCTTTTAACCAGACCGTAACGGCGACCGGCCGGCTCTCCAGCAGTCAACCTAATCTGCAGAATATCCCAGTGCGTACGGAGTTCAGCAAAAAGATACGACAGGCTTTCATCGCCCCTGACGAGGATCACAAAATTTTTTCCGCCGACTATTCCCAGATTGAGCTACGTATCATGGCCCACCTTTCGCAGGACCCGACCCTGATAGACTCCTTTCGTCGGGATGAGGATGTTCACGCCCGGACGGCAGCCCTCGTTTTTGGGATACCCGAAAAAGAGGTCACCGCTGAGCTGCGCCGGCGCGCCAAGGTGGTCAATTTCGGGATCATGTACGGCATGAGCGCTTATGGTCTGGCCAGACAGCTGGAGATCACACATCAGGAGGCAGGCCAGTTTATCGAGGACTACTTTCAACTCTATCCAGGCGTTAAGGAATATGTGGACGGTACCATTCGCCTTGCTCAGGAGAGGGGATATGTGACCACGATGCTCAATCGGCGACGATATCTGCCTGAGCTGAACAGCGAACAGAGCTCCGTGGTGGCCTTTGCCAAACGGACGGCCATCAACACCCCCATCCAGGGCACCGCCGCTGACCTGATCAAGGTGGCCATGATCGAGGTCTACCGGGAATTGAAGCGGCGTGGTCTGAAAACGAAAATGATCATTCAGGTTCACGACGAACTGATTTTCGAGGCTCCCCTGACGGAGCTGGATCAAGCGGCCCAGATGGTCCAGGCGAAGATGGAGAACGCCATGGAATTGAAGGTGCCCATCAAGGTGGACATTGGTGTGGGGAAAAGTTGGTACGAAGCCCACTGATGCACGGGATTTCATCATGTTGATCGTCGGCGTGACCGGCGGCATTGGCGCTGGGAAAACTATTGTCAGCAAGATGATGGCTCAACTGGGGGCTCGAGTTATCGATGCAGACCAGATAGCTCGTCAGGTTGTGGAGAATCAGCCTCAGGTCCTCCAAGAACTGGTTAAGGTCTTTGGATCGGGGATCCTGGAGGCTGACGGTTCGCTCAATCGTCGAGAGTTAGGCAGGAGAGCCTTCCGGGATCAACACAGTCGAGATCGCCTCAACGGAATTCTTCATCCCCCCATCTTGACTCGGCTGAAAGAGCTTTTGTCTCAATTTCGCCAATCGGGCTTTGGGGGCATTGTGGTGCTGGACGCGGCCCTGTTGGTGGAGTGTCGAGCCCTGACTTTGGTGGACAAGTTGGTCGTGGTGGAGGCTCCAGAGGATCTTAGGCGCAAGCGGCTTATGGAGCATCTGGGCCTTTCTGGCCAGGAAATCCAGGATCGTATAGATGCCCAGCTGCCCCCCGAGGAAAAGATCCAGAAAGCCGATTACCGTATCCTCAATGACCATGACCTTCCTGGCCTCAGAAAACGTGTGCGCCAAGTCTGGCTGAGGCTAGAAAATGAGTTGTCCGGAGACAGGGGATAACCTTATACTTATGATGGAGTTAGCAGTTTTTTTCGCCATATAAACAAACGAGTTGACAGGGAGATTATTTTGTATTATTATTGTAAACTTCGTAGTTGAAAACCAAAATTTCCCCCTTCCGAGATCTTTCGGATCCCAAGCTGTTACATTCCCCAGATGGCCGACCATAGAGAGGAGTAGCGGGGTGGTTGAGATTTCTCTGGAAAAACGATACAATCCTCATATTGTGGAAGGTAAGTGGTACCGCTTCTGGATGGAACGGAGATTGTTCCATGCCCCACTTGACTCTTCAAAAAAAGCTTACACCATCGTCATCCCACCGCCCAACGTCACCGGCATCCTGACCATGGGCCACGTGTTGAACAACACCATCCAGGACATCCTCATTCGTTGGAAACGAATGCAGGGTTTCAATGCCCTCTGGTTGCCCGGCACCGATCATGCCGGCATCGCCACTCAGAACGTGGTGGAGAAAGAGTTGGCCAAGGAGGGCCTCAGCCGAGAGGATCTGGGCCGGGAAAGGTTTTTGGCAGAAGTTTGGGAATGGAAGCGAAACTACGGCGGTAGGATTATCGAGCAGCTGCAGCAGCTGGGCTGTTCCTGCGACTGGGATCGCGTGCGCTTCACCATGGATGAAGGTCTGTCCAAAGCCGTCTTAGAGACCTTCGTGCGTCTTTACCACAAGGGCCTGATCTATCGAGGCAAATACATCATCAATTGGTGTCCCCGCTGTCGCACGGCCTTGGCCGACGAGGAGGTGGAGCACCAAGAGTTGGGGGGACATCTCTGGTACATCAAATACCCCATCAAGGACAGCGATGAGTTTATCACCGTGGCCACCACTCGTCCGGAGACAATGCTGGGCGACACGGCTGTGGCCGTGGGTCCTAAGGACGAGCGTTATTACGAGCTTCAAAAGAGAACGGTCATCTTGCCCATCGTCAACCGGGAACTGCCGGTTATTGCCGATGACTTCGTCGATCCCGAGTTCGGAACCGGCATCGTTAAAGTGACCCCCGCTCATGATCCCAACGACTTCGAGATGGGTCAACGCCATGGCCTGGAATCGGTCAACATCATGAATCCTGACGCCACCATGAACGAGAATGCAGGTGACTACGCGGGAATGGATCGATTTGAGTGTCGGGAGAGACTCCTGGCTGACCTCAAGGAACGAGATCTCCTGGTCAAGGTCAAGGCTCATGAGCACGCTTTGGGCCATTGCTATCGGTGTCACACGGCCATCGAGCCCTATCTCTCTGACCAGTGGTTTGTGAAGATGAAGCCCCTGGCCGAACCAGCCAGAAGGGTGGTGGAGGAGGGAAGGATCAAGTTTTACCCTCGTCGTTGGACCAAAGTCTATCTGAATTGGATTGAGAATATTCGTGACTGGTGTATCTCCCGCCAGATATGGTGGGGGCATCGCATCCCCATCTGGCATTGCGATGAGTGTGGAGAGGTTATTGCCGCCAAGGAGAAGCCCGCCCAGTGCACCCAATGTGCGCATTCCAGCCTGCGACAGGATGAGGACGTTCTGGATACCTGGTTCTCTTCCTGGCTATGGCCTTTTTCTACTCTGGGTTGGCCGGAGAAGATCCCCGACCTGGAGCATTTCTATCCCACCGACGTATTGGTCACTGGACCGGATATCATCTTCTTCTGGGTGGCGCGTATGGTTATGGCAGGCATGGAGTTTATGGGAGAAGTTCCCTTCCCCCACGTGTATATCAACGGGATGGTGAAGGACGAGTTGGGACGATGGATGAGCAAATCCCTGGGCAATTCCCCCGACCCAACGGAGATCATCGAGGAGTTCGGTGCCGATGCCCTGCGATTAAGCATGATCCTCATCACCGCCGAGGGTCAGGACGCTTACTTCTCCAAAGACAAGCTGGTGATCGGGAGAAATTTCGCCAACAAAATCTGGAATGCCTCCCGTTTCGTTCTGATGAACTTGGGCGATTTTGATCCCAGCCCGATGAGCTCAGAGGACCTCCAGCTTACTTTGATTGATCGCTGGATCCTGAGCGCTTTTCAGCGAACCGTGGCGAGGATAACCAAGTCTCTGGAGAAGTATCGCTTGAACGAAGCGGCCCGTCAGATTTACGACTTCTTCTGGCACGAATACTGCGATTGGTATTTAGAATGGGTCAAGCCCCGATTGTATCAGTCGGAGAAAAACGGTGACAGTGAGACGGCACTGTGGGTCACCACCACCGTTCTGGATGGGGCTTTACGCTTGTTGCATCCATTTATGCCCTTTATCACCGAGGAAATCTGGCAACAATTGCCCCACCAAGAGGACAGCCTTATAGTGGCCAGCTGGCCTCAAGCTGACCGAACCATGCGGGACGGAGAGTCCGAGGAGATAGTAAGTCATCTCCGTGACGTCATAGGGGCGGTGCGCAACATCCGTGCCGAGATGGACATCCCGCCTTCCCGCAAGGCGAGGGTGCTTCTGAAAGTTGAAGATCCGCAGATTTTGGACCGGCTGAGGACCAATAGCGACTATTTGCTGGACTTGGCTAAGATCGAGGAGCTGGTGGTGGAGGAGAAGGTGTCAAAGCCCAAGGCGACGGCGACAGCCGTGGTCAAGGGGGTGGAGGTGTTCGTACCCTTGGAGGGCTTGATTGACCTAGCCGCAGAGCGTAAGCGTCTGGAAAAGGAGATTGAACGAATTTCTCGATTATTGGCTGGCATCAACAAGAAGCTGAACAACGAAGATTTTCTGAAAAAAGCGCCCAAAGAAGTTGTGAAGCGGGAGAGAACTAAGGGTGAGGAGCTGGCTCGGAGGTTGGCGAAGCTAGAGGAAAATATCAAGTCCATCGCCCAATGATTCTCCTGCTTCTCATAGCAATCCTGATCCATTCTGCGACTTCGACGAGCACGAGGAGGTTATCGTGAGAGGACTTTTGGTGGTTATCGGCGGGTTAACACTATTCGTCTCGGTGGGGTTGACCCGGGCCGCCGAGGTGGGCCTGACCGTCTATAATCAGGATTTTGCTTTGGTCAGGGAGATACGATCTATCCAGCTTCCCAAGGGCACAGAAACAATCCGGTTCCAGGATGTGGCCGCCAGGATCGACCCTACCTCCGTGCGCTTTAAGTCTCTTACAGCGCCAGATCAGGTGGTAATCTTAGAGCAGAACTTCGAGTATGACTTGGTCAGCTCTCAGAAGCTCCTGCAAAAATATGTGGACGAAAAAATTCGGCTTCTGGCCAAAGAAGAGCGGTTTTACGAGGGTGCTCTGCTCAGTGCCGCCGATGACCTAGTTCTGCAGGATGCCTCCGGTCAGATCAGAATCATCAAGGGCAAAGAGATACAGATTTTGGAATTTCCGCATCTACCTGAGGGTTTGATCACTCGTCCCACTCTGGTGTGGTTGCTGGACAGCCAGCGGCCCGGCACGCACGACGCCGAGGTGAGCTACCTGACCGATGGGATCAACTGGCATGCTGAATATGTGGCGGCGGTCAACGAAGAGGATACCCGTTTGGAGTTAGGAGCTTGGGTCTCTATCGACAATCGGTCCGGGGCCACATATCGGGAAGCCAAGCTGAAGCTTGTGGCTGGCGATGTACACAGAGTGAAGCCTGTTCCCCCCCGGGTTCCCGAACGGCTAGCGCTTGAGGCTGCGGCCAAAGGTATTCCCCAGTTTGAGGAGAAGGCTTTCTTTGAGTACCACTTGTATACCCTGACTCGTCGGACCACGGTCAAAGATAACCAAATCAAGCAGCTTTCACTCTTCCCCAATGCCGATGTGGGGGTCAAGAAGATCTTACTCTACGAGGGGGTTCGGGAGGGAACTAAGGTTAAGGTCAACTTGGAGTTCGAGAACAGCAAAAAGAACGGTTTGGGCATACCGCTACCTCAGGGTAAGTTACGAGTGTATAAGAGGGATCAGGACCAGAGCTTGGAGTTCGTGGGCGAGGACCTCATCGATCACACTCCTAAAGATGAGAAAGTGCGAATTTTTCTTGGCAATGCTTTCGACGTCGTGGGTGAGAGAAGACAAACGGAGCTTAAGAAGATCACCGATCGTTCACGGGAGGAGACATATGAGATAAAGTTGCGCAATCATAAGGAGGATGTCATTGAAGTACTGGTCGTAGAGTATCTGTGGGGCGACTGGAAGATCACTCAATCCACCCATGAGTACCGCAAGAAGGATGCTCGAACCGTTGAGTTTCCCCTGTCCGTGCCCAAAGACGGGGAAACGATTCTGACGTATACCGTCCGTTTCCGGTGGTGAAACCAACGGATAGAGGAAGGTTGATTTCTGGACTTGGGAGGGCGAAATGAGAAGATTGAGGTTGGCCGCAGCGTTGGTTCTACTGACCTGCGCTGTCATCTGGAGTGGCTGCGGAAATCCGGCCCTGACCGGCGCGAAGGTCTATATTCAACAACAGGAATGGGGAAAGGCTCAGGAGCAGTTGGAGCTGGCAGTACAGGAGATGCCCCAGGACGCTGAGTCTCATTACTTGTTGGGATGGGTCTACGGGGAGCAGGGTATGTATGAGCCCATGGTAAGGGAGTTTGAAACGTCTCTTGAGATCAGTGACAGGTGGAAAGGAAAAATAGAGGCGGTCCGTAAGGAGAAGTGGACCATGGCCTTTAACCGTGGAGTTCAAGCCGGAAAAGAGGAGGACTTTCAAAAGGCGGTCATGGAGTTCAAGACGGCCACTATCATCGAGCCCGGTGAGCCGGATGCCTTTAACAATTTGGCCTTTGCTTACACGAATCTCGACAGCCTCGATCAAGCACTGAAAGCCTACAAGAATGTCTTGGAGCTCCAACCCTCCAATGTGCCTCCTATGATTAACTCCGGGGTGATCTATTTCAACAGAGGAGAGTACCAAAAAGCCCAGGATCTTTTTCACAAGAGCCTGGAGTTGGAGCCGTCAAACAAGAATGCCATCTCCATGAGCGCCCTGACCTTGGAAAGAATGGCGATCAGGCAGAGAGCTACGCTCCAAACAGAAAGCACTCAGGAGGATTCCCTGCGGATCGAAAATGAGGTACAGTCTTTACTGAACCAAGCTGTTGCCACTTATGATCAGGGCATCAAAGCTCATCCTGATGACCAAGACTTTGCTTATAATCTGGGTGTTCTCTATGCCCAGGAGTTCAAGAACTACCAGGCGGCAGCACCCCTCTTCCGAAAGGTTACGGAGCTGGATCCCACAGATGTAGACGCCTGGTACAACCTGGCTACTGCCCAACTGGCCTTGGACGATATCGAGAGCGCTCAGCCCAGTTTGGAGAAAGTCCTCGAGCTGGAGCCTGAAAATGGCACGGCATGGTATCAGCTGGGTGTCATATACATCAAGAGGGGCATGAGAGCTGAGGGTGAGGAGGCCTTTAAGAAGGCGGAGCAGTTCCAGAGCGCGGAGGAGTAAGAGAAGAGAAAAAGGTCCTCGATGGTATGAATTTTCTGTTGACAATTTTGGAAGCTTATGTTACACTTTAAGGTGATTTAATATGAAAGCACGCTGTCATGTGCTCCTTTTGGTCAAGGAGGAACGCCTGACAGCGAGAGAGAGGAAAGATTTGCTCATCCCATGGCCTGGTCATCATCGCGGAAACGGCTCGTATCTGCAAGGGACAGAGAGAGGCGGATGAGGAGCTCATCCCGGAAGCCCTCCTGGCCCCTTTTTTGCGTATTTGCTGTTTCCAGTATGACGAAGCTCGGGTCGCCGAATGGGAGGATATTTTATGCCAGAGAAGATGCAAGCCGTGGTGAAAACAGAACCCGCCCTGGGAGCTCGCTGGCTTTCTGTGGATGTTCCCCAGATTGCTCCTGATCAAGTTTTGGTAAAGGTCAATGCCACTTCCATATGCGGGACAGATGTGCATATTTACAAATGGGATCCTTGGTCCCAGGGACGCATTGGCGGAGAGAACTTACCTCAGATTTTGGGCCATGAGGTGGCCGGTGAGGTGGTGGAGGTGGGCTCGCAGGTGAAAAAGGCCCGGGTGGGCGATTACATCTCTGCTGAGACCCACATTCCATGCAAACGGTGTATCCAGTGCCTCACCGGGCAGGAACATATCTGTGCCAACCTGTCTATCTTGGGTGTGGACTGCAATGGGGCTTTTGCCGAATACTTCGCTGTTCCAGAATCGGTCTGCTGGATCAATGACAGAGCCATTCCTCCGGAATTCGCCACTGTCCAGGAGCCGTTGGGCAATGCCACGTATGCTGTCTTGGGAGAGGATTACGATGTGGCAGGTAGGAGCATGGCCATCATCGGTGATGGCCCCATCGCCCTGTTCGCCGTGGGAGTAGCTCGGGTTTGCGGCGTGGCCAATATCTTTCTGGTGGGTAAGTACGATGTGAACATGGAGATCGGGAAACGAATGGGTGCCGATCATCTGCTTTACGCCAACCAAGAAGATGTGGATCGTGTCCAGTATATCCAGGATCATACTTATGGGTATGGCGCCGATGTCGTTCTGGATATGGCGGGAAGTCCCCAGGCTTTGGAAGAGGGCTTTCAGATACTGCGTAAGGGTGGACGTTTCACAGCCTTCGGAGTCGCCTCCGTCTCACCCACGCCCATCGATTACAACAACGGGATCGTCTTCAAAGGAGCTCAGGTGCATGGGATCAACGGGCGGAAGATGTTCGACACCTGGTTTCGAGTTCGTAACCTATTAGCTTCTAACCGACTGGACATCTCCCCCGTCATCACCCACCTTTATCCTCTCGAGGACTTCGAGAAGGGATTTGAGGTGATGATAGAACGGCCTCGCAAATCTGCCAAGGTGGTGCTGTTTCCGGATCGTGGCGAATACGAGAAGGCTAAGGCAAGAATGGCAAAGAGATAATTACATTCATTCAAAGAGACTTAAGACAACCGTTTGAGGTATCACATTACGCTGTCTTCGTGTAGGAGGGGGAGATGTTTGGAAAGATGCAGAAAGAGCTTCAGAAAGAGATCCAAGACATTCGCGATGCTGGCCTCTATAAAGAGGAGTGGGTTATCACGGGGCCTCAAGCGGCTGAGATCGCCGTAAAGGGAGGCCAGAGGGTTCTTAACTTTTGCGCCAACAACTATCTTGGGCTCTCGTCTCACCCCAAGGTGATTGAGGCAGCTCATCGTACCCTGGACGAATGGGGTTACGGGATGAGTTCGGTGAGGTTTATCTGCGGCACTCAAGACATTCACAAACGACTTGAGCAGAAGATCTCTCAGTTTCTGCAGACGGACGATACCATTCTGTACGCGGCTTGTTTCGACGCCAATGGCGGCATTTTTGAGCCTCTTCTGGACGAAGACTGTGCCATCATCTCAGATGCCCTCAACCACGCCTCCATCATCGATGGCATTCGTCTCTGCAAAGCTCAACGATATCGCTTTGCTCATGGCGATATGCAAGATCTGGAGGAGAAGCTGAAGGAGACTCAGAGCACCAAGTACAGGCTGATCGCCACCGACGGCGTTTTCAGCATGGACGGAGATATCGCGAAGCTGGATGAGATCTGTGCCCTGGCTGAGAAATATGACTCTCTGGTGATGGTAGATGATGCACACGCCACGGGCTTTTTGGGCAAAACTGGCCGGGGCTCCATCGAATATCGTAGGGTGATGGGCAGAGTAGATATCATCACGGGTACCCTGGGTAAAGCTCTAGGGGGTGCCTCCGGGGGATTTGCCTCTGGACGCAAGGAAATCATCGAGCTCTTCCGGCAGAGAAGCCGGCCCTACCTGTTTTCCAACACCCTGGCTCCCGCTGTAGTGGGTGCTTCCATAGCCGTGTTCGATCTACTTAGCGAGACAACTGAGCTGCGCGATAAACTGGAGGAGAACACGAAATACTTTCGGGATAAGATGACCGCTGCGGGATTTGAGATCAAGCCCGGCATTCATCCCATCGTTCCCATCATGTTGTACGAGGCTAAGTTGAGTCAGGACATGTCTAGGGACCTCCTTGAAGAGGGGATCTACGTCATCGGCTTCTACTATCCGGTGGTGCCTAAGGGTCAGGCCCGAATTCGTGTGCAGCTCTCGGCAGCGCACACGAGGGAGAATCTGGATAAGGCCATCGCAGCTTTCACCAAGGTGGGCAAAAAATACAACGTGATTTAGATGCTCAGGGGGAACGCAGTGGAGAGTCTGTGGGAGAGAATCAGAGAGGGTCTCAAAGAAGGTTTTTTGACTGCTGCGGAGAAAACCGAGGAGCTGGCCAAAGTCGGCAAAGGTAAGATCGACGTGGTCACCATCCGACGCAAAATCGGAAGAACCTTTGCTGAGCTGGGGGGGAAAGTGTATCATATGGTGGCCGAGGAAAAAACCACGGCTATCGCCGACCGCAAAGAGGTCAAGCAGCTCATCGATCAGGTGAAACGCCTGGAAAGGCAGCTGAAGGCGAAAGAAGAGGAAATCCAGCGGGCCAGGGGAGAAACCTCGTCCTGATAGAATTCACATTCGCAGCAGTTTTCGGGAGGCATCTGAGTAATCTTTCATCGGATAGAGAGCGGTTCCGTTTCTTTAGCTCAATCTCAGGGGAGGAGTAAGATGTCTGTGCATAGTTCACTTCAGACGGCCAAAAATCTGTTGATCACCTGTGTGCTGGCAGCCCTCTTCATCCTCATCGGGGTGCTCATTGCCTCCAACCTGAGCCTTTCGCCTCGTCCCAATGCCCGCACTGCTCCGGAGGCTATCAGCTCCACGGCGGATGAGGGAATCGGGTTCGGCTTCGATAACAGCCCTTTCGTGGCTGTCGCCCAGAAGGTCAAGCTCACAGTGGTGAACATCAGCGCTGAGCGCATCACCGAACGCGCCGTGCAACCATGGTTACCCTTCAGGTTTTTCGAGGATCCTTTTAGGGAGGAGCCTCGCGAGCGCCGCAAGATGAAGGAGCAGAGCTTAGGCTCGGGCGTGATCATCGATCGTGAGGGACACATTTTGACCAACAATCATGTCATTCGGGGAGCTGAGGAGATTAAGGTTCGCCTCTCCGACGATCGGGAGTACCGAGCCAAGGTTGTTGGGCAGGATCCGGAGACGGATGTGGCCCTCATCAAACTTGAAACCGACCAGCTATTGCCCTCTGAAGATGTGGCCGTCCTGGGGAATTCCGATGAAATTCAAGTGGGCGACTGGGCCATTGCCGTGGGCAATCCATTTGGCCTGGACCGAACGGTGACCGTGGGAGTGATCAGCGCCAAAGGGCGCTCCAATCTGGATATCGTGGGAGGCACTCCGGCGTATCAGAATTTCATCCAGACCGATGCCTCCATCAACTTCGGAAACAGCGGCGGCCCCCTGATGAATATAAGGGGAGAGGTCATCGGCATCAACACGGCCATCAACGTGAGGGGTCAAGGCATCGGCTTCGCCATTCCCGTCAACATGGCCAAGAAGGTCAGCGAGGAGCTCATGGCTCGGGGAAAGGTGACCAGAGGATACCTGGGCATGTTGCCACAGGAAATCACCGCTGACATCGCCGAAGCCAAGGAGTTATCCTCTACCGAAGGAGTTCTGGTGGGTCAGGTCAATGAGAATACCCCGGCACAGAAGGGCGGTCTGGAGGTGGGAGATATCATCGTCACATTTGATGGTCAAAGCGTTAAGACGGTGAAGCAATTCCGGTTGATGGTGGCTGAGAAGCATCCGGGGAGTAAGGTCAGCATGGGGATCGTTCGAAACGGCAAGAAAAAGACCCTGACGGTTGTCTTGGGCGATCGAGCCGAATATTTGGGTCTGGCCTCGAGAGACGAGGAAGCTGAGGAGAAGTCCTCATGGTTGGGGATCGAAGTGGAAGACGTTGGTGGCGATTTTGCCCGCAGGTATGGCCTGCAGGAGGAGCGGGGTGTGGTGGTCACTCGTGTGGAGGTGGGTAGCCCGGCTGACGACAAAGGCATCGCCATGGGCGACGTCATCCTGAGGATTAGCAGCAAGGAAGTTGAGGATGTCGATGATTATAACCACATCATGCGCTCTCTAGAAGGCCAGAAAAAGGCCATCCTCTTCCTCATCAAACGCGGAGACCAGACCAGTTTCGTGGCCGTGAAGCCGGAGTAGTTGTCTTTATCCTTGGGATAAGCAGGCCTGTTCGTCAATCTGAAATTGAGGAGTTTGCGAATGAGGGGTGGGCGCAGCCGAAGATTTCGAGACGAAAACCGTTCTTTAGATCTGTATCTTCAGGAGATCGGGGAGACTCCTCTGCTCACAGCTGAGGAGGAGATTCAGCTGGCCCGACGAATCCGCCAGGGAGATCGAAAAGCCTTGGATAAGCTCACTAGAGCGAATCTGCGTTTTGTGGTCAGCGTAGCCAAGCAGTATCAGAACCAGGGGCTTTCCTTGGCCGATCTGGTGAATGAAGGCAATATCGGGCTCATCAAAGCAGCTCAGCGTTTTGACGAAACCCGGGGATTCAAATTCATCTCTTACGCCGTGTGGTGGATACGTCAGGCAATTCTTCAGGCTCTGGCTGAGCAATCCCGTATCGTCCGGCTGCCCCTGAATCGTGTGGGGGCTCTGCATAGGATCGGAAAGGCTTCCAGCACACTGGAGCAGGAGTTTGGCCGAGAGCCTAGTGCCGAGGAGATCGCCAAGGAGTTAGAGATGAGCCCTCTGGAGGTCACGGATACCCTTAAAATCTCCAACAGCCATCTCTCCTTAGATGCTCCCTTTTGCCACGGAGAGGACAACTCTCTGTTAGATGTCCTCGTCAACGAGCTTCAGCCAGCCCCGGACGACGCTCTGCTGGACGAGTCCTTGAAAATAGAGATCGCCAAAGCCCTGGATACTTTGACAGTCAGGGAGGCGGAGGTGGTCAGCCTCTATTTCGGCATCGATAGAAACCGGGCTTACACGCTAGAGGAGATAGGTAGTAAATTTGGTCTCACACGAGAGAGGGTGCGGCAGATAAAGGAGAAAGCCATTCTCCGCCTGCGGCACACCTCGCGGAGCAAGAGGTTAAGAGCATATTTGAATTAGGCTTCGATAAATCTGAGCTCGGATTAAAAAGTCCTTGACAATTGTGAGCAAAGGTATTATTCTTTGTCGATTCGGTTGCTTCTGTCATATAGTGAACTTACAAGGAAGGGCTGATGAGGAAAAGACGGTATTCCATTCTGGTGGTTCCAGAGGACAATGGTGACGTAAAAAGTTATCGGGCAAGTTCAACCCAGGGGCGAATCCTCATTTTGGGCCTGGCGTTGTTGCTGACCACCACAGCGTTTCTGGCCATTCAATATGCTGGGAAGGCTAAGGATGCCGTAGCTCTGGCGAGGCTGCGCAGAGAAAATTCTTATCTGCGAGCGCAAGTGACACACCTGGACGATAGCGTCTTGGAGTTTCAAATGCAGATGGCCGAACTGATGGAGAGGGAGAAGATCCTTAGGACCATGGCCGATCTGTCGGAGATCGATCCTGATGTCAGGAAAGTCGGCGTCGGCGGCCAGAGTAATGAGGATATCGCTGGCTCGCGTTTGTCCAGCGAGACAGCGGAAATCTCTCCCAATGGTGTGTCAGCGGATTTGGATCAACTCCTGCGGCAGGCGAAGTTAGAGAAGCAGAGCTTTCAGGAAGTGCAAAACGCCTTCCAGAAAAACCGGGAAAGGCTGGAGCATACCCCCACTATCTGGCCAACTTCTGGCTATATATCAAGAGGTTACGGGCCTTGTCTGGATCCCTTTACCAAACGCCGCCGTCCCCATGAGGGCATTGACATCGTCAATCGCGTGGGAAGCCCCGTCGTTGCCACTGCTGCGGGTAGAATCGTCGAAAAGGGGTGGAAGACCGACTACGGATGGATGGTGGTTGCGGATCATGGTTACGGATACAAAACCGCTTACGCACACCTAGATTCCATCAAGGTGCAGAAGGGAGAGCGGATTAAACGGGGACAGGTCATCGCCACTCTGGGCAATAGCGGGCGATCCACTGGTCCACATCTCCATTACGAGGTGCGGGTTGAAGGTCGGGCTGTGAATCCTTTGAAGTACATTTTACCCGACGTCGTCGTGGATTAAAAGAGTTTTCGATCACGCCATCAAGGTTTGCCAACAGGAGATCGAAAAATGCCATTTATGTATGCCGATTGTTCAAAGTCAATCGGCTTTTTTTTAAGGCGATCCTGAGAGCATTCTCATCACCGCCTCTCTCTTGGGGATCAAATGCCGATAAGACTGGGGTACTGTTTATCAAAGCAGACCGGGGATTTGGTTGCATCCGATACAGTAGTCCCGGTGTGTCTTGAGCAACTGGGCGGCCTGTACACTGCGAGATCTTATGCTGATATTACCATCGGAAGCGGCCAGGATGTCTTAGCCGGCAGATCGAATATTTTCACTAGGGATGGCACCGACGTCACTCAGGAGTTCAACAAAGGAGCTCAGGGAGGTCAAAATAGCCCGGCTATTCAGTGTCCAAAAGGCCGTGTTGAATCAATGGAGCCCCTCCTGTGGTTATGGCCAAATCTACCGAGGTGGCAGAGTGGTTGTCGGCGATGGCGTGACCGCGGCTCTCCTGAAGCGGGAGAGAATACCCATTCTATCCCTGTGACCAAACTTATCCGGGAACGATGCGAGCGGAGCTTGGGGACGTATTGCTGAACCGGCCTTTTTCCGGCTAAGCCCCTGAACAACATACTTCTGCGGCTCCGCTATCATGATTCCAACACGTCGTCCCGCCCTCATCGTGGCCGCCCTGTATGCGGCGGGCATTCTACTGGGGTATCGATCTAACCCGCCCCTCTGGCCGCTATTGGTCGCGGCCATCTTTCTCACAGGCATCTGTCTGTTCTTTCGTCACCACCGGAAGGAGGCAACAGTTTCCTCCTGGCTATTGGCCATTGCCCTCCTTTTGGTGGCCTGCTCTCAATACGAGATTCGCACCCGCCTTTTTCCTGTCCATCACATCGTTCATCTTGGCAACATAACCGAGCCTGTAGTCATTCAGGGCAGAGTGGTTTCCGAACCCGTTCTGAAGGGTGAGAATGCCGCGTTGCTCTTAGAGGCGGCGGCCCTCGACTGCGGCACTGGACTCGCCAAAGTTTGCGGTAAGGTCTGGCTCAGGGTCAGGGATTTCCGGGGACAGTTGGGTTATGGCGATCAAGTTAGACTACGCGGACGGCTGCGGCCTCCTGAAAAAGCCAGAAATCCGGGTGAATTTGACTATCAAGCATATCTAGCTCGCCGCTCCATCTACGTCGTTATGAGCCTGCGATCGGAATCAATCTTGGTGATCGGGGAGGGAAAACTGAGATGGTGGCAGGGAGTGGTGCGGGCCGTCCGCCAACACCTCGATGGGGTCGTTTCGGGGACCTTAACGGGTCCACCGAAAGATCTCTTACTCGGTGTCTTATTGGGGGAAAGGAGGGGACTGCCACCGGAAGTGATGAAAGCCTTCTCTGATTCCGGCGTGATCCACGTCCTGGCCGTTTCAGGCCTTCACGTGGGGCTTATTGTAGGTATTTTCTTGTCCTTTTTTCGAGCTCTGCGTCTGAAAGAGGTGCAGGCCACTTTTCTCACTCTGGCTCTGGTTTTTCTTTACATGTATGTGGTCGAGTTGAGACCTTCAGTGGTCAGGGCCACCATTATGGCTGCGGTGGTCATGGTGGGCCGTCTGCTGGAGAGAGAATCGGATCTTCTGAACGCCATCGCCTTCGCAGGCCTGGTTCTTTTGTTATGGAGTCCACAATCCTTATTCGAACTGGGCTTTCAGCTATCCTTTGTGGCCACTCTCTCCATCGTCTATTTTCATGAGCGGCTGGTAGATCTTTTTCGACCTATTGTGAACACATCTTCCCCCCAGTGGGTCAGGTGGGTCTGCTCCGGTTTCCTGGTCTCTGTCTCAGCACAACTGGGAACTCTTCCCATTATCGCTTACTATTTCCAGAAAATCCCCGTGATCTCCGTTGTGGCTAACCTGTTCGTAGTGCCTCTTATCGGGCTGATAGTTGCTTTGGGTTTCACCTCGGCCATTCTTGGGATTGTCAGCATGACACTTGCGAGACTTTATGCCACCGCCAATTGGGTTCTGTTGTCGGTACTACTGAGGTTGGTGAATTTGGCCTCCTCTCTCCCCTTTGCCTACCTCCAGGCGCCTCGGCCCACGGGGATGTTTATCATTCTCTACTATGGATTTCTTATCTTGGGCTCCAATTTCAAGCGGTCTTTGGCAGCTCGGAGGACATTCCTCTTTGGGGGTCTGCTCCTGCTCAATCTTTTAGCCGGGCAACGGGCTCTAGAAGACGACGAGCGGCTATCCGTTGTCTTTTTTGATGTGGGACAGGGGGATGCTGCCTTAGTTCGTTTTCCTAACGGGAGGGCTATGCTCATCGACGGCGGTGAGAGAAAGGCGGTCTATGACTGCGGAGAGAGAGTGATCTGTCCCTATCTGAGGCGAATTGGCTTGCGTCGCTTGGATGTGGTTGTGCTGACCCACGCCGATAACGATCATGTGGGTGGGCTACCAGCAGTGCTAGAAGAGATCCCCGTCAGACTGGTGCTGGATGGTGGGGCCAAACATCTGACCGCGACGTATCTCCGCTTTCTTGAGTTAGCCCAAGTCCCTGAAGTGACCTATCGAGAGGTGCGGGCTGGAGATCAGCTGGAGATCTGCCCCGGAGTGCAGGTGGCCGTGCTCCATCCTACGGAAAAATTCGTGACCGGAAATGGGGAGGCACCATTTGGGCTCAACAACGCCTCCGTGGTCCTCAGGGTCCAGTATGGGGAGATCAGTTTTCTGTTCGCCGGAGACATCGAGAGGGAAACCGAGGAAGAACTTTGGAGGAGGGGCTGCCGGCTCAATAGCACGGTGTTGAAGGTGCCCCACAGCAAGGCGGGTGCAAGAGGCAGTACCAGCGAGACCAGAGCCAAAAGCCCCCACACGCTGCCGAAGAAAAAATTGCCGAACGCGGCCAGAGAGCTGAGGTTCTTGTGTCTGTGCCAATTCCTGTTGTCAGCGCCACACCTGGGACATTCCTCTGGACGTTCTTCTTTATATTCGCCTTTGCAGGATATGCAGGTCGCCATGGATTCATCCCTCCTGAAATAAGGTACTCGTGACGGCTATTGGCTTTATCCCTCGTCGTCAGGCGCTCTGTCTTCGGGCTCTTCGAACGCACCGCCTATGCGACGCCTGGGCCAC